>Ga0065704_10001513_pt1 | contig 10772 bp, 9 predicted proteins | sample SwiRhicommuniRL2_FD_59091 | JGI IMG/M metagenome (GOLD analysis project Ga0065704, IMG submission 59091) | Switchgrass rhizosphere bacterial communities from Rose Lake, Michigan, USA - RL2 v2 (version 2) | ecosystem: Host-associated > Plants > Roots > Rhizosphere > Soil | place: East Lansing, MI | reverse complement strand
CGCCCGATCGGCTCTTCCACGATGGAAATGCGCCCCAATCAACAAGCTGGCCAGGCCGATGTCATGCTGACGCCTGCCGCCCCGCCGCTCAATCAGGTCCAACAGCAGCAACAGCAGCCACGCCCACAGCAACAACCCGTGATGCAGCAGCCGCAGGGGTTTGCTCCTGATGTGCTGGCGGTGTTGAAGAAGTGGGAGCAGTTCGGCGCTCAGACAGAAAAGCTCGAAGGCAAGCATTCTCGTCTGGTTTACGACAATACCTTCAAAGTGAAGAAGGTCAGCCAAGGCGAGTTTTATTACGAGACGCCCGACAAAGGACGTATCGATCTCTACGCTGTCGATCTCGGAAAGAATCCTGCTCCCGAAAAAGGTCCAACGGGCGAAATGTTTCATGTCCAGTCTGAGACACCGGAATCATGGATCTGCGACGGACAGATGATTACACACATCGATCTGTCTCGCAAAGAATACGAACAAGTTCCGATTCCGCAGGAAGCACAAGGGCAAAACATTATTGATAGTCCCCTACCGTTTCTCTTCGGCCTGACAGTGGAGAAGGCCAGGAATCGTTATTCCCTGAAAACAGGCGACAGGCATCAACCTGAGAAAGGTTTAATTCACCTGGTCGCCAAACCCCTGCTCCCCGGCGATGCGGCGGAATGGTCGGAAGCAGAAGTTATTCTTGACGCGAGTTCATTTTTGCCCATCGGAATCAAGCTCATCGCACCCGGCGGAGATCGGACGACTGTTTACAGCTTCAAGGAATCCAAGCGAAATAAAGACCGAGGTGTCTTCGCAAGGTTTGGCAAGGATCCATTTCATCCTTCCCTGTCGTCGTTCAAAAAGTCTCAGATGAACAACATTCAAGAAGCTGGCAATAGTCAGCCAGCGGGCGGACCGAGCAGTCAAACGGCTAGGTCACCAGGAACGGGACTGCGATAGACCAATCGCCGTGGTGATGTAGTCATCAAATTGAAGTTTCGTTGAAGGGCATCTGCGGATCAGCATCGTCTGACGCGGATGCTCTTATTTTTTGGTGCGAGCTACCAGGTGTTCGCCTTGCTGAGAATTTGTGCTTGAGGGTACGCTACCCGGTGTGTGAGTCTTGGTTCAGTTCGAGTGAACTGTTCCTACCTGTCAGACATGCTGAATCCTGCAGGAGGCATCGTTATGGGAGTTGTTGAACTGGTGTTCGGAACGATCTTGTGGATCGCCGCCATGCTGGGCCTGACGGCGGTTGTCGTGAGTGCGCCCAATTTTGACCTGCAGTCGGCGTTCAAAGTTGAGGTGCCCGGTGTTGGTGTTCCTCGACAGGACGTAGCAGAAGATGTGAAAGCATTGCTGGATGATTGGGAGACCGCGACAAAAGACGTTGAAAAGGTTTCCTTCTCCGCTTACCGACAAAACTACGAATCTGCTTTTCAAATCATTAGGCTCAGCCATCTTTCGTTCGAGAGCACCGGCTCGACCCATGGTCGAATGTTGATCAGGCCCGATCTCAGAACTGTCGAGAATTCGACGAGGAAAGTCGATGGGATCGTTTATCGTTACGTGGCTGGAAGGGACTATGAGGAGTGGTCCAGCGACGGAGTTGAATTGCGGCATTCTGATTTACTGCGAAAAGAGAGCGAAACGCTTCCCCTCAGGGATGCCCGAGGAGAAGTCAACGAAGGTATGTCGATGATCGTCGACTACGGTCTATTCTACCGACAACTGTTCGCTGGCTTCTCGACCGACAAATTCCTGGGGCGGTTCAACGTTGTGACAGGTCCGATGCATCGTCCTGATGGAGAGCCCAAAGTCTACCACTTGATCTTCGAGCCTCATGATGAGGGGGCGAAGGGGGAGTTTCTGCGTTACATTGAGAAGTTTGAAGTCATCCTTGACGCATCGAGTCACCGACCGACGGCGATCAAGTTTGAATCTCCGGGAGGAGATCGGACCGTCGTCATGTTCAATGCGAAGGAATAGGCGACTCAAGAATTCCGAGTTGGCTGATTATGACAGAACCGGTCGAAGTTCCTCAGAAGATTCCCTTCCTGACTCCGCCTCAGCAGATTCTGCTGATGGTGTTCGCGGGGATATTGTTGGTTTCTTCCGTGGGGCAATGGGGGTGGGCGTGGTTGGCGGGGCGGCCGTTGGTGGAAGTGGGGTCGCTTGAGGGGCGTCGGGCGGAGTTTTCGGTCGATGTGAACTCCGCGACGTGGGTGGAGTGGATGCAGGTGCCGGAGGTCGGGGAGAAGCTGGCGCGGGCGATTGTGCACGATCGCGAGATCAACGGGCCTTTTCGGTCGGTGGATGATCTGACACGAGTTAAAGGCATTGGTAAAAAGACGTTAGACAAGATGCGACCGTTCTTGAGATAGGTTTCGCGCGAGTGAATTCATGCGTGCGCGCATGTGCGAAAAGGAACCATATGCGCTATAAATGCGCGCATGTGCGGTCGCTTTTGGCTTCCTTTGATGATGCTCATCGACAGACTTAATGCATTCTCAAAAAACAGGGGGAAATAGTTGCGTAAAAATCCACACGCACTATTGAGGATTTACTGAATTAGCAGGGGCATCGTCAGGAGCGGCGAGTGCGGCGGGATCTCTCAGCAGACGATGGCAATCAACACACGTTGCCGTCAATTTCTGGAAGGACTTCAAAGTTGCATCGATATCCTTTGCCTTCGCATGCTTCTTGACGTCTTTGGCGTCGTTCTCGAATTCCTGGAGTTGTTTTTTATACGCCTCTGCGTCGATCTGCTCGTTCTTCGAGACATACTTTTCAAGCATGTTGAACACCAGAATTCGATTCGCCTGATCTTCGACTAAGGCGAGATCGCCTCTTGTCAGGCCTGCTAAAATCTCTTGCGTCGAACGGAGTTTCATCCGCATCCATTCGGCAGTTTCTGAATCCGCAGGTTGCTCCAGCGGTTTGGTGGGAAGTGTCACTGGGTCCTGGCTGGATGACCTCTTCGGCATCTGGACCAACGCGATGAACACGAGCCCGGAGAGAAGCGTGATGACGGGAAGAGTTCGGGGCAAGTGGTTCATCAGAGTGGGTATCCCTTGGTGGGAAGACAGGGCCGAAATCGATCGAGCAGTCTTGCAAGCGATTGAGAGTTTTTACATATACGCAGAGGCTCTTCATCATCGTACCATGCCTGCTCGTCGTGTGTCATTAAGCTTCCAGAAGAGGCGAGAAATTATAAGGTGTTCGCCTCAGAGGGAAACTACTGTATTAGGTAATTTCCACACTCAGACAGCTAAATATGCATGTGGCTAACGATCATTTTCGGCACAGCTGTTGCCTTAGTCATTTGTCACCTGGCACATTCAGGTATGTTTGACACGGAAGCTAAACGCGACACGACGTCGCTGTCATCAGAAGCCGCGGGCTGCCTCTGATGACACTAAGTTTCATCTCACTAAGAGAAGACGTTAGAAATGCAGAATCGTTCATTGGACTTATTACTCGTAGAGGATGACGAAGAGTTCCGCACGACGCTGGCGCTCTGGATGAGTCGTGCGGGTCACCGCGTTGAGCAAGCCGCCAGTGGGATGCAGGCGCTCGCTCACTTTGAACAGAAGCGTTTCGACGTAGCCATTGTCGACATGAACATGCCTGGTATGACCGGGTTGGAACTGTTAGCTAAGCTCCGTGAGAAAGAAACGGATACGGAGATCATCATTCTCACGGGGCAGGCAACGGTTGAAAATGCTGTCGAGGCGATGAAACTGGGGGCCTTCGATTATTTGAACAAGCCGTTCGCATTGGCGGACCTTGAGCGACGGGCGAATCTTGCTGCTGATCGCGGACGGTTGAAACATGAGACGCAGCAATGGCGCGAAGTCGTCCGACGTCAGCAGACGAAGACCGAGATGGTCGGTTCTTCAGTGCCGATGGAGCAGGTCTTTCGCATGGTGTCTCGAATTGCGGCGACGGATAAGTCGGTTCTCGTGCTGGGCGAAAGCGGTACGGGGAAAGAGCTTGTTGCACGCTCGATCCAGGAGAAAAGCCTGCGAGCTGGTCACCCGTTTGTGACGATCAATTGTGCTGCTCTGCCCGAATCGCTGGTCGAGAGCGAACTGTTCGGTCATGAAAAAGGTGCGTTTACTGGGGCTGTGAATCGCAAGAACGGATTGTTCGAAGTCGCTGACGGCGGAACGCTGTTCATTGATGAGATCGGCGAACTCCCATTGTCGCTGCAACCGAAACTATTGCGTGTCCTGGAAGATGGCTCACTGCGTCACGTTGGCTCGCATCAGGAGCGCCGCGTCAATGTGCGGGTGATCGCTGCGACGAATCGCGATCTGGAGAAGGAAGTCAGGGCAGGGCGGTTCCGCGAAGACCTGTATTACCGGATTAACGTCTTCAACATTCACCTGCCCCCGTTGAGAGAGCGCGGGACTGATGTTTCGATGCTGATCGACAAGATTCTGGGCGATCAGTTCCGGATAGAGAACTCTGCGCGGGGCTTGTTAACGTCGTATGCCTGGCCGGGGAATGTGCGACAGCTCATGAACGTGCTTGACCGGGCAATGATTCTCGCTGAGAATCAGGTGATCACCGTCCATGATCTGCCACGAGAGATCATGCGACAGACTTTGGAATCTCGACCAGCTCTATCACCGCAGTTCGTTGAGTCGAACATAACGCTCGACGATTCGGCTGAGGACGATTTGGCTTCGATCGAGAAAGCTCATATCATCTCGGTGTTGAAAAAAGAAAAAGGAAACAAGGCGAGGGCGGCCAGGGTTCTGGGAATTCACCGTCGCAAGTTGTACCGCCTGATGGAACGATTCGGAATCAAATCCGACCACACGGTCATGATCCGCACAACCGTCGCGGATGGTCCATCCGTCGCCGTGGGTCATGAGAACTGACATTGCCGCACCCACTCGTTTCTTCTGAACTGATTTTCGAACGATACCGCGAACTGCAAAACTATGTCGGTTGGACCGATGCAGATTCCGAGTTGCTTCGTCGGCTGGGGCCGCTGATTGAGAATACGTTTGTGATGCTCGTGGAAGATTTCTACGAGACGATCGAGAAACATTCTCAGGCTGCGAAAGTGATCACCGGGGGAGACGCGCAGATCGCGCGTCTCAAAGAAACGCTGGTTCAATGGCTGAAAGAGCTCTTCTCGGGTGATTATGGCCAGGTCTATGCGACTCGGCGCTGGATGATCGGGCATCGTCACGTCGAGATCGGGCTGGATGAGGTTTATACCAACGTCGCGCTGTCGCGTTTGCGCCGTGGGCTAATGAATCAGCTCAACGAGATGCACCGTCGCTCGCCCTTGCTGCTTTCTAAAACTGATTTGTTCGACGCATTTTCTGCGTTGAACACGCTGATTGATCTGGATCTGGCGCTCATCGAGCATGCGTATCAGACGGAACTGACGACACAAGCTCAATCGACGGAGAGACTGGCATTCATCGGACAGATCTCTGGAGGGATCGCCCACGAACTCCGGAACCCTCTGAACGTCATCAAAACGTCGGTGTTCTATCTGCTCAATGCCAAAGAACCCGGTCAGGAGAAGATCAAGCAGCATCTGGAGCGGATCGAACGACAAGTGGGACTCGCTGATGAAGTGATTACTTCGTTGACGAACTTTGCGAAGATGTCACTGCTGCAGCGTCAGCCATTTGACATCGAGCCGATTATTCATGAGGCGGTGAGTAGCTGCGAAGTTCCCAATACGATTCATCTGGCGCTCCGATCTCCCAATGAGATTCCACTAGTGCTGGCTGATGGCAAGCAGATTCGCATTGTTCTGACCAACCTGATTCGCAATGCCATTGAAGCGATGCCGAATGGCGGGTGGATTCAGTTGTCAGTGGCGGTTCGACGTTCGTTCGTCGAGATTTCAGTGAAAGATGATGGGACGGGCATTCCGGCTGACAAGATCGATTCGATCATGGAGCCGTTTTTTTCGACCAAGCCGCGAGGCATGGGGCTGGGATTGCCAATGGCCAAAGCCATTGTCGAGAAAAATGCCGGACATATTGTTGTCAGTAGTGTCCCGGGGAAAGGGTCTGTTTTCACCGTATGGTTGCCAGTGGCGACGTCTGCGGCTTCTGCATCCTGAGTCAGAAAAGAGGGCCTTATGAATCGAGAGCCAACGATTATTCTCGTGGTTGATGATGAGCCGGATATCCGGGATAACCTTCAGGACATTCTTCAGGATCAGGGGTATGAGGTCGATACGGCTCAGAATGGGTTTGATGCCCTGCAGAAACTGCAAAAGAAGCGCTACGACGTCGCGCTGCTTGATTACAAGATGCCAGGAATGGATGGCTTGACCTTGTATCACCGGATCCGTGACCAGCAGTCAGATCTGGTCGCGATTATTATTTCTGCTTACGCATCCCCGGAAACAACCGAAAAAGCTCTCTCCGCCGGGGCCTCGTTTGTTCTCAGTAAGCCCGTTGATTTAAAGCATCTTCTCAAACTCGTCGCGACGGCGGCGACGCAGTCGACCGTGATGGTTGTCGATGATGATGTTGCGCTGTGTGACTCGCTGCGAGATCTCTTGCGACAGAATGGCTATCGTGTTTGTATCTGTCATGATGAATCAACCGCGATCGAGCAGGTCAAAACGAACGAGTATGAGATTGTCCTTGTCGACTGGAGGCTCGAACATGGCAGCGGTATTAATGTCATTCACGCCATTCAGCAGTTCTCACCGCAGACGGCGTCGATCATGATTACGGCCAACCATGAAGAGCTGCTTGCAAAAACACAGGATTTGACGCAAATCGGTGCCGATGCTGTCTGCCAGAAGCCTTTCAATATTCCTGAAATGTTGACGCTGATGAAATCTCTGTCGCGGAAGCAGGCATCATGAGCGGAACACCTCAAGGTTGAGCAGGAGTACCCATGCCTTCAGTACGTCCCCAGTCAATTCTCATTGTCGAAGACGATGTCGATACGTGTGATAACCTGTCAGATATTCTGGAACTCGATGGTCACCATTGCTCGCGGGCTTACTCAGCGCATGCAGCGCTGGCTCACCCGAAACTGCCGGTGACATCCATCATTCTGCTCGACTGGAAATTGCCAGACGGGACCGCGATGGAGATCCTGCCAAAGTTGCACCTTCTGGCACCGCATGCGGAAGTGGTCATTGTCACCGGACATTCGGAACTGGAATTCGCAGTGACTGCGCTTCGGAATGGGACGTCGGACTATCTGGTTAAGCCGATTGACTCGGGAGCATTGCGGGCGAGCATTTCGCGTCTGGCTCACCGGCGCTGGCTGGCTGATGAAAAGCAGCGTTCGGAGATGATGTTCCGTCAGCTCGTCGAATCGGCTCCGTGTCTGATCGTGATTNTGAAGGGTGATCGGACCATTTCNTATTTCAGNCCTTTTGCAGAACAATTGACCGGGTTTGAAGCAGGTGAACTTGAAGGCANGCCGATGACCTCGATCTTCATTGAAGATCATTCGACGGAACAGGCTCAAGAACTCGTCGAGCAGATTCTGACGTCGACATCGGAAACGAATCCGATTTCCTTAAAAGGGCGTGATGGTGTTCGTCGTTGGATCATCTGGAAAACGCGTGAGTTGCAGGATGATGATGGGCTGCCAGGGATCCTCGCTGTTGGTCAGGACGTCACCGAACACCGACGCGCTGTCGAAAAGCTGGTGCAGTCCGAGCGACTGGCCGCCATCGGAGAAGCCATGACGGGGCTGGCTCATGAGAGCCGTAATGCGCTGCAGCGCAGCCAGGCATTTCTCGAACTTCTGGCGGGGGGACTAGCGGATCGTCCTGATGAGTTCAAGCTCGTCGGACAAATTCAGACGGCGCAGAACCATCTGCATCATCTGTATGAAGAAGTTCGTCAGTATGCGGCGCCGATTCAGTTGAAACTCCAACCTGTTGAAGCCTGGGAACTGGTGTCGGAAACCTGGTCGTTCCTGGAACAGGCGCGTGTGAACCTGAATGCGACGTTGATCAACCGCTCCGATGAAGGGGCAGAGATGAGAGTCGACCGGTTGATGCTGCAGCAGGTCGTTCGAAACATTCTCGAAAACTCACTGGCAGCTAGCGGAGAAAAGGTGCAGATAGAGTTCCAGTCGCAAGCTCACCGCGACGAAGACGGAGACTGGCTCAGGCTGTCGCTGCGTGACAATGGCCCGGGATTAAACGAAGAGCAGCGGGAGCGAATCTTCGAACCGTTCTACACGACCAAGATGCGAGGAACGGGGCTTGGGATGACGTTGTCAAAACGGATCGTCGAAGCCCATGGCGGTCGCATGATGATCGGCGACTCGCCGGGAACCGAGATCGTCATCCTGCTGCCAGTCGCGTGATCGACGTTAATTTTCCAGTGACCGCTTCCGGTAGACGCCCGTTTGCAGACGGGCTGCGATCACGTGCAGAGGCTCTTTCATCATTTCCAGGTCGAGGCGCTGATCAACGAGCCTGGACAGTTCGCTACTCATGCGGTTGTGCATCAGCTCAAGGAGCTGAGTCGTCGCGATCAGAATGACCCGCTGAAACTCATGGTCCACCAGACCTTGCTCGAGCTCATCGGCAATGAGTCTAGCAAATTGAGTCGTTAAAGACTGATGACTGAAATCTCCCTCTTCAGTGAGAGGAGCGTCCGCTGCATGAGTGAGCTTACAATCGGGGTGCTCAGGATGATCTGGAAAAGGAATCTCGAGAACAGGCTGAATGTCTGAGAAGTCATCTGTGGCCGCACTTAAGATTGTTGACAATTGATTGTCTGCGATCACGATCCATGTCACGAAAGGATGCGAATGTGTGGAGTTCATGGAAGTGAAGCTAAGAAGTGGTTCGAACGGGCGACATCATGAACGCGAGAAAAGTTAATCGCAAATCGAATGCCGCATTTTCAGATCCGCCATAGTTGATGTAAATCGCTAGGGCGATCGATTTGAGTGGACAAATTCGTCACGAATAGCACATCTGTGCAAGGACAGATGTGCGAGTATGTCACTTATGAGGACTGACTCTACTGAGCAATACTTGATGTTTAATATGCGTTGTCCGATCCTGAAATGGGCATGGTGGGCACACTTGGAATGCTTAAAACAGAGTTGTCCCAGTGGATGGTTTATCACCACTCAATGTGTGCAGATCGAAAAATCGAAATCGATCCTCATGATGCGCGAAGTGACACTGTATTCAGCCAGATTTGTCAGTGGCATAAGCGTTCGCGATCGCACACAGGGGACTTGTACGCATGGGCTGATTGCTACAGATCGAAGGTCCGCCGTTGTCATGCTTTTGATACACAACTGTTATTTCGCGATAAAATGTGATCGAAAATTGAACGCATCTACTTCTCCTGCAGCTTGGTCAGCCATGGGCTGCCTGCAAAGTTTGACTGCAGGGTGGTCGCGGCCTGTGTGGCGCGTTCAGGATGGCCAGCCAGCGGCCAGAGTTTGGCAAGATGATAGAGTGCCTCGGCTTGAGTGTTGGCGTCACGTTTTGCCAGCTGGGGGCCAAGAACCAGATCGACCATCAGGTAGGACAGGATGGCATCGTCAACGTTGCCAGCCAGTTCCTGAAGGCGACCTTTTTGGACGTACATGTCTGCAAGAACGCTGGGTTGGCGGTCATCAACGGTTGCGAGTCCCTGTTGAAGAAGTTCGAGAGCTTCCTGGGGCTTCTTGAGTCCTGCCAGCGAATCGACCCGTCCTTTGAGCGCCAGCTGGTTGACGCCGACCAGTTGGTCTTTGCCTTGCGCGGTCTGCATCAGCGCTGCGAATGCTTCGAGGGATTTCTCGTACTCCCCTTTTTTGAGCAGTTGATCTGCTTTGATCAGATCCGCCTGAAGCTGAGATTCAGGGAACGGAGATGTCGAAAGCTGGGTGAACAGGGTTTCCACGCGGCCAGGATCGTTCGACGCAGACATCAGACGAGCCTGCAGGACCAATGCTTCGTCGTAGCGATAAAAGTCACGATTGGCTTCGAGGAAACGGCCAAGCTCTTCGATCGCCTTCTCCGTAACAGCAGGTTCAGCGAGGCCTTCCAGGGCCCAGGAGCGTGCTCTGAGGAATTCGATCTGCTTTCTCAGATAAGGCTTGTCGGTCGAAGCGGATGAGAGAGCGGCTTGATACTGTTCGCGAGCCTTGTCGTACTGGTTGTTGAGCACGAGACCTTCGGCCGTTTTCAGCTCTTTGGGTTCGCTGTCGAACTCAATGCTGACAATGTCATTGGCAGGAACAGTGACTGCAGGACCAGCCTTGGGGGTGATCTTGACCTCCGAGCGAGTCATCTCAGTGATGTCGCCCGAGGCACGCTTGTCCGTGCTTTTGCGATTGATGATGTCGATTGCCCAGACGCCATTGGCGCTCAAGGACAACAGGCAGATGGCCGCAGTTGTGTGCAGAGTCGTTTTATGGAACATGTCGATGTCTCGAATCTATCGTCGATATTTGCCAAGGAGGTCTTTTTTACGATTGCCCTTACCGCCAGATTTCCCGGCAGAGGTTTTCAGGAAGTACACGCCGCCGCCAATGAGCAAGGCCACCAGGACCAAAGCCGGCCAGAGGGTGATACTGTTGGACTCATTGTCAGGCTCTTCGGTCGCGTTTGCGGTCGTTGCAACGGGGGCTTGTGTCTTTGGTTGGGATGTCGCGGCAGGTTTGGCGTCAGCAGTTTCTGTTTCAGGGATGGTCTGGTCTCCCTGACGAGGTTTTTTCAACGGCTCGGCGGGCTTTTTTTGTGCGATGAGAAGCTGCTGATACATGGAATTGAATTCCGACCATTGAGGTGACGAACCAATCTCGGGAGAGAGTCT
>Ga0065704_10071535_pt1 | contig 10781 bp, 12 predicted proteins | sample SwiRhicommuniRL2_FD_59091 | JGI IMG/M metagenome (GOLD analysis project Ga0065704, IMG submission 59091) | Switchgrass rhizosphere bacterial communities from Rose Lake, Michigan, USA - RL2 v2 (version 2) | ecosystem: Host-associated > Plants > Roots > Rhizosphere > Soil | place: East Lansing, MI | reverse complement strand
CTTTACTTGCGTCCCTTCATGATCGCCACCGAGGCCTTCCTGGGCGTACGACCGGCCAAACAGTACAAGTTCGTGGTCATCGCCAGCCCGGCGGGCAATTACTTCAAGTCGGGCGCGCCGGCCGTTTCGATCTGGGTCAGCCAGTATACCCGAGCGGCCCCCGGCGGCACCGGCGCGGCAAAGTGCGGCGGCAACTATGCCGCCAGTCTCGTGCCCCAGGCCGAAGCGATCGATCGCGGGCACGATCAGGTCGTGTTCCTGGATGCTGCGGAACACCGCTGGATCGAGGAACTGGGCGGCATGAACCTGTACTTCGTGTTTGCCGACGGCACGCTCGTCACCCCGCCGCTGTCGGGCACGATCCTGCCGGGGATCACGCGCGACAGCCTCCTCACCCTCGCCCGCGAGGAAGGATTGACTGTGCGCGAGGAGAAATACGCGATCGACCAGTGGCGCGCCGATGCCGAAAGCGGCCGGCTGGTGGAAACCTTTGCCTGCGGCACGGCTGCAGTGGTCACCCCGGTAGGAAAGGTTACCGATCCCGAAACCGGCGCCTTCACTATCGGCAGCGGCGGGCCCGGCCAGTTGACCCAGAAGCTGCGGCAGAAGCTGGTGGCGATTCAGCGCGGACAGACGCCCGATCCGCACGGCTGGGTGCTGCGGCTGGACTGAACGGCGCGATAGGGCAGACGATCGGCCCGTCAGCCGGCCAGCAGTTTGGCCGCAGCCGGCGCGCCTTCCAGTAAAGCCAGCAGCCCGCGCTCGTCGCGGGTCAGCCAGCGGGTGGCGCGCGGCAGGCGCAGGCCCGCGCGCCATTCTTCCTGCCGGTCGACCAGCGCCAGCACGGCGGGGTGAATATAGCTCTTGCGGGCAATCGCGGGCGTGTTCCCCAGTCGCTCGCTCACCGTGTTCGCCAGCGTCTTGACCGTCATCTTGCCCTTCCCTGCTGCCAGCAGGGAGAATGCGGTCACGCTGGCGTGCCAAGTGCGGAAGTGCTTGGCGGTAAACGCCTCATCGCACGTCTCGCGCAGGTACTCGTTCACATCGCTGGAGCTGACCGGACAGGCCTCGCCCGCCTCATCCAGATACTGGAAAAGGTGCTGTCCCGGCAAATCCTGCATCCGCCGCACGAAGCTTACTAGCGAACGGTCGGTTAACGTCATTTCCCTGAGCTTGCCGCTCTTGGCCTTGAAGCGAAGCTTGAGCGCACCGCCCGAAACCTTGGCATGGCGCATCCGCAGGGTGGTGGCACCGAAGCTGCCGTTCGCCTTCACATAGGCCTCGTTGCCGATCCTGATTCCGCCTGTATCGAGCAGCCGCACCACGCTGGCGATGGCACGCGTGCGGCACAGGCTGCGCGCGGACAGGTCGGCTTCCATCTGCTTGCGGATCGTGGGCAGGCTGGCGCCGAAGTTCGCGGTCGCATCGAACTTGCCGCTTTCCTGCTGCAGGCGGAAGAGCGGATGATAGCGGTACTGCTTGCGCCCGCGCGCATCGATGCCGGTAGCCTGCAGGTGGCCATCGGCATGCGGACAGAACCAGGCATCGGTGTAAGCTGGCGGCAGGGCGATGCGATTGAGCCGCTCGATCTCTTCGCGGTCGGCAATGCGCTTGCCGTCCGCATCAAAGTAGGCCCACACGGTGCGCTCGCCGCGCTTCAACGGGCGGCGAGTAATGCCCGGATTGCCGTCATCGCAGTAGCGCAGGCGGATGGCGGGTTCGATGCTGCGCATATCCATGATGGCGGAACGGGCGCAGGCGTATTGCGGTTCCGTGTTGGGCACGCCACCTTCGGGCAAAGCCAGCAAAGGACGCTCCGATCATGTCAGAAAAATATGTCCCGCCCGCCATCTGGGCAGCCCCCGAACCTGGCCAGGGCCGAGATCAGGCCTTCGTGCTCAATCGCCCGATATCGGGCGCGCTGCGCGATGAGGATCTGCCGGTGGGCAAGCATCCGCTGCAGCTCTATTCGCTTGCCACACCCAACGGGCAGAAGGTGGCGATCCTGCTGGAGGAATTGCTCGCCGCCGGGCACACCGGCGCCGAGTACGATGCCTGGACAATCAATATCGGCAAGGGCGATCAGTTCACCTCGGGCTTTGTCGGGATCAACCCCAACAGCAAGATCCCCGCACTCGTTGATCGCAGCGGGCCGGAGCCGGTGCGCGTATTCGAAAGCGGTGCGATCCTGCTTTATCTGGCCGACAAGTTCGGAGCTTTCATCGCGCCCGATGGCCCCGCCCGCGCTGAGGCGATTTCCTGGCTGATGTGGCAGATGGGTTCGGCGCCGTTCATCGGCGGCGGCTTCGGGCATTTCTATGCCTATGCCCCGGTCAAGATCGAATACGCGATTGACCGCTATGCCATGGAAACCAAGCGCCTGATGCACGTGGTCGACACGCGCCTTGGCGAACACCGCTATCTTGCAGGCGATGATTATACCATCGCTGACATGGCGCTGCTTTCATGGGCGGCAGGCCTGTGGCGCGGCACAATTTATGGCGAGGCCCGCCGTTTCCTGTCGATGCACGAATACCCGAACCTGGGCCGCTGGGTGGACGAACTGATGGCGCGTCCGGCCGTCGCGCGCGGGCGGGTGGTCAACAGCCAGGAAATGCCGGAACGGCACAGCGCCGCCGATTTCGAAGGGGTCGCGCTTTAATGAGCGCACCACCCCTTCCATTCGCGCGGCGGTCTCGCTAAGGGCACCCGGCTGCTGGGGCGTCGCCAAGTGGTAAGGCACCGGTTTTTGGTACCGGCATTCGCAGGTTCGAATCCTGCCGCCCCAGCCAGTTTTCCCGCAAACCCGCATAATTGCAGGCTTTCTCGTCGGCGCCGGAACCTAGCTGGGGTTTGCTACAGAACCCTGCTACAGAGCCGGGCTTTTTGCGGGTATGGGATCTGTCCCGAACGCCGTCCGACGGGGCGGCATCTTCCACTTTCGCCGGGCGATACCGGCGAGCCTTCAACCACTCTTCAACCGGGCTGAGCTTACCTGCAGCCTGCGCACCGCCGAGGTATCGCACGCCCGCCGTCTCTCGCGGTCGCTCTATATTGGTTCGGAGGAGTTGTTTGATGCCGTCAGGGCCATGCCCATGCTGAGCGAGCAGGACATCGCGGCGATGGTGAAGGACTTCTACACGTCGACCCTCGCGCACGATGAAGCGGTTCGGCTAATGCGGGACGAGCCAATCGCGCCGCAACTGCGCGCTCACTACATAGAGCATTATCGGCAGCTCGCCGCTCAGGCTCGCGCGGACCTGGCCAACAGTGCCTTCGGATCGGTGCGGATGATCACCAACGCCATGCTGGCGCGCCATTTCGGACCGGACGTTCAGGTCGAGAAATCCGATGCGCGCCGAGTATCGCATGCGATGCTGCGCGCGGGGATCGAAGCGGCTGAAGCGCTCAAGGCTCGGGCCGAAGGCGATTTCAACTACGAGCCCAAGGACAAGTTCTTGGCCGCAGCGCTGGCCGGCTCGATGATGGCTCCGACCACAGAGGCCCAGCCGGCTCCGGCTACCGTCGAGCCAATAGCGCCGGAAGGGCCACCCTTCAAGCAAGCGGCAGAAGAGTTTCGACTGGCGCAGATACGTCGAAAGGTCTGGGAGCAGCAGACCGGCCTTCAGGCCCGGAAGACCTTTGCCCTGTTCGCCGAACACTTCGGCGACCGGCCGCTCAGCAGCTTCACCCGACGCGATGCAGCGGCCTTCAAGGAACTGCTCGAGGACCTTCCTGCTAACTACGGCAAGGCGGCTGAGTACAAGGGCATGAGCGCCAAACAGGTCGTAGAGGTTTCCAAGAATCTTGACGTTCAGCGGCTGTCGGCGAGAACAGTACAACGGCACTTTGCAGCTCTTGCGGCGCTTTGGACATCAGCCGTGGAGCGCGGGCAGGCAGATGCCAACATCTTTGGCGGATTCAAATTCCCCGCGACAAAGAAGGCGCGAGATCAGCGCGAGATGTGGGAGCGCGACCAGTTGAGGGAGCTCTTCTCCACCCCAGTGTGGACAGGCTGCCAATCCGCCAGCCGCCGGTCTAAGCCGGGCATCATGATCGTGCGGGACGAAAAGTTCTGGCTCCCCCTCATCGCAGTGTTCTCTGCCATGCGACAGGAGGAAATCTGCCAACTGCGGCTCGCCGACGTACGGCAAGCGGAGGGAATCTGGATCTTCGATCTAAACACGCGCGACGGCCAGCAGCTAAAGAACACAAACGCTATCCGGCAGGTGCCAATCCACGATGAACTCATCAGGCTGGGGCTGCTGACCTATGCCGACGAGCTGCGTGAAACGGGGGCGGAACTTCTATTTCCGAACTTACAGCCTGGCGGAGCTGACGACCGCCTCGGCCACAACTACTCGAAATGGTTCAGCCGCTATCGCCGCGACACCAACCTTTACGTGCCGCGCCGAGATTTCCATTCCTTCCGGCATAGCGCCACGACCTTCATGTCGCGCGCCGGAGTCCAGCATGCCGTTATTGACGCGATCACCGGGCATGAGACCGTTGGGGAAACCGCTCGGTACGACAAGGGATTCACTGTAGCCAACCTGAAGACCGCCATCGACACCATCGACATCGGCGTCGATCTGACGGCACTGTACCCTTGTGGCGCCAGCAGAAATCCTCGGGACTGAACTTAAATATCTCCAGCTTTCAAGCTCCTCGTCTCGCTGCCGCCCCCACTCGAGCGAGAAATCCCGCAAAACGCTCAGGGAGTGACACGAAAAATATTCCGATCAGATAAGGGCATTAAGCTATATTGCTTACCCCTTCCCCATCTACCTCTCTATGCTACTTACAACTTTTATGTCTGTCAGTTACACAGACATCCTTCTCTCTGCTTTTGCGTTCGGGTGAGAACCATTGAGAGAAGGAGAAGTGCGATGAAATTTCACAAGATGCCGAAGGCGCAGGTGAGGCCAAATGATCCGCCCGCGATGCGCCAAGCCATCGAATTCCTTGATTCCAATGGCATTGACGCTCGGCGCCCCGTGAACAGCGACCATCAGCTCAAGCTGGACGAACGAACCAGCTACTATCCCTCACGCGGCACCCTGTTCGTGGACAGGGAGGCTCAGGCCTGGACAGAGCGTGGCAGCGAGGCCTTGGAAAAGTGGGTGAGAGAGCGCCCCGTCATTTCGCTCTGACGCTCGGGCTCCCCTGACGAGGCTGCTAATTTCGCTCGACCATTCGTGAATCCATCCTGCGCCGTGGCGCTCCAGCCGCCGGCGCAGGAGGAATTGCATGATCCCTGTCGATGACAAGCCCATCACCCAGTTGCCGATTGTTCCTGGCGCCGTGCTGGCCAAGCATCGGGTTCTGGAGGAATTCGACACCCGCTTCCGTTCATGCGCCCGGCTTCTCCAAAGCTTGTGGCGCCAGCGCCAGCAGCTGCCCATCGGCACCTTCGTCGGCAAGGCGGGCCGCAAACGCATGATAGGTTCCCTAATCTCCACCGCTGCCGGCGACGAGGGACGCAACTTCCTTAGCCCCGCGATTGCCGAGATCGCCCGGCTGGAGACTGCCTACCAGGAACCCGGCGCCCTCATCGACCGGACGCGTCTGCTCTGCAATCTCCTTTCCTCGATGCCGCTGGCGTTCAACGCTTTCGCCGTCCTGCGCAGGGACCGCGAGCTTGCCGCCCGCATCCTTCGTGCCCTCGTGCCCGGTGTTGATATCAAGGTCATCAGCGACGTTTTGTTCGAGCATTCGCCGGGCCGTCAGGACCCAGCTCTAACAGCCGACCGCAGTGCATTTGACGTGGCCTTCGTCTACAAGCGCACCGACGGTGAACGGGGCCTCATCGGCATTGAGGTGAAGTACTCCGAGACCTGCACCGAGCCTGGCCCGCCCGAGCTCAACCCACGGTACACTGAGCTTGCCCATTCATCGGGGCTGTTCAAAACACCGGACCACGCCGCTCTGCGTGTCAATCCACTTCAGCAGCTATTCCGCGAGCATCTGTTGGCCCAGGCAGCCGTGATGCGCGGCGACTACGCCGAGGCCACCTTCGTCCTGATCGCCCCGCGCCTCAATCACCTCGTCCAGAACAGCGCTTCGCTTTACGCAGCCTTCCTCAACCAGCCGGTCAAGGGGCAGGTGCCCTTCGTCAGCGTCCACCTCGAACAGCTGGTCGACGCTTATGGCTGGGCCGGCGCCCACGATCATGCCCTCGCTCTGCATGAGCGTTACCTCGACTGGAGCAAGGTAGACGAGGTGGTGCGCGCAGCCGTGAAGGCGAAAGCACCCACCTGGGCCGCCCCTGCGACGCCGATCCGCACCGCCAAAGCGAAGGCCGCCTGACGTGAGCTGGACCAGCCGCCCCAGCTTCCTAGACGAAGCGTCCTTCGCTCAGCTCCTCGCCAACGGTCATTGCACCGCTGGCGGGGAGGACATCGACCCGGTGCCGGTGGTCAAGTTGTTCACGCCGGACGCAAACGCCACATGGCTACTGACGGAGATTGATCCCGACGACGAGGACCTCGCCTTCGGCCTGTGCGATCTCAGCCTCGGCTACCCTGAGATTGGCAATGTCCGCCTGAGCGAACTAGCCTCACTTCGCGGCCGACTGGGTCTCCCTATCGAACGCGACGAGCACTTTCATCCGAGCCAGCCGCTCTCTACCTACGCCGACGCGGCCCGCACGAACGGTGCCATATGCGCGTGAGCTACGTCGGCGTCTTCTGGTTTGTGCCCGCCGACTGGGAGCCCCGGTCTTGGCTGGCTGCCGACCTGGCACTCTCGCCCGAGGCGCCGCTGGTCGACGGCACCCGGCTTCCACCGCGCAGCCACGAAGTAGTCTGGCAAGAATGGGCGGCGCTCGACGGGCGGCAGCTGCGCCGTCGCCGCCTTCCAAGAATCATCCGTCAGATGCATTTCGACACATTCCCTCGGGGGGAGGTTCACTATGACGTTCATCTCCAGCGCTCCCGGATGCTGTTGGACTGGCGGATCAACAAGCCCGAGTTTCTGGCCGCCGTGCGCTCGCATTTCGAGATCGACCCGCGCCGCTGCTGTGTCCGGACTGAGCTCGGCTTCGTCTCACAAGGCCGGATCGGACCGCCCCAACTTCAAAGCCAGGAAACGCTCGACTGATCCAATCAAATCCCTCGGCTAAGGCGTCAGCAGGTCTGCCGGAGTGGCCTTCAGTGGGCGGGACAGATCCCAGAGGGTCAGTATGGTCGGATTGCGATCCCCGCGCTCGAGGCCGCTGACATACTGCTGAGACACGCCAGCAGCTTCGGCCAGCTCCTCTTGGGTCATGCCGAGAGCAGTACGGCGTTGGCGCACGTTCCGTCCGACGAGAGCCCGCATGTCCATCGGGCCACAAATCGCTGAATGGCGAGCAGGAGTTTATCAACTTTAATATGTAAATCAGCGTCGGGTATATAACGGGGAAGATCATGTCAGATCAGATAGACGCACTGGAGCGGCTGGCAAAACTACGAGAACAAGGCTGCCTCACCGACGAGGAGTTCAAGGCGGAGAAAGCCAAACTGTTGAACGGCGGAGGCAAGCCGACGCGGAAGTCCGTGGCCGAAGCATGGGAGGAAACAGCCGATCAGCGAAGGTCCATGTGGGGTAATCTGAAGTGGCAGCTCGGGGTGCTGATCGTGCTCGCCCCAATGCTCGGCTACGCCGGCTGGACGCAGCTGCAAAAGATGACACCGGAACAGGCGACTAAGATCATTGGAGAACGGCTTCCCCAATGCGCTAGCGAAGATGTCAGAAAGGCGCTTCGCGGGGCCATCGAAGGGAGTCCTGCGTCCAAGCTAGTTGCGATTGAGGTCGTCGAGATCGCCCACATCGAAGAGCGAGGCGTCGGGGGCGAGCCCATCAAGCGCTACTGCGCAGCGGACGTCTCCACGAATGGCGGCACTGAACACATTGGTTTCACACTTCGCCACAGCGATGAAGATGATGGCTTCATCATCGAAACGGGGGAGGACATGGGACCACCCGCCTGAAATATGCGAACCGATCCGATGGCGAAGCCCTCCAGTTCTGTACTGGGGACCAGTTCCTGATCCGCAACGATTCGTCGAGGCCCGTCCACTTGATGGTCGGGTCAGAAGACTCGGACGACTCCTTCGACGAAGGAGTGTTGAAACCTGGAGGCAGCATGAAAGGCAGTGCTAAGGACGCCGGCCTCACCCTCATCACAGGCGCCACCGATCAATCGCCCCAAGACCTCGAACTTTTCCGGTATAATGTTCGCGCTTGCCAAGCGGGAGAACGAGCGACCTAGGTATTGTGCGCGGCGTGGGGCGGGGAGGGCTTGGGGCGGAAAAGGCGATGGCTAATCCAGCCATTTGCGAGACACGCCTCTATGTGACTCGCCTCCCTCCCGGATCGTTCATAACCCGTTGAATTATCGGCGCTTTTTGAACCACTCCATACCCCCGATCTGGAGTTTCACAGAAACAGCAGGTCGGGGGCAAGACTGCAAAGGACGCACACAAGGTGCAAACAAGCTAGATGCCGAGGCTTTGCAGGTGCTCTTCCCAATCGAAAGCTTCTGCGTCCACCACCTTGTCGCCCTCGGGCAAAACGCCGGTGACGAACGCCGCGAACTCAGCGCCATATATGAGGCGTACGTCGAAGACCCCGTCCTCCACCCACGCTCGAAATGGCCTAGGTACGCGGGGCACCTTCCAGCCGTCCAGCGGCGGTGGCGTGGAAACGCCCGACACATCGATGGACATTATGTCTGGGACTCGTTCGAGCTGGTAGATTCCGCATTTCGGCACGCCCATTGCCCGCTGCGCAGGGCCCAATCCTCCGGACACGAACAGGCGCTTTTGCAGGCCGACATCGCCTGGGGGGTGATAGGGGAATGGGAGGATATCCCCTAGGGTTAGCTCCACACCGCTTGGTGCTACCCGTGCGTGAGCCAGCACGGCTGACCTGTCGTACCCCTTTAGCAAGTATGTGACGCACACCCAATGAGCGACAACGGATTGTGTCAGGGTGCAGCGAACATTCACTGCCCTGGGGATATATTCGCCGGCCCTCCGGGCAACTGCCTCGCGTGCCCACCTACGGAAGTGCGTGCGATGGCGTCGGCCATATAGCTTACCATCCGCCTCGAGCATCGGCGGAATATGAATGGCGATATGGGCGTGAAACCCGCCCTGCCTGTCGCGTTCGATTGCTGCCAGCCACAATACAGGTAAATTTCTTTCACGCAGCCAAGCATCGGCTGCCTTCAGGAAGCGCTGCAACTCAAGCTTTGCGCCCTGAGCATCATGTATCCGCATCCGACCGAAATCGAGCGTGACGAGCACGTCGAGGTACAATGGCTGGGCGGCGGCAAACTCTGCCGCCGCCAACCCTTTGATCACCTCAGGTATGGTGAATTCGTTCATTTTCCGGACTTGCGGCTTCGCCTGGAGCGTGGAGCGATCTTTCGGACAAAACGATCGGGCATCTCGCGCTGCCTCTGCTCCCATTCCTGTTGGACGGCTTTGTCAAAGTCTTCGAGGGTATCTCCGAAGATGCCTCTATGCACTGCACCGTAGGGACCAGTCCGCGGCCCGCGGTGCACGTCAGCGAGACAGTGATCGCCGCCCTCCAATTTCGAGCGAGATTCCAAATCTCTGGTGCTCATGTCCTCTCGTGAACGTGCCATCAGAGCGCCTCCAATTCTGCCCAACGCCCATCAAGTCTCTCAAGCACTGTGGCAATCGTCGAGGAGAGCAGCTTCAGCGCAGAGAACCGAGCATCGCGACGTGCGACCTGAACCCTCTCGGCATCAAGCAAGCGGGCGCGGACATAAGCTAGCCGATCAGTGTCAATGCGACGCCGTCTGCCCACGTGCGGCAAAGCGTCATGGAGCAATTGGACAGCGGTGACGATCAGTGCGATCGGATCGTGACGGTCGGTAGGCACGTGCCGGGGCAACGTCTTTCGCTTAGCGAAGTCGACGAATGGCGGCCGATGAAGGGCAGTGACCAGTCGGGCAAAGCAGCCGTCCACGTCAGCCTCGCTGCACTCCTTGACCTGCTCATCCCAGCGCTCAAATCGCTCACGCAACGATTTCAGGCGCTCTCGATCCACCGGGTCTCCTCTCGGCGGCCCTGCGAAGGATAGCTCTTTCTCGCCAAACAGTGATCCCGGCTGACGGGGGCCAACGAGGATCCCCTCCAGCGTCTGCCCGTTCCTCGCCATCGGGGCGAATGACTGGCCCGCCTCGCCAGGCGCAGGGAGCGCAGGGAGCGCAGGGAGCGCAGGGAGCGCAACAGAGGTGGGGGACTTATGTGCGAAGGTCATGCGCAATCTCCTGAATACTCGCACGGAGCGAGCGGATTGATTGCAGCGCAGTCAGGTGAGCTGATTGCTCTGCCTGACAATATAGTGAAATTTGGACATTTTCTGCACGGCCTTGGCCGGTTTGCGCGACGAACCGAGCCAGACCGTCGACGAAGCGTTTACCGAACGCATGCAATCAAAAACAACCTAGGGCATCGCACGACAGAACTGAGCGAGTCGGGGAGGAAATAGGCATAGCTCCTAGACGATACAACCCCTCAGACCTGTTCAGGTGCACAAGCCCCCGAGGAAATTGTAAGCCTTGGCTTGCGGTGTTCTCATGGTGACCGCTTGGGGCCAGCATGAGAAGCCAGCACAAGAATATTGCCAGCTGGGGCCAGTTTAGCGACCTGAATAGCGCGCGCGTGGACGGATCAGCCGGCCGCTGGCGCCCTGCTCGATTGCGTGGGCGACCCAGCCCGCGGTGCGCGCCGTGGCGAACAGCAGGAACGGCGCGTCCTCCG
>Ga0065704_10071533_pt1 | contig 10786 bp, 6 predicted proteins | sample SwiRhicommuniRL2_FD_59091 | JGI IMG/M metagenome (GOLD analysis project Ga0065704, IMG submission 59091) | Switchgrass rhizosphere bacterial communities from Rose Lake, Michigan, USA - RL2 v2 (version 2) | ecosystem: Host-associated > Plants > Roots > Rhizosphere > Soil | place: East Lansing, MI | reverse complement strand
ACAAAACGTTAATCGACCATCATATCGCTGAGCTGGATTATCAAATCAGCCGCCAGCTGGATGTGGTCATGCACCACGTGGAATTTCAGAAAGTTGAAAGCCTGTGGCGCGGTCTGAAGCATCTGGTCGACAACACCGATTACCGCCAGAACGTGAAGACCGAAATCCTCGATATCTCAAAGGATGATTTACGTCAGGATTTTGAAGACGCCCCGGAAATCATCCAGAGTGGACTGTACACACACACGTATGTAGCGGAATACGACACCCCTGGCGGTGAGCCGATTGCGGCCGTCATTTCCGCATACGAGTTTGACGCATCGGCCCAGGATGTGGCGCTGATGCGTAACATCTCTAAAGTGTCCGCTGCGGCCCATATGCCGTTTATCGGCTCTGCCGGTCCGAAATTCTTTAATAAGACATCGATGGAAGATGTGGCGGCCATCAAGGACATCGGCAACTACTTTGACCGTGCCGAATACATCAAGTGGAAATCCTTCCGCGATACCGATGATTCCCGCTACCTGGGTCTGGTGATGCCGCGCGTGCTGGGTCGTCTGCCATATGGTCCGGATACCGTACCGGTGCGCAGCTTTAACTATATTGAGCAGGTCAAAGGGCCGGACCACGAGAAGTACCTGTGGACCAGCGCGTCGTTTGCTTTTGCCGCCAATATGGTGAAAAGCTTTATTAACAACGGCTGGTGCGTGCAAATTCGCGGCCCGCAGGCCGGTGGGGCGGTGAAAGATCTGCCGATTCATCTGTACGACCTCGGTACCGGCAATCAGGTGAAAATCCCGTCTGAGGTGATGATACCGGAGACCCGCGAGTTTGAGTTCTCAAACCTCGGCTTTATCCCACTGTCGTACTACAAAAATCGCGACTATGCCTGTTTCTTCTCAGCGAACTCAACCCAGAAACCGGCCATTTACGACACCGCCGACGCCACCGCCAACAGCCGCATCAACGCCCGTCTGCCGTATATCTTCCTGCTGTCGCGTATCGCGCACTATCTGAAGCTGATCCAGCGCGAAAACATCGGCACCACCAAAGATCGTCGTTTGCTGGAGCTGGAACTCAACACCTGGGTGAAAAGCCTGGTCACCGAAATGACCGACCCGAACGACGACCTGCAGGCGTCTCATCCGCTGCGTGATGCGAAAGTGATCGTTGAGGATATTGAAGACAATCCGGGCTTCTTCCGCGTGAAGCTGTTTGCGGTGCCGCACTTCCAGGTGGAAGGGATGGACGTGAATCTGTCGCTGGTCAGCCAAATGCCGAAGGCAAAAGCGTAAGGCAGGGTTAACAGGGATGAAAATTTACCGTCCATTGTGGAACGAGGGGGCTTTATTATCCCCTCAGCAGTTCCAGCAACAGGCTGAATGGGAGTCTTTTCGCAGCGCCGGTGCATCAGCACTGGCATCCCCATTCCCCTGGGGTGTGGAAAAAGTTGAGTTTAATGACAGCCTTCTTTCGTCTGGTCTGATCCAGATTACGCAGTTACGGCTCTGGCTGGAGGATGGTTCGCTGATTGATGCCCAAAGGAGCGATCTGCCTCCGCCGCCACGTGAGTTAGATGCCAGCCTGCTCGCAGGTCTCGATGCGGTAACCGTCGTCATCGCACTACCTCACATGCAGCCGGGTGTGATCAACGTTGAACAGGAGGGGATTATCCCGGACCGGCCGCTTCGCTATCGTGAAGAATGGGTGACATTACAGGATGCGTTTGGGTCTGAAGATGAATCTATGGCCGTTGCCCGGTTTAATTTCACGATCCGTTTTGCTCATGAAAACAATGATTCCTGGAAAGTGTGCCCGGTCGCAAGACTGATCAGGGATGGGCAAAATGCGTGGCGAGTGGATCCGTCTTTTATTCCTCCTGTTGCGTCATTTGCGGCAAGTCCGATTCTTCGCGAACGTCTGGTGCTGCTTAATCGCCAGTTACGCTCCCGGCGCCAGCGCCTGATGACGATGCGTCGTGAAAGTAACGAAAGACTTGCCGATTTCGCCGTCGCCGATGTTTCTCTTTTCTGGTTGCTGAATGCGCTGAATTCTCACGCCAGAGTGCTGACGGAATTTGAACGTTTTCCGTCCCGGCCGCCAGAACAGGTGTGGGCTGAACTCGCGCGTCTGGCAGGAAGCATGCTGACCTTTTCCCTTGACCATGATCTTGACGCCATACCGGGTTATGACCACGAGGAACCGGCCAATGCGTTCCCTCCTCTGTTTGACCTGATAACCGGTTTGCTGGAAGCCAGTCTGCCATCCCGGGTTATTGCACTGGAAATGTCCCGCCCGGACGGACAGACCTGGAAGGCAAACCTTCACGATATTCGTCTGCGTGAAGAGGCTGACCTCTGGCTCTCAGTGCGTTCAAATGTCCCGGCCTGGCAGGTTGCTGAGAAATTCCCTGCACTCTGTCAGGCGGGTTCGCCTGATGACGTCAACGAGATCTATGGCGCTGCACTTAAGGGGATCCCTTTGATCCCGGTGAGTAGGGTCCCGGCAGCGTTGCCCGTACGCATGGAAAACCAGTACTTCGCACTTGATATGGAAAGTCCCGCTGCACATGAAATGCAGGAGCAGGGCGTGTGCATGTTCTATGTGCCTGAGTTGCTGGGTGCTCTTGAACTTGAACTGTTCGCGGTATTGCGCTCATGAGACAGGATATCGATATCGACCAGCTGATGACGGAGACCTGGCTCACCGTCACCATGCTGAAGAAAGGCGCCGTCACTCTCAACGGCAACGCGCTTTACGACAAGTGTGTAAAGCAGGTTGAAAGCGCACGGGAAGCGCTGGAGCGTGCTGGCTATGACGAGGCCAGTGTTGAGCATATTTCCTATGCACAGTGCGCTTTGCTTGATGAGACGGTGATGAGCCGTAAGCCTGAAAAAAGTGGGGAAGAAGATCCCAAAATTGATGAGGGCCAGGCCGCCTGGCGTAAAGCGCCGCTCCAGGCGCGATTTTTCGGATCACTCCGGGCGGGCGAGGCGCTGTGGGACCGCATTGCCGAGGTCCTGCGTCAACCCTCACCGAACACGGCCGTTCTGACGTGCTATCACCGGGTGATCGCGCTGGGCTTTCAGGGATTGTTCAGCCTGAAAGCGGTCAGTCAGTCCCAGCGGGATGAGGTTGTAAAAGCCCTGTCTGAGCGAGTCTCTCCGCCTGATGCAGGCCTTTCTCTGGTTGTTCACCGGATGGGGAAACCTCGCTGGAGTCTGATGCGCTCAGTGTGGTTCTGGATAGCGCTCGCCGTCATCCTGACCGGCGGCATCTGGTGGGGTGGCCATCTGTGGCTCCAGGCACTGTTGTCAGCACACATACCGGAGCTGCGTGGCTAATGCGTAGATCAGTCATTATACCGGTTGTCCTGCACACCTTTGTCGCCGTTGCCACGTTGCTGTGGTTGCTCTGGTATTTCATCCCGACAGGAAACCTGTTTAAAGGACTGACCACCCTGCTGATCCTCCTTCTGGCAGGCTGGACAGTCTTTAAAAACTGTCGGCGTGACGAGCCAGCATTCGATGTCACCGTCACCGCCGATGATCTGCCAATACCCGATACCGAAGGCCCCGTTGTACTGGTGTGTGGTGACATGCTGGATACCTTGTTTCAGGGAGGCTCCCTGCGTAAAACAGCCCAGGGATGGTGGTTTCGGGCCGATGACGTCAGCCGATTAACCATCCTTGTCCGTAGCATACAGAAACAGTTCCCACGCCAGGTAGGTCAGCTTTCGGTGATGTATCGTTGCCTGCCAGACCAGCATCAGGATGAAGCTGTTCTGCGCTCCACGTTGAAAACTCTCCGCCAGCAAAGTAAACAGATCAAATCCCTGACGGGGTTTACACCGCCGGTGGTGGTGAGTGCCGAATTATCCGGACCTGAAACGCCGTGGATCATCGTTCGCGGTGACAAGCCGATTGTATGTCCTGTTAATGATTTGCCGCAGGCATTCATTGACTGGCAACAGACGGATGACAATATTCTGGCGCTGCCAGCGGTCAGCCAGGCATTTTCCTTTATCCGTAATACGCTGATCGATGAACTGGAGAAACCGGACCGGTTAACGCCGCCTGTGCATGCATTCTCCGTGACTATGCGCCTCGGCGTGGTCAATCCAGAGACTCAGTCAGTCTGGTCCGCCTGGCTCTATTCCCGCACGTGCTTACAGTTTACCCGCAAGCCCGTACCTTCAGTTCCGACAGGTATGTTCCCGGATGCAGTTTTACCACTTCTGGTGCCATTTGCATCCACAGTTCAGGGAGGGCAACGTACCCGCCGTCTGGTTCTGCTGATGTGGCTGTGTGCCCTGGCCGCATTGGGTATCTCCGCGCTCAATAATCGTGACCTCATCCGTCAGGTGAGTGCTGATTTACAGCGCTGGAACGCGATCCCCATGAATCACTACCGTCCTAAAACAGAATCGCTGGCCGCTTTGAAACGCGATGCGCTTCTGCTTGAACGCTGGCAGCGTCAGGGAGAGCCATTACGTTACAGCCTCGGCTATTACCCGGGGCAACGTCTGTGGCTGGCCTTGCAACAGGCCATCGATACCTGGGCACCGCCACCCGCCCCTAAACCGAAACCGGTCCCGAAAATAGTCCGTCTCGACAGCATGTCACTGTTCGACTCCGGCAAATCGGCACTCAAAGAAGGCTCAACCAAAATACTCGTCAACACGCTGGTGGGGATCAAAGCCAAACCAGGCTGGCTGATTGTGGTCAGCGGGCATACCGATAACACCGGGGACGATGCCTCGAATCAGACGCTCTCCCTGAAACGTGCCGAATCAGTACGTAACTGGATGCAGATCACCGGCGACGTGCCAGAAAGCTGTTTTGCGGTACAGGGCTACGGTGAAGGCCGCCCTGTCGCCACCAATGACACCCCGGCTGGCCGTACGCTTAACCGTCGTGTCGAAATCAGTCTTGTACCGCAGGCCGATGCCTGTCAGGTAAAAGGCGAATCTGCGTCACCGGCTCAGGGTGACGTCTTAACTCAAAAAATGGAGAAGTAAACATGGCAATTCCAGTCTACCTGTGGCTGAAGGATGACGGCGGTGCGGACATCAAAGGGTCTGTGGACGTCAAGGACCGCGAAGGCAGCATCGAGGTGGTGGCGCAGGAACATACCCTCTACATCCCGACCGACAACAATACCGGCAAGCTGACAGGTACCCGTATCCACACCCCGTTCCTCTTCACCAAGGAAATCGACTCCTCCAGCCCGTACCTGTACAAGGCGGTGACGACGGGCCAGACCCTGAAGTCTGCCGAATTCAAGTGGTACAAAATCAATGACGCGGGCCAGGAAGTCGAATATTTCAATACCAAACTTGAAAACGTCAAACTGGTGAAAGTCGCGCCGAAAATGCATGACATTAAGGACCCGGCTTACGAGAAGCACAATCACCTCGAACAGATTGAGCTGCGATACGAAAAAATCACCTGGACCTACAAAGACGGCAACATCATTCATTCTGATTCCTGGAACGAACGCGCCACCGCTTAATCCCTGCAGCAGACGGTTTTCCGTCTGCTGTTTTTGTTTTGCACAGCGTCTGCCCCGCGGACGTTCTGCAAAACAGCAATACATTTTTCTGCACTGACCTTATGGGCCTCGGTTAACGGCCAGGGGCGGTAGCGTGCCTGAACGACAATAACAGGAGCAAGAAGAAGCACATGGAACACCAGTCAGCAGTTCTGTTACGACGACTTAACCCCTACTGCGCAAAAGCGCTGGAATCAGCGGCTTCTCTGTGTCAGACCCGGGCGCATGCTGAAATCCTCCCCGAACACTGGCTGTTGAAACTGCTGGAACAGGGCGAAGGCGACCTCACCGTGCTGGCCCGTCGTTACGAATGGGATATGGACGCCATCTGGCAGGATTTGCTGACACACCTTGACCGACTGCCGCGTTCTGTTCGCCAACGCCCGCAGCTGTCGGATAACCTGGAAGCCCTGTTGAAACAGGCGTGGATGTCGGCGTCCTTGCAGGGCGAAGATCGCATCCGCAGCCTGCATTTGCTGATGGCGTTGACGGAAAGCCCGAAACTCATTCGCTGCGATGGCTTGTGGCCATTGTTCTCGCTGGGTCAGAGCCAGCTTGAACGTCTGTGTCCGCTGCTGGATGCGCAGTCTGATGAACGCCCCGAAGTGCAGCAGGCAGAAGGATTAGCCAAAAGCGATGAGGTTGAGTTTGTGGGGCGTCCGATCAGTGCTGACGTAACAGAAGGTCAACTGTCGCCAGCGTTACAGAACGCGCTGGATAAATTTACCCTCGACGTCACCGCCAAAGCGAAAGAGGGCAAAATCGACCCGGTCTTCGGGCGCGATACGGAAATCCGCCAGATGGTGGATATCCTCTCCCGCCGCCGCAAGAACAACCCGATCCTGGTCGGTGAACCGGGTGTGGGGAAAACCGCGCTGGTGGAAGGGCTGGCGCTGCGCATTGCTGAGGGCAATGTGCCGGAAAGTCTGAAAACCGTGGTGCTGCGTACCCTCGACCTTGGTCTTTTACAGGCGGGCGCAGGCGTAAAGGGCGAGTTCGAACAGCGCCTGAAAAACGTCATCGATGCCGTACAGCATTCGCCGGTGCCGATCCTGCTGTTTATCGACGAAGCGCATACCATCATCGGTGCGGGCAACCAGGCCGGGGGCGCGGATGCGGCCAACCTGCTGAAGCCTGCGCTGGCACGCGGTGAGCTGCGCACCATCGCGGCCACCACCTGGAGCGAGTACAAACAGTATTTTGAGCGTGATGCCGCGCTGGAGCGCCGCTTCCAGATGGTCAAAGTCGATGAACCTGACGATGATACTGCCTGCCTGATGCTGCGAGGCCTGAAATCCCGCTACGCCGAACATCATGGCGTACACATCACCGATGATGCTGTCAGGGCTGCCGTTACGCTCTCCCGGCGCTACCTGACTGGCCGCCAGCTGCCGGACAAAGCCGTCGACCTGCTTGATACCGCTAGCGCCCGCGTACGCATGAGCCTCGACACCGTGCCGGAAGTGCTGACCCAGTACCGGGCGCAGCTCACGGCGCTGGATCTCGAAAAGCAGGCATTACTGGAAGATATCGCGCTGGGTGGAAACCACCACGGCGAACGCCTGACGGTGATTGAACAACAGCAGAACGACCTGATTGTCGAGCTCGACGTGCTGGAAAGTCAGTACGGCCGCGAGCTTAGTCTGACGGAACAGTTGCTGGCCGTGCGCCAGGACATCAGTCGCCAGAGCGATATCGCTGCACTGCGGCAGCAACTTTCTGAGTTGCAGGGCAACGCGCCACTACTGTCACTGAACGTGGACACCCGCATCGTGGCGAACGTGATTGCCGACTGGACCGGTGTGCCGCTCTCCTCGCTGATGAAGGATGAACAGACAGAACTGCTCCATCTGGAAAGCGAAATCGGTAAACGCGTGGTCGGGCAGGACGCGGCGCTGAATGCCATTGCGCAACGTCTGCGGGCCTCCAAAACCGGGCTGACGCCGGAGAATGGGCCGCAGGGCGTATTCTTACTGACCGGCCCGAGCGGCACCGGTAAGACTGAAACTGCGCTGGCGCTAGCCGATGTGCTGTACGGCGGTGAAAAGTCGCTGATTACCATCAACCTCTCCGAATACCAGGAGCCGCATACTGTCAGCCAGTTGAAAGGCTCTCCTCCGGGCTACGTGGGATACGGCCAGGGCGGCATCCTCACGGAAGCGGTGCGCAAGCGTCCGTACAGCGTGGTCCTGCTCGATGAAGTGGAAAAAGCCCATCGCGACGTGATGAACCTGTTTTACCAGGTGTTTGACCGGGGCTTTATGCGCGACGGCGAAGGGCGGGAAATCGATTTTCGCAATACCGTGATTCTGATGACATCGAATCTCGGCGGTGACCATCTGATGCAGTTGCTGGACGAGCAGCCGGATGCGACCGAAGCTGACCTGCACGAGCTCGTGCGTCCGCTCCTGCGCGACCATTTTCAGCCAGCCTTATTAGCCCGCTTTCAGACGGTGATTTACCGTCCTCTCAATGAGCCTGCAATGCGTACCATCGTGGAAATGAAGCTTGCACAGGTTAGCCAACGCTTATATCGCCACTACGGACTGACCACCGACATCAGTGAAAGTCTGTATGACACCCTGACGTCTGCCTGTCTGCTGCCGGACACCGGCGCGCGTAATATCGACAGCCTGCTCAATCAGCAAATCCTGCCGGTGCTGAGTCAGCAGTTGCTGAGCCATATGGCTGCTAAGCAAAAACCGTCCTCATTGCAACTGACCTGGGATGATGAACAGGGCATTGTGCTGGCATTTGATCAACAGGCAGAAGGTGAGGTGTCATGAGCAGCTCCCTAATCAACAAGGCAACCGACGCTGTGCAACAGCTTTTAGGCCAGTCACGTTACCGGATTGATGTACATGACTGTGCCGAGTTCCTGGATGTGTTGCGTTACAACGCAGTTGAATCACTCAGCCAGCCATGGCGCTATAACGTGGTAGTTACCTGCTCCTCTGCGGATATTGCCTGCGACACGTTACTGTTGAAACCGGCGTCATTCACTTTCCAGATACCTGTGTTTGATGGAACACCGCCGCTGCCGGTACGGAGCGTATTTGGCGTAGTGGAGTCGTTTCGTCGAATATCCACGTCCAGTGACGATACCTTTTACGCCCTGACGATCGTTCCCCGTATCGCCCTTCTGGACTATACGAAAGGGAGCGAGATCTACCTTAATCAGTCGGTCACTGAAGTGGTTGAACAGGTATTGCGTAAGCACGGTCTGGAAGGGCCAGACTTTGAATTCCGGCTCTCCCGCGAATATCCACCTCGTGAGCTCATCACCCAGTGGCGGGAAACTGACCTGGCGTTTATCCAGCGCCTGCTGGCAGAAGTGGGCATTTACTGGCGCTATGAAATGGACAGCCGTCTTGAACAGGACGTGGTGATTTTTCAGGACAGTCAGCAGCAGTATGAATTTGGCGTCACGCTGCCATTACGCAACCAGGCCGGGATGAGTGACAGCGGACAGGAGAGTATCTGGGATATTCAGACCGCATATAACGTGGTAAGCGGAAGTGTCGCCACCCGTGACTACAACTACCGTGATGCCCTGGCGCCTCAGGACAGCGCCGAAAGCATTTTCAGCAAGAAAGGTATCACCACCGGGGAAACGTACCATTATGCGGAACCCTTCCTGACAGCAGATGACGCTGAAAGCACCGAGACCGGGGCATACTTTGCCCGTCTGCGTCACGAACGCATCCTGAACGCGCAGTATCGCGTCACCGGGCATGCCTCCAGCCCCCATCTGGCACCAGGTCAGGTGCTGGAAACGGACGGCATCTTACCCGATGCCGTGAAAGACGGCATCCTTATCACCATGGTGCGCACCAGCGGTTCACGCAAAAGTAGCTTTACGTTGACGTTTGAGGGGTTCCCTTACAGCGAAACCGTCTGCTACCGTCCCGCACTGCTCAGCCGCCCGGTGATATCAGGCTCACTGCCAGCTCGCGTGGAAAGCACGCAAAAAGGCGATACCTACTCCTGGCTCGACCCGGAAGGGCGCTACCGAGTGAAACTGGACTTCGACCGCAACAGTCCGGAACAGGGCTACGCCTATTTGTGGCTCCGGCTGGCAAAGCCCTATGCCGGTGATACCTACGGTTTCCATTCCCCGCTTCTTGACGGAACTGAAGTGGCCGTGGTGTTTGACAGCGGGGATCCGGATCGACCTTACATCGCCTGTGCCCTGCATGACTCAGAACATCCGGATCATGTCACCCGTGACAATAATACGCGGAACGTCTGGCGTACTCCGGCGAATAATAAGCTGCGGATGGAGGATAAGCGGCAGGAAGAGCATATCAAGCTCGCAACAGAGTATGGCAAAACGCAGCTGAACATGGGACACCTGGTCAATGGCCAGCGTGAAAAGCGCGGTGCCGGGTTTGAGCTGCGTACGGATGAGCATGGCATAGTTCGTGCGGCCAAAGGCCTCTTCCTGACAGCAGATGCGCAGGCCAAAGCACAGGGACCGGTGCTGGAAATGGCGCCTGCGATAAACCAGATTAATCAGGCAAACAGCCAGATGCAGGCGCTGAACAGTGCCGCTGAAGCGGCCGGTGCCCTGGTGTCCGACATCAACACCCAGATTAGCCTCGTCACCGACAAAATCAAAGACCTTCAGTCGTCGGTTCTGCTGGGAAGTGCTCCCCAGGGCGTGGCATTCACCTCAGGTGAACATCTTCAGCTCAGCAGCACCCGTAATACGATGATCAATGCAGGCCAGCACCTCGATGTCGGGGCCATGGAAAACCTGTCCGTGACCGTGGAAAAAGCCCTTGGGATGTTTGTACATAAAGGCGGGGCGAAGGTTGTCGCCAACCAGGGAGACATCGAGATTCAGGCTCAGCACAACACGATGGCTCTGTTTTCTGAAAAACAGCTGACGGTGACCAGCAGCGAAGACGAAATTATTATCAGCACGCCTGAAACGCTGACGCTTAACGGTGGTGGGTCATATCTGCGCCTGAGTAAGAACGGGATTGAACACGGTTCCTCCGGTGATTTTATTGTGAAATCATCTCGCTATCAGGTGCCATTAAGTGGTGCATCTCTCGATACTGATATGCCGGTCTACAACAAAACCTCACTTGAACTTCTGCCCCCTGCGACAGATGGCAATATGTCACGCTAAGGATTGCTGGAATGAAAATATGTTTCCCGGTACGCAAACAGAATGGTAGCGAATACTCCACTCTGGAAGAGGTGATGGGAGTGATCGGTCGTG
>Ga0065704_10001127_pt1 | contig 10786 bp, 8 predicted proteins | sample SwiRhicommuniRL2_FD_59091 | JGI IMG/M metagenome (GOLD analysis project Ga0065704, IMG submission 59091) | Switchgrass rhizosphere bacterial communities from Rose Lake, Michigan, USA - RL2 v2 (version 2) | ecosystem: Host-associated > Plants > Roots > Rhizosphere > Soil | place: East Lansing, MI | reverse complement strand
ACTCGTTCCGAGGGAGCTGCGTCCCAAATCTGTTGGCGACCGAGCCAGTCAAGCGCCTCAGCAGCGCCGCCCCGTCCGGTGAAAAGCCCTCTAGGTGCACCCAAAGATTCGGGCAACCCCTAAAATGACATTTCCGCGAAATTCGTTCAGAAAAGTCTCGAAGCCCCGCTTACGCCCCGCCCCGCGGCCTTGATCCGGTCTAAGTCGTTCACTGAAATTCAGGATGAAAGCTTGTTATAGCGCGGAATCCCCGGCTGGCTGCGCATTGTCGGCGCCGATATCAGATAGCTTGCGTGAAATGATTGGGAACCCTTTGCAAAGTTCGTTCGTTCGTGCGCGAATGTCATTTATCGACCGCATGGGGCGGGTCGGCCTGTTTTTTGGGGGAATATCGTCAGGATGGCGCGTCGCCGCGACCATTCCGGCCTGTCGGTTATGAACAATCTTCTCGTCGGTAACTCACTCNCGCGTCAGGCCATGCTCTATGCGGCGCTGGGCCTGTTGGTCGTCCTGCCNTTCGTCGCGGACCTGCTCATCCCGNTGGGGACGGCGGTGTGGGTCGGCTATCTGCTGCCGGTCGTCCTTTCCTATGTGACGCGGCGGCCATGGGTGCCGCCGCTGCTCGCTGCACTGGCGACGGGGTTGATCGCCGCTGGCTTCTTTCTGGCTCCGGAGGGGGTTGATCCCAACATCGCCCGCGTGAGCCGGTCGCTGGGCGCGACCGTGACCTGGATATTGGCGATCATCGGCGTGCTGTTCATCCGCAACCAGCTTGCCATGGCGCGGGAAGAGTGGCTGCAACGCGGACAGGTGGGACTGGCGCAGGCGGTCGGCGGGGAAAAGCCGCTGAAGGAACTGGCCACCGGCGCGTTGAACTATCTGGCCGACTATCTGGGCGCGCAGGCAGGGGCCGTCTATATCGCCAATGGCGAGGGGTTTGCCCGCTATGCCACCTATGCCGTACCCGCCGACGCGGGCCTGCCCGAACGGTTCGATGTCGGGGATGGCCTGTTGGGACAGGCGGTCGCGGACAGGCGCAGCTTCCTGATCGAGACAGTGCCCGACGGCTATCTGACCTATGGCTCCGCGCTGGGCAGCGCCCGGCCGGAAACTTTGGTCATCGCCCCGGTCACGGCGGATGGCGCGATCAACACGGTGATCGAGCTGGGCCTGCCCAAGGGAAGAGGCGCGGACGCGCTGGCGCTGCTGGAGCGGGTGGAGGCCCAGTTGGGCGTGTCCGTGCGGTCGGGCAAATATCGCGCGCGGCTGCGCGAGCTGTTGGAGGAAACGCAGCAGCAGGCCGAGGAATTGCAGGCGCAAAGCGAGGAACTGCGCGCCAGCAATGAGGAGCTGGAGCAGCAGAGCAAGCAGTTGCAGGACGCCGCCGCCCGGCTGGAGGCGCAGCAGGCGGAGCTGGAGCAGACCAATGTCCAGCTGGAGGAGCAGGCCCGCCAGTTGGAGATTCAGCGCGACGACCTGTCCCGCACGCAAGTTTCGCTGAAAAGCCAGGCGGGGGAGCTGGAGCAGGCCAGCCGCTACAAGAGCGAATTTCTGGCCAATATGAGCCATGAACTGCGCACGCCGCTCAATTCGCTGCTGATCATGGCGCGGTTGCTGGCGGAGAATCGCGGCGGCAACCTGAACGCGGAGCAGGTGCGCCATGCCGAGACGATCGAGACGTCGGGCAACGACCTTTTGAACCTCATCAACGACATTCTCGACATTTCGAAGATCGAGGCGGGCAAGCTGGAGTTGCAGCCGCGCCGGATTCGGATCGCGTCGATGCTCGACAAGCTGGGGGCGGTCTTCAAGCCGTCCGCGCAGGCGAAGGGGCTGGACTTTGCCGCCGCCGCGCTGCCCGACGCTCCCACCGAGATGGAGGGCGACCCGCAACGGATCGAGCAGGTGCTCAAGAATTTCCTGTCCAACGCGATCAAGTTCACCGAACGGGGCGAGGTGGCGCTGGAAGTGGCGTCGCGGGGAACCGGGCGAATCGCCTTCACCGTGCGCGACACCGGCGTCGGCATTGCGCCGGACCAGCAGCAATTGATCTTCGACGCCTTCCGCCAGGCCGACGGGACGATCAGCCGCAAATATGGCGGCACCGGACTGGGCCTCTCGATCTCCCGCGAACTGGCACGGCTGCTGGGCGGCGAAGTGTCGGTGGAAAGCGTGCCGGGCGAAGGGAGCGCCTTCACGCTGGTCCTGCCAGAATGCTATGATCCCGCATCGGTGGGCGCTGCGGAGCCGGTGGTGAAGCCTGCCCCCGCTCGCACCGCGCCCCCCGTACGCACCCGGCCCAATCCGGTGGCGGAGGATGACCGTGAGCATCTGTCGGGCGATACCCGCGTCATCCTGATCGTGGAGGATGATCCGGTGTTCGCCCGCATCCTGTGCGACATTGCCCATGAACTGGGCTTCCAGTGCCTGATCGCGGGGACCGCCGACGAAGGCGCGCTGATGGCGCGGCAATATGTGCCCAACGCCGTCATCCTCGACATGAACCTGCCCGATCATACCGGCCTGTCGGTGCTGGACCGGATCAAGCGCGACGTGCGCACCCGGCACATCCCCGTGCATGTGGTGTCGGTGGACGACGACAGCCAGGCGGCGCTGTCCAGCGGCGCGATCGGCTATCTGTTCAAGCCGGTGAAGCGCGACGCGCTGATCGACATGCTGGAGGGGCTGGAAGCGCGCATGTCGCAGCGCCTGCGCCGCGTGCTGGTGGTGGAGGATGACGCGCAGCAGGCCGACAGCGTGCGGCAACTGCTGGGTTCGCGCGATGTCGAGACGGTGACGGCGCATAGCGCGGCGCAATGTTTCGAGCTTTTGGGGCAGGAAACCTTCGACTGCATGGTGCTGGACCTGAACCTGCCCGATGCGTCCGGCCTCGACCTGCTCGACCGGCTGAGCGCGGACGAGGCGGTCGGATTCCCGCCGGTGATCGTCTATACCGGGCGCGATCTGGCGCAGGATGAGGAAATGCGCCTGCGCCGCTATTCCAAGTCGATCATCGTCAAGGGCGCGAAATCGCCCGAACGGCTGCTGGATGAAGTCACGCTGTTCCTGCATCAGGTCGTGTCGGACCTGCCCGAACCGCAGCAGGCGCTGATCGCCAAGTCTCTGGGGCGCGATGCTGCGCTGGACGGGCGCAACATTTTGGTGGTCGAGGATGATATCCGCAACGTCTATGCGCTGACCAGCATCTTCGAACCGCATGGCACCAATGTCCGCATCGCCCGTAACGGCAAGGAGGCGTTGCAGGCGCTGGATGAGGCGGCCCGCGGCCTCGCCCCGCCGGTCGACATGGTGCTGATGGATGTGATGATGCCCGAAATGGACGGGCTGACCGCCACTCGCGAAATCCGGCTGAAACCGTGGGGCAAGCAGTTGCCGATCATCACGCTCACCGCCAAGGCCATGACGCGCGACCAGCAGGATTGTCTGGACGCGGGGGCGAACGACTATCTGGCCAAGCCACTGGACGTCGACAAGCTGCTGAGCCTCGCCCGCGTCTGGATGCCGCGATGAGCGAGGAGCTTTTCGCCCCCCATGAGGAGCTGGAGCTGGATCTGCTGCTGGAGGCGATCTACCGCCATTATCATTATGATTTTCGCGGCTATTCGCGCGGGTCCTTGCACCGCCGCCTGCACCGGGCGCTGCACCGGCATGAACTGGAAAGCCTGTCGCAATTGCAGCACCGGCTGCTCCGCGACCCGGCCATTTTCGCCGAGCTGATGGGCTTCCTGACGATACAGGTGAGCGAGATGTTCCGCGATCCCGCTTATTTCCGGGCGCTGCGCGAACAGGTGATCCCGCATCTGAAGACCTATCCGTCGCTGAAAGTCTGGATCGCGGGCTGCGCCAATGGCGAGGAATTCTATTCGCTCGCCATATTGTTCCGGGAAGAGGGGCTGGAGGATCGCACCATCTTCTATTGCACCGACATCAGCCCGGCGGCGCTGAAGAAGGCGGAAGCGGGCATTTACGATCTCGACCGCATCCAGCAGTTTACCGAAAACCACCGGCTGGCGGGGGGCAAGACGTCCCTGTCCACCTATTATACGGCGGCCTATGGCGCGGCGGTGTTCGACAAGAGCCTGCGCCGCCGCGCCGTCTTCGCCGAACATAATCTGGCCAGCGATCAGGTGTTCGCNGAGGCGCAACTGGTGTCCAGCCGCAACGTGCTCATCTATTTCGACCGGAANTTGCAGGACCGGGCGCTGGGGNTGTTCGGGGAATCGCTGGTGCGCGGNGGCTTTCTGGGGCTAGGGTCGAAGGAGACGTTGCGTTTTTCNAGCACGTCCGAAGGCTTCGATGATTTCGATGAGGTGCAGAAAATCTACCGCCGCAATTTGAGGGTGCTCGAACATGCAGCTTGACCCCGCCCGCATCCTTGCCGTCGACGATGTCGAGGAGAATCTGACCGCTCTGGAGGCGCTGCTGCAACGCGACGGGGTGGAGATCATCAAGGCGCGGTCGGCGGTTCAGGCGCTGGAACTGCTGCTGGTCGAAGATGTCGCGCTGGCCCTGCTGGACGTGCAGATGCCGGGGATGGACGGGTTCGAACTGGCCGAACTGATGCGCGGCACGGAACGGACGCGGCGCGTGCCGATCATTTTCCTGACCGCCGTGGGGACCGACGAGACGCGGCGGTTCAAGGGCTATGAAACCGGGGCGATCGATTATCTTTTCAAGCCGGTCGATCCGCATATCCTGCGGCACAAGGTCGATATTTTCGTCGAACTGTTCCGCCAGCGGCAGGAACTGGAGCGGGAGCGGGATAGCCATGCCGCCGCCCTGGCCCGGTTGCAGGCGCATGGCGACAACAGCCCGCTCGCCATCGTGGAGCTGGACGCGGGGCAGCATGTTATCGCCTGGTCGCATGGCGCCGAACGGCTGTTCGGCTGGCCCGCCGCGCAGGTGGCGGGGTTCCGCGCGCTGGAACTCGACTGGCTGGACCCGGAGGACGCAAAATCCTTCGGCACGCTGATCGGCGAGATGATCGCCGGGCGGCAGCTGCGCGACATGAAGCCGCTGCGGATGCGCACGGCGGTGGGGCTGACGCTGGAGTGCGAATGCTATTTCTCCGCCCTGCTCGATCCGCGCGGGCGGCTGGTGTCGGTGAATATCCAGATACTCGACGTCACCGAACGCAAGCGGGCGGAGGATACGCAGCGGCTGCTGGTCGGCGAACTCAACCATCGGGTGAAAAATACGCTGGCGTCGGTGCAGGCGATCGCGGTGCAGACGTTGCGCCATTCGTCCGGGCCATCGGACTTCGCGCCGACCTTCACCGGGCGCATCCATGCGCTGGCGCGGGCGCATTCGCTGCTGAGCAGCTCGACATGGCAGGGCGCGGCCTTGCGCGAACTGATCGACGGACAGGTCGAGATCGGCGCTGTCAACGCGGCGCAACTGCGGATCGACGGGCCGGAACTGGAACTGGCGCCCGAACTGGCGCTGCATCTGGCGCTGATCCTGCACGAACTGGTCACCAACGCGCATAAATATGGCGCGCTGTCGGTGCCGGAGGGGATGGTGTCGCTGTCATGGCTGGTGGAGGACAAGCAGTTGATCCTGCGCTGGGTCGAAAGCGGCGGTCCCCCGGCCAGCGTGCCGACGCGCCGGGGATTTGGCACGGCGCTGATCGAACGCAGCCTGCGCGCGGAGGGCGGCAACGCGGTGCCCGACTATGCGGCGGCGGGGGTGCGATGGACGCTCACCCTGCCCGCCGGGCCGCGCATCGCCCGCACCGCCGCCATCGAAGGGGAGCGTGATCCGGCGCAGATCGAACGGGTCGGCGGATCGGCGGGAATAGCGGGCAGGCGCTTCCTGATCATCGAGGATGAGCCGTTGATCGCGATGGAGATCGGCGGCCTGTTGGAGGATCATGGCGCGGCGGTGGCCGCCGTGGCCGCCTCCACGCAGGAGGCGATGGCGCTGATCCGGCGGGGCGGCTTCGACGCGGCGCTGCTGGACGGCAATCTGCAAGGGCAGCCGGTGGACACCATCGCGCAGGCGCTGGTGGATCGGGCGACGCCCTTTGCCTTCGTCACCGGCTATGGCCGCGAACATCTTCCGCCAGGGTTCGAAGCCCAGGCGGTGATCGGCAAGCCTTTCAACCGGCAGGGGCTGCTGGACGGGGTAGGCGCGCTTTTCCCGGCGGCGGGGGCGGTGCTTTAGAGCGATTTCCAAGCGATCGGCATCGATCGCTGGTTAAGAAATCGCGGCAAACAAAAGGCTTAGAGCGTCGATCTGGTCCAATCAGATCGAAAAACGCTCTAGCCGCCCTCCCCTAGCCGGGTCGGCCCCGGTCAGTCCGCCTTTTCCTCATGCGTGATCTTTGCGATCCCCGCCTCATATTTCAGATTGTGGACGGAGATGGAGGTCTGCACCCGCTGCACCCCCGGCAGCGGTCGGATGCGGTCGGTGACCAGATCGTTGAGCTGTTCGATATTGGTGAACAGCCCCATCGCCAGCAGGCTATACCGGCCCAGCAGCACGATCACGCAAGTCAGTTCGGGGATGGCGGACAGGTTGCGCGCCAGATCGGACACATGGGACGGATCGGCGTCGATGCCCAACATGCACAGGTTGGGCGACCCCGCCATGCGGAAATCGGTGACGACGGTGAACTGGATCAGCCCTTCATTCTGCAACCGCTTGATGCGGGTGCGGATCGTCCCTTCCGTCACGCCCAGATCCGCGGCGATCGCGCGGTTGGAAACGCGCGCATCGCGGGCCAGCCTGTCGACGATGCCCTGATCCAGCCTGTCCAGCCGCGATCCCGCCCTATCCTGATCCGCCCGATCCGTCACAGCGGCACCACGTTGAATTCGAATTTCACAATGTCCACCGCAATCCCCGAGCTGATATGCGACACGCCGTCGATCCCGGCGATATGATCGAACAGAAGCTGGTGCACTTCATCGAAGCCATGCAGCGCGACCAGCAGTTCCAGATCATGCTTACCGTTCATCACGTTGACGCTGAGCACTTCGGGCAGTTGCGCCAGATCGCGACCGACTTCATGGATGTTGCGCCCCTGCACATCGACGCCCAGCGCGATGATCACATTATAGCCATGGGCCGCGAAATCGGTGACGGCGACAACGCGCATCACCCGCGCATCCTCCATCTTCTGGAGCCGGGCGGACACGGTGGCGGCGGTGACCGACAGGCGCTCGGCAATTTCCTGATTGGTAGCGCGCCCGTTGGTCCGAAGAATCTCGATGATGTTGGTGTCGAGACTGTTCAGCGAGGGCGTCGTCGCCGCCCTTCCGCTTCTGATCTGCATATCCGCCCGCCTCCATGGCCTGCCCTTACGGCACGCTTTAGTCCCATGATATCGGCCGCAGAACGGCACCTGTCGCTTCTCCATAGGAAGCGCAATTTTTTCTGTAAAGGACAAGGTGGATCGATGAAAAATCAGATGCAGGGACGCTATGGCTGTTCCTCGATGAACAGATAGGCCGGATCGAACTCGCACAGGCGACGCAGCGCGGGCAGGTCCATGATCGTCACCTTGCCCCGGCTGAAACGCATCAGTCCCCTCTCCCGCAATTCGCGCAACATGCGGTTGATGTGAACGGGCGTCATGCCGCACGCCTCGCCCAGATCCATCTGGGTCATGGGCAAGGCGAACTCCCGCCCGTCGCTAAGGCCCACGGCGCGCAGCTTCGCCTCGATCTCGCAGAAGAAATGGCCCAGCCGCGCCACCGCCTCCAACCGGCCCAGCCGGAATATCCATTCGCGATGCATCGCCGCGTCCAGCAGCGTGCTGAACCACAGCAGCTTGGTCAGCCGGGGCCTTTCCTCCAGCACGCGGTCCAGCGCCTCGTGACGGACCTGCGCGATCCGGCATTTGCCCAGCGCCGCCACGTCATGATCCAGCCGCCCCAGCGGATAGCCGTGCAAATCGACGAAATCGCCCGGCACATGCACCGCCACCAGTTGCCGCAGGCCATTGCGGTCGTCCATATAACGGCAGATGAACCCTTCGATCAGATAGGTGCTGAACAATATGGGTTCGCCGGCATAGGCCAGCACCTGACGTGGGGGGACGACCTTGATGTCGCTAACGCTGTCCTCCAGCTTCTGAAGGTCGCCAGCGGACAGAAGGTCGCGGCGACGACCGCGCAGGAAATTTGCGAAAACCATGGCTCTGCGGCTCCCAAAGGGCGTGCGGGCGCCCTGCCCCGATCTATCAACTATCCGCGATCCGGGCCAGCGGCAACGGCCTGCGCGCTGAGGTGGGTGCAAGACCCCGAACAGGGCTTCGCTTCTGCGGCCATGCATCACTTCGCATCACAAACCGGCGTCATTTGCCAGTTTGAAGGATTTATGGCATATCTTCGCTACTTAAGCTTCAACTTCGCGCGTGAGGGCAGCAATGAACGCAGTGGTTAACCAGATCGGCGATCTGGCGGAGGCCGGCGAAAAGATGGTCGAACGCCTGCGGCGCAAGGCTTTTCTGCCGGAAAGCCGCAAGGAACTCAACGTCCGCTTCGGCATTGCGGAGGCGGCGCAACTGCTCGGCTGTTCGACGAATCGGATTCGCATGGCGGAGGAAGATGGCCGCCTGCCCCCTGCCCCGCCGACCGAAAATGGCCGCCGTCCCGGCTATAATGTCGAGGAGTTGCTGAACATGCGGCAGGTGCTGGGCGCGTCGCCCGAACGCGCCGGGCTGGACGTGCCCGCGATCATCGCGGTGCAGAATTTCAAGGGCGGCGTCGGCAAATCGACCGTGACCACCCATCTGGCCCATTATTTCGCGGTGCAGGGCTATCGCGTGCTGGTGGTCGATTGCGACAGCCAGGCGACGACGACCACCCTGTTCGGTTTCAACCCGCATTTCAACATCCAGCGCGAAGAGACGCTCTACCCCTATCTGTCGATCGATCCGACGCAGGTGGACCTGCTCTATGCGGTCAAGCATACGGCATGGCCCAATGTCGACCTGATCCCGTCCAATCTGGAACTGTTCGACGTCGAATATGAGCTGGCGGCGGCGGGCAGCGATGGCGGGTCCGTGCTCGCGGCACGCTTCCGCAAGCTGAAACAGGGGTTGATGGATCTGGCGCGCCATTATGACGTGGTGCTGCTCGATCCGCCGCCAGCGCTGGGCACGATCAGCCTGGCGGTGATGCAGGCGGCCAATGCGCTGCTGGTGCCGCTGGCCGCGACCACGCCCGATTTCTGTTCCACCGTNCAGTTCCTGTCGATGATGGATCAGGTGATCGGCCAGTTGCAACAGGCGGGNATCGAGGTCGACTATCAGTTCGTCCGCCTGCTCTGTTCGAAATATGACGGCAACGATCCCAGCCATTCGATGGTCCGGGCGATCATGGANCAGAGCTTCGGCCCGGCNCTGCTGCCGATCCCGATCCTNGACAGCGCGGAAATCAGCCATGCGGCGATGCGGATGATGACCGTCTATGAGCTGGAGCGGCCGATCGGCACGCCCCGCACCCACAAGCGCTGCCGCGCCAATCTGGACGAGGCGATGGGGCAGATCGAGGCGCTGGTCCGTCAGGGCTGGGGCCGGGTAGCCCCCGCGCGGGAAGAGGATGTCGTCAATGCGTAACGGAAGCATCCCGCAGAAAAGCCTGTCCTACCGACGCATGTTCACTCTATGTTCCCGATTCGTCAAGGGGGAATATTGATGGCGCGCAAACAATCCGACTATCTCGCGGCGCTGCTTTCGGATGAACCGGAAGCGGCGGCGGCGGCCGTTCAGCAGGAGGAAGCGCAGGCGACGGAGGCTGAAAGCGCGCCGCCTGCCGTTCCTGCCGCCCCATCGCGACAGGAACGATCGCGCGGCACCACCTTGCTGGGTCGCGAATCCGCGCTGGCGCGGCTGGCGTCGGGCGAGGTTCGGCAGGTCACGCAATTGCTTCTCGATCCGGCGAAGGTGCGGATATGGGACGGCAACGCCCGCCATCAGGCGCATCTGAACGAAGACAATTGCCGCGAACTGATCGATTCGATCATCGCCGAGGGTGGGCAGAAGGTTCCCGCCGTCGTGCGCCGGATCGAGGGCGACGCCGATCATGACTATGAGGTGATCGCGGGCACCCGCCGCCACTGGTCGATCAGTTGGCTGCGCGCCAACAGCTATTCGGACATGATGTTCGTGGCGCAGGTCGCGCAACTGGACGATGAAGCCGCCTTCCGCCTGGCCGATCTGGAAAATCGTGCTCGCAAGGATGTGTCCGACCTGGAGCGCGCGCGCAATTATGCCGAGGCGTTGAAGGCTCATTATGGCAGCCATCTGACGCGCATGGCCGAACGGCTGAAACTGTCCAAGGGATGGCTTAGCAAGATGATCAAGGTGGCGGGCATCGCCGACTCGATCATCGACGCCTTTGCCTCCCCCGCCGATGTGCAGTTGAAGCCCGCCTATGCGCTGGCGCAGGCGCTCGACGATGCCAAGGCCGCACCGGCGATCGCGGCGGAGGCGAACCGGCTGGCGTCGGAACAGCGCGCCTTGCGGGCTGCGGGGGCGGCGCCAATTGCGGCGGCCGATGTGTTGAAGCGTCTGGTCGACGCGCCGCGCATCGCGCAGGCCGCGCCCAAGGATGAGCCGTTCACTTTCTCCAACCAATATGGCCGCCCCCTGCTGACCGTGCAATCGGTCAATCGGCAGGGGATGACCATCCGGCTCCATGCCGGGTCGGGGGCCGACTATGACACGCTGGCCAATGCGCTGCGCGAGACGCTGGCCCATTTGGAGCGGCAGGGCGTGGGGCTGCAACGCTGATGGCACGATGGGGGGCAAGCA
>Ga0065704_10000940_pt1 | contig 10791 bp, 11 predicted proteins | sample SwiRhicommuniRL2_FD_59091 | JGI IMG/M metagenome (GOLD analysis project Ga0065704, IMG submission 59091) | Switchgrass rhizosphere bacterial communities from Rose Lake, Michigan, USA - RL2 v2 (version 2) | ecosystem: Host-associated > Plants > Roots > Rhizosphere > Soil | place: East Lansing, MI | reverse complement strand
AAGCATTTTTATGAATACAAATTCATTTTTGTGCTTCAAAGGATAATGAAGGAATCAGGCTTATAGCGCTATTTTTCTTCATCGAAGGCCCAAATTCACGGGCCTCATTTCCTTAAGTGACCAGCATTAGCCTATGGGCGGCCTTTTTTACATCCTCAATTCGATTGTGAGGACACCTCACAGAGAGAAGTGGTATCAATTAATGAAAAGCCCCGGCATATGCCAGGGCTTAATTGTTTGTGGAATGGGCGGCGTACATGATGCTGATAACATCGTGCACGCCATTCGCCCGTTAGTTGGTCACGAGCGAACCGAGGCCCATTGCTGATGTGCACACAGCAAATGGAGCCTATCAAAAAGGGCGTCTCTGATCTATGAAAACAACTGTGGATTTAAACAGTATAAATATTATTTGTGCTGACTCACTCCAATACATCAAAACCTTACCTGATGACTGCATTGATCTGATAGCAACGGATCCTCCGTATTTTCGGGTTAAATCGTGTAAGTGGGATAATCAGTGGCCAGATGAATCAGCGTACCTTGCCTGGCTGGATGAGGTATTTGCGGAGTTCTGGCGGGTATTGAAACCATCGGGCAGCCTGTATGTTTTTTGCGGTTCGCGTTTAGCTGCTGACACTGAGTTACTGATGCGTGAGAGGTTTAAAATTCTGAACCACATCATCTGGGCCAAACCTTCTGGGCCTTGGAACAGACAGCACAAAGAAGACTTGAGGTCGTACTTCCCAGCCACTGAGCGGATCCTCTTCGCTGAGCATTACCGTGGTCCGTATAGAGGGAAGTCCTCCAGCTATTCAATCGAGTGCCAGGAGCAACGCAAAAACACGCTCAAGCCTCTGGTGGAGTATTTCAGCAATGCCCGTAAAGCTTTAGGGATCACAGCGAAAGAGATTCATCAGGCAACCGGCAAACAAATGGCTTCTCATTGGTTTAGTGAAAGCCAGTGGCAATTACCGAGCGAGAAAGACTACTTAGCGTTGCAGTGTTTATTTGAGCGCATTGGGCGCGAAAAACATGGCCGACAAGAACTGGAACTTCCTCACCATCAGTTGGTAAAGGAATATGATTCATTATCTCGCCACTATGCGGAGCTGGTGGATGAATTAAAACGGCTCCGGCGCCCGTTCGCTGTTACGAGTCTTGTGCCATTTACTGATGTATGGACCTATAAGTCAGTTCCGTATTATCCAGGCAAACATCCGTGCGAAAAGCCAGCCGAGATGATGAGAGATATCATCAGCGCCAGTAGCAGGCCGGGTGATGTAGTTGCTGATTTTTTCATGGGATCAGGTTCCACGATAAAAGAAGCAATCAAGCTGGGCCGTTTCGCGCTTGGCGTGGAACTTGAAGAGGAACGGTATAAACAGACTTTCGGAGAAATATTCCCTGCACAGTCGAATACCTCATAATACGTTACGACCCCAGCATAGTCTGGGGTTTGGTTTGTACCCATTTCAGCTTGAGGGGCGCTTACAACGCGATCCGTAAATTTCTGGGTCTGGATCACAATGTGGTGTTTTACTGGCTGAAGAATAATCAAATGAGCAAAAATTGTTAAATGTCATCGGGATTAATCTGAGATTATGACCTCGCCCCTTCAAGAGCTAAGCCATTATGAGTGCCGGAGATAAGCGCCGGGTGGGGCAGGCATTACATCTTTAATTACAGAAGTTATTTGAACCCGCCAATGTGCGGGTTTTTGCGTTTTTGAGGCTGCCAATTTGGTCGCCTTTTCTCGTTTTGGCGGCCAGTCAATCAGCTAACAACTCATCCTTTCGCAAACGGACTGAGCAGCTAAATACCCCACTACTACGCACCCAACCGGCTGACCGGAGGGGGAGACTATGAAAATGGACGAAAAATACAGTAACGCTACATATGGTGGTGCTGGAATTACGGCCTTCTTTGCAAGCTTATCCCTTCAGGATTGGGGCTTTATCGCTGGCGTGCTGATCGGGGCGCTCTTTACTGCTTTAACGTACTTCCTGAATCGTCGCGAACAGATGAAGCGCACCCGGATTCTTCAAGAAATCGCCGACAAGGTGGATGCAAAAAATCCATCTGCAACCGCCCAGGTTGTTAATGAGCTCGCGCAGAAAACCAGCGAGGTCTGAAGTGGCAAACCTTAAAACGAAACTCAGTGCCGCCATGCTGGCGCTGATTGCTGCTGGATCAAGCGCACCAGTGCTGATGGAACAGTTCCAAAAAGAGAAAGAAGGCACCAGCCTGATTGCTTATCAGGATCAGGGCGGCGTCTGGACTATCTGCGGCGGCGTGACTTATGTGAACGGGAAGCCTGTATTTAAAGATATGAAATTGACGCGTACGCAGTGTGATGCCATCGATAGAGCAGAGCAGGCCAAAGCGCTGGCCTGGGTTGATAAAAATATTCATGTACCACTGACGCCGCCGCAGAAGGTCGGGATCGCCTCGTTCTGCCCGTGGAATATCGGTCCCGGTAAATGCTTCTCGTCGACCTTCTATCGCAAAATTAATGCTGGCGACCGACTTGGTGCATGCGCCGAAATTAAGCGCTGGATATGGGATGGCGGGAAAGATTGCCGAATTCGGGCGAACAACTGCGCTGGCCAGGTCATCAGGCGTGATCAGGAAAGCGAGCTGACTTGCTGGGGGCTGGATGAATAACAGTTTGCCGATTGCACTGGCCTTCGTGGCTGGAATTGCTCTCACGTGGTGGGTTGAAGGGCTACGCTGGGATGCTGATGTTTCCAGACTGAACGAAGCCCACACCGCAGAGCTGAAGAAACAAAGCGATCAGGCCGTGATTGACCTGACCAACCAGAAGAAGCGCACCGAAGCGGCCCTGATAGCATTTCAGGCGCTGGATGCGAAGCACACGAAGGAAATGGCAGATGAACTGGCTAAGAATGAGAAGTTGCGTGCTGATATTGCTGCTGGTACTCGCCGGGTGCGAATCGCCGCAGCAAACCTTGCCACCTGCCAACTCGTCGGGAACAGCACTTCCGGCAGCGGCAGCCTGGGCGATGCAGTACAAATCGACCTCACGCCAGCAGGTGGATCAGCTGTTCTCAGTCTCAGAGAGTCAACCAGCAGAGACGCCGAAGTAATTCAATACCTTCAGGGCTATGCCGCTGAAGCTCAGAAGCGTTGCAAAATTAACTGACAGGAAAAATACATGACCGTAAAAGCAAAATTCCGCGGCCATTTCATTCAGAAGGCAGATGACGATTCAAGCCGCACCATTCACATGAGCGTGGTCACTTCCGGCAGCCATGAAAATGAAGCCTGGTCAAAGCTCACTCCGGGCGGCCAGATTCAGATGCATATTTCAAACCCTGAAGCATTCAACCAGTTCGAGCAGGGTCAGGAATACTACGTCGAAATTCAACCGGCGGGCTGAGTTGGCATTACAGCAGGCATTCAGGGAATGCCTGCTGTATGGGTCAGAGAAGCTTTATGAAACCATCATTATGGTGTACCTGACGTGATATTCTGTTTATCACACCAGCTAGGATGGCAATCAACTTCTCTCGATTTGAAATGTTAGGGTCATGGAGGTGGATCTGTTGACCATCAACATAAATTCCGAACCTATCGTTTGAAACCAGTTTTTTCTGGTCTCCATTGCTGATAAGAGAAATCATCTGCTGGATTTCTTTATCAGTTATCTCTGGGTTGTCTATCTGATGTGAGCGCACATTCCTTATCTTGTTGATCTGCTTGAACTCTAAGTAAGAATGCTCATTCAGCCCAAAGTTTGAGGCCAACTTTAATTTTGCTGCATAAGAAATTGTTAAGCTTTCGCCGAAACCGTCAAAAAACCGCGGGTTATTAGAGGCTGAACAACACCATGCTTCTAGGATTTTCTCAGTGAGCAAATGAAGGCGCAGTACAACCCCTATATCGTCTTCACTTTTCATCATTGCTGACATGCGAGCCCATGTCTCTTCATTGAGAAGTGCCATTTCATCAAACATTTTAGCGTTCATTTATCAGTCCTTTTGTTGTGTGCGCACTATCGGGCAGATGGGTACGCAATGAACAGTATACAGAGAGGATGCTTATGAGCGGTAAAGTTGAAATTAGTGATGACGGCATTGTGATAAGCCATTCTGGCGGGAAAAGTATTTTGGGCTGCTTTGGTTCACCAAGTGCAGACGTTGTGCTTTCGGAATTAACACCTGAGGAAAAGCTCTACGGTAGAAACCTTTGTCTTCTTCCTACTGGATGGGATGATTTATCTAGTGATGAAGCATGGCTCAATCACCTGGGCGACCAACTTAAAAACCTGTGGCCGAAATTGGAGCGTGAAGAAAAAATGGCAGTGGCATACGCTATAAGCGAACTTGTCGATGATCTGAATAGCCGATCAATTGAGGCCGCTGGCTATTAGATTTGCCACCTAAAACACATCGAGAGCCACTGGCACCCGTTAATGGTCTGTTTTAGCGGAGGCGCTGAGGCATTACAGCAGGCATTCACTGAGTGCTTGTGATAATGCACAATGACAACCAAACAAACACTTTGGGATGTCATATGAATTATTTGTATCAGCTCCTCATAGGTATCGCGTCAGGTTGCTTCGCCGCGTGGGTAACAACATTTTTTGCTCTAAAGTCGTTTTTATAGTGAAAAGTGGTGGGAGAAAAGAGCAGCAGCTTTTATAGAAATCACAGGTGCTGTATATCAGCTGAAAATTTCGTATGAATATCATTCTGAGCTAAAAGATAGTCAGCGCGATCCTGATGGAGATATTAGATTTGTAGAGTTGAAGCCTGAACAATTAAAAGAAATGGAAATAGCAGCCATCGAAGCTAATAAATTGATAGCTAAATATAGTCAGGTTGGGCCGTTACTTTTAACTGAGAGAGCTTCAGATATTCTAAGGAACTATTTAAAAGAGGTAAGAGAAGTCGATTACGATGTTCATTATCGAGGATGGGATACTGATGAGGCTGAAGAACATCTTTTAACAATGGTACAGAAACTTTTAGAAGATTTGATGCATGAATCCAGAAAAGAATTGAAAGCTAATTGACCGCCTCCGGGCGGTTTTTTATGGGAGTTTCTATGCAGGTCACTATTGATGGTGTCCCGTATGCGCCTGTGTGCAATTCGAGTTGAATTGTGACCCAGAATGGAATCGGCCATCTAGAATATAGTTTCAAATGAAATGATTAGCAATGAAAGGTACCTCCCGGCAGGGGGCCTTGCCACGGGGCGGCGGACTCGCGGAAAAACGGCTAGTTTTCGTATTTCTATGCTGTCAGCAGCACGTCTATTATCTCCTTGTTATATATAATAAAAAATGAAATTCAGGTGACAAAAGTTCAATTCCCCTGTCATCTGACCAGTTTATAACCCTCTGAGTTAACGAAATAAATCGTGACTTCACCTGACAGCGTGAGGTGTCAATGTCCAATATCAGCAATCTGGGGGACGCCTACAACTGGAGCGTAGCGAAGATTGCTGAGGCTTTTGGGTTGAACCGTGGAACGGTAAGAAAGCGGCTGCTCGATGCTAATACACCAATCGCCGACACGGTGAAAGGCAACCCTGTTTACGCCCTTAAAGACGTGGGGCCAATTCTCTTCGGCACGAATGAACCTGACGATCCTGATGAACTTCAGAACCCCAACAAAATGGGGCCGAAGGATCGTAAGGATTGGTACCAGTCTGAAAACGAGCGCATCAAGTTAGAGGAGTCGCTCAAACAGTTGCTTCCCGCATCTGAGGCACACCGTGAGATGGCATTGTTGGTAAAGGCTATCTCTCAGGTGCTCGATACCTGGCCGGATAAATTGGAGCGCGACCGTGGCTGGCGTCCAGAACAAATAGCCGAAGCGCAGACAGTCATTGATGAAATGCGTGAAGTGTTGGCAGAAGAAGTTGCGGCAGTTGAGGACGGTGAAAATGTTAATTAACGGCTATGCGTCAGCAAGTGCACTGCGCCGTGATGTGGCTACATTACTGAAGCCACCAAGACGAATGCCCGTGGCGGAGGCGGTCTCCAAGTTTATGCGAGTGCCCATGGGAGCCGGGAGTTCCTTACCGTGGGATGCAACGCTCACACCCTACATTATAGAGCCGATGAATTGTCTCGCTTCTAGGGATTATGACGCAGTGGTGTTTGTTGGCCCCGCGCGAACCGGTAAAACGATTGGTCTTATTGATGGGTGGATAGTGTATGCCATTGTCTGTGATCCAGCAGACTTCCTGTTGATACAGATGACGGAAGAAAAGGCGAGGGAGCATTCAAAAAAGAGGCTGGATAGAACCTTTCGCGTCAGCAAGGAGGTGGCCAGTCGCATGAGTCCGCGCACAAACGATAATAACGTCCACGATAAGACCTTCAGAGCGGGCAACTACCTTAAAATAGGCTGGCCCTCGATCAACATCATGTCATCCTCTGACTACCGATTTGTTGCACTGACTGATTATGACCGTTGGCCGGATGATATTGATGGTGAGGGGGACGGGTTCACGCTGGCCTCAAAACGCACCACGACATTTATGTCATCCGGTATGACGTTGGTGGAGAGTTCGCCAGGCCGTGAAGTCACTGACACAAAATGGCGGCGGAGTTCCCTGCATGAGGCGCCCCCCACAACAGGCATTCTTTCTTTATATAACCGAGGCGACCGTCGCCGTTGGTATTGGCCGTGCCCGCACTGCGGCGAATATTTTCAGCCATCGAAAGATGTGGTGCAGGGCTATCAGAATATTGTCGATCCGGTGATTGCCAGCGAGGCGGCATTCATTGAATGTCCACATTGCCGCGGAAAAGTCACAGCAGACCAGAAGCGCGCTCTTAATCAGAAAGGTGTCTGGCTGCGCGACGGTGAGAAGATTGACCGTCATGGTGTGATTACGGGTACCGCGAGACGTTCCCGCATTGCTTCTTTCTGGATGGAAGGCCCCGCAGCGGCATATCAGACCCTGTCCCAACTGGTCTATAAGCTGCTTTCTGCCCAGCAGGATTATGAGGCCAACGGCAGTGAAGAAACCCTCAAAGCGGTGATCAACACTGACTGGGGGCTGCCTTATATTCCACAGTCCAGCGTCGAGCAGCGGAAATCCGAAACGCTCATGGCGCGCGCCACCGTGGTGACCAAGCGTACGGTACCCGACGGCGTGCGTTTTCTGGTGGCGACCGTTGACGTGCAGGGCGGGCGCAACCGGCGCTTTGTGGTGCAAGTGATTGGTTATGGCGCGCACGGCGAGCGGTGGATTGTCGACCGGTACAACATTAAACAGTCGATGCGCACGGGGCCGAACGGCGAAAGTCTGCCAGTTGACCCCGCAGGCTATCTGGAAGACTGGAACCTGCTGCGCACCGACGTGCTGGATAAGGAGTGGCCACTCAACAGCAATCCGGGTGTTTCCCTGCCCGTGCTGGCGATGGCCGTGGACTCCGGCGGTGAAGACGGGGTGACCGGTAATGCCTATGAGTTCTGGCGACAATGTCGCCGCGATGGCGTTCACAAGCGCGTTTATCTCTTCAAAGGCGACAGCACGACCCGCAGCAAGCTGATCACCAAGTCATTGCCGGACAATACCGACCGTCCTAACCGCCGGGCGGAGGCCCGCGGCGACGTGCCGCTCTACCTGCTGCAGACCAATATGCTCAAAGACCGGATCAGTAACGCACTTCAGCGCGATACGCCGGGGGCTAACTATGTTCACTTTCCTGACTGGCTGGGGGAGTGGTTCTATGACGAACTGACCTATGAAGAAAGGGGCGCTGACGGCAAATGGACGAAGCCAGGGAAGGGGGCGAACGAAGCGTTCGACCTGATGGTATATGCCCATGCGTTGGTGATTTTGCGCGGTTACGAGCGGATAAACTGGGAAAAACCGCCTGGTTGGGCGCGCCCCGTTGAACAGTCCGCTCCGCCAGCACCTTCTGATTCACCCACACTGAAACCCCGCAGTCATCATCAAAAACCGAAAACAACCCGCGCCAAGGAAGAGGAGAAACCCTCTGCCTGGGCGCCATCCACATCAGGAGGCTGGGTATTATGAATCAGGCCGATATTGAAGACATGATCCAGCAGTATACGACCGCTGAACGCGCCGTCCTGCAGGGGAAATCCATCACCTTTAACGGGCAATCCATGACGATGGAGAACCTCAGTGAAATCCAGAAGGGGCGGAACTACTGGGAGCGCCGGTTAAGTACGTTGCTGGCGGCGCAGCGAGGGCGACCGCAGTACCGGCTGGCGAGGTTCCCGCGATGAGCCTGATTGATGATGCCATTGGCCTGATTTCACCAGGCTGGAAAGCCTCCCGGTTGCGGTCCCGTGTGGAAATCAATGCCTACGAGGCGGCATTACCGACGCGCACGCACCGGGCGAAGCGGGAAAACCGCAACGCAAACCAGCTCACGCAATTTGCTGGCCGGTCGATCAGGGAGCAGGCGCGCTGGCTGGACAATAATCACGATCTGGTGATTGGCCTGCTGGACAAGCTCGAAGAGCGCATCGTCGGCGCGCGCGGAATTGTGGTTGACCCCCAGCCCATCCTGAAAACGGGGCTGGTGGCCGATGAGCTCTCTAAACAGATCCGGGCAGCCTGGGCGGAGTGGTCTGTTTCCCCCGATGTGACAGGGCAGTTTACCCGCCCCGTTCTTGAGCGGCTGATGGCAAGAACCTGGCTGCGCGACGGTGAGGTTTTCGGCCAGATGGTACGGGGTTCCGCGCCCGGACTCACCCCGACGGCGAACATCCCTTTCTGGGTTGAGGCGCTGGAACCGGACTACATACCGCTGGAGATGAACGATACCGGGAAGGGGATTTGTCAGGGGATCTATCTCAACGACTGGGGATGCCCGACAAAGTATGTCGTCTACAAAAATCTGGTGACATCAGGCGTTGCGCTGGGCAATACCAAGGAAATCGCTGCAGACGGCATGATGCACCTGAAATTCATGCGCCGTCTTCATCAGGTCCGGGGAAACAGCCTGCTGTCCGGCATCCTGATCCGCCTGAGTGCGCTGAAAGAGTATGAAGATTCTGAACTGACGGCTGCCCGTATTGCCGCTGCGCTGGGTATGTACGTGAAAAAAGGCGACGGGCAATCCTACGGCGATGCCGGTGGTAATGACAAAGACTCCCGCGAACTCAACATCGAGCCCGGGATGCTCTTTGATGAACTGGAGCCCGGCGAAGAAATCGGAATGATTAAATCGGACCGGCCGAATCCCAACCTTGAGACGTTCCGCAACGGGCAGCTCAGGGCGGTAGCCGCCGGCAGCCGCAGCAGCTTTTCCAGCATCTCCCGTAACTACAACGGCACTTACAGTTCTCAGCGTCAGGAGCTGGTGGAGTCCTTTGAAGGCTACGGCATTCTTCAAGATGCATTTATTGCGGCCGTGACCCGACCGATGTATCGCAGCTGGTTGCAGATGGCGATCACGGCGGGCGTGATCAACGTTCCGCCCGATGTGGACATGGCGACGTTGTTTAATGCGGTCTACAGCGGGCCGGTGATGCCGTGGATTGACCCGATGAAAGAGGCCAACTCCTGGCGCGTGCTGTTACGCGGCGGTGCTGCAACGGAAGGGGACTGGGTCAGGGCGCGCGGCGCGAATCCGGGCGATGTAAAACGCCGCCGAAAGGCGGAGGTCGACGAAAACAAAACGTTAGGTCTGGTCTTCGACACGGACCCGGCAAACGATAAAGGGGAAGCCAGTGCGAAAGAATCGAAGAAATAAACTGGGTGCGTCACCCAAGGCCTCCGCGGGGGACAAAAGCTGGTTCCGCATGAAGGCGAGCGGCGACAAGACTGCTGACATTTATATTTATGACGAGATTGGTTACTGGGGCGTGACCGCCCGCCAGTTCGCCAGCAGCATGAAAGCGCTGGGCGATCTGGACCATATCAACCTGCATATCCACTCGCCGGGCGGCGATGTCTTTGACGGCATTGCCATTTACAACCTGCTTAACAGCCATACGGCGAGCAAAACCGTGTATATCGACGGTCTTGCCGCCTCAATGGCCTCGGTGATTGCCATGGTGGGCAATCCCATCATCATGCCTGAAAACGCCATGATGATGGTACACAAGCCCTGGGGGATCACCGGCGGCGATGCCAACGACATGCGCGACTATGCTGACCTGTTGGACAAGGTCGAGGCCGTGCTGATCCCGTCCTATGCCAAAAAAACCGGCAAAACCCCTGACGAACTTGCCCTGATGCTGGGTGAGGAAACGTGGATGACCGCGCAGGAGTGCCTTGAGCACGGTTTTGCTGACCAGATTTCTACCGCGGTGCAGGCAATGGCCCGCATTAATTCAAAACGTATCGAGGAATTCGACGCTATGCCAAACGCACTGAAAAACATGATCACCAAGCCGAAAGCGACGACTCAGAACCCGCCGGAACCGCAGAATCCACCTGTTGCGCCTGTTGTTCCTGGCCCCGCAGCGCTGGATGAAAACACCATCCGAAATCAGGTCATTGCCGCGCAGAAACAGCGCGTCACGGGGATCAAAGACCTGTTCGCGATGTTTGGCGGCCGCCATCAGGAATTACAGGCGTCATGCATTGAAGATATCGACTGCACGGTCGATCAGGCCAAGGACAAGCTGCTGGTGATGCTGGGGAAAAATGCCAGCCCGTCCAATAAAAACGGCAACAATGCACACATTCACGCCGGCAACGGGAATTTCACCGGCGACGGTATCCGCCAGGCGCTGATGGCGCGCGCAGGCTACGAAGACCGGCAGAATGACAACGTGTATAACGGCATGACCCTGCGCGAATATGCGCGCATGTCGCTGA
>Ga0065704_10002742_pt1 | contig 10794 bp, 12 predicted proteins | sample SwiRhicommuniRL2_FD_59091 | JGI IMG/M metagenome (GOLD analysis project Ga0065704, IMG submission 59091) | Switchgrass rhizosphere bacterial communities from Rose Lake, Michigan, USA - RL2 v2 (version 2) | ecosystem: Host-associated > Plants > Roots > Rhizosphere > Soil | place: East Lansing, MI | reverse complement strand
AGTGCGGTTCCATCTGCGCCCATTGCGCGTCGGTCAGTACAAAGCGGTCCATCCAAAGCGTGAATCACATTCCGACCAAAATGGGAATCCCAAATCCCTACAAGCCTTAGAGCGATTTCCAGTCAATGGGATCATTTGACGGTTAAGAAATAGCGGCGATCTGATTCAGTCAGATCGAAAAACGCTCTAAGATCCGAAACCCTCGATCGGCGGAATCGGCGGCATGTCCGGGACGTTATGGGCATAACCCATTTCTTCATAACGCTCCGCAATGCGCCAGCCGTCCGCCGTGCGAACCAGCCTGTCCCGATACCACAGGCCGATGAAGAAGACCTGCTCCTTCCCATCCTCCCCCTTATAGACCATNGGGTTGAACAGCACNGTGCGGCTGCGCGCATTGTCGCCGTCNAGATCCAGCTTGGTCGTTGCGACCATGTGCTGGAACAGCGGGAANCGCTCCATCGCGACNGGCAGCCATGCCTTGATCTGCGCCACGCTGCCCTTCGCGCCGCCGGTTTCGCTATAGTCGATCACGGCGTCGGGGGTGAAAACATCGTCCAGCGCATCCCAGTTCCGCTCGTCGATGGCATAGCTGTAGCGGGACAGAAGATCCTGTATCTCCAGCCGATCCGAAATTTCCTGAAGCGACAACATCAGACGTCCTCCTCCTGCTATCCGGACCAGAAAAGGCCTGTCCGGTTCGCGCATGTCAAGTTTTTACGCAATTCAACCTTGAAATGCGTAGCGAATTGACGCAAGCACTCATCGACAAAATGATGATGGGCGGAGAGTGATCGATGCGGCTTGACGGCAAGATCGCGGTTGTGACCGGCGCGGCTTCGGGCATTGGCCTGGCCGTTGCGAAGAGATTCGCGGCAGAAGGCGCGCAGATCGTCATCGGCGACCGAAACGCCGACGGCCTGAGGGATGCCGTACAGACGATCGGCTCATCCGCGTCGGCTCTGGCGCTCGATGTTGCCGACGAGGATTCCTGCCAGGCGATCATCGATCATGCGGTCGGCCAGCATGGCGGGCTGGACATTTTATGCAACATCGCAGGCGTGCTCGATTTCGGCCGTTTCGCCGAAGTCGACCGGACGCGCTGGGACCGGGTCATCTCCGTCAATCTGACCGGCGTCTATCAAATGTGCCGCGCGGCCATGCCACATCTGATCGAACGGCGCGGCAATATCGTCAACATGGCGTCGGCGGCCGGCCTCGTCGGCGTACCCTATAATTCGGCCTATACCGCGTCGAAACATGGCGTCGTGGGGCTGACCAAAGCGCTGGCGCTCGAATTTTCCAAGGAAGGCGTGCGCGTCAATGCGGTTTGCCCCGGCGGAGTCGACACGCCCATGCTGCATCAGTCGCCGCCGGACAATATAGACTGGCAGATGGTCATGCGCTCGGCATCCTGGCTCGACAGCGGCGCGATGGCGACGCCCGACGACATTGCGGATGCCGTGACATTCCTCGCCTCGCAGGAGGCGCGCCGGATCACTGGCGCGGCCTTCACCGTCGATGGCGGCCAGACGGCCGGCTGATCCCTGACATCCACCTTCAAGACTGCAACAAGAGTGACGACCATGGCGACCCAGCCCGACCAGACCCAAACCCAGCCCCTCGAACGCGAGGCGCTGTTGCAGCAGGCGCGTGAAAGGGCGGGGCTTACCGACTTTGGTGACGGCTGGTTTTTCGAGCCGATGGATCATTTTATCGAAGCGTCGAACCGCGAAGGCCGCCTGACGCCCGTTGGCCGCCAAGGCACGGTGGAAGTGATCGTCAAGGGACTGGTCAGCCGCCTGCGCATGGTCGATGACATCAGGCGTCATCCCGAAATCCTCGATGAACAGGTCGATGTCGCGGGCATCATTCTTGGCCTGCCGCGCACCGGCAGCACCATCTTCCAGCGCCTGCTCGCCAGCGCGCCGGGCATGACGGGGCTGCGCTGGTATGAGGCGCAGAATTTCGCGCCCTTCCCCGGTGAAGAGCGCGGCAAACCTGTCGAGCGCCGTGAATATGCCCAGACGATGATCGACGGCTGGCTCCAGCTCTCGCCCGAACTCGCCTCCATCCACCCGCTCGAACCCGACGCGCCGGATGAGGAGATACTGGTCCTGGGCCAGATGTTCGTCAGCACGATGATCGAGGGCATGAACTATGTGCCCAGCTTCACCCGCTGGCTGAACACCTATGACCAGTCGAAGGGACATGAGGATCTCAAGACCATCCTCAAATATCTCCAGTGGCAGGACCCGGCGCGCCGCGGCCGCAAGTGGATTTTGAAAAGCCCGTCCAACCTGCCCTATGCCGAAGTCGCAGCCAAGGCGTTCCCCAACGCGCTGCTCATCATGACGCACCGCGACCCGCTCCAGACGGTGCCCTCCTATGTCTCGATGCAGGCCGCGCTCTACAAACTCAGCGCCACGCTGACCGACGCGGAAGTCGGCGCATTCTGGTTTCCGCGCCTTGTCGAATGGATGCGCATGTTCGAAGCCGCGCGCGAGCGGATCGGCGAAGACCGCTTCATCGACATCGACTATCGGGAGGTCGGCAAGGAACCGATGGCGCAGGCCGAACGCGTGCTTTCGCGCATGGGCATCCCGATCGACGCGCAGTCGGAGGAGGTGCTGGCGGAATTTCTTGCCGGCAACAAGCGCGAACAGCGCCCGATGCACGATTATTCGCTCGAACGCTTCGGCTTGGACGAAGAAGCGATCAAACGCGAGTTCGCCGCTTACCGCGAACGTTACATCGTCTGATAATGGAAGTCCGGCCCGGCATCCTCCGCACCCCCGAAGCCTGCTTCGAAGCGTTGCCGGACTACGCCTTTGCCCCCCATTATGTCGAGGTGGAGGATCGCCGCATCGGGAAGCTGCGGATGCATTATGTGGACGAGGGGGACCGCGATGCCCCCATCGTCCTCATGCTGCACGGCAATCCGACCTGGAGCTATCTTTACCGCCACATGATCGGCCCGGTCGCGGCGGCTGGCTATCGCGTCATCGCGCCCGATATGGTCGGCTTCGGCAAGTCCGACAAGCCTGCCAGCCGGGCCGATTACGGCTTCGACCGCTTCGTGCAATGGATGCGCGCCTTTGTCGAGGCGCTCGACCTCGCCGGCGTCACCCTCGTCTGCCAGGATTGGGGCGGCCCCATCGGGCTGCGCGTCGTGGCAGAATGCCCCGACCGCTTCACCGCGATCCTTGCCACCAACACGCTTCTTCAGAATTGCGACCCGCCGCCGCTCGGCGTCCCCAACTGGCCGGGCGAGCAGATCGCCGCCTGGGTCGAAACCTGCCGCACCAGCGGCGATTTGCCGCTGGAACTGCTCGTCGGGCGCGCCTGTGTCACCGATGTTCCGGACCCGGTCCTTGCCGCTTACGCCGCCCCTTTCCCTGACTCCTCCTACAAAAAGGGCATGCTTCAGATCACCTGCGGCATTCCGATCGCGGAAGGCGCCGAGGGGCTGGAAGCCAATCGCGCCGCCTGGCGTTTTCTGGAAAAATGGGACAAGCCCTTCCTGACCGCCTTCAGTGATCTGGACCCGGCCACCATCGCCTGGGAAGACGTCTTCCAGCGCCGTATCCCCGGCGCGAAGGGCCAGCCTCACACCCGCATCGCCCATGGCGGACATTTCGTGCAGGAAGATCAGGGAACCGCGCTGACGAAGGTGCTGATCCACTTTCTGGAAGCTAATCGCGCTCCCTGACGCCGAGCACTCTTTGCCACTTCGTCTGGCGCACCGCCGGGAAGGGGCTCATGGTGTGTGACCACCCTAATGAAACCCCCGCCGAAATGCCCGCGGCGTCAGCCCCATGGCCCGCCGAAAAGCCGCACTGAAGGTACTGGCCGTGGCAAAGCCTAGCGTTTCCGCAATTCGGTTCATCGGCAACGTTCCGCCACGGATCATGTCCTGTGCCCGTTCCAGCCGGATCGCGGACGCATGATCGGACAGCGCCATCCCCGCCGTCGTCGCAAAGCTGCGGGACAGATGCGAACGGCTTATCCCGCACAGGCTGGCCAGCGCCTGCGTCGTAGGCCATTGGCCGTCGCTCGACCGCAGCGCCTCTTCGATCCGGGCCAGTTGCCACGGCGCCAATCCGCCCTGCCCGGCCTGCTGCTGCCGCGTTCGGCGGAACAGCCGCGCCACTTCGACCATCATCAATTGCACCAGCGCCTCGACCGCCATGTCGGAACCAAAGCCGCGCGCAACCACTTCCTGCTTCAGCCGCTCCGCTAACGTCATCAGCATCGGCGAATTGATCGACGCGCAATGGCTCAGCCGCCGCGAATCCCATTCGTCCAGTCCCGTCACCGCCGCGAAGCGCACTGGATCAAACCGACAGGCCAATATATCCAACACGCCACCATCTCCCCGCGAATGCATGGCGATGCCCCCGGGCCGCAGCAGCAGGCGACCGACCTTGTGTCGCCGCCGGTCGCCCAGATCGAACATGATTTCGCCCTGAGTTCCCTCCGCGCGGGGCATGACGAAGGACAGGATCGGCGCATCGTCCAGTTCCCACATCTCGTTGGGACTCGGCAGCGCGTAGCGGCGCAATTCAACCCGCGCGACGCTGCACATCGCAGCCGCCAGCACCATCCACGGCCCGCCTGCAGCGCCCGCCGCACTACNCTTGTCGATGGAAAGCTGTTGCGNCATGACTGCAACGATAATCTCATGATGTATCGATAACAACCACTGGCTATGCGCAGCAAAAGCTGGCATCTACAACGCAACAAAGAAAAAACACGGAGAGCGTTGCATGAGTAAGACCATTGTCGTGACCGGCGCAGCATCGGGGATCGGCGCAGCCACGCGGGACAGGCTGGAGCGCGCGGGCAACCGCGTCATCGGCGTCGATCTGCGCAATTCGGATATCGATGCGGACCTGGGCAGCGCCGACGGTCGCGCCGCGATGGTGGAGCAGGTGACCCGGCTCGCCCCGGACGGAATCGACGGCGTGCTGGCCGGGGCGGGCATATCGACCCAGGATCGCGAAGCCCAGACCATTGCCATCAACTATTTCGGCGCTGTCGCCACGCTGGAGGGCTTGCGTCCGCTGCTGGCCAAATCGTCCCGGCCGCGCGCCGTCGCCATCTGCTCCACCGCCGCCATGCTGCCCAACAACCCCAGGGTCGTGGACCTGTGCCTGGCGGGGGATGAAGCCGGCGCCCTGGCGGCCATGAACGCGGAGCCGGGCAATGCCTATGCAACATCCAAGAACGCGCTCTCGCATTGGGTGCGCCGCGCGGCGGTCAGCGCCGAATGGGCTGGCGCCGGTATCCTTTTGAACGGCATCGGGCCTGGCGTCGTCAAGACGCCGATGACCGAGCCGCTGTTCGGTCAGCCCGAGATGATGAAGCTGATCGCGCAGAGCAATCCGGTGGCGGTCAATCACTATGCCCCGCCAGAGGAAATCGCCGAACTGATCGACTTTCTGCTCGGCATGGAAAATCAGTATCTGCTTGGCCAGATCATTTTCATCGATGGCGGCAGCGACGCGATTTTGCGGCCGCAGCAGGTCTGAATAACCAGAAGTCTGGAAAGGAAGAATCATGCCCCCTCTTAAAGGCAAAGTGGCCCTCATCACCGGGGCGGGCCAGGGCATCGGCCAAGGGGTCGCCCTGGCGCTGGCCAGCGAGGGCGTCGATCTGCTGCTGGCGGGCCGTACGTTGGACAAGGTGCAGGAAACCGCTCGGCTGGTCGAGGAACGTGGCGGCAACGCCATTGCGGTGGCGTGCAACGTCAAGGCGGCGGACGATCTTGCCGGCGCCGTCAATACCGCCGTGCGTGACCTGGGCGGCGTCGATATATTGGTCAACAATGCGCAGGAAGTGCCGCTCGGCCTGCTTGACGATGTGACCGACGAAGCTTTCGCCGCAGGTTTCGAGTCTGGCCCGCTTGCGACCTTCCGCTTGATGAAGCTGGTCCGCCCCCACATGGAAAAGCGCGGCGGCGGCACCATTTTCAACTTCACCTCGTCGGCGGGCATCCGCTGGGACATGAGCGGCTATGGCTGCTACGGCGCGATCAAACAGGCGACGCGTGTCCTCACCCGTGCGGGCGCGGCTGAATGGGGCCGCCAGAATATCCGCGTCCTCACCATCGCGCCCCATGCGGAATCGCCGGGCCTTAAAATGTGGATCGAACATAATCCGGAAGAAGCCAAGGCCTTCTTCCGCACGATCCCGCTCGACCGCATCGGCCGACTGGAGGAAGACATCGGCCGCGCCATCGTCGCCCTGTGCGGATCGGACCTGTCCTATCTTACCGGCGCGACCATCCCGCTCGACGGCGGGCAGGCCAATTTCGACTGACAAAAAGATACTGTTGGAGAGACGAACATGGAAAAGCTGATCTGCGCGCTATGGGCGCCGGAAGGCGAAAGCCGCGCCGACTATGCCGAGCGCCTGAAATCGGCGCTCCCCACCGCGCTAAAGACCGCAGGCGCGAGCGGCATCCGCCTCAACCTGCGCGACGCGACGGTCGAACCGGCCGCCGCGCTTAATCAGCAATGGCAGGAACGCCAGCAGGACGCGGTCGTGCAATTCTGGCTGCCCAGCGCCAACGCCCGCTTTCGCGAACAGATCGACGCCGCGCTGGCGGGACATAGCGCGCGATTCGAAGCATGGCTGGTGGCCGAATCCACCATCATCCCTAACCATGATCATGCGCCCTTGGCCGGGTCACGCACCTGGGGCTGGTCGCAGGCGAGCTTCATTTCCTTTCGTCCGGACATGCGCTGGGACGATGCCGTCGCGCACTGGCACAGCCACCACACGCGCGTCGCCATCGATACCCAGTCCAACTTCGAATATATCCAGAACATCGTCGTCAGGGCGCTGACGCCCGATGCCCCGGCCTATGACGCCTTCGTCGAGGAATGTTTCCCGCTGGAAGCGATGACGGACTCGCCGGTTTTCTTCGACGCTGTCGGCGATGAAGAGAAGTTTGCGCGCAACACCAGAGACATGGCGGAAAGCTGCGCCGGGTTCATCGATTTTCAGAAAATCGACATCATCCCGACGAGCCAGTTCGACTATGCCCATCTTGACGACAAATGAAGATCCGAGGCGGCAGACGCCGCCTCAATCTGTCGATCAGTGCTCTTGCCAATGCGCGTAATCCCACTTCTCCCATCTTGCTTTTGCAGCTACAAGGTATAAATTACATGAGAATGTGTAATTACCTGCAGCTTGCTATTCCTTTTGCGCTGCGTAACGAAGCTGAGCATGGACCAACCAAGCATCAAGAGACGCGCAGGCCGCCCTACGGCGGAAGTGGCCGAACAGAAGCGAAGCAATCTGATCCTTGTAGCGCTCAACGAGTTCGCACGGGCGGGCTTTCATGCCGCGTCGCTGCGGGACATCGCTGAAAAGGCCCAGGTGTCCAGCCGCACCCTCTACAATCATTTCCCCGACAAGCTCACGCTTTTCGAAGCCTGCCTCGAACATTCCGGCGCCGAGATCCGGCCCGAACTGCCCGATCTGAAGGGCGACCTCCATATGCAACTCGTCACCTATGCGACTGAAATGCAGCGGCAACTATTTTCCGCGCAAAGCACGCGCATCGCCCGACTGATCTACCGGGAGGGCGGCGAGTTCGACGGACTGCGGAAGATCGCCCGCTTTCAGTTCGAGCGGCATCAGGTCAGTCCCGTCGCGGCCATGCTGGAGGAGGAAGGCGTCGCTTCGTCCGAAAGCCACAGTCTGGCCAAGCAATTCGTCGTGATGGCCTTTGGCGAGTGGCAACGCTGGCTCCTGTTCGGGGGTGAACCCATAACGGAGGGCGAGATGGCCGATCATGCAAGGCTGGTGACAGGCATATTCCTGAATGGCATCAGGACGCATTTGCCTGAATCCGAGCGGCGCTGAGTGGGGCTGATCGACGGGCGAACGCTATTTCTGCGGGCTTCCACGGCATCCGCGAGAATTTCAGGGGGCTTGGCGACCAGCTCTGAACATCGGCAGGCGTCGATAGAGGGGATCGTCCGCCCCTGCCCGGCCCGTTTCCACGCCTTGCGTACCAAAACTGTCCTGCTGCTCGACCGCCCTTTCCTCGCTGTGGTCGAGGATGAAGAAACGGTGCGCGAACCGCCAGATGCCATCGCGCCTTTCATAGCGATCGGCATAGCGGCCCCAGGCGATAAACTCGCGCGTTCCGTCCGCCGTCAGATGCCAGGCGCGGGCGGTGATCACGCCCTCCCCCCGGTCGCCGTCCAGCAGGAACAGCGTGTTCAGCATGATGTGCGACGTGGCGGCCCAGGTCGCCAGCATCTGCGGCAGCCAGTCGATGAAGCCTGCCGCCGACCCGCAATAATAGGGACTGTGATCGTCGATCGCATCGTCGTGGTAGAGCGACTTCAGCAGGCCATAATCCCGCCGGTCTATACCATGACCATAGGCGGTGACGAGGTGCTGGAGCGCCATGCGGTCGCGCACCTCGTCCATCGACAGGTTTTGGGGATGCAAACCGCCATCCCCCTTTCCCGTTTCAGACACCAAAGCCCCCGGACACCGAAATAGTCTGGCCAGTGATATAATTGGCGTCGGCGGATGTCAGGAAAACCGCCGCCTTGCCAATATCTTCCGCCTGCCCCCAGCGCTTGAGGCACAGCATCGCCTTCGCCTTGCGTTCCCATTCGGTGTCGAAATATCCTTCCTGCTGGCCGACCTTGAACTGGCCCGCGTCGATCACGCCGACCAGAACCGAATTGGCGCGGATTTCGTGAACGCCCTCTTCCTTCGCGATGCCCTTGATCAGCGCTTCATTGCATGCCTTGGGGCCGACCGAGAGGCCGTCGAGACGCGGCCACCAATCATGACCCGCCGAACCCAGATGAACGAACGAACCGCCGCCTTTCGCCCGGAAATGCGGGATCGCGATGCGCGTGGCATGATAGAAACCGAACGCCTCGATCTCCATCGATGCGCGGAACTGTTCCAGCGACCAGTCCGCGATGGCGACCTGCGCGACGATGGGACCAGCGCCCCAAACGATGCTGTGGACGCGTCCGTGCGCCTCGACGGCGCCCGCGAAGCCTGCTTCCAGTTCCTCATAATTGCGCACATCCGCCTTATGGATGCTTGCCTTGCCGCCTAGATTGCGGACCTCTTCGGCGGCCGCCTCCGCGCTGTCCTTTTTCGAATGGTAGAAGATGGCGACATCGGCGCCCGCCTTGGCGAACTCCAGNGCGACGCCCTTGCCGATCCCCCCGCTGCCACCGAAAACCGCCACCACGCCTTCAGGAAATATCCCGCTCATTCTCTTCCTTCCTTACGATATATTCGTTGATCTATTCGGCGGCCTGCAGATGAGGCGCAGGCGCCATGCCGCTGGTGTGATGCACGCCATTGGCGCGCGCCTGGAATTCCGCGGCCTGGTCGCGCGGATTNTAAAATTGGCGATACCACGCCCTGTTGCGATGGAAGGGGCCATCGGTGGGCAGACGCAGTATGTTGAACGCCGGGCCCTTGGTTTGCCAGATGGCGAAATCCTGAGAGAAAGCGGCAAGACCCCCCGCATGATATTGCGTGCGCAACTCTGCATCTTCCGCCGTGGGCGGCGTGTTCAGGGCGCGGGTGACGATATTGTGCCACACCTGCGTGACGCCGTCTTCCTTTGGCGTATGGCAAATGATCTGAACGGCGTCGGTTTCGCCGGAATAACGGGCGATGAGGATGCCGGGTCCGGTGTAGAAGGCATCGACGTCCAGCACGCCGCCCTCGCTGGTCATCGTTTCATGGCCGCCACCCGATATCTGCCTGCCGATCGGCCCATCGAAAACAGAATCGAAATAGGCGAGCTTTTGCCCATGGATCGGCCCGAAGTGGCGCGTGTCGACCAGATTGTCGAGTATCTCCTGCGGATGGACGCTGAGTGTGCCCAGATCGTCATATTCCCCCTGCATCCACTGCGGATCGTCCCACTCTGGCAGGGCGGGAAGCGGGTAATCGGGGGCGCCCTCTTCCGGATCATGCCAGGCGAAAACCCCGCCGAACCGTTCTTCGACCGGATAGGAACGCAGCTTGGCGGCGGGCGGAATATTGCCGTCGAAATAGGGGATGTGATCGCACTTCCCGTCCGGGCCGAAGCGCCAGCTATGATAGGGGCAGCGGATCGAATCGCCTTCCACCCGCTGGGCCGCCGCGCCGGAAGTCTGCTCCGCCGCCAGATGCGCCTGCATGTGCGGACAATAGGCGTCGAGCAGCACGATCCGTCCAGACTCGCCGCGATAGACGACCAGCTCACGCCCCAGCATCCGCAGGGCGGTGGGCGCGCGGGTCACATCGGCGGCGCGCATGACCATGAACCATCCCCGCGGGAAGGTGAATTCGCCCAATTTATATTCAGCGGTGGTCGCCATATGCCTCTCCTACGCGGCTTCGTCGCTCAGCCAGTCTTGTCGCGAAAATGCCCCCACGCCAAAGAAATGCAACCTCATTGTCAAACAGACTATCATGAGCTTATCGTTATCAATCATCATGTGATAGGTTGAGGAAAATGCAAAAGACGCGCCGGCCCGGCATCGCCACGATCCTTCTCGAACTACGCCGGGAATTGAAGGTCAAAGGCATCCGTGTCGCGGGCCTTGCCCGACAGATGGAGGTCGCCGAACCCACCGTTTGGCGATGGCTGCGGGGCGATGGGCTGACGCTCGACCGCCTCGACGAGATTTGCGCGATCGCGGACCTCGACCTGCGCGACCTGCTGGCCCGTGGCGATGACGATCAGCAGGAGAGATTCACCCTGGCGCAAGAGCGGGTTCTCGCGGCCGACCGGGGCCT
>Ga0065704_10071530_pt1 | contig 10801 bp, 10 predicted proteins | sample SwiRhicommuniRL2_FD_59091 | JGI IMG/M metagenome (GOLD analysis project Ga0065704, IMG submission 59091) | Switchgrass rhizosphere bacterial communities from Rose Lake, Michigan, USA - RL2 v2 (version 2) | ecosystem: Host-associated > Plants > Roots > Rhizosphere > Soil | place: East Lansing, MI | reverse complement strand
GAAGTGATGGCTATGTCAGCCAAGTTTAATAGAATGGTGCAGCTACAAAACTTAGACTAATGAAAAATAAGATATTTTTTTTACCTGCCTCTCAGATAGATAATACTGGAGATGTGTTGATCAACAAAGTTTTGCTAGATGAATTGCGAAAACATGGTGAACTTATTATCAACGATCAAGGTAAACCAGATTGGTTTCTGGAAGAGATCGGAGGTGCAAAATCCGAAAGATTATCTTCTCATACAACATCCAAGTTTTATGATTATTTGAAATCTCAGATGGAAGAGATGAAGAATGAATGTAAATTTTTCTTGGTAGTTCATCCGGGACACACTAGTCGAAAAGGTTATAAGTCTGCACTTTACGGGGATCATGGTCTTTTATATACCCGATTCCTAAGGCGATTGAAAAAAAATGGATGCCAAATTTTACGATTTGGTTTCTCAATTGGTCCTTTTGATTGGTACAACACGATTGCAGAGCTTTTTTATACCACGGCTTACACAAAATATGCGGTTAGAGACACAGAATCATTTTTACTCGGAAAAAAAAATCACTTTAAAAATATTATCCAGATGCCTGATTTGGCATGGAGTTACAAAAACAATGCAATACTTAATGATTCTGAAATATCTGAACCATATATTGTATTGAGTTTCAGATCGAATAAATTTGGAACTAAACATAGCTCAGAGTATCTCAAACCTATTATTGAACATTTAAAACAAATTCTACCGAAGGATAGAAAAATTAAAATTGTATATCAGGTAAAGTTTGACAGGGAGCCATCTTTGGAAATATATGAATCACTCTCCAAAATAGATGACAATATAGAACTGGTAGATGAAAAACTTGATTTGCAGGCCGCATCTGATTTATACAAAAAAGCAGATTATATCATAAGCAATAGATTGCATGTCTTGCTACTGGGCATGGTTCAGAATACTTTGGCACTTCCACTCATTATACCTGGTGATAATGCTAAGATTATTAATATTTATAAGGATAATGATCTGGAACATTACCTGTTGTCGTCCTTAGATGATGCTTCAAAAAACATTTTGAAAATAAATGAGATAATTGATAATAAGAATATTTATAAAGCTGAGCTTAAAAAGATTATCAATAAAAATGACAGTGCTATTGTAGATATAATATCAAATACCCTTTTGTAATGCTTGTTTCCGTAATCATACCATGTCATAATTGTTCAGAAACGATAGATCGGGCAGTTGATTCTGTGTTTTCTCAAACTCATGAAAACTGGGAGCTGATATTGGTAAATAATAATTCTAAGGACAATACTTGGGAAAAACTGCTTGATATTAAAGATAAGAATCCCAATAAAGCAATTACAGTATTGGATGAGCCTAGAAAAGGGGCTCCTGCAGCAAGAAACAAAGGATTATATGAAGCTAAGGGAGAATGGATTCAGTTCTTGGATTCTGATGATGAGTTGTTGCCACAGAAGATTGAGAAGCAATTAGAGATTACAAACGCGTTTGAAGTAGACGTTATCTATTCTCCATATTATAAAGTGAAAACCGTAGACAATATAAGTAGCAAGAATCAGATTTCGATAGAAGAGGATATGTGGAGTGCTCTAATATCCAGCAAAGCGGGTATTACTAGCGCAAATCTATTTAGAAGAAGGGCTGTATTGTCTGTTAATGGATGGGATGAGCTTTTGACCTCTTCTCAGGAATATGATTTGATGTATAGAATAGCAAGTAGTGGAAGTTTTTTTTCTTCGCTGAATGTACCATTAACTCATATACATTTTGTTGAAAACTCAATTAGTAATGTATCTGATAGAAACAAGCTTACTCAGAGACTAAATAATTATGTGGAATTAAGAGTCAAAATGCTTGAAGAGGTAAAGGAAAAAGAGAATTATGAAACATATTTTATAGAATATAATAAAGCTATTGCGGCTTATTCTCATTGGATATTGGCTCAAGGTTTAATTTCGGCTATTTTTTCATATAATAAATTTTCGAAGGACAAACCCTATAACAAGTTGAAAATAACATATAGCATGATTATGTTTTATGTAAAGAAAAAAATTAAACAATAAATAATTTAGACAACTTTTAGGTATTAGATTATAGGTACATTTGAATATACCTTATCTTTAAAAGTTTAAAAAGACTCTATCTTTAGCATCACAAATAATGAAAGGATTTTTTTAGAAATTAAAATATTTTATAGATGAAAGATCAATCCTTAGTTTCCATAATTATTCCGATTTATAACAGAGAAAAGCTTATAAGTGCTACTCTGGACAGTGTTATCGATCAGACATATTCCAACTGGGAATGTATTGTTATTGATGATGGAAGTACGGATAAGACCATCGAACTTGTACAAGCATATGCCGATAAAGATGATCGAATTAAGATTTATAGAAGATCAAGTAATTATGGGGCAGGAGGTAATGGAGCTAGAAATTACGGGTATGAACTCAGCAAAGGAGAATATATAAATTGGTTTGATAGTGATGATATCATGTTGCCAAATTTTATTCAAACCAAAATGGAAATGTTCCAAGAACAAAACATTCAATTTGTTATTACTGGGGGACATTTTTGGGATGGTAAAGAGATAAATAAGCCAATGAAAATCCATGAGACAGATGATTTCTATGCCGATTTTCAAACCTGGGCTTTAAATCTTACGACCAATTGTGTTCTATTTCGAAGAGGATTTTTGGAAAATAAAGAATTGTTTTCCGAGCAGATGTATAGAGCCCAGGAAACAGAATTTTTTTCAAGAATTTTTTTCAAAGTACCCGACAATATATATATGATCAGTTCGGAACCTACTTTTTTATATCGGCAACATATAGATTCGATAACACAGAAAACCAATTCTTACAATAAAAAATTTTTGATTTCCAGAGTAAAATTACATTTGGATAATCTCGATAGAAGTGTAGAATTACGACATGAAAAATTGATATCTCATCATTATAAAGGTTTGATATCTGAATTTTTAAAAGCACTTGAAAATAATGACACTGAAAATGTAAACAACATAAAAAATAAGGGCTATATCAAACTGAGAGAAATTAATACGTTTGCTGCCTCTTTATTTATACTATTATGCAATATTCTAATCAGAACAAAAAAAATGCAAAACATCCCAAAGGGGTTATTATACAGGCTTAACATATTAATAAAATAACTAATTCTGTGATTTCTATTATTATTCCTGTTTATAATGCAGAAAAATATTTGCGTAGATGTATTGATTCAATATTGAATCAAGAGATATTATGTGATTTTGAAGTATTGTTAATCAATGACGGCTCTAGCGATGGCTCAATTGATATTTGTGAAGAATATGCGGAAAATTTTTCAAATGTCAAAATATTCACACAGGTCAATCAAGGACCTTCTGCCGCAAGAAACCATGGAATAGAAAAAAGCGTAGGCGAGTTTATAACTTTTGTGGATAGTGATGACTTTGTCACAGATGATTATTTTAAAATTTTAGAAGAATTATTTGTAAAAGATAATGACCTTATAGTTTTTGGATACAAAACAAAATCTTCGAGCAGTGATTGGGTTTTTGGAGACGAAAAGAATATATACTTTGATAGAGAAAATATATTGAAATTATTCCGGTCAACAGTTAATAGTTCTCAAATATTATGGTATCCTTGGAACAAGTTATACAAAAAAGAGATAATAGATAAGCATAAAATCAGATTTTCCGAAAAAATAAAGATTGGAGAAGATACGATTTTCAATCTTAATTATCTTTTTTACTGTAATAATATATACTTACTAAAACACAAATTGTATAACTATATCGATAATGATACATCTCTTACGCAGACCAAAACATATCGCGGTTTTCTGTTGAATAATATGGAGAATCATTATTCTGAGAGAGTTAAAATTCATAATAGATCGATACAGATTCAAGGTGAAGAATATGATAGAGATATAGCTAAATATTACATTGAACATATTTTTCTCTGGCTTTTGAATAATGCAAAAAAGTCTGAAAATTATTTAATCGAACTAACTAGAATAAGAGAGTCAATCATTTATAATAAGATTTTTAAAAACTACAAATATAATTGGAAGCATCCTAGAAAATCGGTTATAATTAAGTTATTTCAATTGAAGTTATTAAGATTAATATATTTCTTTTCTCCCGATAATAATATAAATGAAAATCCTTAAATTACTATGCCAAGAATTTCTATAATCATACCTATCTATAATAATATAGAATCCTATCTTAAAAAATGTTTGGAAAGTATAATAAGACAGTCTTATATTGATTTTGAATTGATTCTTGTAAACGACGGCTCAACCGACAATTCCTTGCAAATTTGTCAAATTTTTGCAGATAAGGATAATCGGATTAAAATCATTAATAAACAAAATGGAGGTATAAGTAGTGCAAGAAATAAAGGACTAGAAGAAGCCTTGGGTGAATATATATGTTTTGTTGACCATGACGATTGGGTGGACGATGATTTTCTGGAAATATTTATTAAAAATATATACGACGTAGATCTTGTAATTACGAATATTAAAGATGTATTTCCTAATAAAGTTATATCCAGAGATTCTTTTTCAAGGGATATTTTAACTAGTGAAAGATTTAACCCAAGCGATTTTACTCATAATCATAATTTTGTTCTTACCAATCTCCCATGGAATAAAATGTACAAAAAATCAATAATCGAAGAAAATCATATCAGATTCGATGAAGATATAAGAATTGGAGGGGAAGATCTTATTTTTGTTTTAAAATATGCTTTGTGTTGTAAAAGTATAAAGTTTGTTAATAGTTATACTTACAATTATAATAGACAACCTGGGAATAGTTTGACCCTCAATTATATAAAAAATTATTATTACGAAGCAAAAAAAATCAAAGATGCATATTTCTCTGTAATTTCAGAGTATACTCCTGTAACATGTGAGACCAAGCTTTATAACTATTTTCGAGTAGCAAGTAAGGCTATATTTGAAGAAGGCAAGCTAAACAACAACAAAAATTTTCTTGAAAGATATCAGTCTATAAAATCAATTTTGAATTTTCCGGAAGTAAAAGATTATAGGTTGAACTATAAAGTGAAAAGGAATAAGGATAGTCGTTTTTTTGGAATTATACAAAAATTGATGAAATATAATCAACCCCTCCTATTAACTTTATTTCTTACCATATATTTCAAAAAGTAATGCCCAAGGTCTCAGTCATATTACCAGCATATAACGTGGAAAAATTCATTGCAAAGAGCATTGATTCTATTTTATCTCAGACATTTACAGACTTTGAACTTTTGGTTGTAATAGATGGTTCTCCGGACAACTCTAAAGCAATTGCAGAGTCTTTTGCAGACCCGCGGATTATTATTTTTGAAAAAGAGAACGGAGGTCTTTCTGATGCCAGAAATTATGGTTTGGAAAGAGCAAAGGGGGATTATGTTTATTTCATGGATAGCGATGATTGGATAGAGCCCGAGCTTTTGGAGCAAACGGTGGCTGTTCTAGAAAAAGAGAAGAGGGATTTTGTTGTTTTCGGTTATATACAGGATAATGAGGACCTGCAAGGAAATGTGTTTTCTCAACAACAAAAACTGCCAAATAAAGAACTTCTATCCAAAGGAGTAGATTATGGTTTAACTACAGATTTGCTCGGGATATTAGGATATGCCTGGAACAAGGTTTATAAAAAAGCTTTTCTTGTAGACAACAATTTTCATTTCGAGAAAGGAATCTCTCTGGTTGAGGATATATTATTCAATTCTTTGGTTTATAAACAGTCTGATGAAATTAGAATAATAAATAAAACTTTCTATCATTACATCAATAGACAAGTGCCAACATTAATTAAAAAATTTCATCAAAACTCATTTGACCTTAATCTATGGAAGCTAGAACGATTATCCGATTTCTTTGAATCATGGGATTTTAAAAATAGGAAAGAGCTTCTTGGATATGCGTTGGTTCAAGGAATCAGGTATTGCGTGCATAATCTATTTTCTTTTCAGAACAGCTTGACATTCACAGAAAAACGCATGTATGTAAAAAAAATGCTTTATCATCCCAAAACTAAAGAATATATCAATTCATATATTCCTAATGGTAAAGTGAGTGTATTTTACAAATCCTTAATAAAGCATAAGAATTATAATTTAATTTCGATATTTGCAATTGCAACAAAATAATCAATGAAGCTATCCTCTCTTTTCAGTTTTGAATTCAAGTACAGTGTCTTATTATATCTTCAGAGATTCAAAAAAGATGTATATTTTACTAATACAACTTTAGATCCAGGTAAAAGAAAAGCGTTCTTTTTCTTAGCGGCAGATTATGGGAACTTGGGAGATTGCGCCATTACAGTAGCACAAATCAAATTCATAGAAAAATATTCCGATTTTCAAGTGGTCGAAATTCCCATCAGCCAAACAGCAGAAGGGCTTCTTTTTACTAAGAAAAATATATCGAAAGATGATATTGTTGTAACTGTAGGCGGTGGTAATATGGGAGAAATGTATGACCAAATAGAATTTTTGAGACAGTTGGTTTTTAAATCGTTTCTGCAGAATAAGATCATATCGTTTCCCCAAACATTTGACTTTTCTGAATCTAAATTAGGAGAAAAAGCTTTGAGAAAAGCCCAAAAAGTATACTCCTCTCATAAAAATCTTCATTTAATAGCAAGGGAAGAAACGTCTTTTAATAAGATGAAGTCCAACTTTTCTCATAATTATGTTTATAAGACACCAGATATCGTTCTAAGTTTGAATGAAGATCTGAATGAGACCAGAAACGGAGCTGTGATATGTATGAGGTCCGATGAAGAAAAACGCCTGACACCTCAACAAAACCAAGAGGTAATTGATCTTATAAAAGAAAAATTTGTTAATCACAAGTTTTATGATACCCATATAGGAAAAGCGAGGTTGAACACCGGCGAAAGACAGACTGAGCTTAAGAATATTTGGAAAGTATTCAGTAATGCAGAACTTGTCATAACTGATCGTTTACACGGTATGATTTTTTGTCATATAACGAATACTCCTGTTCTTGTTTTCCAAAACAGTAATCACAAAGTAAAAGAGACTTATGCTTGGATAAAAGATAATCCGAACATACAGTTGGTTGAGCATTATGATTATCAATCGATAGCACAATCGATAGAAAAATTAAAAAAGGCTGAACTAAATAACACGAATTTAGAGTCAAAATATATACCACTAATAAATCTATTGAAGTAAAAATGCAGAGAGTGCTACATATCATTGGGAAAATGGATCGGGCTGGTGCCGAAACAATGCTCATGAATCTTTATCGCAACATTGATAGAGAAAAATTTCAATTTGATTTTATTGTTTTTACAAAGGATAAAGGGAATTATGATGACGAAATTTTGGAATTAGGTGGGAAAATTATACCACTTATTGAGAAAAATGCATTTCGTCGAATGAAAATTTTGGAAAAGTTTCTTATTTCGCATCCGGAATATCAAATTGTTCACGCTCATACACTTCTAAGTAATGCTTTCCATTTGTTCGCAGCAAAAAAAGCAAAGGTGCCAGTTAGAATATCACATTCTCATAATACTTTAGATAAATCTTCTAATTCAATAAAAGGAAAAATATATAAACATTTTTCTAAGAAGATGATAAAGAAATATTCTACGGATTTTATTGCCTGCGGTCAAGGTGCTGCTGAATTTTTATATGATGCCAATGATAATGTTCTTATTTTACCCAACTCTGTTGATTCAAAATATCTTAATGAAGTAGGCCAGGAGAATAAAGATTATATTAATAATGAGTTCCATGTAGAAGAAAATTTTCTCAAATTAGTTCAGGTAGGACGTCTGCAAGAGGTAAAGAATCATGATTTTTCAATTAGATTGGCATCTCTTCTGAAGAAAAAGAATATAAAATTTAAAATGTTCTTTGTTGGGCAAGGTGAACTGTTGAATACCCTGAAGCAGAAAATATCGGATGCTGATTTAGCAAATGATATTATTTTAACAGGTATAAGAGCAGATGTTCCAAAAATCATGGCTGGAGCCGATGTTTTATTAATGCCTTCTTTTTATGAGGGATTTCCGGTAACATTGGTAGAAACACAATCTATAGGGCTCCCTGCGGTTATTTCGGATAAAATCTCTAAGGAAGTTGATTTGGATTTAGGATTAATTCATTTTTTAGCGTTGGAAGAAAAACTATGGTTTGAAAAGATTATAAATATAAAACCGATTGCGGGACCGACAGAAAACAAGCTGGAAAAAATTTATAAAAAAGGTTTTGACATATATAGCTCTGTGGAGATAATGGAAAAAATGTATTCTAGTTTTTTATAAGATGTTTGATTTTGTCCCTTTAGAATATTATTCCACATTACATTATTGTATTTTACTAATGATAATGGTTATAATTCTTTTATACACTCTAGTGTATGATACATCAGACATATCCAGCCTAAATACGTTAAATCTTGTAGGGTATGTTTTCCTACTATATGTTGTTTTATATATAGGAACTAGACCTATAAGTGGGCAGTATTTTACAGACATGGGATACTATGCAAGGAATTTTAATTTAGTTAGAAGAGGTGCGTCCATAACAGTCGTCAATGATTATATGTTTAATTATTTCTTGATTTTCTGTGCCAAAATCATGAACGACAGAATGTATTTCCTAGTTATTGCAATTTTGTACACAATACCATGTTACCTTTTTTCGAAAAGATACTTAGGCAGGTATTGGTTTTTTGGTTTCTTTATGTTTGTTGGCTCAATGTCTTTTTGGGCATATGGAACAAACGGTATTAGGAATGGTTTTGCAACAGCTATCTTTATATTGGCACTGGCGTATTATAACAATAAAATCCTTCTGTACTCCTTTTTGTTTATTTCTTTCGGGCTACATAATTCAATTATAATTCCACTAGCTGCTTTTATCGCTTCTGGTCTTTACAAAAATCCTAAGATTTATCTTTTAATCTGGATACTGGCAATTCCTCTTTCATTGATAGGAGGGAGTTTTTGGGAAAACTTTTTCTCAAGTTTGGGTTTTGATGATAGGAGTAGCGCTTACCTTACAGAAAATGAAGCCTTGCAAAGTAAGTTTTCTTCAACTGGATTCAGATGGGACTTTCTTCTATATAGTGCAACGGCAGTGTATGCAGGATATTACTATATTTTTAAAAAGGGGATAGAAGATAAATTCTACATACATTTATTTGGAATGTACACCATTGCAAATGCATTTTGGATTCTTGTTATTAGAGCTAACTTTAGTAATCGTTTTGCTTATTTATCATGGTTTTTAATGGCTCCAGTTATTGCCTACCCTATGTTAAAGTACAAATTTTGGAAGGACCAGTATAAAATATTCGGTATTATATTGACATTGTATTACCTATTTACATTTGTAATGTTTTTTAAAGGTTAAGGATAAAGTTTTTATAACTAACAAATTCAAATTGAATATATTGAAATGAAAGATATAACAGTTTTTACACCGACTTATAATCGTGCCCATCTCTTACCCAAACTATATGAGAGTTTGAAAGATCAGACATCTAAAAACTTTAAATGGTTGGTAATAGATGATGGTTCTGTGGATAATACCAAGGAAGTTGTAGAGACATGGATCAATGAGAACGAAATTGAGATAGCCTACCATTTTCAAGAAAATATGGGAATGGTCGCAGCTCATAATACAGCTCATTATCTAATGGATACTAAACTCTGTGTATGTATAGATTCTGATGATCATATGCCAAATAACGCTATAGAATTAATTCTAGATCTTTGGGATAAACATGGATATGATGATTGCGCTGGAATGGTGGGTCTAGATGCATATACTAATGGAAATATTGTAGGTACCAGATTGCCGGACGTCAAAGAATGTAAATTCTCAGAACTTTATACTAATTACAAAATCAGTGGGGATAAAAAATTTGTTCATAATAGAAAAGTTTTCAACAAGTATCTCCCCTATCCAAGGTTGGGTAACGAAAAATTTCCGGTAACAAGCTATTTATACCTCTTTATTGAACAAGAACATAAACTTTTGATATTTAATGAAGTATTTTGCATTATTGAATATATGGAAGATGGGCTTTCAAATAATTTAATAAAACAATATCGCGACAGTCCAAATTCTTTTGCATTCTATAGATTGGCAAAGATGAAATTCGCTTTGAACTATAAAGAAAGATTTCAAAACGCAATTCATTATATCTCTTCAAAATTACTAGGTGATTGTAAAAATATTCTCAAAGATTCACCGGCAAAACTGACAACGATTTTAGCATTTCCTTTTGGTGTATTATTATATTTATATATCAAAAACACAAAAAAGACCGCAGTTAATAAGAAATTAAATAAATAAAGAATGAAAGCTATCATAGTTCCAGCAATTACGGATATGAATAAAGGAGATCAGGCTTTGGTTTGGGAAAGCTACCGTTTGGTAAAAGATACCGGACTTTATAGATCTGTTTTTATTCTTAATTCTGGTAATACAGAGGAAGAAAGAGAAAAATTAAGTGGACAGACAAGGCGAAGAGGTTACCCTGTTTTGGAGAATATTTTAAAACATCCAAGGAGGGGACGTCATAAAAATGAGGAGCATATCCAAGAATCAAAGCTGGAATTGGCAAAACAAATTAAAAATGCAGGTTTAGATTTTTTGAGCACCAGATTTTTGATATTGATTGCAAATAGCCCATTTCTTGTTAAGATTTTTTATAACAAAAGAGTTCAAAAAACTGTTTCAGAATTCAGAAATTCTGATACGGTT
>Ga0065704_10071529_pt1 | contig 10803 bp, 11 predicted proteins | sample SwiRhicommuniRL2_FD_59091 | JGI IMG/M metagenome (GOLD analysis project Ga0065704, IMG submission 59091) | Switchgrass rhizosphere bacterial communities from Rose Lake, Michigan, USA - RL2 v2 (version 2) | ecosystem: Host-associated > Plants > Roots > Rhizosphere > Soil | place: East Lansing, MI | reverse complement strand
TCATTTTGTTAAATTTCTATAACCAAAATAAGAATTTTTTTAACCTTGGTTATCGTTTTTACAGGTAATTAGCTTAAAACTAAGATACGCAAATAAAAAAAATTACCCGAAAGCCAGGTAATTTTTTTTAATATTTAATGAAAACTTATTTAATATCCAATAATTCCACTTCAAAAACAAGAGTAGAATTCGGTCCGATTTCTTTGCTAATCTGCTGATCTCCATACGCTAAATCTGGCGGAATAATCAATCTCCATTTACTTCCCACAGGCATAAGCTGAAGAGCTTCTGTCCATCCTTTAATCACTTTATTCAACGGAAAGGAAGCCGGAGTTTCTCTTTTTACAGAGCTGTCGAAAACTTTCCCAGAAATGGTGGTTCCATGATAATGACACTTTACGGTAGATCTCGGACCTGGTTTTTCACCGTCGCCTTCTTTGATAATTTCGTATTGCAATCCGCTTGGCAGCTCCACCACAGTTTCTCTTTTCCCGTACTCCGCCATATATTCCTGACCATCTTTCAGGTTTTTTTCTGCCTGTTCTTTTTTGCGTTTAAATAACATATCTGCTACTCCCATATTGATATTTTTTTACAAAGATAGGATTTTAAGGCGGGATGAAGGAAGCGAGATGAGGGAAGTTTTCTTTCATCATCAACATAAAATTTCACTTTTAATATTTCAACTTTCTGATAATCAATTTATAAATTTTGCGTCCGGAAAATTCAGATATGTTTAATACTCTGTTAACAACATTTCCGAAACTTGGCGTTATAATTGGATTTAAAAACTAAATGCCAAGTCCACTAAAATATAATAAGAAATTTGATAAGCTGACAGACGAGGAAAGAGAGCTCCTTGAGATCAATAAAAAAAGCATTGCCGATTTTGTTGAGCAGTCACCTTCCGTAAGTGATGTGGAATATGCCACCAGAAATGCTCATGCCAAAACATACGCCGTTACAAGGGGCGAATTTATCATTGATAAAAATATTCCTGAAAAACTTCAGCCATTTTTTGAAAAGGGAAAATATAATCTAACGATTCGTTTTTCTAATGCTCATTTAAAAGTAAATAAAGGTAAAAAAGATCTTCCTGCTTACGGATTTGCCGTAAAGATCAAAGATGAAAACGGAATTCTCCTGGCCAATTTTCCTTTGGTCAACTTTCCTTTATTCCCAATAAATTCCGTAAGTATTTTTTTAAAGCTGTTTACATCCGTTAATCGGTTTTTTGTGAAAAAATGGAGTTCTTTTTCTTTGATGATGCAGATTATTAAAGTGATTCCTTCGACATTTACCGGCTCTTTTTTAAAAAATATAGTTAAGCTATGGAGTAAGAGAAATGATTTTTTCCTGTCATTCGATTATTATTCGGTAGGAGCATACCGATTGGGAGAATATATGATGAAAATTAAACTTAAACCAATATCTGTCGATAAGAATTTTGGAAAAAGACTTAAAACAAAAGATGCGCTGGAAGCTTATTTCAAGACAGAAGATTTTGCAGCAGATGTTATGATTCAGCTTTGTTATAACCTGGAAGATCAACCCATCAATAAGCTCAATGTAGAATGGAAGAATGCACCTTATATAAAGATCGGGAAGGTAAGAATTAAAAAAAATAGCCTGCTGGATCCGGAAGCCTGCGAAAATGAACTGCTTTCCTTCAATCCTTTTGAAAGCAAAATATTTTTCCAACCTGTCGGTAAACTTCAGAAGCTGAGAGATGAAGCATATAAAGTTTCGATGCAGACGAGGCTGAAAATGAATAAACTTTTGAAATATAATAAATGAAAAAGCGAACAACCTGCAAATAGAATATTATGCACACAAGCAATTATTTATTTCAAATAGATTTTAACCTATGCAAGAGTCATTTGCCTGGTGTAATCCATTTTAATCTGTTACAAAGAGCTATTAACCTTAAAAAAATTTCATTTACCTACTGCAAAGAGTAATTTCCCTCGTGCAAATCCGTTTTAACCTGTTGCAAAGAGCTATTAACCTTAAAAAAACGTCATTTACCTACTGCAAAGAGTAATTTTCCTCGTGCAAATCCATTTTAATCTGTTGCAAAGAGCTATTAACCTTAAAAAACGTTATTTACCTACTGCAAAGAGTCATTTCCCCTGTGCAAATCCATTTTAACCTTAAAAAACAGCCATTGACCTAATGCAAAATAGTATTGATCCATGTACATAAGGATTTAGTGCTTATTATTCATAGATTTCGAATCAATAAAAAGGCTTTACGCAATGTAAAGCCTTTTCTGTTTATGATAGTATTAGAAGTTACTCTTCAACTTTCTCTTTCTCATCTTCCTTTTTATCAGGGAAAATAAGGGAAAGAAGAACTGAGATCACCAGAACTCCCCCAACGATTCCTAGAGAAACCGGAGACGGAATGTGTATCCATGGGGCAATCAGCATTTTTACTCCGATGAAAGACAGAATAACCGCCAGTCCGTAAGGTAATTTGCTGAACATATGAATGAAATTCGCCAACAGGAAATATAAAGATCTTAATCCTAAAATCGCAAAAATATTTGATGTGTAAAGGATAAACGGATCGTTTGAGATGGCAAAGATGGCAGGAATAGAATCTACTGCGAAAAGTACATCCGTAAATTCAATAACGGCTACCACTACCAAAAGTGGAGTTGCCATTTTTATTCCGTTCTGCACGGTGAAGAATTTATCGCCAACATAATTATCAGAAACTTTCCAGAATCTTTTGATTAATCTCGCTCCGGCTGTATTGCTGTAGTCTTCCTCATCATCATCGTCACCGTCACCCCAGGATTTAATCCCTGCATACACGAGGAATATTCCAAAAAGAGCCATCACAATATTGATTTTTACAGGTTCCCCGAAAATATTCATTTCAGGCAGGTAGGTAAGGTTAATTAATCCTACTCCGGCAAAAATAAAGATCGCTCTGAAGATCAATGCGCCGATAATTCCCCAGAACAGCACTTTGTGATGCAGATATTTGGGAACTTTAAAGAACCCGAAAACCAGGATGAATACAAATAAATTATCCACTGAAAGCGCCTTCTCGATCCAATATGCTGCCTGATACTGTGTGAATTTTTCTACTGCCAGTGCATGGCTTTCCGGGCTGCCGTCTGTATTGAAAACCCAATACACAACTCCCGAAAATACCATCGACAGCGAGATCCATACGATTGACCAGATGGTAGCTTCTTTGGAAGAAACTTCATGACTTTTTTTGTTGAAAACCCCTAAATCCAGGAGTAGCATGATAACTACTGTTATCGCAAATCCCACAACCAGACCGGGATGGAGATCTAAAATACCTTGATGTTTGTCCACTTTTATATGTGCTTATTATACGATAAAAGCAATAGCTGTACGAGTACAAATATTGCCATTTAATTTTTTTATTGCTGAATCATTAGTTCAAAAGGTTTTGGCTAAAGCCAGATCGTAATCTGTTTTTTATCAAGCGGGCTAAAGCCCGCCCCTATTGAAATGTAATGATTACAAATATTGTTGTTTTACAGTTTCAATGGTTTCCTGTAATTTTCTGTCTTTTGTAGGATCTCCGATCGCATTGAACTTCCAGTCGCCGTTTCTTTTGTAGAAAACGCCCATTACCATGGCAACATGACCTCTAAAAGACGCATCGTTGGCAATATCATATTTAGCGAAAACTTCTCTCACATTCGTTGGAGTTCCTTCATAAATTCTGATCGAAGCAAAAGGAATAGTTCCGAAGTCCTGGCCTTTATAGCTGTTCAGCACCAAAGCCACATGTTCTACATTTGAATCCAGATTACTGAAATCTATAGTAATTACCTCGTTATCGAGTCCGTCATTTCCGTTAATATCTCCTGTAAGATCATCGCCGCTGTGTTTAACCGCACCATTTTTAGATTTAAGGTTACCGAAATAAATAACTTCAGTCGCATTTTTGTTGGAGTCATACAAGATGCAGCTTCCGTCAAGATCCACCGCTTCTCTGGTAATGCCACCGAAAAAACCTTTTTTCTCGATTGCGCCCCAGTTTATTCCTACACACGCTTGGCTAAGCGTTGTTCCATTTTCTTTTGTAAGGTTAATTCGTTGACCTTTTTGTAAGTTAATAGCCATCTTTTTATGTTTAGTTTTGTTTATATTTTGTGATTTAATTATTCAAATTTAAATTCAGCATAGCACGGAGGATATTCGTTTCCTCATTGATATCAAATATTCTGCTCATGATGTCTGTATTTTCAAGATTTTTAATGTAATCTTTTAACACATTTTGCACCTGATCGGGCAGTATTTTTTTTCTCTCGACCATCGCATTCTCCAGCTCCTCATTTTTCTTTTTCAACTGATTGATGATTACTCCCTGATTCGATTCATTAGGTGATGTATTTAATTTTTCCATTTTTTTAGGATCAGTTAAATGCATTTTTTTACCTTCAATATCAAAGACAAAATAATCGTCTGTCTGAAAAATTCTAAAAAGCTCATATTCATTTCCTGAAACGGCATAGCCACAAATAAAACGAACTTTAAAATTCTGGATATTGAGTCTTCCCAACAATTTTCTTTCAATCTGATAATCCTGATACTGATAGGCAGGAAAAGCTCCGGATTTCAATAAGTCTTCATCAACTTCAGACCTATAGAATTCTGCTGCATATTTTTTATGAAAATACAGAATATTTTCCCAGTCGAGACGAAACTTATTTTCCGTAAGGTCCTGATAAACATTCTTCAGATGACTGGAAAAAATACCGCTGTACATTTTGCGATCTGTTTCAAAACCGTCTGTACGCTTTTCCTCAAAACCGGAAATGTATTTGCTGTTGACCTCAATTTCGTTAATAACCGCCAGCATATCATTTTCCTTTTGCCTTTTTATTTTCGTTAAAAGATCGATGAGACTGTCGGTGTACTGTAGGTGAAAAAGTTCAAGTTTACTGTAATCAAGTTCTTTATTTTCCTGAAAAAGATTATGAATAATATCCGTCTTAATGTAGATGGAAATAATATCAACATTCTCAAAAAAATTTGCAAGAAGCTTAAGTTTCGTTAATCTTCTTTTGCTTTGTGACATTATGTTTACAGCATCATCATTCACCTTTATACTAATATTATCCTCTTACGTTTGCTTTTAATTCATGTTCTAAGGTCATCAAATCCTGATCCAGTTTTCTTCTTCCTTCCGCACCCTGCTTCTGAATCTGTTTCACTTCGTTTAATGTATTGATTAATTTCGATGTTGTTTCTCTCAACGTTTCAATGGAAACAACTGTCTGCTCATTAGCTCTCGCAACGTTAATTGAATTCTGTCCCAGACGTTCTGCATTTTTTCTTAAAATCTCTTCCGTTGTAGAAGAAACTTTCTGCTGAATTTCAATATTCTGCTGCTGTCTGTACATCGCAACTGCTAATGAAAGCTGGTTTTTCCAAAGCGGAAGCGTTGTCGTAAGAATGGTCTGCGCTTTTTCTGCGATTGATACGTTATTATTCTGAACCAATCTGATCTGCGGAAGCGACTGCATCATGATCAGACGAACCACTTTAAGATCTGCTAATCTTCTGTCTAATCTTGCAATAAAATCTCTCTTATCGGCAATCTCATAATCCTGATAGTTCTGTGGTGCAGCTTCCATGGCGGCCAGCTCTGTTCCTGCTTTTTCCATTCTCAGATTTCCGGCAATGACAAGTTCTTCGATTTGTTTTATTGCCGTGATATTACTTTCAAAAATCGTCTGCAAAACTGCATTATCTTTTGTAGAAGTAATAATTCCTGCGTTTACTTTATATGAGATCTGATCGATATTGTTGATAATCTTGTCGTATTTTGCAAATAAATTCTCAATCTGCGTCATCACGCTTTTCATGAAAGGCAATTTGCTTAAAAAGCTCTTGAATTTATTCTGATTCAATTCTTCTACGTCAACATAATTAAGCTCTACCAATAAATTATTGATCAGCTCGCCGACTTCTCCTGAGTTGGATCTTCTTACATTCCCCAGGAAGCTGTCACTTTGGTTTGACAGTGTTTTCTGAAGATCTGTGCCGAAGTTTACGATGGATCCAGGATTGGTTTCATCGATAGAATTAGCAAGCGTCTCGTATTTCTGACGTTCTTCAGACGGCAGCTGAGTGAGATTTACATTTCCTTCTCTGTCAACAATCGGAGCGGGAGGTGTACCAGGTGCAGCCATATTGGGTGGCGGCGCCATTGGTGTAGGCTCAAACGTCTTTAATGGTTCGATTGATCCAAGCGGATCTATCGGTTGATTTTCCTGATTGTCCATAATAAATTATTGATAGATTGATACAAATTTTTCAAGACCTTCTCTTTGCCCGGCTCCTACTGCTTCAAATTTCCATTCGCCGTTTCTGTTGTAGATTCTTCCGAACTCTACAGCCGTTTCAATAGAGAAATCTTCGTCCAGTTCATATTTTAAAATCTCCTCATTGGTATCTGTATTGAAAATTCTAATAAAAGAGTTTCTTACCTGTCCGAAGTTCTGTCTTCTTGCATCTGCATCGTGAATGGTCACTACAACAGTGATCTCCTTTACAGCAGGATCTATTTTGGTTAAATCTATTTTAATCTGTTCATCATCTCCCGAACCTTCTCCTGTAAGATTATCGCCTGTATGTATAACTGCTTTATCCGGAGATTCAAGATTATTGTAAAAAATAAAGTGATTATCTGAAATCAGCTTTTTATTTTCGCCCAATAAAAATAAAGAAGCATCAAGGTCGAAAGCTGTTCCGGTAGATGTATTATTGATATCCCATCCTAAACCTACGGTGAATTTTGGTGCGTTTATATTTTCTCTCTGTCCTTTCTGTAAGTTAATAGCCATAATATAATTCGGTTTGTGTTAATGTGTTTATATTGTTTTCGTATTCTTTTATTAAATGATAATTATTACTGATCGCCAGCTCGAGCAGATGATCCATCTGTTCTTTTTTTACTTTAGACGTAAGATACTCAAAATTACCTGAATCGAGGCCTAAAATATATTTTACAATCCTGGTATTGAACTGAAAACTTGGTTTATCCATTACCTCTGCAACATGTTCAACATCTTTTACCGCATAATAATTAAAATAATTTTCAATTTTAGGGTCAAGATCAAAGTTCATCAGTTCCGCATAATACATAAATAGAAAATCTGCTTCCACCTTGTATTCGTCCAGAATTTTATTCACTGTAAATTCGTGACTTCCTGTGATTTTAATATCATCTATAAAAATACAAAGTTTTCCGCGAAGAAAATCTTTATCCAGATAATAAGTATCATTAGCAATCAGATTTTTACGGTCTTCAAAACTTAAATTTCCATAATCTGTCGTATAAGTATGATTTCTGTTAATTTTCGATAAGATACTTGATTTTTTTCCTTTTTGAAATAAATAGAAATCCAGATGCTTTTTAAAGTAAAAGCACAGAAAATTAGAAGCTGTAGGAATCGCCATATACGGACTTGGCAATACAATGATATCTTTATCTGTATTTAAAATATTTTCATGCCCGGAAATAAATCCTTCGAACATTTCTCTTGCAAATTTCTCAGCATACGATTTATCGCCATACTTGAAAAAGCTGTATTCTGCGGGCGAAAAAGTAAATTCGTCTGCAGAATATATGTGATGTAAGCTGTACCTTTTGTTCATACGTTATATTTTGTGTGTGAGTAAGTGCGCGCTAAAACCAAAATCCTTTGCACCTTTATAGTCGGCAATGGGGTTGTCTCCGATGTGTAAGATTTGTTTTAAATCCAAATCCTGATTTTTAAGTAAGTTTTTCACTTCCTGAAATATCTGGGGATTCGGTTTTGAACAATTGATCTCATCAGAATAAATATGAAAATCAATATACTGATCCAGGTTTTCGGTAATCAGAAATCTTCTCATCGTTTTCCCTTTGATAAAACCTGTATTGCTGAGAATATTTATAGTTTTCCCCTGGTTTTTAATTTCATCAAAAAACTGATGCAGATTTTCGAAAATTACCACAGGCTTATATTCCAGAAATAAGTCTTCACTTTTCTGGTAAAATTCCTTTAACTGTTCTTTATTTGCCTGTTTTAAATCTACCTGCAATGCATTTAAGATCAGCAAATAAATCTCAAACGTATCTACATTGCCCCCGATTACCTCATTAATGGAATTGCAAAGATCGTCATAATATTTTACGACTTTAGTAACCTCTTCTATTGGTTTTTTCACCTCAAAAAATGAGGAAAACAGCTCAACTCTTTTTGCTTTAAATTCAGGATGAGATTTTATTAAAGTAAGCCACAGATCGAAAGAAAAATGTGAATGACTGTGGATGTCTATATCTGTTTTCAAAATGGTTTAGTTAAAGTTTTTATTTAGCTTGTTTCTTGAAAAAGATTTTAAAATGGTAAAAAATATCAATTATACCCAAAGATAGAATTTTTAAATTAATGTAAAAATGTAGTTTCAGGTTTTAAGATATTTTTATGATTCTAATTGGAAGTAAGGTTATTTTAAGGTCAGACTCATAAAATTATTTAACCCTGAAAAATATTTCCGGTCACAAAGACTCTACCACTCTAAAACCTTCAACACTTTTACTTCTCCGGCATCACCTTATACGTAGGATCCTCCTGGATATTAACTTCTACCACGGCTTGTGCATTTTTAAGCATTTTACGGCAGTCTTCACTGAGATGCTTTAAGTGTATTATTTTGTTCTGCTGAGCATATTTTTTAGACAATTTATCTAAAGCATCAATCGCGCTCATATCAACGATGCGACTTTCTTTAAAATCAATAACAACTCGTTCAGGATCATTTATCGGATCGAATTTGTCAATGAACGTCGTAACAGAACCAAAAAACAACGGGCCGAAAATTTCGTAATATTTAGTTCCGTTTTCGTCAATATGCTTTCTTGCGCGAATTCTTTTTGCATTATCCCAGGAAAAAACCAATGCTGAAATAATCACTCCTACCAATACTGCCAAAGCCAGATTATGTAAAATGATGGTGATTAAAGCTACCATAATTCCAACAAAAATATCTGATTTCGGCATTTTGTTGACGATCCTTATAGAAACCCACTGAAATGTACTGATGGCTACCATCATCATAACGCCGACAAGTGCTGCCATTGGAATTTTCTCAATAAAAGGTGCTCCTATTAAAATAATTATTAAGATCGTGATGGATGCAATAATTCCGGAAAGCCTTGCCCTGGAACCAGCGTTTAGATTTACCAATGTCTGGGCTACCATAGCGCAGCCTCCCATCCCACCGAAAAACCCGTTCGTGATATTGGCTAATCCCTGTGCTACAGACTCTTTATTGGCATTGCCTTTCGTATTGGTGATTTCATCAACCATTGATAAAGTTAAAAGTGACTCGATCAGTCCGACTCCGGCCATTACCAGCGCATAAGGAAAAATGATCTGCAAGGTCTCCAGAGAAAAAGGAAGATCGGGAATATGAAAGCTCGGCAGATTCCCACTGATATTAGCAATATCTGCAACTGTTTTTGTGTTGATATTAAACCCTAAAACCACTGCAAAAACGATTAGAATAGCTACTAAAGAAGCCGGAATCGCTTTTGTGATTTTAGGAAAAAAGTAAACAATAGCAATCGTAAGCAAGGTTAAGCCCAACATGATGTACAGCGCTGTTCCGTGAAGCCATTCGGTAATTCCATTTCGGGTAACTTTAAACTGCTCGACCTGAGCCATAAAAATGATAACCGCCAATCCGTTTAAGAAACCATACATAACAGGCTGCGGAATCAGACGGACAAACTTTCCCCATTTGAAAATCCCGACCAGCATCTGAAAAACACCTGCTAAAATTACTGTTGCGAAGAGATATTCTATACCGTGGGTTTTTATTAAGGCGATCAAAACAACAATCGTTGCGCCGGCACCACCCGAAACCATTCCCGGACGACCTCCGAAGATAGCAGTCACCAGCCCCATCATAAAAGCTGCATATAATCCTGTAAGTGGTGAAAGTCCTGCAAGAATAGCAAAAGAAAGCGATTCCGGAATCATGGTCATGGCAACCGTAAATCCTGCCAGCAGTTCATTTTTATAATTTATTTTTTTCGAAAAATCGAATAAAGTAATGGTATTTTTCATTTCGGGGCAAAGGTAATCACTGGAACTCTTGTCTCCAATTTTAAATTTATGAATCGGTCAGATCATCCACTATTCAATATTCAAAATAATAATCTGGTTCTATAAAATATATCTATCATCCGTTTTACCTAAAAGAATTAACGGTTATTCATTTTAGAAAATCTGTTTTATAGTTTTGCTGTATAAATTTAATATTATGATTAAAGGTTTATATGAAACTCATGTCCAGGTAAGTGATCTTGAAAAAAGCGTACAATTTTACACCGATGTTTTAGATTTGGAATTGGCTCACAGAGATGAAACCCGCCCGATTGCCTTTCTGTGGATCGGTAAAAATAAAGAATCGATGCTGGGACTCTGGGAACAGAAAGAAAATCTGCAGACAAGACATTTTGCCTTTACAGCAGATAAAGAAGATATTCTGAATTATTCTGTTGAATTTCTGAAAAATAAAAATTTAAAGCCCTACAATTTCCTGAAAAACGGAACTGAAAAACCGATGGTTTTTGCCTGGATGCCGGCATTAGCAATATATTTTAATGATCCCGATGGAAATCAGCTGGAATTTATTTCTGTTCTGGAAGGTGAAGGAAAACCGGAATGGGGTGTCCTTTCTTATGAAGAATGGCTTGAGAAAATTTTATAATATAACACGGGCGATCCGGGCTTTGCTTTGCAAAGCC
>Ga0065704_10001068_pt1 | contig 10805 bp, 12 predicted proteins | sample SwiRhicommuniRL2_FD_59091 | JGI IMG/M metagenome (GOLD analysis project Ga0065704, IMG submission 59091) | Switchgrass rhizosphere bacterial communities from Rose Lake, Michigan, USA - RL2 v2 (version 2) | ecosystem: Host-associated > Plants > Roots > Rhizosphere > Soil | place: East Lansing, MI | reverse complement strand
CCGCCGCGATGCCGACGGCGCGGATCGCCATGGCGCGGCGCTGGGCGGGGCTCGCACCAGTGGTCAGACTGGCATAAATGGGCGCGCAGCCGGGCGGGTCGATCACCACGAACAAAGTGACGAAGGCGGAAATGAAGAGTTCGCTCATGACGATGGCGCAACCCTGTCGTCGATCACCGTCTCATAGGCGCTGCCGTTCCACATCTGCACCGTGACATGGCGGCTGCCATCGGTTGCGACATCGGCCTGCCAGATCAGGCTTTCATCCTGGGGGGCAGGCACGCCGTCCTTTCCGGGCTTGCCAGTCGGCATGGGCGGCGGCGACCCGGCGGCGGGCCGTTTGCACGTCGCGACCTTGCCGACCAGAAACTCAGGCGTTGCGCGCGCCGTCGCCAGCGCGTCGCCATGGTCGAGAATCCATTTCCACCCGCCCTTCTTGTCGCGCCGCCAGAGGGTAGTGAAATAGCCGACCGTCCCATCCGGCTGCTTCCAGTTGCCCGTGCTGGCCGCGAGCCTGCCGTCGCAGGACACGGCGATGACGGAGGGCGCCCATGTCACTGAAGCGGGCGGATCGGCGCGGCCCTTGAGCCATGATTGCGCCAGCACCCGCTGCGGCGTGAACATGACAGCATCCTCCGCCGCAGTTTCGCGAAAGGCGGTCCATTGTCCCTTTTCCTGCGCCAGCCGGTTGAAGGCGATCTCGGCCGCGAAAACGGAACTGGGGTCGGGCTGATAGCGCATCGGCGGGCGGGCGCCCACCAGCGTGAAGAGGGTCAGGCCAAGAAGGGCGACCCGTGGCTTCACAGCCCCGCCGGCTTGGGCAGACCGGCGCGGGCATGGGCCGCAACCAGCGTGTTGCGCAGCAGCACCGCGATGGTCATCGGTCCGACGCCGCCCGGCACCGGGGTAATGGCGCGGACATGGGCCAGAGCCTCCGCCGTGGCGACGTCGCCGACGATCCGGCTCTTGCCATCCTCCGTATCGGTGACGCGATTGATGCCGACGTCGATCACGGTCGCGCCCGGCTTGATCCATTCGCCCTTCACCATTTCCGCCCGACCGACCGCCGCCACGACGATGTCGGCGCGATGCACGACGGAGGCGAGGTCGCGGGTCCGGCTATGTGCGATGGTGACGGTGCAGCTTTCGGCCAGCAGCAGTTGCGCCATCGGCTTGCCGACGATGTTGGAACGGCCGACCACGACCGCCTCCAGCCCGGACAGATCGCCCAGCTCATCCTTCAGCAGCATGATGCAGCCCAGCGGGGTGCAGGGGACCAGCGCCTCCTGCCCGGTCGCCAGCAGCCCGGAATTGACGACATGGAAACCGTCCACATCCTTGGCCGGATCGATAGTGCCGATCACCGACGCTTCATCGATATGGGTGGGCAGGGGCAGTTGGACGAGGATGCCATCGACCCGGTCGTCCGCGTTCAGTTCCTCCACCAGATCGAGCAGTTCTTCCTCACCCACGGAGGCGGGCAGCTTGAACTCCATGCTTTCCATGCCGACCGCGACCGTCATCTTGCCCTTGTTGCGGACGTAGACGGCGCTAGCCGGGTCTTCGCCCACCAGCACAACGGCCAGCCCCGGCTTGCGCCCGGTTTGTTCGATGAACGCAGCCACGCCGTCCGCGACCTTGCCGCGCAGCGTTTCGGCGAACGCCTTGCCGTCAATGATCTTGCCGATGGTCATGATGCTTCACCCCGTTCCCTGATAATGGCGGAAAGTCGGCCAAATAGTAACGCTTCGCCGCCCCCCTTGATCCGCAGCCGCTTTAGCCGGTTGGTGTCACCCGATTCCAGTGAAATCGCGCTGCGGGGCCGATCCAGCATTTTCGCCAGTAACGCGATCAATGCGGCATTGGCCTTACCCTTTTCCGGCACGGCGCGGACGCGGGCGCTGAGCCAGTGCGCGCCCTTTTCATCCGTCCAGACGCCGCCGACTTCTTCCCGCGTTGCGCCCGGCGTCAGCCGGACCGACAGGATCAGGTCGTCGCCGTCCCGGACGAAGCCGGTCACACCAGCCCGAACAGTGGCGGCAATATCGCCTGCCGGATGATCAATATGGCCAGCAGCACCACCATCGGCGACAGGTCCAGCGCGCCCAGATCGGGCAACACCCGCCGGATCGGATTATAGACGGGCGCGGTCATCCGGTCGAGCGCGACCATCACCGTGCGGACGAAATCGTTGGAAAGATTGACCACGTTGAAGGCGATCAGCCAGCTCATGATCGCCTGAATGATGATGATCCACCACAGCACATCCAGCAGGATGACGATGATCTGATAGAGGGCGTAGGCCATGGGATCTCCAAATTGACTGGCTGTTCCTCTAGAGCATTTTCAAGTTGGCCGTAAACGGTCAACGGCTCGGAAAATGCGGCGATAAAAATAGAGCATTTTCAAGTTGGCCGTAAACGGTCAACGGCTCGGAAAATGCGGCGATGCAAAATCTTCGAGCCGGTCGGGGCGCGGCAGGCGGCGGCGCCGGTTACCGGCGCACTAAAGTCCCCGCACCGCGATCGGTGAAGATTTCCAACAGCATCGCATGGGGCACGCGGCCGTCGAGGATGACGGCGGCATCCACGCCGCTCTCGACCGCGCGGACGCAGGTTTCCAGCTTGGGGATCATGCCGCCGCTGATCGTGCCATCCGATTCCAGTCCTCGGATCGTGTCGGGGTTGAGGTCGGTCATCAACTGGCCCTGCTTGTCCAGCACGCCCGCGACATCGGTCAGCAGGAAGAAGCGCGACGCGCCCAGTTCGGCGGCGATGGCGCCCGCCATGGTGTCCGCGTTGACATTATAGGTGTGCCCGTCCGCGCCGATGCCCACCGGGGCGACCACGGGAATGATGCCGTCCTGCGTCAGCGTGTCCAGAATGCGGCGGTCGACCTTCACCGGGTCGCCGACGAAGCCCAGATCGACGTTGCGCTCGATCCCCGAATTGGGGTCGGCCTCGCGCCGCCCAAGCACTTTTTCGCACAGCACCAGCCCACCGTCCTTGCCGGAGATGCCCACCGCGCGGCCGCCTGCACCGGCGATCCAGCCGACGATTTCCTTGTTGATGGACCCGGCCAGCACCATTTCGGCGATCTGCGCGGTTTCCTTGTCGGTGACACGCAGGCCGCCGATAAACTGCGATTCGACGCCCAGTTTCTTGAGCATGGCGCCGATCTGCGGCCCGCCGCCGTGGACGACGACGACATTGATGCCGACCGCCTTCATCAGCACCACATCTTCCGCGAAATCGCGCGCCGCTTCGGGATCGCCCATGGCGTGGCCGCCATATTTCACCACGAAGGTCGTGCCCGCATATTGCTGCATATAGGGCAGTGCTTCGACAAGGGTTTCGGCCTTGGCGAGGAGCGCCGGGTCGGGGGCGTGCTTGCTGTTCATGCGCGGGCGCATAGGGCTTTATGCGCAGGCGTGCAAGTTGGCGCTATGTCAGCGGTCGAGGCGCTTGCCCAGCGCCACCAGCGCATAGATGACCGGCGGCACCAGCAGCGCCGACAGCGTCACTTTCGCCAGCATCTGGCCCAGCAGCAGTTCGCCGATAGGGAAGACGCCGTAAAAAGCGATCGACACGAACAGCAGCGTGTCGGCGATCTGCGACAGGATGCTCGCCACCGCGGCGCGCAGCCACAGCAGGTTGCCGCCCTCCCTCCCTTTCAGCGCGGCGAACAGGGTGACGTTCAGCGTCTGCGAAATGCCGTAGGCGATGATCCCGCCCAGCCAGATGCGCGGCGTGCCGCCCATCGTCAACTGAAAGGCGTCGCGCCGGGCGGGGTCCATGTCTCCGGCGGCGGGCACGGCCAGCACGACGATCGACAGCAGGATGGAGGCGATCAGCGGCAAAAAGCCCACCTGCACCAGCCGGTTGGCGGTGGCGCGGCCATGCAGTTCCGCGACCGCGCTGGAAATCGTCACCAACAGCAGGAAGGCGAAGATACCCGCCTCCACCGCCAGCGGGCCAAGGCCGAACCATGGCCCGATGGCGGACAGCGGCCCCAGCGCGACCTGCTTGTTGCCCAGCACGCCTGCGATGCAGACCATGCCGCCATAGAAGATCGAAAAGACGAAGAGCGAGCGCGCGATCGGCGCGGGAGTCGAAGCCATTTTCGGCACTTACCGGGATTTATCCGGGGTGGGAAGCGTTTCGGCGCGCGGAGCGCAGGCCTGCATTGGCGGCCAGCGCTCGTTTAAGCGCCTCCGGGCGCGGCGCCACCAGAAAGCCGAAGCTGACGCAGCCCGCCTTCGTCTCGACCACATGGTGCAGCCGGTGCGCCTGCACGATCCGCTTCATATAGGCGGATCGCGGCACATGGCGATGCCGCACCCGGCGATGGACGATGATGTCGTGAAAGCCCAGATAAATGGCGCCATAGGCCGCGATTCCCGCGCCGGTGGCCGTGGCCCAGTCGCCCCAGTGCCATTGCACCCCGCCCAGCAGCAGCAGGATGGAAGGCACAGCGAAGATCACGAAATACAGGTCGTTCGCTTCCCAGAATCCCTTGCGCTCGCGATGGTGGCTGGCGTGCAGGAACCAGCCGGGTCCGTGCATCACCCAGCGGTGCATGACATAGGCGAAACCCTCCATCGCGGCGATGGTGGCAAGGAAGATCAGGGCGAGGAGCGCGAAGGACATGGGGGCCTATATAGGGCGGGCTTCGTTCTCAGGCGACCCGTAAACAACCGGATGGCAAAAGGGCCGCGATCCTTGGCGGAGCGCGGCCCTTTTCATGACGGTTCAGCCGATCAGAAGGAGGCTGTGACCGATCCTACGACGCCCGCCTTGCTGATGTTGCGGCCGGTCGTGCCGGAGTAGGACGACTTGTCGGTATCGACATAGGAGACGCCGAACGTCAGATGGCTCCACGTATAGGTCGCGCCGATATTCCAGTCGGTATATTCCTTGCCGATGGTCAGGTAGCTGGGGCCGAAGCTGTGGCCCAGATGCGCCGTCAGGCCCAGCGGGGTGTTGGGAACGCTGGCCGACAGATCGCCGGCGAGGTAGAAATTATCTTCCTTGGTCAGCCCGCCATCGACCGACAGGGCACGCGACTTGGGCGCATAATTGGCGGTCAGCTTGGCCGTGGCGGGGCCGAACGTGCCCTTGATCGAGGCATAAGGCTCGACGAAGTCGGTGTTGGCGCCCGCCGAACCGGGGTAGTAATAATAGAGTACGCCGACATCGACCGTGGCAGCGCCGATGGTCTTGGAATAGCCCGCAATCAGGTCCAGTTCCTGGTCGCTGCCATTGGCGACATAGTCGTCGATCGAGCTGCCCCAGGTCGAGACATAGAAGCCCGATGCATGAGTCACGGTGATGCCGCCCTGCAAGGCGAAGCGCTTGTCGGACTGCGAAATGCCGCGGAAGCGATAGTCGGTGACGACCGCTGCATTGCCGGTGACCGTCAGGTCGGGGGTGGACTCGTCCTGAGCGAGGGCCGGCATGGAAAGCGCGGCAAGAGCGATAGCCGAGAGGCCGAGAATGGACTTACGCATGAAGGTTTCCCCTTGAGATTATCTGCGATTCGTCCCGCCTGCGTCATGGTCCCGCGTCTCTGTAGCCCTGATGGGGTGGAGCGGATTGCCTCAACGCGCCAAGGGATGCCCGCCCCCGCTGCGGCGCACAAGAATTTATTGCTGTTCGATGTCTTTTGCTTCTGAAATGTTGCTGTACTGCAACAAGGTCTATTGGGGCGGCGTGACGTCGCGGGGCGTGTGAATGACCCGCTGCGGGTAGGGAATGGCGATGCCATGTTCGCGGAACAGCAGCCAAAGGCGACCCAGAACGTCCGATTTCACGCTGCCGATGCCGCTTTCGGGATCGCTGATCCACACCAATATGTCATGTTCGACGCGATTTTCGCCAAAGGCGGTGAGCCAGACATTGGGCTTGGGATTGCGCAGCACGCGGGGGCTTTCCTGTGCGGCGCGCAGCATCAATTCCTGCGCCAGTTTCAGGTCGCTGTCGAAGCTGATGCCGATCGGTATGCGAACGCGGACGTTGCGGTCGGAATAGGACCAGTTCTCCACCTCCTGCGTCATCAGGATTTCGTTCGGGATCAGATGTTCCTTGCCGTCGCGGGTGATGACGCTGACGGCGCGCACGCCGATCTTGTTCACCCAGCCGAAACTGTCGCCCACGACGATGACGTCGCCCGGCTTGATCGACCGGTCCATCAGCAGGATGATCCCGGCGATCAGATTGCCGAAGGTCTTTTGCAGGCCGAAGCCGACCGCCAGACCCAGCGCGCCGGAAAAGACGGCGAAGGCGGTCAGATCGATACTGAGCAGGTCGACGCCCACGAAGAAGGCGGTGACCACCACCGCGATCGCGGCCAGTTTCTGCGCGAGCAGCTTTTGCGTCGGATCGAGCGCCCCCGCGCGGCCGATGCTGCGCGCGACCATGCGGTTGATCAGCCGGACCAGCGCGAACAGCGCGACGCAGGTTGTGGCCATGCTGAAGATGCCAAGGACGGTGATCCGCCGTTTGCCCAGTGCAAAGCCCACGCCGTCCAGCATGTCGGCCACCGGCATGAAACCGCCGCCGCTGCCCGACAGCACGGTTACGAACAGCAGCAGCGTCAGGGGCGCCACCGCCCATCGCGGAATGGCCAGGCTGCGCAGGATATGGATGGCCAGCAGCGACAGGGCGAGCGCCAGCGCGCCGCCCAATATCAGATGCGCCAGCGCCCCCACCGGCCACAGCGCGGCGGCGAACAGCAGCAGCAGGCTGGCCAGCGCATGGCGCAGGATCGGCCGAAGGTGCCCCGCCAGCGCATCGCCCAGCGGCCGGACGCGGCGGCGCAGGCGGGGGCCAAGGATGTGGGCGATGGCGTCGGCGGTCAGATAAATGACCCCTGCCAGCGCCAGCGCGACCGTGGGATGGACGATGGCCGGATCGCCCGGAATGACGGCCAGCAGGGCCGGGAAGCCCGGTATCATCCGCGCGCGGCCCGGAATCGGGCAAGACCTGCGGCCAGATCGGCGATCAGGTCGTCGGGGTCTTCCAGGCCGATTTGCAGGCGGACGACCGGGCCTTGCGCTTCCCAGACGGTCGCAGTGCGATAGCGCGCCGGATCGACCGGCAGGGCAAGGCTTTCGAAACCGCCCCAGCTATAGCCGATGCCGAAATGTTGCAGGCCGTCGATCAGCGCCGCGCGCGCCTGTTCGTCGCCCCCGGCCAGTACGAAACTGAAAAGTCCGGACGATCCGCTGAAATCGCGCCGCCACAGATCATGGCCGGGGCAGGACGGCAGCGCCGGGTGGAGGACGCGGGCGACGTCGGCCTGATCGTCCAGCCACTGCGCGATCCTGAGGGCGCTGGCCTGATGCTGCGCCAGACGGACGCCCAGCGTGCGCAGCCCGCGCGCGGCGAGCCAGGCATCGTCGGGGCTCGTCATCTGGCCGAACAGATAGGCAGCCTGCCGGACCTTCGGAAAATAGGCGGGCGTCGCCGTCACGGAACCCATCATCACATCGCTATGGCCGACGATATATTTGGTGCAGGCGAGGATCGATATATCGACGCCATGGGCCAGCGCGGGAAAGAAGAAGGACGTCGCCCATGTGTTGTCCAGCAGGGTCGCGATGCCCCGTTCCCGCGCAATGGCGGCAATGGCCGGAATATCCTGCACCTCGAAGGTCAGGCTGCCGGGGCTTTCGAGGAAGATGGCGCGGGTGGCGGGGGTGATCAGCTCCGCGATGCCTGCGCCGATGGTCGGGTCGTAATAGAGCGTGTCTATCCCCAGCGGTTTCAGCATCTGTTCGCAGAAATTGCGCGTGGGATCATAGGCGCTGTCGACCATCAGCAACTGGTCGCCCGGTTTCAGCACGGCCATCAGCGCGCAGGCGATTGCCGCCACGCCCGATGGGTAGAGCATCGTCCCCTCCGCGCCCGGCTCCATTTCGGTGAGCGCGTCGGCGAGGCTCCATGACGTCGGCGTGCCCTTGCGCCCGTAGAACAGCCGCTCATGCGTGCTGCTGCGCGAGGCGCTGCGCAGATGCGCGACGTCATCGTAAAGGATGGTCGAGGCGCGCCATACCGGCGGGCTGACGATGCCGCCGGGCTGGCCGGGCATGCCGGTCCATTCGGGCTTGCGGCCCGCCTGCGCGATCTGGGTGAGGGGCCGAATGCCGGAGGAGGTTTCCTTGCTCATGCCCGGCCGGTGGCCTTCGGCGTTGCGGGGTCCAGACCCCATTCGGACCAACTGCCGTCATACAGGGTGACGTCGGTCTTACCCAGCAGTTCGAGGCCCGCAAGGATAATCGCCGCCGTCACGCCGCTGCCGCAGGTGGTGATGATCGGACGGTCGAAATCGGTCCCGGCCTCGATGAACAGGCGGCGCAGTTCCTCCCCCTGCTTCATGCTGTTGTCGGCATTGTAGAAGGTCGACGAAGGGATGTTGCGGCTGCCCGGAATATGACCGGACGCCATGCCGGGGCGGGGTTCTTTTTCCTCGCCAGTGAAGCGGCGCGCGCCTCTGGCGTCCAGCACCTGTTCGGCCTGTATGTCGAGATTGGCGAGCAGGTCCGCCTTCGCGCGGGCCTGACCGGGGGCGCGGCGGGCGACGGTATCGCCGCGCGACGGGGTGGGGAGGCCGCTTTGCGTCGGACGCCCTTCCGCCACCCATTTGACGAGGCCGCCGTCGAGGATCGCCGCGCTCTTGCCCACGCCATAGAGGCGCATCATCCACCAGCCGCGCGCGGCGCTGTGGGTGGGGCTGTTGTCATAGACGATGATGCGGCTGTCGGCGTCGATGCCCAACTGCTGGCAGCGCTCCGTCATGACATCGTCGCTCGGCAACATGCCGGGGCGTGGATCGTCCGCATCGGCCAGCGTAGGCAGGTCGAGGAAGATTGCGCCGGGGATATGCGCGGCTTCGAACTCGGTCAGCGGATCGCGGGGCGTGCCGGGCAGGAACAGGCTGGCGTCGACGATCCTGAGGTCGGGCTTGCCCAATTCCCCGGCGAGCCAGTCGGTCGATACCAATATGTCCATGCGGCCTGATCCTTATGCTGCCGTCCTGTTTAGAAGCGGTAGGCGATAGTGGAAAGGGCCGATTGGGCTCAACTGGCGAGGCTGAGCGCCGTCGCACGGCTGCCCGGCGTGCGATATTGGCGGGGGCCAAGGTCGAGGCGGAAGGGGGACAGGCGCTCGACCGGCGGCGATTGCTCCTCGCCGACGATGAAGGCCGCGCCGGTGCGGCCCGATCCTTCGGGTTCCTCCGTTTCGCCCATCCAGCGATATTGCGCGTCGAAGGCGATCAGCGGGATCAGCAGGGCGCGCTGGCCCATGGGGATGGCGGCGATGTCCTGCGCATTCAGGCGCATTTCCCCGCTGAGCTTCTGCGTCTCACCCGGCGCGATCGACACGATGGAATGCACTGGCAGGCCAGTTTCGCCCGCGAAGAATTGCTGGAACACAGCCTGCTGCCGGGCGTCGGCATTGACGATCAGGCTGCGCACCAGAATATCCTCCGCCGCGCGGGGACCGCGATTATGGAGCGTGAGCGTGTAGCCGATCGTCGCGCCCATCAGCGTCAGGCGGGCGGCCTGTACCTCCATGCTCAGGTCCAGCCATGGGCGGTCGGTGGTTGCAGGCTTGCTCGCAGCCGGGGCTGGGCTGGGCTGCGCCGGTTCGGGCTGTGCCGGGCGGGGGGCTGGCGGGGGAGGCGGNGATTGGGCTTCGTAAACCGGCTCCTCCATCTCTTCCGGCCTGCGGCGACGCAGCCAGAGGAAAGCAGCGATCAAGGCCACGATAGCCGCTGCGGCGGCGATCCAGAGCCAGTTGAACCCTTGTTCCTGCGCGGGCGCGAGCGGGACTTTCTCAGGTGCAGGTGCGGCAATCGGGGTCGCGCTATTGTCTGTGGCCGGGAGCGTTTGATTCTCGATGGCCTGCGGAACGGGGGCTTGCGGCGCTGGCGCGGGTTCGCTGGGCGTCGGCTCAGGCGTTCGCTGGGCGGCGGGCGGCGTTGCCGGGCGACGTTCCGGTTGCGGCGGCGCAGGCTGCGTCGGCACGACGGCGGGTGGCACCTCGATCGTCGGCGCGACGACCGGCGGCGGCGTTACAGTGGCGGGCGCACCGCGAAAGACGTCCAGTTCCGGGCCTTGCTTCCTGGTGTCGACCGGTGGCTGTCCCGTACGCGGCAGGTTGAAGACCGGGGCCGCGTCATTTTCCTGTTGGGCAAGGGCGGGCGCGGCCAGTAGCAGCGGCGCGGCGAACAGAAGCGAAAAACGGAACCCCATGGGTGGCAGCCAAGGCATAAGCTCCAGTGAACCCGCCATGAACGAAAGGCAAGAGGGCCGATGAGTGGTGGCTGGGATGCGAGGCTGGGCGATGACATAGGCCGCGCAATCGCGTAGATGGCCTGCCCATGACTGACATGCCGAATCCGATCCATCTGGGCCAGACCAGCGCCCTGCCTTCACGTCCCGAAGACGCGGTGCTGGACTATGTGACCAATCCCCGCCCCGGAAAGCCCTATCTGGTGCGCTTCACCGCGCCCGAATTCACGTCGCTCTGCCCGGTCACGGGACAGCCCGATTTCGCGCATCTGGTGATCGACTATGCGCCCGCCGCGACCATCGTGGAATCGAAGTCGCTCAAGCTGTTCCTGGGGTCGTTCCGCAACCATGCGGCCTTCCACGAGGATTGCACCGTGGGCATCGGCGAGCGGCTGTTTGCGGAAATGAACCCGATCTGGTTGCGGATCGGCGGCTATTGGTATCCGCGCGGCGGCATTCCCATCGACGTGTTCTGGCAGTCGGGCGAGCCACCGGCCGGGCTGTGGCT
>Ga0065704_10071523_pt1 | contig 10811 bp, 9 predicted proteins | sample SwiRhicommuniRL2_FD_59091 | JGI IMG/M metagenome (GOLD analysis project Ga0065704, IMG submission 59091) | Switchgrass rhizosphere bacterial communities from Rose Lake, Michigan, USA - RL2 v2 (version 2) | ecosystem: Host-associated > Plants > Roots > Rhizosphere > Soil | place: East Lansing, MI | reverse complement strand
CAAACCATTGTATTGACAACATTCCCTGCAATACTATTGGTATATCATCTTTTTACCATTTCGCTTGCAGGAACCATTACCGGATTCGCACAGGTTATACAGGAAGTAAACCAGCTCACTTTAACGATGGCACAAACAGCCGGAATCGTCATACTAATCGAGTTTTTTTTCATCTATTTCCAGCCTGAACTCATTACCGAATCCAAGCTAATCATTGGAGGCACCTTTTTGTTTTTCATTGTTTTACGAATAATTCGTGCTTTTTATCATGCCATCCAATTGGGTGTATCATGGTATTATATAATTTTGTACCTTTGGACGCTCGAAATTTTGCCTCTTCTGATTGCCATAAAACTGGTTTTCCCAAGTGAAATTTCGAGTTGGTTAGGTTAAATAAATGTTGAACGCTAAAACAAAATAAACCTTGAGTATTAAGACGATATTGGTTTCACAACCGAAACCAGAAGGAGATAAGTCTCCGTATTTTGATTTGGCCGAAAAGTATAAGTTGAAAATTGATTTCAGGCCGTTTATTCATGTGGAAGGTGTTTCTGTTCAGGAATTCCGCACTCAGAAAATAGATTTTAAAGATCATACGGCTGTAATATTGACTTCTAAAACTGCTGTCGATCACTTCTTTCGTATCTCAGAGGAAACTCGTTTTGAAGTTCCGGATACAATGAAGTATTTCTGTATTTCTGAAGCTGTTGCTTTGTACTTACAGAAGTATGTTACTTACCGTAAACGCAAAATTTTCTTTGGTAAACAAACCATCGAAGACCTGGTTGATCCGATTAAAAAGCACAAAGGAGAAAAATTCCTCCTTCCATGTACGGATATTCTCCAGGATAAAATTCCATTAACGCTGGAAGATGCAAAAATTCCGTTCACCAAAGCAATGCTTTACAGAACGGTAGCTTCAGATTTGAGCGACCTGGAAGATGTTTACTACGACATGCTTGTTTTCTTCAGCCCGGGTGGAATTGAAAGTTTATTCAAGAATTTCCCGGATTTCAAGCAAAACAAAACCCTGATTGCTGCTTTCGGACCAACAACAGCCAATGCAGTTGTAAAAAACAATCTGAGATTAGACGTTCATGCACCAATGCCAAATGCACCAAGTATGACCGCAGCGATTGAGAATTTCATTAAAGAACATAATAAGAAGAAGTGAAACTTCTGATAAATGAACAAGCGTTAGCGCGGTTCAACAAAGAGTATTTCAAATAAACAGTAGGGGCGCGATTAATCGCGCCCCTACTGTTTTACCCAATGATGCATCGCGCCCCTACTCGTTTTTGCAAAAACCATGTTTTTAGCATTTTTTTGTTAGAAAGTATCTTTCAAACCGCTCAACTATTGCTTCCGAATATCGATATTTGCTGTTGCGAATCGAATTTCGTTATTTTTACCATTCAAATGAGTCGTATGGCACAAAAAAGTAAAGGACCTGCAAAAGAGTCTTTTTCACCGAAACAGCATAAAAGAGCCACCATCGCCTATTGGTTGCTGGCTACTTTCCCGCTTTATTTCATCGGAGCATTGTTGATGTTCCAATCGGAAGACAACCTTCCTCCTGTTGCGATGCTCGACAATCCGCCGGAATTATTGGCTTCTGTAATTATTGCCGATGATGGTGAAACAGAATTGGGCCGCTACTGGAAAATCAACAGAACTTCCGTGGAATACCGCAAAATCAGCCCGAATGTTACCGATGCATTGATTGCTACGGAAGATGAGCGTTTTCATGAACATTCCGGAGTAGATTTCCGGGCAATCGGTCGTGCGGTCATCAATGTGGGTGGCGCAGGAGGTGCCTCCACAATTACACAGCAGTTAGCAAAACAATTATACACACTCCAATTACGCGACCGCATGGAATTGGCGCGCGCAAACGGAGAAGATGTTGAAGCCTCTTCCGGAAGAATTGGAAGAATGTGGACGCGTTTGAACGAGAAGGCACGTGAAAATATCATCGCAACTCGTTTGGAAGCCCGTTTTACGAAAGAAGAGATCATCACGATGTACCTGAATCAGTTTGATTTCCTGTACAATGCCGTAGGAATTTCCAATGCATCCAAAGTATATTTCAATAAAAAGCCAAGCGCACTTTCCAAAGAAGAAGCAGCAATGCTGGTAGGAATGTGTAAAAACCCGGCTTTGTACAATCCGTACACGTTCAAGATTAAGAATTACCGGCTTTCTTTAGCTCGCAATAAAGGAGTTGAACCTTCTTCGATTACAGCAGCAGAAATTGCTGAAGCCAGATCAACCGACAGTCTTCGTGCATTGACAAGACGCAACCAGGTATTGATGCAATGGCTTAAAAATTCGGATGAAGGAAATGAAGCACTGCGCCAGAAACTGACTCAGGCAGAATACGACCTATTGAGCAAAAAGCCTTTGATTACGAATTATCAGATAGTAGATCACAAACGCGGCATTGCCCCATACTTCAGAGAATCATTGCGCAATGAAGTGACTGAATTGTTACAGACAAAAAATGCTGACGGTTCATTGGTTTACAAGCGTGAGGACGGTCTTCCGTATGATATTTACAGAGATGGTTTACGCATTTACACGACATTGAATGCAGACATGCAGGCACATGCAGAATATGCTTTGGAAAGACATTTGAAAGAGGAAATGCAGCCTTTATTCGACAAGAACAATAAGTCGGCGAAAAACTGGCCATTCTCCAACTCTTTATCGGACGATGAAGTAAACAGTATTCTTCGATCTTCTATGCGCCGTTCGGATCGTTACCGCGTTCTTTCTGATGCGGGATTATCAGAAGAAGAGATCAAACGCAACTTCAACGAGCCGGTTCAAATGCGTGTGTTCAGCTGGAAAGGTGAGCGTGATACGATTATGTCTCCGATGGATTCCATGAGGTATTACAAATCGTTCTTACAAGCCGGTTTGATTTCCATCGAGCCAAGTACCGGATTCGTAAAAGCATGGGTTGGAGGTGCGAACATTGACCATTTTGCCTATGACCACGTGAGACTGGGAAAACGCCAGGTTGGTTCAACTATCAAACCGTTTGTTTATGCTGCCGGCATTACCATGAATGTTGTAAAACCGGGATTGGTAATTCCTAATATCAATTATTGTGTTGATTTATATGATCCAAGCGGTAACCCGGATGGACAGTGGTGTCCAAGAAATTCTGACGGAAGCGGAAAAGGTGGGACCGTATCAATTCAAAAAGGACTGGCTATGTCGATGAACAACGTTGTGGTTTATACGATGAAGCAAATGGGTGCACTCGCCGGGCCAAAAACCGTAGCAAAACTGATGCGCGACATGGATGTCGAATTGCTGGACAGAGACATTGTACCAGCAATGTGTCTGGGATCTATGGACCTTTCTTTATACGAATTGGTGGGGGCTCAATCCACTTTTGTGAACAAGGGAATCTTCAATAAGCCGACCAGCATTTTACGCATTGAAGATCGTTCGGGACACGTGATTTACAGTGCCAAAACAGTTTCCAAAGAAGCTTTGAACGAAAATGTAGCTTATACGGTCTTGAAAATGATGAAAGGTGTGATCCAGGGTGGTACCGGAAGCAGATTGCGCGGAGGTTCAGCCTATGGAGGAATCGCTTATCCAACAGCAGGAAAAACCGGAACAACTCAGAACAACTCTGATGGTTGGTTCGTTGGTTTAACACCGGATTTGGCAACAGGAGTTTGGGTTGGAGCTGAAGATCGCGGAGTACGATTCAGAAGTACCGATCTGGGGCAGGGAGCACGAACCGCTCTTCCTATTTACGGATACTACATGAACAAAGTGTATAAAGATCCTAAAATAGCCATATCGACTACCGACTTTGAAGCTCCCAGGAATTTTGACGGCAGTGTCTTTAATCTGACAGGTGAAATCATCGAAATTTCGGATTCCATTCCGGAAGGAACTGTCGATGTGAATGATATACAAATGTGATAGGAAAGTCATGAATAAAGTTGTAAAAAACGTGGAAGAAGCCCTGAAAGGCATCGAAGATAATATGACGCTGATGGTTGGCGGATTCGGGCTATGCGGAATTCCGGAGAACTCGATTGCACAATTGGTCAAAATGGGTACGAAAGGTTTAACTTGTATCTCCAACAATGCCGGTGTAGATGATTTCGGTTTGGGTTTATTGCTGCAAAAGAAGCAGGTCAAAAAAATGATCTCTTCCTACGTAGGTGAAAACGAAGAATTTGAGCGCCAGATGCTTTCCGGTGAGTTGGAAGTAGATTTGATCCCACAAGGTTCTTTGGCTGAGCGTTGCAGAGCCGGAGGAGCTGGAATTCCCATGTTCTTTACACCTGCAGGTTACGGAACAGAAGTTGCCGAAGGAAAAGAAGTCCGTGTTTTCAACGGGAAACCACACATTTTAGAAAGTGCTTTGACGGCAGATTTCGCAATCGTGAAAGCCTGGAAAGGTGATACGGAAGGAAACCTGATTTTCAAAGCTACAGCACGCAATTTCAACCCCATGATGGCTATGGCCGGAAAGATTACGGTTGCGGAAGTAGAAGAATTGGTTCCCGCGGGAGAATTGGATCCGAACTTCATTCACACTCCGGGAATCTTCGTCCAACGCATTTTCCAGGGAGAAAAATTTGAAAAACGCATCGAACAACGTACCGTTCGATCGAAATAATGAATAGATATTCAATAAGAAGGAAGTGGCTGATTTGGCCACTTTTTCTTTTTAATCCTTGCTGTAATCAAAAAGCGAGATATCTTAGTAAACGAATTAAACCGGATTATTTTGATTCCAAAAAACTCCAAAACAAAACTCATTAGCTGGACCCTTTTTTTGGGTTTATTGGTCTATGCCATTTTGAGAGCCTGGATCGTTGAACCTATCCACGATGAAGTTGCTACGTATTTTCATTACATAGAAACCGGCGAAATCCGGGGCGGACGCTCATTGATGGACGCGAATAACCACTTGTTCAACAGCTGGCTGGGGAATCTTTCTTACCGCTGGTTCGGAGAACATTTCTTTTTATTCAGACTTCCTGCAGTTGCCTGTTTCTGCCTGTATTTTTGGTCGAGCAGAAAACTAACCCGCAACCTGAATTTAGGTCTTTGGGGAGAGTTTTGTTTCGTTGCATTAAACACCATTCCATGGATCTTTGATTATTTCAGTTACACCAGGGGATATGGTCTGGCGATTGGTTTCTTCATGGCAGCATTGCTGCAATTATCCCTTTGGTTGAAAGAAAAACACACCGGTCATTTAATCCTGCTTTTGGGCTTCCTTTATTTGGCAGTACTTTCCAATCTCACTTATCTCATTACGTCTTTAATCATTCTCGCTTATATCGTCTTCATGACACTTCTATATGTGAAGAAAATGAGCGTTAAAGCATTGGTATTCCATCTCTTTTTGATGATTATCTTCTGTTTTTCATTGATTCCGCTCATCCAATTCAGTTTTGAGCTAAAAGAAGCAGGAGCGCTCTATTATGGAAGCCTCGACGGGCTTTGGTGGGTAACCGGAAAAACACTTTCGCGCTATATTTTATTCTACGATGCAAACTGGCTTCGAATTGCTTACCTGCTGATCGGTCTAATAGGCGCTGTACTTCTTTTTCTGCAATGGAAGAAAGAAAAGGGACTTCAGTTCCTGGCAAGTACTTCCTTTTGGTTGTCTATGCTGATTGCCGGAAACGTCTTCGCGATTCTTTTCCTTGCGAAAGTCATGCAGGTAAACTACCCGGAGGACCGAGCTGCCATGTATTTAATTCCCCTAAGTATCCTGGCTTTAACAACTCTTTTTGCTCAAAACAAGATCTCTCGTTACTTTTTACTGGTTTTGCTGTTCTTCCCGATCAGTTTTATTGTGAAATTAAACCTGAATACTTCCATCTTTTCACCGGATGACCGAATGAGCGAAGCATTCTATAAAAATGCCGTGAAAGATCTGAAACCGAATGAAACAGTAAGTATTTACCCGATCCAGCAGTTGACCTATTCGTATTTTGAACGGACAAATCCGAAGCATCCCATCAAACACATCGGAACACTTCAGAAAGACTTCCTTCCTTCCAGTGATCTGATCCTTACAAAAACCACCTGGTTATTCCCGAAAGACGATATCAGCGCTTACAAAGTGGTGGCAAGCGATCCGGCAAGCAGTTACATTGCTCTGAAACGAAAAATCCCTTTCAAACAAGTTCACTTGTTCGATTCGATAGGCAAAACACGCCAGTCGGATGAGGAATACATCTTGTTTTACGACGGACCTATTCGTCCGGAATGGCGAAACAAACTGATCCAAATTGATCTGAAGGCGGAGTTCAAAACAGACAAGGAGCTGAATGATTTCAATGCGGTGATTTCCACTAATGATTCACTGGATATGAACCTGCGCTACGAATATCAAAACCTGCGCTGGTATTACGGAGAGAACGTTCAGCAATTTAAATTGCATTATCCGGTTGCCGCAAAACATTTTCTAGACGAAGAATCCCGTTTGATTATTTATATTTGGAACCCGGAAAGAAAGCATTTCAAGCTGACGAATCCGACCATTCAGATTATTGAGTTAAAATAAAGCACATGGCACTAGATAAAACTGGAATTGCAAAGCGTATTGCACAAGAGCTTCAAGACGGCTGGTACGTAAATTTAGGAATTGGTATTCCTACATTGGTTGCCAATTACATCCCGGAAGGTATTGAGGTTGAATTTCAGTCTGAGAACGGAATCCTTGGAATGGGACCTTTCCCGTTTGAAGGAGAAGAAGATCCGGATTTGATCAACGCGGGAAAACAAACCGTAACACTTCGTCCGGGCGCATCTATTTTTGATTCTGCTACTTCTTTTGCCATGATTCGTGGTCAACATGTTCAGTTAACAGTTCTTGGAGCCATGGAAGTTTCCCAAAACGGAGATATTGCCAATTGGAAGATCCCCGGAAAGATGGTAAAAGGAATGGGAGGCGCAATGGATTTGGTTGCTTCTGCTGAAAATATCATCGTTGCCATGATGCATTCCAATAAAGCCGGTGAGTCAAAAATTCTGAAATCCTGCACCTTGCCTTTAACAGGCGTTGGCTGTGTGAAGAAAGTAGTGACCGAATTAGCCGTTTTGGAGATCAAAGACAATAAATTTCACCTCATCGAGCGCGCTCCCGGAGTCAGTGTAGAAGAAATTGTATCTAAAACCGAAGGAGATCTGGTAGTTCCTGATATTGTACCGGAAATGAAACTCTAATAAAACTTTCTTTTTTACGTTATCCAGACATGATTCAAAAATTATCCATTCTTATTCCGGCATACAACGAAGGCTCAACCATTCACCTGATTTTGGACAAGATCAAAAAGGTGCAGCTTGAAAACAACATTCAAAAAGAATTAGTCATCGTTAATGACTGCTCCAAAGATAATACCGTTGAACGTGTAGAAGCTTACATGGCTGCCAATCCGGAAATGGATATCCGTTTGTTCTCGCAGCCACACAATCAGGGAAAAGGAGCTGCGATTAATCGCGCAATTCAGGAAGCTACCGGCGAATACATTATTGTTCAGGATGCCGACTTAGAATACGATCCGGAGGAATATAACCTGCTTTTGAAACCGGTTTATGTAGATAATGCAGATGTTGTTTACGGTTCACGTTTTATGGGTCATCAACCTCACCGCATCTTGTTTTACTGGCACTCCAAAGGAAATAAATTCCTGACAGGTTTGTCCAATATGATGACGAACCTGAACCTCACGGACATGGAAACATGTTATAAACTCATTCGCTCTTCGATTGCAAAAGATATCAAGATCAAGGAGAACCGTTTTGGGATTGAACCGGAAATCACTGCAAAACTGGCAAAACGCAAAGGAATCCGCATTTACGAAGTTGGAATTTCCTATTACGGACGCACTTACGAAGAAGGCAAGAAAATTGGCTGGAAAGATGGATTCAGAGCGATTTTTTGTATTATCAAATACCGATTTACTAATTAAATGTAAAATTGAAAAGTAGAGATCTATTTCAGGTAGGTCAATATGAAACCTTTACTACTTAATCCTCTTTTCAATTATCAATTATTCATTCTCAATTGCCTTTAATACTTAATTTTCCGCGACCAGTTGATCGCGCGTCTTTCAATCAACAAATAATAGCAGTAGGCAAATGTGATTGCAACAAGGGATGCTAAAACAAGAGCAAACCAGCTATTCAAATTCACGTAATGCTCGTTTTTAAAGACAAACAGGAATAATCCGCCGGATAAACCGTGCGTTAAATAGAGCGAATACGAAAACTGTCCCAACCATTCGAGCCAGGCTGATTTGATTTTTACCCAAAGCAGAAAGATCATTCCAATGCACAGCACAAGGATGTCTTCCCACGGGAAAATCCAAAACAGGATGAACAAACTACTCGCAAGAAGAGCTGCATTCAATGTTCTATTCTTCGACTTATAGATCTCGGAACAAGCAATTCCTGCCACAAAAAACGGAATGTTGTGGACCAAATCCATGGAATGAAAAAACAAGACACCAAGCAGGCTTAGAAATAAGATCATCCCATAAATCCAGGGACTTTTGCGCATCCAGATAACCAGGAACCCGATTACAAGGTAAAACAAGAATTCTACTTTCAAAGTCACAAAGATTGGGTTCATCCACTCAGAATCCCGAAAAAGATCGACCGTAAGAGTCGCATTTTCTACAATTTGTTTTGGGGTATAAGGATATTCTCCCTTCCAGATCAATGCAACCACACAAATCAGGATCAAAGTCCCGAGAAAAGGTGGGAAAATGCGTGCAAACCGTTTTCCGATGTATTTCAGGTAACTGTAATCGGCCGGATTGGTATTCGTGAGGGAATAATAGATTACAAATCCTGAAATGATATAAAACAATTCCACTCCCTGTGCACCGAATTTCGAAAATTCCCGCAACTCCGCATTTCCAATCAAAAAACCAGCTACACCACTAAATGAAAGGAAATGAAACACCAGGACCATCAAAGCTGCAAGTGCGCGCAATGATTCTATATGACCGAGCTGTGTTTTCTCTTTTTCCAATTTGGCGCTAAAATACCTCTTTGGTTTTAAATATAATGGTTTCGTTGTCCAATAGAAACAAAAATCCCCGGCCTTCAGCAGACCGGGGACTCTATAATTCGTTTGGATTCTAGTACAATTCCTGCTTTAAAGCTGTACGGTAATCCTTGATTTCCTCTCTATTGATCTTGTGCTCAGCATTCTTCAACAAGTTCAGCAAATACAAAAAGTTCTCCTGATCTTCGATTTCCAAAGGATACTCATTTCCTTCTTCATCTTCTTCGTACTGTGCCTGAACGTCAAATGAGTTTCTGTCTAACAAAAACTCGTATGACAAACGCAAAACCTTCACCACCAATGGATCTTGTTCTTTCAAAGCCTGCTCACGCAATTCTTTCAAATCATCTACAACACCTTTGTAAGTAATCCCTTCTTTTTCTACTTTCGAAACAATCGTTTCTAATTTCTTATTGGCTATGGCCGTTTTCATACTTCAACTTTCAAGACATGCAAATGTAATGACTTCTTAGCAGTTAAAATAGTATCTATAACGATTTTTTACAAAATCATTCGAATTTCCACCTGAAAGACGGGCTTTCTTTTCCAATTAGGCCACTTACGTAGAACGAATGACTATATTTGTATAAACAGAAAAACCAATCTTTTGCTAGATATAACACTTAAAGGTATCCTTACCGGATTTATACTCAGTATAATGATCGGACCCGTATTCTTTCTCCTTCTGGAGACGAGTATTCGGAAAGGAGTCCGCGCTGCTATTGCATTTGACGTGGGTGTTCTGCTTTCTGATTTGATCTACATCATCATCGCCCTCATTTTCTATTCCGAAGTCAGTAAAATTACTTCCGGCGAATACTCATACATTATTTCAATAGTCGGAGGAATTATTCTAATGGTATTCGGATTGGTGACTTTGCTGAAAAAGCCCAAAGAAGACGCCAAAGAAACCGATAAACAGCTAAACAGCACCAAAAAAGACCTCATCCTTCTTGGATTGAAAGGTTTTCTGCTCAATATTGCCAATCCGGGAGTGATTTTCTATTGGATTACCGTCATTGCATTGGGTGCCGACGGAAAGAAAAATGCCAGTGACGCTATTGATGAAAGCACGTATTGGTACATCCTGATCATCATGGTAACCTTCTTTTCAGTGGACCTTTTGAAGATTTTTGGCGCTAAAAAACTAAGACCGTTCATTACTGAAAATGTTTTGGTGGGACTCAACAGATTGATTGGTTTGATCATCATCGGGACAGGAGCGCTGCTTGTAATCAAAGGTATTCTGGCATATCTGGAACACCTGAAACATCTGGAACATCTCGCAAAATAAGTCTTGTAACATTTCCATTTAATCGTGATTATTACCTTGAAATATCATTCCAATTCCATGAAATTCCTTTGTATCTTCTTTTCTCTCTTTTCTTTTACTTTGATTGGTCAGGTGATCAACAAAGAAAACCTCACTCCCAAAGAGAAGAATTACTATGATTTTCAACAAACCCAATTGGAATCTATTGGAAGTTATTACAAAGATCCACTGGGAACTTCACAGGACAAACACGGAAAATGGTTGTATTACGATCGTTTTGGGACCGTGATCGAGGAACGCAATTATTACCGTGGGAAACTGCATGGAAGAGTTGTGGCGTTTCATCCGAATGGCAAAAACAAACAGGAAGGATATTTCAAAAAAGGAGAACAGGACAGTGTTTTCAGAGAATGGAATGAAACCGGGAAATTAAGTGTTCAGGGAAATTATAAGTTTGGAATGCCT
>Ga0065704_10001228_pt1 | contig 10816 bp, 7 predicted proteins | sample SwiRhicommuniRL2_FD_59091 | JGI IMG/M metagenome (GOLD analysis project Ga0065704, IMG submission 59091) | Switchgrass rhizosphere bacterial communities from Rose Lake, Michigan, USA - RL2 v2 (version 2) | ecosystem: Host-associated > Plants > Roots > Rhizosphere > Soil | place: East Lansing, MI | reverse complement strand
CGCACTGGAGGCGACGGCGGCGAGCGTCTGGATCGAGCCGGCCGCGCGGAAACAGTACGCCTCGACTTCCCGCGCGTTCTGCAACACCAGACACGCCAGGTCGATGTCGGCGGCCACCAGCGGCTCGTGCAGCAGCGCAAGGTCGTCGCGCGCCCGCTCGCGCAGTGGCATCAGGGCACGCGTGACTGGGTGCTGCGGCTGGCCGCCGAGCAGGCGATCCACTTCGCCGCGCCACCATTGCAGCCGGGTGTGCGCGACGTCGTGATTCGACGTGCGCACGGTGTCGTCGATCTCCGCCTCGAACGCGTAGAGCGCCGCGAGCAGCGTGCGGGCCTCCGCGGGCGCGTACAGCGCGGCGAAATGCCGCAGCGACCCCGGCGGCGTACCGCGTTGCAGCGGTTCGTCGTTCATGGCGCGCGGTCGTCCGGCCGCGTCTCCGGATCGGGCGCGACGACGGCCACGGGGTCGCGGGCGAGTTTGTCGACCGGCGCGAGAGTCTCGATGTCCTTGGCCGGCCGCAGCCCCAGCTCCGTGAATTTGCGTGCGCCCGGCAGCACCTGGCGCTCGAGCGAGCCGACCGCGGCGTTGTACGCCTCGACGCCCTGGCCGAGCGAACGCCCGACGCGCGCGAGGTGTGCCACGAACGTGGCCAGGCGCCGATAGGTTTCCTCGCCGAGTTCCTGGATGCGCAACGCGTTTTCGGCGAGTGCGTTCTGGCGCCAGCCGTAGGCGACCGCCTTGAGCAGCGCGACGAAGCTCGTCGGCGTCGCCACGATCACGTGCTGGCGGATCGCGTCCTCGAGCAGCGTCGGCACCTCGGCGACCGCCGCGCTGAGGAACTGGTCGCCCGGGATGAACAGCACGACGAAGTCGGGACTGTTCTCGAACTGCGCCCAATACGCCTTTTGCGACAGTTGCCGCACGCGCTCCTGCACGGCACCCGCATGGCGTTTCAGCGCGGCAGCGCGCTCCTCGTCGGTCGCCGCTTCGGTGGCGGTGAGGTACGCATCGAGCGGCGTCTTGACGTCGACGACGATGCGCCGGCCGTCGGGCATGTTCACGATCATGTCCGGTCGCAGCGAGCCGTCCTCGCCTGGCGTGTGCACCTGCTCGACGAAATCGCAGCGCTCGACCATCCCGGCGAGCTCGGCCAGCCGGCGCAGGGTCAGCTCGCCCCATTGCCCGCGGACTTCGGGCCGGCGCAGCGCGGCGACGAGGTTGCGCGTCTCGCGTTGCAGCGACGCCTGGCCGAGCGCGACGCTCTCGAGCGACGCCCGCAATGCGCCGAAACTCTCCGCGCGTTCCTTCTCGATGCGCGAGATCTGCTCCTGCGTCTGCCTGAGCGCATCGCGGACCGGGGTCAGCATCGACTCGACGGCCTTCTCGCGATCGGTCAGGTTGCGCAGCGCATGATCCTGCTGCTGCGCAAGCGTCTGCCGGGCGAGTTGCAGGAACAGTTCGTTGTTGCCGCGCAGGGCCTGTCCCGCCACGGCATCGAACCCGGTGCGCAGCCGCTGCAGCGCAAGCTCCAGCGCCTGCTCGCGCTCGGCGTCGATCTCCGCGGCACCCTTGAGCGAAGCTTCGGCCGCGGCGAGCCGCAACTCGGCTTCATGCCGGCCGTGCCGGCCGATCAGCCAGCCCACCAGGCAGCCGAGGCCGCAGGCCAGGACGAGGAGTGCGATGAAGGTTGTGCTCACGTGGCCGCCGCCAGGGGCAGGTGCCTGAGGTCGATCCAGTCGAGCAGTTCCTCGGGGCGCTGCACGATGCCGTGCGCATTCCAGTTCGCCGGCACGTCGTCGACGCCGACGTACCCATAGGCCGCGACGACAGTCTGCATGCCCGCAGCGCGCCCGGCGACGATGTCGCGTTCGGCATCGCCCACATAGACGCAACGCTCGGCCGGGACACCGCTGCACGCGGCCGCGTGCAGCAGCGGCAACGGGTGCGGCTTGCGTTTTGCGACGGTGTCGCCGCTCACGACGCAACACGAGCGGTGGGTGAGCTGCAGGCGTTCGAGCAGCGGGTCGGTGAGCCAGCCGGGCTTGTTCGTGACGACACCCCACGGCACGCCGTCGGCTTCGAGCCGCGCAAGCACGGCGTCGACACCGGGAAAAAGACAGGTGTCGATCGCGAGATGGGCCGCGTACAGCGCGAGAAAACGCTGCCGCAGACGCTCGAATTCCTCGCTCGCAACCCCCGGGAACCCGACCGTGACCAGCCGCACCGCGCCGTGCGAGACGTGCGCGCGAACGTCCGCGAGCGGCAGCGCCTCGCGGCCTTCCTCGAGACGCAGGCGGTTCAGCGCACCGATCATGTCCGGCGCGGTGTCGAGCAGGGTGCCGTCGAGGTCGAACAGGACCGCGGACGCGCGCGTCATGCCGGACGGTCGGCCGCCGCGGCGGGACGCTGCAGTTGCATGAGGTAGTTCACGCTGGCGTCGTCCGTGAGCGTGGTCTTGCGTGCAAACGGGTCGTAGTCGAGGCCGGCGACGTCGGTGACGACGAGCCCTGCGGCCTTCGACCACTGCCGCAGCTCGGACGGCCGGATGAACTTTTCGTACGTGTGCGTGCCCGGCGGCAGCAGGCGCAGCACGTATTCGGCGCCGAGCACGGCCATCGCGTACGCCTTGGGCGTGCGATTGAGCGTCGAGACGAACACGTGGCCACCGGGGCGCACGAGACGGCCGAGCGCCTCGATCACGGCGGCGGGGTCCGGCACGTGCTCGAGCATTTCCATGCAGGTGACCACGTCGTAGCGGCCCGCGTGCTGTTCGGCGTGCTGCTCCGCCGATTCGTAGCGATAGGCCACCTCGATGCCGGCCTCGAGCGCGTGCAGCGTGGCCACCTGCACGAGGTCGTCAGCCATGTCGATGCCGGTCACCTGTGCGCCCTTGCGTGCCATGGCTTCGGCCAGCAGGCCGCCGCCGCAGCCGACGTCGAGCACCTTGCGACCCGCCAGCGGACCCGCGCGCTCGACGTATTGCAGGCGCACGGGGTTCAGGTCGTGCAGCGGGCGCATTTCGCCCTGCGGATCCCACCAGCGGCTCGCCGCGGCCTCGAAGCGCGCGATCTCCGCGGGATCGACATTGAGTTTCCTGGCCGCGGCGGCCACCGTCGTCGTCGTCATGCATTGCTCCTGCCGTCGCCGGCGTCGATGCGTGCCCGCCACGCGTCGGCCCGCTCGAGGACGGCCGTTTCGTCGATATACCGCAGGGTGCCGTCCGCGAGGACGTGGCGACCCGCGACCCAGGTGTCCGTGACCTGCCGGGAACTGCTCGCGTAAACGAGCGTCGCGGGCACGTCGTGCACGGGCCAGCTGCCAGGCTTGCGCAGGTCCAGGCAGCAGAGGTCGGCCCATTTGCCCGGCACGAGACTGCCGGTGCAGTCGCCGAGCCCGAGCACGCGTGCGCCTTCCAGCGTGGCCATGCGCAGCACGTCCGTGGCCACGAGCGTACCCGGCCGGCCCGGGATGCCGGCCGCCAGCAAGGCCGCGGTGTGCATTTCGGACAGCACGTCGAGATCGTTGTTCGCGGCCGCACTGTCCGTGCCGAGCCCGACGCGGATGCCGCGTGCCAGCATCGAGGCGGCGGGACAGATGCCGGCGCCGAGTTTGAGGTTCGACTGCGGGCAGTGCACGACCGCTGCGCCCGCGGCCGCGAGGGCGTCGAGTTCTGCGGGTTCGGCCTGGGTCATGTGCACGGCGACCAGCAGCGGGCTCAGCATGTCGAGCCGTGCCAGCCGTTCGAGCGGACGCAGGCCGTGCAGGCTTTGCGAGCGTTCGATCTCGCCGGCCGACTCGTGCAGGCGAGTCGCGACCGGGATCTCGAGTTCGTCGGCCAGGCGGCGGATGCGCCGGAGACTCGCGTCGTCGAGCGCGTGGGACGCCGCCGGCGCGAAATGCGTGCCGACCAGCGGGTCGCCACGGTACTCGTCGTGCAGCGCCAGGCCTTTCTCGATGCATTCGTCGAGCCCCGCCGCCCAGGGCGTCGGTGCGCCGACCGCCGCAAGCCCGACACTCGCGCGCATGTGCAGTTCGGCGGCCGCGCGGGCCACGACGTCCGGCCACGGGTGGGCGTCGGCGAAACAGGTCACGCCGCCGCGCAACATCTCGGCGATCGCGAGCTCGGTGCCGTCGCGCACGTATTCGGGGTCGACCCAGCGTCGCTCGATCGGCCAGATCGTGTCCTCGAGCCAGGTGTCGACGGGCTGGTTCTCGGCACGGCCGCGGAGCAACGTCGTGGCGGCGTGGGTGTGCGCGTTGACGAAGCCGGGGAGCAGCACGTGGTGCGGGCGCTCGACGATCTCGTCCGCGACGTAGCGCGTGCGCGCAGCGGCCGTCGGCAGCAGCGCCACGATACGACCCGAGCGCACGGCGACGGCATGGTCTTCGAGCACCGGGATGTCGCCTTCAACGGGCACTACCCAGCGCGCGCAAACGAGCGTGTCGACCGTCTCCATTCAAAGTCTCGTGTATCGGGGGCGGCAGTATAGCGGGCGCGCCTCGTCGGCAACCGGAAAAGCCTTGCCGCAGCAAGCATTTGGAGGCGGCGTCGTGGTATGATTCCGCTTCTTTTTGGGCCGGTCGCAAGGCCGCCCGAACGACACCAATTCAGGGGCCGCCGCAGCTGTGCCGCGAGTGGCCCCGGGCCTACGGATTCATGTCAGAAATCGCACGCGAACTCCTGCACGTCAACCTCGAAGACGAGATGAAGCAGTCGTACCTCGATTACGCCATGAGCGTGATCGTGGGCCGCGCGCTGCCCGACGTCCGGGACGGCCTCAAGCCGGTGCACCGGCGCGTCCTCTACGCGATGCGCGAGCTGGGCAACGAGTGGAACCGGGCCTACAAGAAGTCGGCGCGCGTCGTCGGCGACGTCATCGGTAAGTACCATCCGCACGGCGACACGGCGGTCTACGACACGATCGTGCGCATGGCGCAGCCGTTCTCGATGCGCTACCTGCTCGTCGACGGCCAGGGCAATTTCGGCTCGGTCGACGGTGACGCGCCGGCGGCAATGCGTTACACCGAAGTGCGCATGGCGCGGATCGCGAGCGAGCTGCTCGCCGACATCGACAAGGAAACGGTCGACTTCGTCCCGAACTACGACGAGTCCGAGACCGAACCTTCGGTGCTGCCGACCCGGGTGCCGAACCTGCTCGTGAACGGCTCGTCGGGCATCGCGGTCGGCATGGCGACCAACATCCCGCCGCACAACCTGACCGAGATCATCAACGCCTGCGTCGCCTTCATCGACCGCCCCGAGATCACGATCCCGGAGCTCATGGAGCACGTGCCGGGCCCGGACTTCCCGACCGCCGGCATCATCAACGGCGCACGCGAGATCTACAGCGCCTACACGACCGGCCGCGGCCGCATCGTCGTGCGCGCCAAGGCCGACATCGAGGAGATCGACGACAACGGCCGCGAGGCCATCATCATCACCGAGCTGCCGTACCAGGTGAACAAGGCGCGCCTGATCGAGCGCATCGCCGACCTCGTGCGCGGCAAGCTGATCGAGGGCATCTCGGAACTGCGCGACGAGAGCGACAAGGACGGCATGCGTGTCGTCATCGAGCTCAAGCGCAACGAGAACGCCGAGATCGTCCTCAATAACCTGTACAAGCAGACGCCGATGGAGTCGGTCTTCGGCGTCAACATGGTCGCGCTGCTCGACGGGCAGCCGAAGCTGCTCAACCTGAAGGAGATGATCGAGGCGTTCGTGCGCCACCGCCGCGAAGTGGTGACGCGCCGGACCGTCTACGACCTGCGCAAGGCCCGTGAGCGCGGCCACATCCTCGAAGGCCTCGCCGTGGCGCTCGCCAACATCGACGAGGTCATCGCGCTGATCAAGGCGTCGCCGTCGCCGGCCGAGGCCAAGGCGTTGCTGATCGCACGCGAGTGGCGCGGCGGCGCCGTGCCCGAGATGCTCGCCCGCGCGGGCGACGCCAGTGCGCGGCCGGAAGGCCTCGAAGCGGCGCTCGGCCTGCACGGCAGCATCTATCGGCTGTCCGAGACGCAGGCGCAGGCCATCCTCGACCTGCGTCTGCACCGGCTCACCGGGCTCGAGCAGGACAAGATCCTGGCCGAGTACGCCGAGCTGCTCGACGTGATCCGCGACCTTACCGACATCCTCGCGCGGCCGGAGCGGCTGCTGCAGGTGATCCGCGACGAGCTGATCGCGATCCGTGAGCAGTACGGCGACGCGCGACGCACGCGCATCGAGCGCGACGAATCGGACCTCACGATCGAAGACCTGATCACACCGCAGGACGTGGTCGTGACTCTGACCCACGGCGGCTACGCCAAGTCGACGCCGGTCAGCGAGTACCGTGCGCAGGGCCGCGGCGGGCGCGGGCGTGCGGGCGCATCGATGAAGGACGAAGACTTCGTCGAGAAGGTCTTCGTCGCCAACACGCACGACACGCTGCTGTGCTTCTCGAGCCGCGGCCAGCTCTACTGGCTCAAGGTCTACCAGCTGCCGCTCGCGGCGCGCGGCGCCCGTGGCAAGCCGATCGTCAACCTGCTGCCGCTGCAGGACGGCGAGCGCATCACGGCGGTGCTGCCGATCCGCGAGTACGGCGAAGACAAGTTCGTGTTCATGGCCACGGCCATGGGCACGGTCAAGAAGACCTCGCTGGTCGCGTTCTCGCGGCCGCGTGCCGCGGGCATCATCGCGCTCGGGCTCGACGAGGGCGACCGGCTGGTCGGCGTCGACATCACCGACGGCAAGCGCGACGTCATGCTCTTCACGACCGAGGGCAAGGCCGTGCGCTTTTCGGAAGAGGACGTGCGCGCCATGGGTCGCACGGCCGCCGGCGTCCGTGGCATCCGCATGCCCGAAGGCGAGCGCGTGATTTCGCTGATCATCCCCGACGCGAACGGCCTGATCCTGATCGCCTCGGAGAACGGCTACGGCAAGCTGACCCAGGTCGAGGAGTTCCCGGTGCACGGCCGCGGCGGCCAGGGCGTGATCGCGATCCAGACCACCGAGCGCAACGGCCAGCTCGTCGCGGCGATCCAGGTCACGACCGAGAACGAACTGATGCTGATGAGCTCGAGCGGCGTCGTCGTGCGCACGCCGGCGTCGGAAGTATCGGTGCTCGGCCGCAACACGCAGGGTGTGAGGCTCATGAAGCTCGACGAGGGCGAGCGGCTGATCGGTGTCGAATCGGTCGACCCCGAGCCCGTAGGCGAGAACGGCGAGAACGGCGAGGACGAGACGGGGCTCGAGGCGGGGGGCATCGAACCGACGCCGCCCGCCGGCGACGAAGCGCCGACGCCGGAGGCCTGAGACTCGTTCCGCATCCCGGCGCCGGTGCGACTCGCCGGCGTCCCCGGCTGCGTGATGCCGCGCGCATAGGCAAATGTCGCGGTCCCCGGCTGTGGGCAAGGCCCTGCTAAACTCGGGCGGGACTGCCCCCAGCCGGAGATGCCTTCGCCCATGACGCGCGTGTACAACTTCAGCGCCGGCCCCGCCGCGCTGCCCCTGGAAGTGCTCGAACAGCTGCGCGAGGAAATGCTCGACTGGCGCGGGCAGGGCATGTCCGTGATGGAAATGAGCCATCGCGGCAAGGCATTCGTCGGCATCGCACAGCAGGCGGANGCCGACCTGCGCGAACTGCTCGACGTGCCGTCGAACTACANAGTCCTGTTCCTGCAGGGCGGNGCCACGGCCCAGTTCGCNGCAATCCCGCTCAACCTCACGCAGCCCGATTCGATCGTCGACATCGTNAACACGGGTGCCTGGTCGAAGAAGGCGATCGGCGAGGCGAAGAANTACTGCAAGGTCAACGTCGCGGCCGATGCCGCCGCGACCAACTATGCGCACGTGCCGCCGCAGGCGGAATGGAAACGCTCGGCGAACGCCGCCTACCTGCACTACACGCCCAACGAGACGATCGGGGGCGTCGAGTTCCCCTTCATCCCCGACGGCGACGTGCCGCTGGTCGCGGACTTTTCCTCGACCATCCTGTCGCGCCCGCTCGACGTGAGCCGTTTCGGCGTGATCTATGCCGGCGCGCAGAAGAACATCGGTCCGGCTGGCCTGGTCGTGGTCATCGTGCGCGAGGACCTGCTCGGGCGTGCGCGCGCCGACGTCCCGACCGTTTTCGACTGGAAGGCGATGGCGGGCGACGGCTCGATGCTCAACACGCCTGCGACGTACTCCTGGTACGTGGCCGGCCTCGTGTTCCAGTGGATCAAGCGCCAGGGCGGCCTCACGGCAATGGCGCGTCACAACTCCGCCAAGGCCTCGAAGCTCTACGGTGCGATCGACTCCTCGGGCTTCTACCGCAATCCGGTCGCGGTCGAGTGCCGCTCGTGGATGAACGTGCCGTTCACGCTGCCGGACGCGGCGCTCGACAAGCCGTTCGCCGAAGGCGCGAAGCAGGCGGGCCTGGTCGCGCTCGAGGGCCACCGCTCGGTCGGCGGCATGCGCGCGAGCATCTACAACGCCATGCCGATGGCGGGTGTCGATGCGCTCATCGAGTACATGAAGGAATTCCAGCGGACCAAAGGCTGAGTGGAAGGATGTGGCCAGGGGTTAGTGGCTAGTGGCCCAGAGGCACGGAGCAGCGTCGAGCTGCNGTGCACCTGCTCGGCTATTCACCAGCCACTGATCACCGCCACCAAACGCCNTCCGCTCGTCNCTCGCCGCACTAACCGCTAACCGCNGGCCACTAACCACTTCGTCATGTTCAAAATCCTCACGCTCAACAACATNTCCGTGCGTGGCCTCGAGCGGCTGCCGCGAGACCGTTACGAAGTCGCCTCCGAGATGCTCCACCCGGACGCGATCCTGGTGCGGTCGGCCGACGTCCATGCCATCGAGTTGCCGTCGAGCGTGCTGGCGGTGGCGCGGGCGGGGGCGGGCACCAACAACATCCCGGTCGCGAAGCTGAGTGCCCGCGGCATCCCGGTCTTCAACGCGCCGGGCGCCAATGCCAACGCGGTCAAGGAACTCGTGCTGACGGGGTTGTTCCTCGCGGCCCGCAACGTCTGCCAGGCCTGGGGCTACGTCCGCTCGCTCGAGGGCGACGATCACGCCGTCGAAACGGCCGTCGAGCAGGGCAAGAAGAAGTTCGTCGGCTACGAACTGCCGGGCAAGACGCTCGGCGTGATCGGCCTTGGAGCGATCGGCGTCGAGGTCGCCAACGCGGCGCTCGGGTTGCGCATGAAGGTGCTCGGCTATGACCCGCAGATCACCGTGCAGCGCGCCTGGCAGCTGTCGTCGGGCGTCGAGCAGGCACTCAGCCTCGACGACCTGTTCGCGCGCTGCGACATGGTCACGGTGCACGTGCCGCTGAACGACCACACGCGCGGGCTCGTCAACGCCTCGCGCATCGGCCTGATGCCAAAGGGCGGGGCCGTCCTCAACTTTGCGCGCGCACCGATCGTCGACGAGACGGCCATGCTCGCCGCGCTCGATTCCGGCCACCTCTCGGCGTACGTGTGTGACTTCCCGAGCAACTCGATCCGTCGTCACCCGAGGGTCGTGGCGCTGCCGCACCTCGGTGCATCGACGGGCGAGGCGGAGGAAAACTGCGCGGTCATGGTCGCCGACACGCTGCGCGACTTCCTCGAGCACGGCAACGTCCGCAACTCGGTCAATTTCCCCGAGGCCGTGCTGCCGCGCATCGGCGGCGGCCACCGGCTCGCCATCGCCAACGCGAACGTGCCGAACATGGTGGGCCAGATCTCGACGGCACTCGCCTCGGCCGCGCTCAACATCGCCGACCTGCTGAACAAGTCGCGTGGCGACATCGCCTACACGCTGATCGACACCGACGCCCCGATCCCGGTGGAGGTGCTGGGCCAGTTGCAGGCCATCCCCGGCGTGCTGAGCGCGCGGCTGGTGTGACGATGGCACGGCAAAAGACAAGACAGGCGCCGGGTCGCAACGGCACCCAGGCGAAGGCGCGCAACGAGACGAAGTCTCGCAACACGGCTGAGCCCCGCGACACAGCCGCGCCCCGCAACAAGACCCCGTCGCGCAGCAAAGCAGGCGCCGCCGCCGTCCCGCTGAAACCGGCGCTCGAGAACATTCGCGAGCGCATCGATGCGGTCGACGCGGAACTGCACGGGCTGATCAACGAACGCGCCCGTCTCGCGCAGCAGGTCGGCGTGTCGAAGCACGCCGCCGGCCACACGGTCGACTTCTACCGCCCCGAGCGGGAAGCGCAGGTGCTGCGGCTAGCGCTCCAACGCAATCGCGACGAGGCCGGCCCGCTGCGCGACGAGGAGGTGCTGCGGCTCTTCCGCGAAATCATGTCCGCCTGTCTCGCGCAGCAGAACGCGCTCAAGATCGGCTACCTCGGCCCCGAGGGCACGTTCACGCAGCAGGCCGTGCTCAAGTTCTTCGGCCATTCGGTGCGCCCGTTGCCGCTGACGTCGGTCGAGGAGGTCTTCCACGAAGTCGAGTCGGGTGCCGCCGACTTCGGCGTCGTGCCGATCGAGAACTCGACCGAGGGCACGGTCAACAACACGCTCGACATGTTCCTGACTTCGCCGCTCAAGATCTCGGGCGAAGTGGAACTGCGCATCCACCAGAACCTGATGGGGCGCATGAGCATGCTCGGCGAGGTCAAGCGCGTCTGCGGCCACCCGCAGTCGCTCGCGCAGTGTCGCGGCTGGTTGCAGGAGCACATGCCCACGGTCGACCGCGTTCCCGTGAGCAGCAATGCCGAAGGTGCGCGTCGTGCGCGCGACGAGGAGGGCACCGCCGCGATCGCCGGGGCCGCCGCGGCCGAGGTGTACGGGCTGAACCTGCTCGTGCCCGAGGTCGAGGACCGGCCCGACAACACGACGCGCTTCCTCG
>Ga0065704_10071524_pt1 | contig 10820 bp, 8 predicted proteins | sample SwiRhicommuniRL2_FD_59091 | JGI IMG/M metagenome (GOLD analysis project Ga0065704, IMG submission 59091) | Switchgrass rhizosphere bacterial communities from Rose Lake, Michigan, USA - RL2 v2 (version 2) | ecosystem: Host-associated > Plants > Roots > Rhizosphere > Soil | place: East Lansing, MI | reverse complement strand
CCAGGCGGCTTTCGGCGTCGAGCGGGAGGTAGGAGGCCGCGCCTCGGATGAACGTCCGGACGTCGAGCGGCCCGGGGATTTCGCGGGCGCGGTCCTGCTTCGCGAGGATGCGTCGGACGGCTTCTTCGAGGGCCGCCTCCAGGACGGCGTCCTTGCCGTCAAAGTAGTGCATGACGGCGCCGGTGGTGACGTTGGCTGCCTGGGCAACATCGCGCAGCCGGGCTCCTTCGAGGCCGACGTCGTTGATGACGGCAAGGGCGGCGCTCGCGATGGCGCGGCGTTGGAATTCGGAATCGACTCTTTTTGGCATAACGGTTATTATGTAAAAACTTTGCTCGGCTGTCAATCGGCCTTGGCGACGCCAGGGGGTGGAGTCGGAAGGGGAACCCTCAGGGCTCGTGGGGCAACGTGAACCAGAACGCGCTCCCCGCATTCGGTTGGCTGGTGACCCCGATGCTTCCGCCGTGGGCTTCGACGATGGTCTTGCTGATGCTCAGACCGAGGCCCGTGCCCACCCCTTTCTTGCGGCCGTCTTTGAGCTGGGTGAAACGCTGAAAGAGCTTCGGGAGATCCTCCGGCGCGATCCCAATGCCACTGTCCTGCACCTCGCAGCGCAGGCGATCGCCCTCTTGGCGGACGACCACGCGAATCCGCCCTCCGGCGGGCGTGAACTTGGCGGCATTGTGGATGAAGTTCGCCAGGACCTGCGTCATCCGTTGCGGATCCATCCGCACGACGAGCGGAGTCTCGGGAACTGAGGCCTCCAACTCCAGGTGGTTCTCCATGGCCTCCGGCTTGAAGCTCGCGACCGTCTCGTCGACGAGCTGATTGAAATCCGCCTCGCGGCAGAACAGCGAGAAGGTGCCGGCTTCCAGCCGCGCGAAATCGAGAAGGTCGTTAAGCAGGTATTCCAGGCGCCGGGAGCCCTTCTGGATCTGGCGGACGAATTCATGGTGTGCCGGAGCCAGCTTTCCCCCGACCTCGTCCTCCAGGAATTCCGCGTAGCCCATGATCGAGGTCAAGGGGGTCCGCAGCTCATGGGTCACCGAGTTCACGAAGTTGCTCTTCAGCTCGTCAAGTTCCTTGGCCTTCAGCAACTCTGCTTGCTGGCGGGCGATGGCCGATTGCGCCTTCTTGCGCTCGCTGATGTCCTTGAAGGTGACGACCGCGCCGCTGACCGTCGTGCCTTCGCGAATCGGAGTGACGGTGTACTCCACCGGCAGGACGGCTCCGTCCTTCGTGAGGAAGTAATCCTCGAGGACGCTGAGGCTCGCGCCGCTCCGCAAGACCTGCTCGACCGGGTGGATCGCCTCCTTCCCGCTCTCGCTGGGCGGGCGGCGCAAGATCTGCGTCGCAGGCAATCCCATCAAGGACTCCGGCGGATAGCCCAGCATCCGGGCTGCTGCAGGGTTCACGAGGGTTGTCTTGCCGCTTGGATCGACTCCGAAGATGCCGTCACCGGCAGAGTTCAGGATGAGTTCGAGGGTATGGCCCATCTGCTTGATCGCTTGGTCGGCGCGATCCCGGATCAGCTCGGCCTCCACGCGTTTGGCGACAATCCGGAGCAGGGATTCCGCGGTGGCGAGGTTATTCAAGGGCTTGCCGTTCATCGCGGCGATCAACCCGAGGGCCCGGCCTTCGAGGTCGAAAAGGGGAATGCCGACGTACCCTTCGATGCCGAATTCCTGGAGCTCCCGATCGTTCGGGAAGAGGTGCTTGACCCCTCGGACGTACGAGCACAAGCTGCGCCCGACGACGTTCTCGCACGGCGTTCCCGAAAGCTGGTACTGCATGTTGTCGATCACCTGGCCCTTGGCGACCAGCGTGACCGTACGAATCATGTCTTGATTCGGCGCGACGAGCTCCCCGATCAGGACGAAGTCCACTTCGAGGGCTTTCGCCAGGTAAGTGGCAATCGAGCTGAAGAATGACGACCCGGTCGTGGCCGACAGGCCCTGGGCGAGTTCGCGGAAGGCGTCCTCGTTGCGGTGCCGGTCCGTGATTTCGCTGCTGATGGCGGCAATCCCATCGATGCGCCCCTCAGGAGTTCGGTACGGAAACTTGGTGATCAGATAGGCGCGTTTCGTTCCGTCCAGGGTGGTCAAGACTTCTTCGTAGGTGGTCGGTTTGCGGGTAGCCAGCACCTCCGCGTCCCGCTGGACGATCCGCTCGGCGGACTCCGCGTCGAAGAAATCCGGATCCCGGTTTCCCAGGACCTCGTCCGGTTTCCGGTTGACCAGGGCGGCGGCCGCCGGGTTGACGTAGCGGTAGCGGCCCTCGAGGTCTTTCACAAAGACTGCGTCGCTGGTTTGCTCGACGATGCCTCTCAGGGGGGGAGCCAGCTCGAGCGCAGCCATCGAACCGTTTGCGTCGCGTTCCAGGAGGTCGCGAAGGTACGCCGTCGCACTGAGGTTGGCCTTCTCGGCCTGCGACCCTAGGCGAGCGACGAGCTCATCCGGAAGCTCCAGGTTGCAGCGCGGGACGTACATGGACGGCCTCTCGACGGTGATCAAATTGCAAATGGACTATCCCATGCCCCGCGCCGGATCTCAATCTTCGCCAAGCCTCTCCGCGGTATCGCGGTAGTGGGGACCTAACCCTTCGATCGCGTCGCGGACCGCACGGATCACCACCTCCGGCTCCGAAAACTGGGGAAAATGTCCGCTGCTTGCCGCGATGACCTGTTTGCCTCTTGGCGAGAGCGAAGCCAACTGACGCTGATGGGCGGCGCGTGCCGCCAGGGCAGGTGCCGGGGTCAGCCACGCCATTGCCGGCTTGCCGCCGGTGACAACGACCACGGGAATTTCAGGGAACGGCGGAGCTTCGGCAATCAGCTCGACGGTGCGCTGGACATGGGCGGTATCTCCGAACGTGTCCTTGCCGAACACCCCGTCCACCGCACCCTTCAGGAATCGCTGGACGGGGCTTTCGAGGCTTGCCATCACGGCGATGTCCTCAGGGGCGGTGGCCTCCAGCAGCACCATGCCCGTGACCTCCTGCGGGTAGGTGCGGGCATAGAGATTGGCGATGAGCCCGCCCAGGGAATGGGCGACGAGCAAATAGGGCGGCGCGAGTTCGGCCGCACGCAACAAGGCGCGGAGCGTGTCGACCATGACCTCACCGGTTTGCGGTGTTTTCGGCTTGGTGCTCTTGCCGATGCCCCGGCGGTTGTACGCAAATACGGTCCCCAGCGCTTCCAGGTCGCCGAAAACCTTGTGCCATCCTTCGAGCGGGCCGCCCGAGCCGTTGATCAAAACAAGGGTGGGGCTTCCCGTCCCCGAGCGGATGTATTCCAGCCGGACTTCTCCGAGGGTCGCGATGCGGGGCTGCGGAAGCGGATTCACTTCGAGGAAACCTTGCGCTTCGCCATATGGCCCAAATAGGCGATGAGATCGTCCAGATCGGCGTCAGACAGAACGGACGGGCTGAAGCCGCTCATGCGGCTCCCTGCCCACTGGCGAACGCTCTGCGGGTCGCGCACGTACTGGCGCAAGCCCCCTTCGGTGAGGTACTCGGTCGGACTCATGGGGAGGTTCAGGTCCGGCCCCATGGTCCCGTCCCCACTGCCATTGAGGGAATGGCAGGCGAAGCAGTTTCGCTGGAAGAGCGCGAAACCCCGATTGACCGGGTGATCGTTAGCTAGTCCCGGCTCGGGCCGGATGGCCGGGAAGCGCACGTGGACGGGCTCTTGGATGACGAACTTGGCCAGATGGAAGGGCCATTCCTCCGGGCTGATCTGGGAGCGCTCCGGTTGGCTCCAGACGACGTAAAAGGGCCCGGCGGAAGTCTTGGAACCCGGGCGAATCGGGGGCCAGGGGGTGTCCTTCGGTTCGACGACGACGAAGGCGATCGCCCCGGCCTCCGACGTGTTCAACAAGCGAGCGGGATCGATGGAGGCGGAGAAGCCATCGGTCGCGACGAACTGAACGCTTGCCGTCTTGTCGACCGATTCTCCGTCGAAGAGTGCCGAGACGGGAACGGCTTGATAGGTCATCGGCCGCCGATAGGTGACGTCATGCGGCACATGGAGGGACTTGGCCTGCGGATGGGCGAGAAGCTGAGTCCGAGAAAAAACCTTTTCCTTGCCGTTGAGCATGAGCCTCAGCTCGGGCTCCGCCCCCCAGGCTTGAGAAAGCGGCGAACCAATCAGGAGCAAGGCGCTGGCAAGCGAAAGCGTCACGCGTCGATGCATGGAAAAACCTCAAATCGAGAGCGTCGTGAAGCTTCCATACCCGCCCGCCAAACCGAGGAAACGAGCCTTGGCAAGCCGGAGCATGACGCACCTCAGAAGCGACCGTATTGTAATCTGTGGTTGACCCGATGGTTTAACGGATGCAAAAGAGTTCTTTTACGATCTCCTCAAGAACCCAGTGATTTCTGAGGAGGTAGTGATGGGCATCGAAACGGTGATCACGGCAGGCGACCGGCGGCAATCCCCCTATTTCATGATGCCGCCCCAGGAGAAGCCTTCAAATCAGACTCCGACGAGCGGCACCTTTGAGGATGCGCTGCGACTCGCACTTCTGCGAGCGAAGTAGGAAGGTGCGATCGCCCTATCCGCTATTTCTGCTTCAAAAGAATAAGTCGCCAAGGTTTCGAACCTGGCGACTTTTTGTTTCGCGTGCTGAACTCGAATCGAGAAGCCAGCGAACTGTAGGTATCCTTGACTAGCGCCCGGTTTGCGCATGCATTCAATCTGACTGGACCTGAAGGCTCTCACTGCGCCTGAAGCTCACGGTTGGTGTATAGAGGATCTGGAAAACAGTAGCTAGGCTAATCGCAAACGAAGCCGCAGGCTAGCAATATGATTCGCTCGCCCGTGACCACGTCTTCACGGCCGTGAATCACCTCCGATGCCCTGAAGAAAGCCGCATGTCCAACTTCCAAGTTCGACCGAAATAGGGCGCTCGCGGGAGGAAAGGCCACCAGTCTTGAGGTAGGCTCGCCGGAGTGTTCTACCATCAATACCATGTTCAAATCGAACTCCTTCACATCGACGTGAGGAGTGGAGCCATCGCCTGGAGCATCATAGTAGAGGTATGAGGCATATCCCGAAGAGCGCCAACTTGATCCAAAGGTCTTAGTTGCTTCGATGACCGAAGGAGAGGCTAATACGGCCTCTGCGGCTGAGCCGGGCTTGGCAACCCATGCGCGATTATTTCGAAAAGCATACCGTCGATGGGCCCGTGCTTCCGCCTGGAGGCGCATGAGGCTCTCTCCCTCGATTACCTGTCGCTCAACGATCGAGAGCTCTGCTGAGCTCGCGAAATACGAAGCTACAACGTCAAGGGCCCCCGCAGACAACGCATCCCGCGGAGCTTGGGCTCTGTATGCAAGGTCTCCAGCAGCGAGATTGAGCATCTCATCGAGGGCAACCTTGCCCTCCTCATTGAGGCTTGCTGCCAGCTCGCTTAGACGTCTTGCCAATGCGTTTGCGGCATCGGGTTCAAGACGTCGCAGGCCTGCCGTCAGGATACGATCGAGTAAATCCTGCTCAGCCGGCCCCACGAGACTTCGGAGTTCTCGGAGTTTCGGAATAATCGCAGGCAGACCTCTCAGTTTCTCCAAAACCCATCCCTCTTGCAATTCAGGCAAACGTGGGTAATATACATGTGATTGATCTGTAAACGCAAGATGAGGATACGATAAATGGACGATCGTTTCACGCAGCGCTTGGATCACTTGGTTCCCGACCCGAAGCTTTCCACGGCTGAGAACCATCGCGTCTCTGCCGAGCTTGCGGCACTCTCATCGAAGCTCTACTGGCTTCTCCCTGACCCCTCTCTCTCGCCTTTCGAGCGGCTGGAGCGGTTAGGACGAGTCGTCGAGGAGCGTACTCCTGATTTTGAACAGCTCCAGTCGGCCTCCGTCAAGCTACGCTATCTACGCAAGCGAATCGATGAGCTTGTGCCTGGAGATCTGACACCAGAGCGAAAGATTGATCTCTTACTTGAGAAACTGGATACAATGGTTGGCGTCAGCGAAAAGGCCTTCGCACCGATTCAGAAGCTAGAGTTGCTCGGGGATCCGCGCGGAAAAATCAGCCCAGAGTAGCGTGAAGGAACCTCAGCCCGATGAGGATTAGCCTTGGGGGGATTCCCGATGCTGGAGCGGAGCCAAATTATTTCGGCCTATGCTCGAAAACTGGAGAGCCGAGAGGCTGATCCACTCGTCATTCAGTGGCTTGCCGAGCTTCCACCCTATCTTTGTCGAGCACTCCTCAGGGGGGATCGATTGCCCTCCACACGGGCTGAAGCTTTTGCGGGCTCCCGGTGGGCCGAATGGCTCGAGATTGAGGGAATCCGATTTTGCTATGAAGGCTTCTGCCGTTACCTGCTAAGTGAGCTTCCCCTGGATGGCCACAGACAGCTAGAGGCCAAAGGGATGGCCCTCTGGCTTCGGGAAGCAGTCCATTGGATGCGAGACCATGCTCCTGGGGCTCTCACGTGCGTGCAGACTTGGACCTCGCTGCTCGTTTGGCTGACGCACGATCGCACGTATCCAACAGGCGATCTGGTAACGTCAGTGGCCATTCCAGGCTTACCCCATTGCACGTTCTTGAGTCATAAGGCGCTGCGCCACATTCCACCACAAGAGATCTTTCCTGTAGCATCCCCCTATGCACTGGCAGAAAACCTCTACCATGAGGCGCTTCACCAAGAGCTATCAGCAACTTTACGGTGGCTTCCCTCATTTGATGGCTACTCGGCGCATGATTTGCCGACATTGATTGATATTCCGTGGCGCGGTGCTAAGTGGCCTCATGATCGGGTCTTGCATGCTGCTTGGATATACGCACGTTTAATTCCATTTAGGAAGTTAGCCCTTGCAGATGAGGCCCTCGATCCAGAGGTCCGAGCATCAATCAGCGCATCCCTTATTCAAGCAGAGTCTGCGCTAGGTTATCTGGCGAATGCGCTTGAGCAAGAAGTCGACATGTTTGGCAGGGATGCCCAAGCTTTCCTGTTGAGAACGATTCAGGAAGCCAAAACGGTCTCAGATGGGTAAGCACGCTTTTCTCCGAGACCACGCGGATCACGTCGAGGGATGGGCAGAGCAAGTCGCAAGACTTCGAGCGCAGGAAGAGCCCTCAGAACGAGGACGACTGCGGCAGCTCAGTCGTCTCGGCGATCTACTTCGCATGCATCCAAGCCACTCTGAGGAAAGCATCGTCATCCAACGGCAGGCTTTGGACATCGCTCGTCGCTGGCAGCAGCCTAGACCCCTCGCCATCGTTCAACTACGTCTGGCCATTGCGCTTCAATACGCAGGACGACACCAAGAAGCGCTCACCTGGTTTGACCATGCGGAGCAGACGATTCGCGAGAACCGCTTACTTCGTTTGAGAGACTTTGTCGAGCAACATCGAGGTAAATGTTTGGCGGAGCTTGGTCGAACCCGAGAGGCGCGCGTGGCCTTCTGCAATGCGCTTCGTCTTCGTAGGGGGCGGCGAAAAAGGGACCAAGGTCTGATCGCATCCACTGAGAAAGCCCTTGCGATGCTTCCAGACGATGGGGAACTTCCGTTGCACGCTTGAGGGTCACATGCCCCCGAACCTCTAGCATCTTCAGGCGTGACGCCGACCCAATCAACGTCAAGTTGCCAAGGGAAACTCTGAGATCGGCTCGTCCTGGGCTTGCAGCTGCCGCCGCATCTCCAGAAACACCTCGTTGGGAACTTTGCCCGCCCCGTTCACGGAAAGCTCCGGCCGGATGCCCTCCACGAAATACATGGCAATCTCGCCCTTGCCCTTGGCCGCGATGTTGCCCCGGGGAGTGCAGGCGAAGAAGTCCTTGATCCGCTCGTAGGTGGCCTCGGAGACGTTGACCCGGCCGGCCTCGCCGCTCGACTCCATGCGGCTCGCGGTGTTGACCGTATCCCCCCAGATGTCGTAGGCAAACTTGTCCTTGCCCACGACCCCCGCGATGACCGGGCCGGTGTGAATGCCGAGCCGGCACTGCCAGTAGGCCTCGCCCGTGGCCGCCTTGCGCGCCAGCTCCTCGAGCATGAAGCGCTGGATCGTCAGTCCCGCGAGTACGCAGTCCACGGCGCTGGTGCGGTTCGCCACCGGGATGCCGCCCGCGCACATGTAGGCGTCCCCGATGGTCTTGATTTTTTCGAGCCCGTAGGAGCGCACCACTTCGTCGAAGTGCTGGAAACTGCGGTCCAGCTCGGCCACGAGCTGCGCCGGGTCCAGTTGCTCGGAGAGCGCGGTGAAGCCCTTGAAGTCGGTGAAGAGCACCGAGGCCTCTCGGTAATGCCTGGGGGTGGCGCGGCCCGTGCGCTTGAGCTCGTCGGCGGTTTCACGCGGCAAGATGTTGAGCAGCAGGCGCTCGCTGACCTCCTTCTCCTCGCGGATCTCGCGGGTTCGCTCGGCCACCTTCTCCTCGAGGTTGCGGTACAACTGCGCGTTCTCCAGCGAGATGCCCGCCTGGGCCGAAAGCAAGGCCAGCACCTGCAGGCGATCCGTGGTGAAGATCCCCGAGGCGGCGTTGTTCTCGAGGTAGACCATGGCGCTCAATCGGCCTTGATGGAGGATGGGGGCGCAGAGCACGCTGCGCACCCCGCGCGCGACCACCGAGGCATGTTGCATGAAGCGCGGATCCGACGAGGCATCCGCGAGCAAAAGGGGCTCGCGCGTGCGGGCCACGAACTGGACGATCGCCGAGACCACTTCGTCCGAGCCTTCCGTCACGGGTGAAGGCGCCACGAAAACGTGATCGCCGTCGATCGAGGCCTCGATCCGCAGTGCCTCCCCCCGCACCATGAGCAGGGCTCCGCGCTGGGCTCCCGCGTTCTGGCACATGATCCTAAGAAGCTGCTCGACCAGGCGCTCCATGACGATCTCGGCGCCGATGGCGGCCGAGGCCTTGAGGATGCTCTGGAGGTCCAGGGCGTTGCCCGAGGTCTGGCCACTGGTGCTCGAATGGCTGCTCGGCTGGCCCGAATCCGAGACGCGCGGAAGGCTGCTGGTTCCGCGCAGGCCCCGGAGGCTGTCGGTGCCGAGCGGCCCGGTCTGGCTGCCGGCCGCCAGGTGCGGGTGCGCGCGCAGCATTCGTCTTGCGAGGGCGGCGGCCCCCCATTCCTGGTAGGCCTGGAGGGCCTGCTTGAGGAAGAACTGGGCGAGGACGGTCTGCTGCTGCTCCAAGTAGAAATCGCTGCACGCCTCGTGAAGGATCGCGAGTTCCTGGAGCGGGGCCTGGTGGGCGCGGGCCGCCTGGAGGGCCAGGTCATACTTCTGGCGGGCCTTGAGCGGCTCTCCCGTCGAGCGCGAGAGCTCGGCCCTGACCAGCGCCGAGAGGTGAGCGTAGTTGACGGGGACCTGCTTGGCCCAGGCGTCGAGCAGCTTGGCACTGGCGCGGGCCTTGGCGAGCAGGTCGGCGCGGGTCTTGTCGGCGCGATAGGCGCGCAGGCGGAGGAGTGCCGAGTAAAGGTGCATCCAGGGGTAGAAGTGCATCGGGTTGAGGCCGTCCACGTTGGGGACGATGGCCTCGGCCCAGGCCAGCCCGTCTTCGGTGGCGCCGAAGAGGTAGCAGAGCTGCATGCTGAAGTTCTGGTAGTGGCCGATCTCGGTCTTGTCGTGGCGTTCCTCGAAGCGGCGCTTGACCCAGGCCTGGTCGTACTGCGCACCGTCGAGGACGTGGGGCTGCGGCATGTCCTCGGTCAGATTCGCGATCAACTGGAGCACCATCCGGCGCATGCCGTCAGTGCCCTCGTCCCAGGAGAGGACGTCGGCGTAGGCGTCGTATTCTTCCTTGACCTTGGGAAGCGGGATGCCCAGCGCAACCATGAAGAGCACGCGATAGCAGGCGCTCCAGGTGCCCTGGTACATGTCGCCGCATTCGAGGGCCGCGCGGTAGGTCTCGAGGAAGCCCTCGACCGCATGGGAGAGGGGCTCCTTCCAGTGGCGGATGAAGTTGTTGAAGATGAAGCGGTGGCCGACGCGCGGGTAGCGCTCGCCGAGCGTGTTGGCGAGGGTGGCGAAGCGGTAGCCCCGCTCGTAGTCCTTGAGCACCGCGCATTGGGCGATCGCGAAAGAGCCGAAGGCGAAGGGCGCGAATTGCGAGCGGCCGTGCTTCACCGAGAGCCGAACCATGGCGAAGACGAAGAGCGGGAAGAGCTGGCTTCCCGCACGGAAGGCCGCGGGGCAGAGCCGGTCCAAGAGACCGAGGGCCGCCTCGGCGCGTGGGTCTTTGAGTTCCGGAAGCTCCGCGAGGACTTCGATCCGGCCCTTCAGGGTCGCCATGGTCTGGAGCATGCCCGCGATCACGTGGGGAAGCTTGGGCTTGGCCGGGAAGCGCACGCCCAGCTCGGCAAGGGCGGCAAGCCCGATGTCGAGGGCGCCTTGCAGGTCCTCGCGGGCCATGGCGACCATGGCGATCGCCTCATGGGCCTTGGCCCGGTCGAGCGGATCTTTCGCGTAGGTGAGGACCGGCGTGGCCCATGCCTGGGTGCGCGCGTGGTCCATCAAGAGCGAGGCCGCCTCGGCCGCGACCAGGTGGAGCGCCAGGGTGAGGGCATACTGCTCCTGCCAGGTGTCAGGAGGTAACAACGCGAAGGCCTGGTCGGCATGCGCAAGGGTCTGCGAGAAGGCGCTGGCGGCGAGGGCCGCGCGTGCGGCCGAGAGGTTCAGCTCGGCGAGGGCAAGCCGCTCCGCAGGGTTCGTGATCAGCTGGGCGCCTAGGTTGAAGTGGCGCACGACTTCGAAGAGGCGCTCGCCCTCGACGCCGAAGGAGGCACGAAGGTGCTCAGCGATGCGCAGGTGGATGCGCTGGCGTTCCTCGCCTTCTGCTAGCGCGTAGGCGGCTTGCTGCACCCGG
>Ga0065704_10003485_pt1 | contig 10821 bp, 5 predicted proteins | sample SwiRhicommuniRL2_FD_59091 | JGI IMG/M metagenome (GOLD analysis project Ga0065704, IMG submission 59091) | Switchgrass rhizosphere bacterial communities from Rose Lake, Michigan, USA - RL2 v2 (version 2) | ecosystem: Host-associated > Plants > Roots > Rhizosphere > Soil | place: East Lansing, MI | reverse complement strand
CTGGTGGTGATGGTCGCCGTCGGCGCGGCGGTCGGGATCACCGTGGTGCTGTTGCTGACGGCCAGGCGCCAGCGGCCGGTGACCGGTACCGTGGTGGTGCCCAATGTCTGCACGCCTGTGGTGGTGGTGACCCGCACGGTAACGACGTTGCCGGTGGTCACCGATGAGGTGCCGCTGATGTCCCAGTTGTAACGGTTGTTGGAGCGTGCCGTGACCGTGGCTGCGGTGACCGCGAAGGTCTCGGCGGCGGGGCGTGGCGACACGTTGACGGTGACGGTGGCGCTGTTGGACAGCGCCCCCAGCGCGTCACGCACCTGGTAGGTGAAGGTGGTGGTGAAGGCCGTCGTGACGGTCGCCGGTGGTGTGTAGGTGACAGTGGTGCCGTCAGTGCTGACGGTCCCTCTGCCTGCCGCCGGCTGGGTCACACTGGCAACCACCAGGGGCAGATTGCCTTCTGGATCGGTAGCGCCGGCCAGCGCGTTGATGGTGAGCGCTACACCGAGCGTGGCGACGGTTTGAGCGGCTGCGGTCGGCGCCTGGTTGGGTGCGACATTGACCGTAACCGTTGCCGGTTCCGACTTCAGGCCTTTGGCATCCACGGCCCGATAGCTGAAGGTGGCCACCAGCGGTTGCGTGGCCCCGACTGGCGGGGTGTAGGTCACCGACGTGCTGCCGTTGAGTACCACGCCGCCCAGGCCGGTACCCGGTTGGGTCAGGTCGCTGATGGTCAGCGGTACGTTGCCATCCGGGTCGCTGTCGTTCAGCAGCAGGTTCAGGCTCAGCGGCACCCCGACACTAGTGCTGCCAATATCGGCCTGGGCCAGCGGTGGCTGGTTGGCGGCTTCGACAGGCGCATTGCCCACCACCACTACAGGCTCGACATCGCTGCCGCCATGGCCAGATTTGACCGTGACGGTCGCAGGCGGCTGGGCAATATCGTTGACCGTCAGGCTTTGCAGCGTGCCGGACTTGGACAGCCGTCCGTAGCCTTGGGCCACCAGGTCAGGGATCGCCACTTCGTCGCTGGAGCGGGCTTCGATGAACAGGCGTTTGTTGGCCCAGTCGTAGCGTGCGGTGCTTACCTTGACCACATCGCTGAGCTTGCTCGACAACGCCGTTGGCTGTGTGGTGCCGGTGGCGCTGCTGCCGGTAACCACCACCACCGGTGGCGGCGCGGCCTGGCTCAGTTGCTGGCTGAAGAACAGCCCGTTGTTGTCCGGCAGCAGGCTGAACTGGCAAGGCGAAGGCGGTGAGCCGATCAATGCCAAGCCATTGCGCATGCACACGCTGGCATTGTTGGGCGCTTTGGCAAAGACCTCGACACGGGTCCCGGCGCCGTTGCGCGAGTAGGTGGCACGTTCCAGGGTGACGGGCGTTTGCGCGCGTTGATCGAGCACTTTGCCGGACACCGTGAAGGCGTTGGTCTGGATGGCGCCAGGTGGGCCTTCGATGCGCACGAAGTTGGTGTTGAAGGGGCTGCCGACCACCGCTTCGGTGATGTTCGGGTCGCCGATAAAGGTTTCGGTCGAGCCGGTGTCCGGGTTGACCGCCGTATAGGGGCCGCCGACGCCGCGTAGCCAAGGCCCGAGGTTACCGTTGAGTGGCCCGCGGAAGTTGCCTGGCGCGCCGATACCGATGTCGCGGGTGATGTTGATCGCCCGCCGCCCGGCCGTGGTGACGTTGACCGTCTCTACCCCATAAGGGTGGGTAATGGTGTAGACGCCTGTGCGCGGCACCGAGGCGCGGATTCGGATGCGGGCAAAGCTCTGCTGGTCGCCGTCCACCGGGTTCTCGGCGGCAAACGCCGCTTCCAGGCCGGCGACGTATACTTCCAGCTCGTAGCCACTGTTGCCTACCTGCGGTATCTCGGTCTCGGCCAGGAACCAGAACATCTCTGGCGGCCAGTTATCGGGGAATACCAGCGGCAGGGTATCGTCATAGATGCCAGGTTCGGGCAGCAGGGTGCACATATAGGCAGGGGCGCCGGGGCCACCAGGTGCTCGGGTGCTGGTGGCCCGCGACTGGCACAACTCCAGCGACAGGTCGTTGGCGTCCTTGTACCACATGGGATAACCGCCAGTGGCAAAGGTGTACGGGCCTGGGTCGACATCGGACAGCGCAGCAAAGGCGGCGCTGGTGACGGTGAGGGAAAAACCGGCGGCGAACAGCGCACGGCGTGGCCAAGTGTTCATGCTGCCTCCTTGAAGGCTGAGCCTTTGTCTGTTCATGGCACCAGCACCACGTCTTCGCTGTCGCTGCCACCATTGGCGCTGGTGACTTGCACCTTGGCCGGGGGGATGGGCGAGAGGGTTGTGCTCAATGTCTTCACGGCGCCGTTGCCACTGAGGTTGCCGATCAACGTGCCGTTGGCGGTGTGGGCGGTCAGCACAGGCGGGCTGGTTTCATCGCTGGTGCTGGCGACCAGCGTCAGCTGGCCGGTTGACAGGCGGTATTCGGCCTGGGTGATGGTCACCAGGTCGGTCAGTGGCAGGTTGGCTGTGGTCAGGCTGCTGGTCGGGATGGCCACACTGTTGTCGGCGGTCAGCACCAGCGTTGTTGGCACCGCTGGGTTGAGAACCGACTGGGCATACCAGGCACCGGTGCCGTTGGCTTCGGTCAGGCTCAGGTTTGGGGTCTGGCTGGTCAGGGTAACGGTCGCAGGCGGCGGCGGGGCCATGACGAACACATCTTGCTGGGCGCGCAGGTCGCCATTTTCGGCACGCCGCGAGTAGGTGGTGCGTAGCGGCATCAACGGGGTAGGCAGGGCGACGTTGGAGAGCTTGCCCGAGATCGAGAACAGCTCGGTACGCAGGTCGATGCCGCCGGGGCCTTCGATGCGCACGAAGTTGGTGTTGAACGGGCTGCCGGTCACACGCTCTTCCAGGTTCGGGTCGCCGATGAAGCGTTCGCTGCCCTCGGTGTAAGGGCCGTTTACGCTGCGCAGGAACGGGCCGACATCGCCTTTGAGCGCACCGGTAAAGTCGCCTGCACCGGCGATGCCGATGTCGCGGGTCATGTTGATTGCCCGACGCCCGCCGGCCGGTACATCGAACACATCGACACCATAGGGGTGGGTGACCACGTAGGTGCCTGCCGTCGGCACATCCACCCGGATCCGCACCCGGGCGAAGCTGACTTGATCGCCTTCGACCGGTTCTTCGGCGGCGAACGCCGCCTCGATGGCCGTGCCGTAGCTCAGGTCGATGCCGCGTGCCGCGTCGACGATGGCGGCGTCAGCGGTAAACCAGAAGGCCTCGTCGGGGAAGTTGGTGGGGAAGGCGATGGGTTGGGTGTCATCGAACACCCCGGGGGTTGGCAGCAGTGTGCACATGTACGCCGGTGCGCCGGGCGCGCCGGCGGCCCTGGAACTCACCGCTTTGGTCAGGCACAGGTCGAGGGTCCGACCGTGGCTATCCTGGTACCAACCTGCAAAGTTGCCGTTGCCAAGGTTATAGGGACCGGGGTCGACAGCGTTCAACGCAGCCTGCGCCGGGAGCTGGAGCATGCCGGCGAAAATCGCCACTGCCAGCGGGTGGGGTATCGGTCGGTGCATGAGTCAATTCCTCCTGCAAACGGGCCCATGGACTTGGGGCGTCTGGCAGGAGATCGGCAATAGGCGTGCCAAACCGTGGTTGTCGGGCTGCAGGCCTTGCGGCGCAAGGGCTGCAGACTTTTCGTCAGGTTTATCGGCAACTTGCCTATGGGCCCCGTATCCCCAGCATTGGGGGTTGGGCCGGTGGTTGCGACCCACTCCCTAGAACCGGTTGGACTTGTGCGTAGCCCGCTTCTATGTCGGCGTTTTTGGCGCTTTGGGTGTACGCGGTTTACGTGGCTTTTTCTCTGGGCGCTTGCCAGGTTTGAGCTGCCAGCGATCGGCATTGGCAAGCAGTCGCTCTTGGATTTCGGGCGGGTAGTCACTCACGGTAGTGGGTGAAGGTACTGGTTTACCCGGCAACCCGGCCTCACGGATCACCTTCGGCCAGCGGGGTCGCCAGCACAGCAGCAGGCTGATCCAGTGCGCGGTGCCGATGATGACGAAAGCGGGCCAGACAATGAGAATTGCGAGTTTGAACAGCCAACTGCTATTGCGGAAGAAACGGCCAAGGCCTTCGAACTGGGCGCTGAATGCCTGGATGGGTGAAGGTAGCTGGGTGCTCAGGCGGGGGCGGGGGACGGCGTGAGGGCCTTCTTCCATGTAGCGGCGGATGAATTCCCATTCATCACGGAGTTCACTGCCGCCTTGGCCTTGTTTACCGAGTAGGGCCATTTCCATGTGGGGAAGGCCGGTATGGATGGGGTGCCAGATCAGGCCAAGTCTCATTCCAACGCTGAGCGAGTCATCCTCTGGGTAGAGTCCCGTGCTTCCCGTTGTTCTCCATGGAAATGTTGCGATGCCACCACATGAAGTTGGTCGATGAAGATAAACTTGCTGAGTTTTCCGATTGAAGCGGACAAGGAGGTGTCGGCTAGTCAGTATTTCTAAACGGGTGAAGCGAAATCCATACTTAGCATAAAAATAATATACCGCACCGCCAATCGATAACATGTAGAGGCTGAATGAAACAGAGAATACGGAAAGAAAGTCGGCTTGGGTTGCATTGATGTATATAGAGAAGAACGTTACACGAAACCAGGCATAAGTCATAGGCCCTAGACCTCCAAGCGTCATCAACGTGATTAAACCACGCTTTTCTTCTGAGCCGCCACAGCGCATATCCATGTAGGTTTCATTGAACGCAAATATGGGGCCGCGTGAGCGAGGGGTATTGCTTGCGGGCCTAAAGTAAACATCCTCCCTCAACTCACTCTCATATAGGTCTATTGCTACAGACTTATCTGTCGGCGCCATCACGGTATCGGCCGCCTTGCGTGCTGCCTCTGACTCTGTGCATGTTTTCCATAACCCCCATTCGATCAAAAACATTAATCCACCCGTCACTGAGCGCCTACTGCAGCGCTTTGAATTTTTTTGCTCTTTACGGATTCTCTAGCTTTTGCCAATGCTAATGCAGCTAGGGCTGCATTACTTTTTCAACGCATATCCGTCCAATAGTCCCGATTTTGTAAAATTCATTTGAGTTAGGTTCATATCAGCACACTTTTATGTCGATGATTTTGGCGCTCTGGGTGTACGCGGTTTACGTGGCTTTTTCTCTGGGCGCTTGCCAGGTTTGAGCTGCCAGCGGTCGGCATTGGCCAGCAGGCGTTCTTGGATTTCGGGCGGGTAGTCACTCAAGGTGGTGGGTGAAGGTACTGGTTTACCGGGCAACCCGGCCTCACGGATCACCTTCGGCCAGCGGGGTCGCCAGCACAGCAGCAGGCTGATCCAGTGCGCGCTGCCGATGATGACGAAAGCGGGCCAGACCATGAGCATTACGAGTTTGAACAACCAACTGCTATTGCGGAAGAACCGGCCAAGGCCTTCGAACTGGGCGCTGAATGCCTGGATGGGCGAGGGTAGCTGGGTACTCAAGCGGGGGCGGGGGACGGCGTGCGGGCCTTCTTCCATGTAGCGGCGGATGAATTCCCATTCATCACGGAGTTCACTGCCGCCCTGGCCTTGTTTGCCGAGTAGGGCGATTTCAATGTGGGGAAGGCTGGTGCGGCTGGGATGCCAGATCAGGCCAAGTCTCATTCCCACGCTGAGCGAGTCATCCTCTGGGTAGAGTCCTGTACTTCCGGTGGTTTTCCAGGGAAATGTTACGATGCCGCCGCAATAACTTGGTCTATGCAGGTGGACCTGTTGTGTTATTCGGTTGAAGCGAATGAGCAGATGGCGGCTGGTCAGCATTTCCAGTCGGGTTAGATGTATGCCATATTTCGAATACAAGTAAAATATAGTGGCCGAGATAAATAACATTATAAGTGTGGTGAGTATCGTGATTAATGAGCGGCTTTCGTGATCGGTTATGTCCATCCATATAAAGCCAATGGTCATGATTGCAGACATAACGATGATCGGCGCAATCCCTCCAAGAGTCGCGAGCGTAATAAGACCACGTTTTTCTTCAGACCCTCCGCATCGAATTTCCAGAAATATCTCGTTAAAAGCGAAAACGGGACCTCTAGTATGAGGCGTTTCGCTTACGGATTGGAAATGCATCTCTTCTTCTAAGTCACGCTGGTAAAAATCTTGATCAGCACGTTTTTCCGCAGGAGTCATCTCTGCTTCGAGCGCGTCGCGTGCAGATTCAGACTGGGTTGCCATTCGCCAAAATCCCCATTCGATCAAATACATTATGAAACCTCCCTGAACGCTGAATGCAATGCTATTAATTCTTCCTGTTTTTCATAGGCATTTGAGCTTCTTCCAATGCGAAAGCTACTGTGCTTGCACCACTTTTCCAAGCTGTCGTCTTCAAACAAATAAATCAATATCGTTAGGGCTAGGCCTGCCCAGAAGGCACCTAAAACTAAGCGGGCAAGTACTAGGCGGGCGGTTTGCGTTCCTAGTGATTTGGCGAGTGATCCGGCGGCAGAGGCCAGCATCCTTACAAACTTAGTCCTAGCGTTACGGGATAAATGGTCAAAAAGTGGTTTGGCAATTGCGACGGCTGTTCCCAATTCAACCAGTGTGAGTGTGATAGTCGCCGCCGCTCGTACAAAATAGGTAATAGCCAAGAGCTTGGAGTTTTTTTTGCTCTGTCCGATAGGTCCATCCAGACTATTCTTGAAATGCTCAGATGCATCCGCAAAATCCCACCAAGCCAGCACGAAGCCTCCCATCCCAGCCAGACCAGCCCCCCAAAGCTTCAATCTCCCCAACGTCGCCGCAGCGCCTCTCCTGGTCACGCTATTCGCGCCATACCTCACCACCACCTGATCCACATAACTGTCGCCAACTTCAAACCCGGCCGCAGCCGTGGTCATGGCCGCTGCCAAAAGCTCGGTCTTCACCCGCGCATCACTGTCGGGCAGCTCTCGTGCCTTGAATGCCATCAGCATTCCTTCCAGTAGGCAAACCAGCCCGGAGACACGCACTTAGCGACAGGGCTGTTACGTAGTGCTGGGCGGTAGCCGGCTGTAACACGTCTGCCCAGTTCGAGCGTTTGGGTGAGCGAGTCCATGGGTGTGTGCCTCAGGCCTTGGTGCGCAGGTATAGCTGCACGTTGTCGATAAGGGCGGTCCGCTGCTTGCGTGAGCTTTTATGTCGGTATTTTTCGCGCTTTGGGTGTACGCGGTTTACGTGGCTTTTTCGCTGGGCGCTTGCCAGGTTTGAGCTGCCAGCGGTCGGCATTGGCGAGCAGTCGCTCTTGGATTTCGGGCGGGTAGTCACTCAAGGTAGTGGGTGAAGGCACGGGTTTACCAGGCAAACCGGCCTCACGGATCACCTTCGGCCAGCGGGGTCGCCAGCACAGCAGCAGGCTGACCCAGTGCGCGGTGCCGATGATGACGAAAGCGGGCCAGACCATGAGCATTGCAAGTTTGAACAGCCAACTGCTATTGCGGAAGAAACGGCCAAGGCCTTCGAACTGGGCGCTGAATGCCTGGATGGGTGAGGGCAGTTGAGTGCTCAGACGGGGGCGGGGGACGGCGTGCGGGCCTTCTTCCATGTAGCGGCGGATGAATTCCCATTCATCACGGAGTTCACTGCCGCCCTGGCCTTGTTTACCGAGTAGGGCCATTTCCATGTGGGGAAGGCCGGTATGGATGGGGTGCCAGATCAGGCCAAGTCTCATTCCCACGCTGAGCGAGTCGTCTTCTGGATCAAGACCTGTGCTTCCGGTTGTTCTCCAAGGAAATGTTACGATGCCACCACATGAAGGTGGTCGATGAAGATGAACTTGCTGAGTTTTCCGATTGAAGCGAATAAGTAAGTGGCGGCTGGTCAACATTTCCAGGCGTGTAAATTGCAAGCCGTACTTTATGTAGAAGAAAATGATTGCGCCATCCATCAGGCTCATAAGTAAAGCAAGTATAATGTCTAGGGGTGAGGTATCGTAAGGTGAGAATATATTTAGATGAACTGAGCTAAGCGTCATCGTGAACCCAGTATACAATATCGGAATCAAACTCCCTAAGGTCATCAATGTAATTAGTCCGCGTTTTTCTTCTGAGCCCCCGCAACGCATTTCCATATAGGTATCGTTGAGCGTAAAGACTGGTCCCCGCACTTTTGGCGCTTCGCTGACAGAGCGAAAGTGTGTTTCTTTCTCGAAGTCGCCCTCATAAAAATCCCTATCTGCACGTTTATCCGACGCACTTCTTTCGGCATCAAATTTCTTGCGTGCGGCGTACGACTCTATGGCCATTTGCCACAAGCCCCATTCAATTATATACATTACAGGGCCTCGCTGAATGCTGAGTACAACGCTGCTAGCTCTTCCTGCTCATCATATGATTTGGTGTTTTTCTCTAAGCGGTAGCTGCTCCGCTTGCACCACTTTTCCAATGCGTCGTCTTCAAATATGTAGATTAATACAGTCAGGATCAAGCCCAGCCAGAAAGTGCCTAAAACTAATCGTGCCAGGAGTAGGCGTGCAGCCTGCGTGCCTAGTCGTGAAGCAACACCCCCTAATGAGCGCCCAATAATCCGTAGAGTCTTGTTCTGGTTATTCAGGGACAAATAGTCGAAGAAGGGTTTTGCTAATGCTATAGCTGTTCCAGCTTCTGCCAACGCCAGTACTATGGTTGCGGCTCCTCGGGTACGGTATGCGTAACCCAGTCTTTGGGATTGAACGCTTGACGCTTTACCCTGCGCTTCACGGAAATGCTTATTAGCATCCGCAAAATCCCACCAAGCCAGCACGAAGCCTCCTATCCCAGCCAACCCAGCCCCCCAAAGCTTCAATCTCCCCAACGTCGCCGCAGCGCCTCTCCCGGTCACGCTATTCGCGCCATACCGCGCCACCACCTGATCCACATAACTAGCGCCAACTTCAAACCCGGCCGCAGCCGTGGTCATGGCCGCTGCCAGAAGCTCGGTCTTCACCCGCGCATCACTGTCGGGCAGCTCTCGTGCCTTGAATGCCATCAGCATCCCTTCCAGTAGGCAAACCAACCCGGAGACACGCACTTTGTAGAAATCACTGCTGTTGGCCTGCATCAGTCCTTCAGCCCAGGCCTGATCCAGATAACGTGCAACCTGAGCACCGCTGCGCTGTGCATTCAGTGGTTGCCCACTGCGAGCAGCGTCGCCCAGGCGAATGTCGACAGCCGCTTCATGCACCGAGGCAAACAATGTGAGGCGCAGCCCATGGTGCAGGGCGCGGTCCATGCTGTTTGGTGACCCGGTACGCAGCACCTGCCGTCCCAGCGCGACGTACCAGGCATACAAACCGATGCTGGCAGTGCTGTTCCTGCTCTGTAGCTCTTCATACAGCGTATTGATACGCCCGAAGGCATTCGCCGCGATGTGCGCTTGGCGGGCGAGCGCTTCACGCAACACGAACGATGTCTCTGCCGGCGGTTCGGCCTTGGCCGCTTCCTGCAACGCTGCTAGCGCTTCCCGGATGTCGTCCTGGTTATAGGTGATGCCGCGCATCGCCAGGTTGCAGCGGTCCGCCACATCGCTTCGCCACCAGTGGTCAAGGATGGCCGTGCCCAGTTCGCTGAGCTCCATGCCGATCACGCACTGGCCGGTCTGTTCGGCAAAGGCCAAGCCATTGATCAGGTCGGCGTTGTCGTAGCGGTCCAGCGTTTGTAGCAAACGCTCGCTTGTCACCCAGTGGGCATGGTCCTTGGCGCGGTCCTGTGCAGCCTGCTGGGCCTGCTGCATCGCCTGCTCGAAACCTTCGAGCTGATCGTGCATGGCCTGGCGGTCGACCAGATGGCCGTATTTATCGTCGAACTTCTTACTGAATTCGCCAGCATCCTGACGGGCCTGGACCTTGGCGCGGACTTCGCGCTCGAACTGCGCGAGATGAGGTTTCATCTGTTCGTCATGCGCATCGGCCTGTTGCCTTGCGCGTTCGGAAAACGCATAGAACTCCACGGGCGTGGCTGGCTGGTTGCGGATGGTCTCAGCCATGACCTGACGCTTGACGATCTGCTCAGCCACCATCTGTGGGTACAGCTTCTCGATCTCCAGGAACGACTGCGCGACCAGCAATTTGCGCTCGTTGTCCACGCCAGGTTCCACGGTGCGCTGCAGCCATGTCGTCTTCACCTCGTCGACGGCTGCGTTGCGCCAGGCATTGAGCTCCTGAGTGATGCCGATGGCGTCTTCGATCACGATGGCGGCGCCACGGGGTTTGGTTTGATTCATAAGCGGCGCCAGGGCTTGCCGTGAGGCATGCGGCGATACGATCTGGTCGTTGTTGAATGGCTGCAGGTCCAGCAGCGCCTGCAGCTGTGCATCGTCTTGCGCCTTGAAGTCAGCCACCCAGCCCAGTTGATCGTGCTTGAGTACGTTTGGCTGAGGCGGTGCATCCGAAGGCTGGATGAAGCGGGCGATATCGATGGAGGGCAGGCTGTTGCGATACTCGTCTTCCAGCACGCGGTAGTTGTCGAGCATGCGCGGCGTGAGTGGGGAGGGGCTGAACAACGGGCGCAGTTCCTGGATGTCGTCCAGGTCGTAGAGGGTGATGGTCCAACCGAAGGCGCTCAGGATTTCGTCCAGGTTGCCTGTGCTGGGGGCAGGCTCCCAAGGGGCGTCGGCGTTGATGTACAGCAGTGAGCCATTGGGCGCTACGCGGTACTGGCTGTGCCATTCGTAGGCCGGCGCGCTGTAGCGTTTGATCAGCAGGTAGAGAAAGCCTTCGCGCAGCGGGCGGATGGCATAGCTGGAGTGGGTCAGTTCACCCACATCCTGAAAGGGGCTGAGATAGCCTGGCAACTTGGGCAAGCGGGCGCGCTGTGCCGAGTTGCCGCCGACAGCGG
>Ga0065704_10000953_pt1 | contig 10822 bp, 9 predicted proteins | sample SwiRhicommuniRL2_FD_59091 | JGI IMG/M metagenome (GOLD analysis project Ga0065704, IMG submission 59091) | Switchgrass rhizosphere bacterial communities from Rose Lake, Michigan, USA - RL2 v2 (version 2) | ecosystem: Host-associated > Plants > Roots > Rhizosphere > Soil | place: East Lansing, MI | reverse complement strand
GTTAAAACAATAGACGATATCTAAGCATGTAGTATTCTCGAGCGTAATGCTGGCGGACGCGGGTTCAACTCCCGCCATCTCCACCAAAATTCGTGAAAAGCCCTGAAACGTAAGTTTCGGGGTTTTTTTATTGGTTGTACTATCAGTTATAGTTGTAAGTTATTTGCGTAATCTACCAAGTGCTATATAGGTAGGAGGAAAATTAAAGCTCCCTTCAAATCTTGAAAATTTATGTTTGAGCCAAGTCGAAATCAGTTGCAAATGTATTGGTTGATCTATAAGAATGCAAATATTTTTACTGCAATAAACCAATCAAAAAAGAAAATTATGTTGTCGAACATTTCATTCATTGATCAGTGTACCCCTTGGATACAGGGCATAACTTTGTGCTTGCAGACTCAAGCGATAACTTTAAGAAAAGTGATTTACTAGCATCGGATGAGTTTGTGTGTAAGTTGAAAGAGAGGAATAACGAACAAGATTCAATTATTGTTGGTTGTATATCAATACTTGGCTTTCTGACAGATAAAGAATGGTCTTATAAGGTAGAGTAGTGGGGGGATGCATTGGGGACGTAAAATAATTATTTAATGTGGTATGGGGAGTGAAATCTAGACTAAGAACAATAGTACATCAACTTAATTTTTCAATAATTACTATTATTTATCTAATTTAGCTATAATGTTCAACTAATTAAAGACAAAGCATTACTTATAATTTGCTGTGTTTTAATTTTTGATTTTAAAGGAATTTTTAATGAGTAGTACCCAGCAACGTGCAGCACTTCATCGCCAAATTTGGCAGATCGCAAACGTAGTCCGTGGGGCAGTTGATGGTTGGGATTTTAAACAGTATGTTTTAGGAGCATTATTTTATCGGTTTATTAGTGAAAACTTCGCTAATTACATTTCAGGTGGTGATGAAGATATTAAATATGCGGAAATGCCTGATAGTATCATCACTGCTGATATTAAAGATGATGCGATTAAAACAAAAGGTTATTTTATTTTACCAAGCCAACTTTTTAGCAATATTGTAAAAAATGCTAATAATAATGAAAGTTTGAATACAGACTTAGCCACTATCTTTGCGGCTATAGAAAATTCTGCTATTGGTTATGCGTCTGAAAAAGATATCAAAGGTTTATTTGGCGACTTTGATACGACTAGTAATCGTCTTGGTAATACAGTTTCTGAAAAAAATAAACGCCTAGCTGCTGTCCTAAAGGGTGTGGCGGAATTAGATTTTGGAAATGATTTTCAAAATAGCCAAATTGATTTGTTTGGCGATGCCTATGAATTTTTAATCTCTAATTATGCTGCAAATGCGGGTAAATCAGGTGGTGAGTTTTTCACTCCGCAGCATGTGTCGAAATTAATTGCACAATTAGCAATGCACAATCAAACTCATGTTAACAAAATCTATGACCCTGCATGTGGGTCAGGTTCATTACTTCTTCAAGCTAAAAAGCATTTTGATGCGCATATTATTGAAGAGGGTTTTTTTGGGCAAGAGATCAATCATACGACTTATAATTTAGCGCGCATGAATATGTTCTTGCATAATATTAATTACGATAAATTTAATATTCAACTTGGGGATACTCTACATCATCCGCACTTTGGTGATGATAAGCCATTTGATGCAATTGTATCGAATCCACCATATTCGGTGAAATGGATTGGTTCAGATGATCCAACATTAATTAATGATGACCGTTTTGCACCTGCAGGGGTACTTGCACCAAAGTCTAAAGCTGACTTTGCTTTTGTGTTGCATGCTTTAAGTTATTTATCTGCGAAAGGTCGAGCAGCAATCGTTTGTTTCCCAGGTATTTTTTACCGTGGTGGTGCTGAGCAAAAAATTCGTCAATATTTAGTCGATAATAACTATGTAGAAACGGTAATTGCACTTGCACCAAATTTATTTTATGGCACGTCTATTGCTGTGAATATTTTGGTTTTGTCTAAGCATAAAACCGATATGTCAATTCAGTTTATAGATGCGAGTGGCGAGGATTATTATAAAAAAGAAAAAAATAATAATGTCTTAACTGATGATCACATTAAGAAAATTATGCATGTCTTTGACAGTAAAGCCAATATGGAGCATTTTTCTCGCTCTGTGGCTTTTGAGAAGGTTCAGGCGAATAATTATAATTTAACTGTAAGTAGTTATGTTGACGTAAAAGATACACGTGAAGTTGTGAATATTAGTCAACTCAATAGCGAACTCAAAATTACTGTAGCCAAAATTGATCTACTTCGTAAGGATATTGATGCAATCGTGGCAGAGATTGGGGGGGAAGTATGAGTTTTTTAGAAATGCTGTTGGATGGTATGGGAGTAGAGTTGAAGCCTGTAGCTGAAATCGGGGAATTAGTTCGGGGTAATGGTCTACCTAAAACTGATTTTACTGAGTCAGGTGTCCCAGCTATTCATTATGGACAAATTTATACTTACTATGGGCTGTCAACTATAGAAACAAAGTCATTTGTATCAGTTGAAACAGCTAAAAAACTAAGAAAAGTAGATACGGGTGATGTTGTTGTTACGAATACTAGTGAAAATTTAGCAGATGTTGGTAAAGCAGTAGTTTACTTAGGAAAACAACAAGCAGTGACAGGTGGACACGCTACTATTTTTAAACCAAATCCTTATATCCTTGGGAAATATTTTGCTTATTACACTCAAACAGAAGAGTTTGCACAGCAAAAAAGAAAATTTGCTAAAGGGATAAAAGTGATTGATGTTTCAGCCACGGATTTAGCAAAAATTAAAATTCCTATTCCGTGTTCAGAAAACCCTGAAAAATCTCTAAAAATTCAATCTGAAATTGTTCGAGTTTTAGATGCATTCAATACCATGACCGCCGAGTTGACTGCCGAGTTGACCGCCGAGCTTAGCATGAGGAAAAAACAACTCAACTACTATCGTGATAAGTTGTTTAACTTAGAAGGTGGAGAGGTTAAACACATGCCGATGGGACATGAGGAAATTGGTTTATTCGTCCGTGGTGGAAGTTTACAAAAGAAAGACTTTACGGAAACAGGAGTTGGCTGCATCCATTATGGTCAAATTTATACGTATTATGGAACGTATGCTAATAAAACAAAAAGTTATGTTTCACCAGAATTAGCTAAAAAGTGTAGGAAGGCGCAAACAGGTAATTTAGTTATTGCGACTACTAGTGAGAATGATGAGGATGTATGTAAAGCAGTGGCATGGTTAGGTAATGAAGAGATTGCAGTAAGTAGCGATGCTTGTATTTATAAACACAAGCTTAATCCTAAATATGTTTCTTATTTTTTTCAGACAGAGCAATTTCAAAGGCAAAAAAGGCAGTACATTACTGGAGCAAAAGTACGACGTGTAAATGCAGATAATTTAGCAAAAATATTAATACCTGTTCCTTCACAAGAAGAACAGCTTCGAATTGTTAATATTCTGGATAAATATGAGTTACTAATAAGCTCTATCACCGAAACCTTACCACGTGAAATTGAACTCCGCCAACAGCAATATGGATACTATCGAGATTTGTTATTTAGTTTTCCTAAGTCTGAAAGGGTAGTGGTGTAATATGAGCAAGACATTGACTGATATTGCAAAACAATTAAGTACGCCTATAGCCATAAAAAAAAAGGTTAGGGAGGAAAAAGGGGGCATTCCTCCTAAGGAAGTTGAAGAGGTAAAACCAGTTCCCAAGGTGCAATTGATCTACGCTTTTAACGGTACAGGAAAAACACGGTTATCACGTGAGTTTAAAAAATTAATCGCTCCTAAAGTGGATGACGAGAGTGTCGACGCTACATCAACACGACAAAAAATTCTATATTACAATGCCTTCACTGAAGACCTATTTTATTGGGATAATGATTTAGAGGGGGATTCTGAACCTAAACTCAAAATTCAACCCAATACCTATATAGATTGGTTGTTTAGTCTCCTTAAAGATCTAGGGCAAGATGGAAATATTGTTAAATATTTTCAGCATTATACCAATGATAAATTGACGCCAAGTTTTAGCGCAGATTTAACAGAAGTAACTTTTTCTTTCAAACGAGGAGATAGTGAAAGTGAAAACTCAGAAACGCTTAAGATATCCAAAGGTGAAGAAAGTAATTTTATTTGGAGTGTATTTTATACACTGTTAGATCAAGTAATTACGATACTCAATGTTGCTGACTCTACAGATCGAGAAACGAATCAATTTGATCAATTAGAGTATGTATTTATTGATGATCCTGTCAGTTCATTGGATGAAAATCATTTGATTCAATTAGCGATTGATTTAGCAAAATTAATCAAATCAAGTCAATCAAATCTCAAATTCGTTATTACTACACATAACCCATTATTTTATAATGTAATGTATAACGAGTTTAGTCGTGCACAAAAGTATATACTGCGAAAATCGGAGAGTACGGCTACAACCTATGAATTAATTCAACAGGACTATGATTCACCTTTTTCATATCACCTTTATTTGAAAAATGAATTACTAGCAGCAGCGAACTCTGGTGATATACATAAATATCACTTCAATTTCTTACGTAATGTTCTAGAAAAAACATCAACATTTTTAGGCTATAACGAATGGGGGCAATTATTACCAGCGGTTGAAGGTAGCGATGCAGCGGGGAAAGCGAATCCTTACGCACGAATTATTAATTTATACAACCATGATAAGCATTCGGCTGATGAAATTAAAGAAGTAAACGAGGATCACAAACGAGTATTCAAGTTTTTGGTTAGTGAGCTGGATAAGATTTATAAGGGAAATAGGCAGTATTAAAAAGCTGACTTTAAGAGGTTAACATGAATAATTATTCAACAATCGCTGAAACTAACAACTTTATTATTCTTGATAATTATATTAAAGAAGCTCAAGTAGTTGATAGTTATCAAACTGAAGCAGACTTAGAGGGTGAACTCATTCATGATTTAGCTAATCAGGGTTATGAGTTTTTACCAACTTTAAATAATGCTCAAGCCATGTTGAATAATGTGCGAGAGCAATTACAACTTCTAAATAATGTGCAATTTTTAGATAGTGAGTGGTTACGCTTTGTTGAAACATATTTAAATAAATCAAGTGATAGTATTGTAGACAAAACTAGAAAAATCCATGATGACTACATCCATGATTTTGTTTTTGATGATGGCCGTATTCAGAACATTTATTTACTTGATAAAAAGAACATTGCTCGTAACAAAGTTCAGGTCATAAAACAGTTTGAGCAGAAAGGCAATCAAGCCAATCGTTATGATGTCACTATTTTGGTCAATGGTTTGCCATTGGTGCAGGTTGAATTAAAAAAGCGTGGTATGGCTATTCAAGAAGCATTTAATCAGGTGCATCGCTACAGTAAGGAAAGTTTCAATAGTGAAAACTCACTGTATAAATATATACAACTGTTTGTTATTTCAAATGGTACGGATACACGATATTTTGCCAACACCACAGCACGTAATAAAAACAGCTTTGATTTTACGATGAATTGGGCGAAGTCAGATAACAGTCTCATTAAAGATTTAAAAGACTTCACAGCTACGTTCTTCCAAAAAAATACTTTATTAAATGTGTTGATTAATTATTCCGTATTGGATGTAAGTGATACTTTGCTGGTGATGCGCCCTTATCAAATTGCGGCAACAGAACGTATTTTGTGGAAAGTTAAAAGTTCATTTGAAGCCAAAAATTGCAGTCAAACTTCGAGTGGTGGATTCATTTGGCACACCACAGGTTCAGGTAAAACCTTAACAAGTTTTAAAGCAGCTCGTTTAGCAACAGAACTTGATTTTATTGATAAGGTTTTTTTTGTAGTTGATCGAAAAGACCTTGATTATCAAACAATGAAAGAGTACCAACGATTTTCTCCTGATAGTGTAAACGGTTCTGAAAGTACTGCGGGATTAAAACGAAACTTGGAGAAAGATGATAATAAAATTATCGTAACGACCATCCAAAAGCTAAATATTCTGATGAAAAGTGAAAATGATTTGCCGATATATAACAAGCAAGTCATGTTTATATTTGATGAATGTCATCGTAGCCAGTTTGGTGAAGCACAGAAAAATTTAAAGAAAAAATTCAAAAAGTTTTATCAATTTGGTTTTACGGGTACTCCGATTTTTCCTGAAAATACATTGAGCGATGAAACAACAGCTAGCGTATTTGGTGCTTACAACAAGGATAAAAATAGAGGTGCTTTACATGCCTATATAATCACCGATGCAATTCGTGATGAAAAAGTCCTCAAATTTAAAGTGGACTACAACGATGTGCGTCCACAATTTAAAACAATAGAAAAAGAACAAGATGTCAAAAAGTTGAGTACTTATGAAAATAAACAAGCCTTATTGCATCCTGATCGTATACGAGAAATTAGTCAGTACATCTTAAATAACTTTCGTCAAAAAACGCATCGTTTACAAGTGGGTAGCACAGGTTTTAATGCAATGTTTGCCGTGAGTAGCGTAGATGCTGCTAAGTTGTATTATGAATGCTTAAAAGACTTGCAAAAAAATAGTGATAAGCCTTTAAAGATAGCGACTATATTTTCATTTACACCCAACGAAGTTCAGGATGCTGAGGGGGATATTCAGGATGAAAGTTTTGACGTATCAGCCATGACTAGTAGTGCCAAAGAGTTTTTAAGTGCTGCTATTGCAGATTATAACGCATTATTTAAAACGAATTTTAGTGTTGAAAGTAAGAGTTTTCAAAACTATTACCGTGATTTGGCTAAGCAGGTCAAAGCCAAGGAAATTGATTTGTTGATTGTAGTTGGTATGTTTTTAACAGGATTTGATGCACCAGCATTAAATACTTTATTTGTCGATAAAAATCTGCGTTATCACGGGTTAATACAAGCGTACTCACGAACTAACCGTATTTTTGATGCGACTAAAACATTTGGCAATATCGTAACTTTTCGTGATCTAGAACAGCCAACTATTGATGCTATACGATTATTTGGTGATTCAAATACACAGAATATTGTTTTAGAAAAAAGCTATGAAGAATATATGGAAGGCTTCACCGATGTATTAACTGGGGAAGCAAGAAGAGGCTTTGTACAAATAGTCAAAGAATTGGAGCAACGTTTTCCTAAACCCGATGAAATTTTTAAAGAGTTAGATAAAAAGGCATTCGCTAAATTATTTGGTGAATACTTGCGAGTAGAAAACGTACTGCAAAACTATGATGAATATGCGAGTTTGAAAGAGCTGCAAACTGTGGATTTGGATGATGCTACAGCAGTTGAAGAATTTAAAAATAAGTATTATTTAAATGATGAAGAGTTAGCGCAGCTCAAAACAATTGATATGCTAGCAGAACGGAAAATCCAAGATTACCGATCCAGTTATAACGATATTCGTGATTGGTTACGCAAGGAACGATTAGCGGAGCAAAAAGAAAAATCTACGATTGATTGGAACGATGTGGTTTTTGAAGTTGATCTATTAAAGTCACAAGAGATCAATTTAGATTATATTTTAGAGCTTATTTTTGAAAGTAATAAAAAAATCAAGGATAAGGTTGCGTTGGTTGATGATATGCGACGTGTGATTCGTTCTAGCTTGGAGAGTCGATCTAAAGAAAGTCTGATCGTTGATTTTATTAATCATACTGATTTAGACAAGATTGAAGATAAAGCTAGTGTCATGGATTCTTTTTATACTTTCGCTCAATTAGAACAACAGCGTGAGGTACAGGAACTGATTCATGATGAAAATTTAAATGAGGACGCAGCTAAACGCTATATCATGACTTCTTTGAAAAGGGAGTTTGCAAGTGAAAATGGTACTGAACTTAATGCGATTCTTCCTAAAATGAGTCCATTAAATCCTCTTTATTTGACTAAGAAGCAAAGTGTTTTCCAAAAAATTGCAATTTTAGTTGAGAAATTCAAAGGTGTAGGTGCTAATTTAAAATAAAAAAATTATATTAGTCTGCATCTACTTATATTAATACGAGTAGATGCAGACTCTAATTTAATTTAATTTTTTACATTCAATATCATTTAACGGTGAATCAGCTTTCATTATGATTTTTTCAATTTTCGGTTGAAGGGCCAAAGCCTCTTTAGATAGTTCTTTAGCTTCAGCAGAAACTTTGCTCCCGTTTTTTTCTTTCAATTTTATATATTTTTCGATGTATTTATTACTTACACATAATGAATCTAAAGCATCAATTGACATCTTACTTTTTTTGCCTGAAGCCATTAAATCTAGGTCATCATTAAGCTTTAAATTTAATGAATCATATGTTGTATTTACTGCATGCATTAAAAAAGTGGCATAACTTAGCAATTGATCGTTAGTTTCAGTTACCTTGTCAGCTTCATTGTATGCTGCTTTATACAAGAACTTTGTGTAATAAAGCTGATTAAACTGAGCATAGAGAGATGCTTCGCTTGCTTGGGTTACATCAGCTTCAGTAATTACATCCTTCTTGGGCGTGTTTGCTTGGCTACACGCTACTGTCAAAAGAGACATTAAAATAATACAAAGTTTAGACTTCACAATTAATCACCCATTTTTCTCATTTCAGACAACGGTCGCACATAACCATATTCAGCAACAGCAAGATTATAAGCCTGCCTATTCCATTTTTTTCGATTACCGAAGACTACTTCATACATTACTTGATCTATGTAAAAAGGACCTCTATTGAGTTTGACTGCTTCAGCAAGTCCTACATATCTGGCTTTATCAAATAAACCCATACCAGTAGGAGCAAGTTTTACAATTTCTGGTATATCTTTATAGTTAGCAGCAGCTCTGATTTCAAACACATCTTTAGCAAGTTCAAATAGGGCTTTACCTGCTCGACTTGTTGCGACATCTGTTATGTAAGATGCAAAGCGTAGGTACATCAGTGTATGAAAATATTCTGTATAAATTAAACCAGGTGTAGCTTTTTCAATTTCACGTAAATCGAACTGCAAACCAAAATGCAAAGCCATGTCATATTCAAAGGGTTGTCTTTCTTTAACATGGTCCCAATGGGCTTGTTTCATTCCAAACGTGTAAGGAACTATTTTTTTTACAGGTACTAAGTTTTGCCAACCTTCACACGCTGTTAGATAACCTTCATCTTTTGAGACGCACATGTTGGTTGTGCTTTTAAGATCAATTTCAACATTTGCGGGTTTAGTATCATAGTTTGAATGAAAAATTATTCGACCTAAATTTGTGTTTATTTCTCTTTGAGAACCAGCCATAAAAACTTCCAATAATTCTAAATAGGTTCAATTGGCTTCGATAAGTCCACTAAAATTACTTCTACAGATTCGGCTGTATAGTTGCTTTCATAAAGCGCCGTTAATCCGCTTTTATCAGTGTAGCCTTGTACAAGCAGTTGCCCTTTATCTTTACTATAAATTTCATACATAAGTTCAGTGAGTGGCTTTTTAGTCTCATCATCAACAAGCTTAAATTGAATTTTATGGATGTCTTTCGACTTGTCTTCTACAAAGCTATCTTGAGTTTGAGCTTTACTCGCTGGCGAACTTTGTGCAGAACCGCCACCATTGTCTTGAACAACTAAGTTCTGTTGTGGTAGTAATTTACAGCCACAGGAAAGAGAGTCGTTAACGCGGGCAGCAGCTTTCCCAAAAATTTGCATATACGGGTCGCCTGACACAATGGTCGCAACAACTTTATGAGTTAGGCAGGTAGCTTTGTCACCGACGCAAGCAACGGGAATACCGTCGACTAGGAACATACTGTTCCCAGAAATTACTTGACCACCGCCACTAGTGGGGCAGCCTATTGTTATATATGGTGTTGCCAAACTTATTCCTTCTTATCTTTATGAAGTGCCCAAAGCATACCAAATAGGGGGTAGACAATACTGTATATTTTTATTGTTCAGTAGAGTTAACTTATGTCCCAAGGCCCCCATGCCACAACAGAACTTTAATTTTTTGCGCTGATTTAAAGTAATCCACCATTGCGACACAGAGATAAGGGAGCTAAGCCAAACGCTTAGCCCATGTCGTTTTTATCGCACCGCCGCATCACGCTAAAAAAAGTAGGGGGAAAGTCCTGTGGGAGAGCAGGACTTTGCAAACTGACATGTTCTAGACGTTGCATGAGCTTATGCGAATACACTTGTTCAAGCCGTTGGTAAATACAGTCGCAACTGGCTTGGGTGTGTCCACCCGACAGACAAATTTCTTCAAAATCTTGCTGAGTGTGGAGGTTACAACCAGAAACACCGTAATCGCCTATTAAAAGGCTTAAAGCCAAAATAGGTTTATAAAGTTTCATATTATTCTCGTGATAATTTTCACTAAGTTATTAATAAAAAATAAGCCGCTTATATTAAAAGTCTTAAAATCATTTTTTAGGTAATAGTTAACCCACCCATAAAAATAGGAAAATAAAATGATTAAGTTTTTTAAATTAAAAGTATTTATAAATTTAAAATNTTTTAGGTGAGAGAAAGCCTAAATTTTAAATAAATAAAATCACGAGAGAGGATAGGGGATTAATATAAAAAATGNCATGGTCAACTCCTTAGAATTTATGGAGCTCTACCACCAAAGATCACCGTCAATTGATTATGGTGGTAGAACGAAAAGGGGTTAGCAGACTGGGATCCAAGGAACCAGCACGCGCAAGCGCGTCCCCCTCCCGTCCTACCGCAAAGAAAAGGGACGCAAGGGTCTAACGACTTATAGTTGAACTATAACCCGCCATGGATCTACGGTCTGCTAAAACCGACTGGCAATGTAGGCCAGCGAGACCATAATAATCATAAGTTTTTAACAGGTCAATTCAATTTAAATAAAATATTATAAAAA
>Ga0065704_10071522_pt1 | contig 10825 bp, 16 predicted proteins | sample SwiRhicommuniRL2_FD_59091 | JGI IMG/M metagenome (GOLD analysis project Ga0065704, IMG submission 59091) | Switchgrass rhizosphere bacterial communities from Rose Lake, Michigan, USA - RL2 v2 (version 2) | ecosystem: Host-associated > Plants > Roots > Rhizosphere > Soil | place: East Lansing, MI | reverse complement strand
GTTCCAGCGCGCAGGCGACGCCCGCCGACGGCATGGATGCGCCCATGGCTTCGCGCACCGTCAGCGCCTTGCCATGGCTCTCAACTCATTGGCTGCTGGCGTAATTTATCCGGTAGGGGAGACGCGCACTTGGAAGGCGTGTGGAGTCGCGGTTTTCAGCCGATATTGCCTTAGCGCCTTCGAGAATGAATGATGGCATTAGCACAATTCGGCATCATCCAGATTATGATCTGCGCAAATTAGGCGGCGGCGGCTCGCGTCCCCCATTCGTCGCAATGAATTGACCCCGAGTTTTGACCCTCATACTAACACGCGGCGAAACCATGCAGGCCATTCACCGCTTGTAAAGCAGGGCATGACTACAAATATGTTGACATGGACGGACCTAGAGATGCACTGCACGAATGGCAAATTGAAGAAGTGGCAACCTTCAACCCGCTTGCCTACGCGGGCGGATGGCCGGTGCATTTACATGCTGGGGGATGTGTTCGATGCTGTTCAAAAGCGCCCGTGGGAGACTACCCAGTCGCTTAGTCCCGCAGTGCTCAAAGCCCGACGGCAAGCAATGCGGGCGGTGCTGGAACGCTACATCATTGGCGCTCATCTGAACTTCAATGTGGACATGAAGGAATTAGGCTCGTTGAAGCCCGACAGCTCTATGCAGGGGTTTTGGGAGTTCCGTTCCGGCCTTCCAGTCGAACAAACTAGGCTTTTTGGCTTTTTTGCCAGACCCGGCGCGTTTCTCGCTACGTCATTTCAACCGAGAGGAAAATTTGGCGGTATGTCCGACCCAGCGTGGAAAGTTGAACGTGAGGAAGGTGAAAAGCGTTGGCGCGCTTTGTTTGGAGACAAGGAATATATAAAAATGCCTTGGCCAGTCGCATCTAAGGATCAATTTTTCCAATATTTGGATAGAAAAGATGATTGACCAGACGGAAGTGCAATTGCCGCTCTTCGCGTGCTTACCTGCGCTTGAGGAAGACGAACTGGATGATGCTGAGTTTCGCGCCAAAGATCGGGCGTGGGCTGCATTGGTCAACGTTTATGAGGAAAGAAAAGAGGCTGACGGCCTGAATTACCAAGTTCTCGGAGATCGGATCGGCCGATCTCGCAAGCAAGTGCAGCGGTGGCTCAGTTCTTCTATGAACATGACTCTCCGATCGATAGGCCTGCTCGCTGAAGGCATGGATGCAGACTTGGATATAAAAGTTAGCAAGCGATTACCTTGCGATCCTAGAACGAACTACGTTCATCCAAGTGAAGCGGCACGATCCTACATTGTATTTCACAATGCAGCGGCGCCTGCGAACTATATTGCGAAGCCGTTTTCTAACGCCTCCTCGTTCAAAGCTGGCTCGAAAACAACAGTTTTTCCGCGATTTTCGATAAAGTCGGGTAGTATATTAGATGATTAAAATTGGCAGCTTCTCAATCGGTTCGGTAGTTTTGTGCGAGCTAATTAGGCCAGAGGCGAATAACAAATTATCGATATTGGGAGTTTACTCGGCGGACATATTAGTTCCTCAATTCCCAGCTCAGCTTGGACTTTCGGCCTATATTGAGTTCACGCCTTCGAAAATTGGCCCATGCCGGGTGGAATATCGCTTTTCAGCACCAGGTGGGACGTCCGAGCTAAATTCTGAAGTGGAGATCGTCGCTCTGGGTCAGTCCGCGATGCCCCTTCCCACCGTTCCACTGATGGTAACGGAGGCAGGCCCCTTGAAAGTCGATATGAAAATCGACGATTCAGAATGGACGACCATCTTGGAAAAGCGCGTGATTCAGGGCGCGGTGGAAACGTTTCCTACTCCCGTAGAGGTGCCATCTCCCTGATGCGTTGCCGCTCTCAGAGTAGATCACGCTCCACACTGGGGCCTCATCAAAGGTATATTCAGCGTCTTCCCTAAAACCACCCATAAACGTCCACGGTTTCGAGGGTTTACGGGTGGCGGGGACCGCTTCTCAGCGGTAAATCGGGTCGTCTAGCGCCGTCATCCAGTAAGGACATTCGCGGTACTCACCGCCGAACCCCTCATCAAAAAATGACCAGAAATCCAAAGCTGCATCCCTTGCGGTCATCTTCGGAGGAATGCGGTAGCTCGCCGCGATCGCGTCGCCAGCGAACCCATTCCATCCAACCACCTCCGGACGATTTTGCATGAACATCTGGACGAGCCAGAGAAAATCCTGTCGCTTGTCCTGCATCGTTGGCATGAGCCGTCCTCCTCTGTTGTTACCCAGGGGCATTTGTTTTCAACGCGTTGCGATGTCAACACACGGCATACAGCGGAAAGCGGCAGAAATCCGCCGTTTAGGTTTATCGGCGCAGACCGAAAAACCGTGAACGAATCGTGGAAAGCGGCGACTTTCACCGGAATGACACCGGAATGACAGAAGCCTACGGGGCTTCCAATCAGCGGTCGAACGATGATGGTAGCGTTGGAACGATACCGCCTAGACAGTCCCCTAAAGAAGTTCCGCGTGTAACGTGATAGAAGGCATGTATGTGACCTTCCCTCGAACGCGCCGCGCGCGCCCTCTGCGAACTGGCGGGCAATCCACCCGGAGCTACCATGGGCGGGAAGCCGCTATGGATGGACTACCTGCCTGAGGTCCGGGCCGTCCTCGAAGCGATCCGTGAGCCAGACGAGGCTGTGCTTACAGCCCTGCGCGATAATGCGCCGTATGATGGCATGGAAGCCGAGTATGCAGAGGAAGATGCGGCCCCGTGCTGGCGCGCCATGATCGACGCCTGCCTAGCCGCAGAAAGCCGCTAGGCAGGCCGTAACTTGGAAGGCGTGCGAAGTCCCAGATTTCTGCCGTTACACCACTGCCATTCAGAGGGTAAATGCCGAACACTAAAAAACAAAAGCGCAACATCGTCACTATTGACCGCGTCGCTACCGCAGCAATTCCGGTGATGGTAGCGAAAGAATGTTTCTGCTTAGACAGCCTGCAATCCCATCCTGAGTCTCATTTTGGAATTCGCACCTGCAACAAAGGCTTGACTATTAGATGCTGCCGTCCAAGGACGAAAATGTTTCAGCGGGGATGATTGGACGGCTAAAACCGAGCGGGGGCAGCAATGAAACGAAAAAATTTAATTACATACACGCGAACCTTTTTGCACAAAAACCTGATTACCCTCGTGCGCCTCTACCATAACAAAGTATGGGGAACACAAATCGGTGAAGATACGCGCATTGCGCTTTCGGCCCGGCTCGACAAAACGAATCCTGCGGGCGTGGTAATTGGAAAACATTCTGCGATAGCGTTCGATGCAACCATTCTGACGCATGATTTCGTTAACGCCCGCCACGTCACAACGACGGTCGGAGATTATTGCTTTATCGGCGCGCGCGCAGTCTTGATGCCGGGCGTAAAAGTTGGGAACCACTGTATTGTGGGGACCGGGGCAGTGATTTTCAAAGATGTTCCGGCGAACTCCGTAGTGTTGGGAAACCCTGGCCGAGTAATGGAGCGCGGCATCATTACAGGCAGATGGGGTTCTCGCGTTGAAAATTTTCCAGATTTAGCTGCTGCTGATTAATTCATCGACTAAGGGTTTTGTGTTTATGATAAATTTGCGCGATCGTATTAAATTGGTATTCAATGAACTTTGGGCTGAAGACCATGATGTGGATCCGCCCGAGCTTCAAGATGATACTGTGCTGCTGGAAACGGGCATGGACAGTATGGGGTTTGCAGTTTTTGTAACCATGCTCGATGACGAGCTGGGATACGACCCATTCGCCGCTGACTCTGAGGCTGTGTATCCGAGAACGTTTGGTGAATTTGTCGCTTTCTACGGCAAGCACGCCCCAGATGAGTAACTTGGGTGCGTTACTCACGAGTAACCAATCTGATCTGGATAATGCGATAGTTATTGGAACGGCAGAGCGGCTCAATGGGCGCGATCTGCTTAGCTTGGGCTGTAAATTGCCCAAGCGTTTCCAAGGCTCGAATGTTGCACTGAAGATCAGTGATCCACTGACCTTCATCAAGGCCCTGTTCGCCTTAGACGGCCAGGTGCATTCAGTCACCATTCTGTCGCCTGACCTGAGCGCCGAAGCTACCGCGGTCGTTATGAACAAGGCTGACGCGGACGTACTGATAGCATCGTTGGATGAGTTGCAGGGCGACGAGCAATTTGAGCCGGTCAGAAGTTCAGACACCAAGTGGCGACTGACGACATCGGGTACGACGGGAGAGCCGAAATCCGTGGTTCACACGTTTGGGAATCTCGTCCGATCTGTGAAGCCGCCGCGTGCAGGTACTCACTCCCCAATCTGGGGCCTCCTCTACGATCCTAGTCGGCTTGCCGGGCTGCAAGTCGTGCTTCAGGCCATCGGAGGTGGCGGCAGCTTGATCCTCTCAGAAGCTCATGACGACATTGCGCGTAGGGTCGAACTGCTTGTTAGGCAGGGGTGCACGCACTTGTCCGCTACACCTTCGATGTGGCGAAAAATTCTCATGACCCCTCTGTCCGATGAGCTAAATCTGCAACAAGTCACGCTTGGCGGCGAAATCGCCGATGACAGAATACTGAGCGCGCTGTGCAAGCGATATCCTAGCGCTCGCGTCACCCACATTTATGCCTCTACGGAACTCGGCGTGGGGTTCGCTGTACAAGACGGAAAAGCAGGCTTCCCTGCCTCTTATCTAACTTCCATGTTAAATGGTTTAGCCATGAAAATCATGGAAGGCATCTTGTGGATAAAGCCCTCCAATCACGTTAATCGGCCCAGTGCTGCCCATATCAGGGTTGATGACGAAGGGTATATTTGCACAGAAGATCGCGTGCAAATTGAGGATGATCGCATTCTATTTCTCGGGCGTGAAGCTACACTTGTCAATGTCGGCGGAGTGAAGCTCCAACTGGAGGTACTGGAAAGCAAATTGCGCAATCATCCTATGGTTTCAGACTGCGCATTTTCTTCCATAGCAAATCCGATATTAGGGTCGGTTTTGAAACTTGAAGTAGTTCCGGCTCACCCCGTAGAAGATGAGAAGACTTACAAACGAGAAATAAAGTCTTGGTGTCGTGAAAACCTTCAGATCGAAGCAGTTCCTGCGAAAATTGAATTAATTAAAGAAATGGCGCTAGCAGTATCTGGAAAAATGCAAAGGGTCTCAAAATGCGTACGGTAATAGTTACAGGAGCGTCCCGAGGCCTCGGCCTAGCTGTTGTAGAACGCCTGATCTGCGAAGGATATCATGTTGTGGCTGTCAGCCGTACTATATCTGCGGAGCTCGATCGACTGCGCGTTTCACACTCAGATCAACTTGTGTGCGAAATCTTTGACGTTAGCGATATTGATGGAATCGGGGATTTTTGTCGCAGTCTACTGAAAAATTTTGGTGATATATACGCGCTAGTCAATAATGCTGGAATTGGCACTGACGGCGTTTTGGCTACTATGCACCAGAGCGACATCGAGCAAATTGTTAGGACGAATTTGCTCGGTCCTATCATGCTGACGAAATTCTTGGTTCGACCTATGCTACGGCGTAAGGTGGGGCGAGTTGTAAATATCAGTTCGATCATAGGATCGACAGGCTATCATGGCTTAGCTGTTTATGGCGCTACCAAAGCCGGCTTAGAAGGTTTCACTAGATCATTGTCCCGTGAAATCGGCAAGCGAGCCGTGACAGTGAATTGCGTAGCTCCCGGCTATATGGAAACCGCAATGACAGCCGCTTTGGAGGGCTCCAAATTAGATTCGGTGCGTCGGCGCGCGCCTCTGGGCTTACCTACTCCTGAGCAGGTTTCTGGCGCCGTAAGCTATTTGCTTTCAGACGTAGCGGCCGCCGTGACTGGCACCGTGATAACGGTTGACGGGGGAGCCACCGCCTAAAGATGGCGCGCACAATAAGCCGCCAAGCAGCGAGGACCGCCCTCGCTGCTTTGTAGGCCTCTTTACGGCAATGACCAAGCCGCGCGCGGATCGCTGATCTTGCGCATTATGGGCGACCCGATCTTCACGACCCCGATCCCGCCCGCGTTTGAACGGAACTGGATCGTGATCGGGCGACTGGTCCATCGCAACCGATTGGCACCGGCAGTCGATTTCACCGGTAGCTTCACATCCAGCAGGTAGGTCCGCCCACCCCCGCCGTTGCCGGTGAAGATGTTCGTCTCCCAGATCAACGCGTTGGCAGCGCTATACTGCTCATTCTGGGTCCAGATCGGTCCACCGCCAGTGTTGCTTGCGTTCCATGTCCACCCATCCCAGCCGTTCAGTTCGATCGGAATGAGCACCTGAACCCAATCACCCTCCGCAACACCGAGGATTGTGAAGCTAATGTCGGCGGTCGTCGTTAACCGAAACTGATGCAGGGTCGTGCCATCATTGACCGACGTGATGGTCAACACCTGCTTCTCGTTGCCAATTGCGATAACTTCTTTGCTGGCAACAGCCGTCGATGTGCCGACCGGCCGCGTCACGCTGAAGCCGGTAGCTACGTTGCCGGTAATTCCCGTCGCCTTGCCGCCGCTCGTTCCGGGCAGGCCAGCATAGGGGAAAAGATTTCCCGACAGCGGATCAACGTTCCGGTCGTCACCAGCAGTAACCATGGACTGGAGGATCGGCATCAGCGAGTTCGCCAGCACGGTTGCGCCATAAGATGACGGGTGGACACCATCGCTGCCGATAATCGCGGTATCTCCAGTTCCCCAGGTGGACGACGCCGTAGCGTCGATCGCGGTCGTGTCCCAAACCTTCACGCCATACCGAGAGGATTGCTTCAAAATCCAGTTGTTGAGCGTATTAATAGAGGCCAGTCGGGCATCACTGGCAGCCCAATCGAAGCGCCAACCCGCCGTCTTGATGACCACCCACACTCCAGCGTTGTTGAAAAGGCTGATCTGTCGATCGAGATGAGCGATGATGGCCGCGATACTGTTGTCGCCAGTGCCGCTCAGTCCACTGGAAATATCATTTGTGCCAATGTCCAGCACAATGATGTCAGGCTTGCGAGCGAGAGCATAGGACGAGCGATTGATCGTCCCCGGTATGTTGGCGCTATTGTAGATCAAATGATCACCGGACAGCCCCTGCTGTGATCCCGTTACAGCATTCCCCCCAACCGGCATCCGCCAGGGCATGTCTATCGATTCCTGCGCAAAGGTATCGAGGTTGAATCGTCCATCCTGATATTTGATTGGATAGAGATAGCTCTGCGGCGTCTCGCTAGTCCCCTGATGTCCATTGGTTGCGGTCTGGCTGGCGAGATAACGGCTATAGGTGCCGCGACCCATGAAACTGTGCCCCACCCCCATGACCTTCGCGCCGGTAGCGAGAGGCAGGGACGGCAGCGTGCGTTTCGGGAAACCATAGGCTGCCCCGACGGCGGTCGGCGTATCGCCCACGACCTGCGCGGCAGTGGGCTGCACCGCCACCGCGAAGAGTGGCAACACCATTTGCAAAAGCAAAATGGAAAGCAGCTTGCGCATCAGGGCACCCTCACCAGCGTTGCGTTACATGCTGTCGCGCCGCTCACCGTGGCATCGATGACAGCCCCGGCAGCCAGCGTGACCAGCGTCCCCCCTCCGCTGTCAGCAGCGGTCTTGCTCAGCAGCGTCAGCATCGTCGCGCCATCCGGACCGCGATAGCGGATGCTCAGCGTCCCATAGGCCGAGCAGAGCTGACTGACAACATAGCGCCCGCCAGCGACCGTCACGGACGAAGCAGGGACATTGGCCGCCACCAACCCAAAGGAGTCGGCAAAGCCGGTCGTAGGAAGCGGCGCCGTCGCGGACACTGGCGCGCACGTACCATCCAATTGCTTGACGCAGGTCGCCTGCATTGGCGCATAGCCTGCGGGCGCCTGCACCGATGATGCGGCCGCCTGAGCGAGTGCTGCGCTGGGCACTGCAAAAAGGGCAAGCGCCAGCGCAGGTGCCCACCGAAAGATGTTCATTGGATTTCCCTTCATCAAATGGGAGTGAAGATGTTGCTGTCAGGCCAGAGCGACTTCAGCCGCCCTCTCTGCCGTTTGCTGGCGCTGCTGGCGAAAAGACGACTGCCCCCTGTTCCGTCACCCACTGACGCAACGCGACAAGGTTCCACGCCTGCCGCTCAGCTATTCGGAGCTTGGCAAGAAGTCCGTTACAATCGGCCCCTGCATAAGCTCGGCAGGTGGCTTCGCTGGCGATGGACACTGGAGCCGGGTCGGAACTGCGGAGATCGCTTCGGGCCGCGAGTTGCACGCGCACACGGTCATAGCGAGCATCAACATCGGCAAGGCGCGCCTCATAGTCATTTCTGTTCCTTTCGTTGATTGCGGTCTGATCGGCCTTCACGCGCTCGACAGTGGCCGCCGCCTGCTGCTGGGCGGCGGCGGTCGCAGCGCGATAGTTGGCGACGGTCTGCTGGTGGGCCTGCTGTTCGGCTGCGCGACCCGTCCGGGCGGAGTCACGTTCGGCGGTGCGAGCCTCAACCATAAGCAGCAGCACAGCGACGATGACGACGAGAACAGCGATCACCCCTTCGCGCCACCAGCGAGAGGCAATGGCGAACGCCGCGCTCATGGCCGTTCCTCCAGCGCGACCGGATCAGCAGGCGGCAGCTTTGCAATCAGCCGTTCGTTCACGGTCTCGCTGGTGTCGCGTGCCTTGAAGGTGCCGATGACGCCGATCAGACCCGTGACGGCGGCGCCGATGAAGCCGAGCGCGGCAACGATCTGCGCGAGATGGGAATCCGGCTCGACGGAAACGCAGATGATCGCAGCGACGATCGACATGATGACGATCGCGGCCAGCGTCGCCAGATAGGCGACGACGTTGTGGCGATTGTTCATGCCTCATCCCTCGAAATGGGGGCGCCGACCGCCGACAGCCTCACCGGCCCACCGATGACGGGCCAGCCCTTGGGCCACCGCCGCGCGATGCAGCGCGATTTCTCCAGCCGCATGATGCTGACCGCGTCGCCCTGATTGCCGCCCAGGACATGATAATGGCTGGCGTCCTCGCCCACATAGAAGGCGACATGGCCGCCGCCAGTCCGCTCGAATACGAGGATTGCGCCGGGGGCGAGCCGATCGGCGGCAATGACGCTGCCCCATGTCGCCCACGCCTTGGCGCGAACGCCAACCTTCATTTCATCGAGCGAAACACCGGCTGCGCGAAGGCAGTTAGCAACGAACAGCCCGCACCACGGCACGCTGTCGGCATTATAGACGATGCCCAGCACTCTGACGCCGAGCTGCTTTGCCCAGGCTAGGATGGATGGATTGTTGGCGGCCCCGGCAGCTTCACGCGTGCCGAGAAGCGCCCGCGCAGCCGTCAGCCATGCAGGGTTGGTAGAACCCATGTCAGTCTCCCATGAAAATGGGCGCCTGAAGCGCCCGAAAATTCCGTAATGTGCGGATAGATCAGCCCGAACCCAGCAGCCGGTCATGAGCCGCGATGGTGGCCCCTAGTTGCCGGGCCTGCCCCTCGCCATCGACATAGGCTTGCAAGCGCGTAAGCCTCGCCTCGGTATCCCGTTTCGATGAGTGACAATCCTCGACTTCCACCTCCAGCTTCTCGATGCGCTCGTCCTGTGATTTGAGCCGGGCTTCCAGTGTCAGCCGGTAGCTCTTCCAACTTTGATCCAGTTCGGCGCGCTGCTGGTCGTTCACCGCCGCCACCCTGTCCGCGCGGCCAGTCAACCAGAGAATGAGCCAGCGCATCCCGTAGAGACCGCCGCCCAAACTCAAGCCGCCCGCCGCGACCTGCGCCACTTCACCCGCCAGACCGCCTTCGCTCATCTTTCCCCCTTCAATTCCGAAACGATGTTGGAGCCGCTGATCAGCTGAAGACGTTGCGCTTGATGACGCGGTCCCAGTCCGCCTCCAGCACGTCGATCGGCGAGCGGCCAGATCGGGCGAGGTTTTCGATGAACCCGCGATAGCAGCGATAGCCCTGATACTGGTTCGAGAAGCTGACGAACATTTCCGTCACGCCGAAGGTTGGGACGCGGGCCGAGAAGTTCGCGCTGTTGTCCGCGCCGACAGCGCCAGTCGAAGTCTTGCGTCCAGCCGCCGTCCGCACGGTCAGCCCCACGCCATCAGCGTTGCGCCAATAAGCGATCTGTGCCAGCGTCCCCAAATCGGCCACGTCCAGCGAAACCGCCAGATTGACCGCCGCGTTCACCGCTGTCTGCCGCCTCGCCTCGATCCGGCGGGTAGCGACCAGGCCGATTAGCACCAACTCTGGATTGCTGTTCATCCCCGCCGACCCGAAGGATGCCGAGAAGATCGGGGAAATCGTGCCGGTGTTGAAGTTCGCGTCCAGCGGAAGCTTGCAATATTGCACTGCCAGAAAGCGCTGCGACGCGCCGGGGAACGCAGCACCGGCAGGAGCCGCGCTCCAGATATCCGCCAGCGCCGCAGCAGGTCCGGTGAAGATATTCTGCCGCACCGTGACGCCCGAAAAGTCGAACCCGCCACCCGCATAGGTCAGCCGCGCATTGGTGCCAGGCGAATTGACCCCGCCTGCCCCCGCGCGCTCTGCCATGTCGGTGATCACCGCCGCCACGCCGGGATCGGCCGCAGCCGGACGACCACTGGGCGGACCACCGGGATAACACCAAGGGAAGGCGAGATCGAACAGGTATCGGACGCCCCCATTATCGTCGCGCACCAGCGCATCCCGCACCGGGAACGGCAGGCTGGTATCATCGGAGGGGACGGGGGAAATAAGGGCGGGAACGCCGACAATGGCCATGGTGATAGTCCTTCAGATGGATTGGGTAGCGAGGCGGAGATAGGCGTCGGCGATGACCCGCCCGCCCGTCGCCGGTTCGGGGTGGATCAGGTCGGCGTTGAACCATGGCCGCTC
>Ga0065704_10071521_pt1 | contig 10825 bp, 27 predicted proteins | sample SwiRhicommuniRL2_FD_59091 | JGI IMG/M metagenome (GOLD analysis project Ga0065704, IMG submission 59091) | Switchgrass rhizosphere bacterial communities from Rose Lake, Michigan, USA - RL2 v2 (version 2) | ecosystem: Host-associated > Plants > Roots > Rhizosphere > Soil | place: East Lansing, MI | reverse complement strand
CTACGGAACCTCACCGCCCCGCCCTCGCTTCTTCGATCCGCCCCACGAGGTCATCGCGGTTCATTTGACGGGCCATGGCTAACGCCTTGTCTAAAGGGTCTATGCAGGGCTTGGAGACGTAGCGGACGTGGTTTACCGTCAGCGGAGCGGGGCGAACGGGGTTGCGGGCAAATGGCCAGATCATGCGGTGCGCCCCATATGCCCATCGACGATATCGAGGATGGATAGCTGTTCGATCTTTGGGCGCTTGATGCGCGGGCGCGCATGTCGGTAACGAACTACCGCGTTCGCGTTCAACAGCGGACCATCGGCGAGCGCCTTGAGGTGATCGGGGTGCGCGAGCTTCCGAAAGATCGTGTCGCGTATCTCGATGAGACGGCAGCGAGTGAGTGCCGTGTCTCGGAATGCATCCCAAGCCTCCGTGAGCGAGGCGCCAGCGAGCAAATGGTTTTCGGCAGACGTTTCCAGCCGGATCATCTCGGACGGTTCAGCTTTAGCCTTTCTTCCCATATGGTCCTCCACAGGCTGCGACCTCGTTCCGCACGAACTCCAGCGGGAGTCCGTAGGACTGGGCGAGCGTTTCAGGGTTGAGGGTGCCGCCTGACGAGATGCGGGCGCGAAGTGCGGCGACTTTCGCGTCTCGTTGCTTTTCGACTGAGACGGCCATCCCCTCAGCCCTCCAGCACGTCGATGATGCGACCGCTTTTCACAGACTTCTGTGAGCGGGCGATGTCGGTAAGGGTGGCGATACGGGCGTTCTTCGCCGAAAGAGCATCGGTAACGCGGGCGTGTGCCGCTTCGGCTTCTGCGCGCAAATCATCGCCATAATCAAAGCAGGCAAGCCAGCCATCTGCGTATTCTTTGCGTAGCTGCGCGGGCTCCATGTCTTGAGCGTCCGCCTCCTTCCCCGCCGTAAGCACAGCGCGGACGCCAAAGCCGACGATGGCCCCCCCGAACAGGCAGGCCATGTGCGGTAGATATTCGATCATGCCGACACTCCCACAGGCGAGAGCTTGGCGAGCTGGGCGTTCAGGGCATCGCGTGCGCTCTCCAGCGTCGTGCGGTTCTGGCGCACCTCGTCGCGGTCGATGGCGTTGTCGTCCTCAAGCGCCTTGGACAGGGCCAAAGCAGCTTCCAGAACAGACGATTGCGCCTGACGATCGGTGTGGACCGTCGGGCGGCTTTCAACGCACAGGCGGTCGAAATATCCGGTGAAGCGGCCGTTCCATTCACGCTTGGCACGCGCGAAGGTCACAGCGTCCATTGTGGCCGAGCCGTCGCAGTATTTCGCGGCCTGATCCTCGCTCTTGCCGAGCAAGGCGCCGAGGTCGGAATAGGTCAGGCGATCCTCTGCCTTGATCTCCGAAAGCGAGCGCGAAATTGCATCCAAAACGGATGAAGCGGAAAATACGGGGCGTTTCCCGTGGATTAGCGGGTCAGGCATGTTCTACCTCGCGGCCATGGTTGAAAGGAACGAAGATGAAGGGGCGGGCAACGCCGTCCACCCCGATGAGAACCAAGCGCGGCTGATTGGCGAGATACTCGCGGAGTTCATCGCTGAGCTTGGAGAGGACCGGGCGATGACGCCCGACTGCGTTGTGAGTTTCGGGAGCCGACCCGCGAACGGAAAGGTCGGCTCCCTGCCCGCGCGTCGAGGGTGCAGATGCGCGCGGATTGCGTGGACGGACGATCATGATAGGCTCCCCGAAGAGGGGGAATCAGGATGGAAGTCGCCGTTATCATCGTCGTCGCCGTGTTCGGCGGGATGTGGAGCCTTGCCTTTAAGAGCCCCGACGCATTCGGGCGCGTATCTACCTTCGCCAGAGAAACAGCGCGGCCGCTGGGCTATGCTTGCGCCGGCGCGGCCTTTGCTCTCGGAATTACGATGCGTGGAGTTCCAGCCGAACGAGTCGCATACGCCATCATGTGGACCGGAGGCGCATGCGTGGCGCTGCTCGCATACTTGCACTTCCTCCCTTGGGTCAGAGGTGACGCAGAAGGCCACGGCCCCGATCAAAGCGACTGAGAGCGCCAAGTTTTCTCTGATGAAGCCCCCCGCCATTGGTCAGGCTGCCGTGGATTGGGAGCGAGCTGGAAAGTCAGCATCGGTCAGCGGCACCCGCTTACGCTTGGCGAGCGCGAGCAATGCGGGGCGACGCCATTCCGGCACAAAGTTGGACCGTTGCCAACTATGCACGGTTGTCGCGGGGATGTTGGCTGCGGAGGCCACAGTTGCATAGCCGCCAAGCTGGGTTAGGATGCCTTCTACCGTCTGCATCCTCCGACTATATGATAATCGTATGTTAGAAGCAATCGGAAATACGACCTTCGCATTGGACGCGATGGCGGGATGCTTTCATGTGTCCGACATGGACAATGCGGCAGAGATCAGGGCGGCGCTAAAAGCGAAGCTTGATGCCAGGCAGATCACGCAGAAGGAGATCGGCGTGACTTTGGGCATTCAGCAACCGAACGTCGCGACCCTCTTTACCCCCGGCAAAAATGGCAAGCTTCGCGGCATCGACTTCGACGAGGGCATGAAGTTGATTCGGCGTTTCGGCTTGGACGACCCAGAGAGCGCCAAGCCCGCGCTGCTCAATGAAGCAGTTCTCGGACGCCTGCTTCATGCGCTCGCACCGTCATTCCCAAGCTCCGATGTTTCGGAGTCAGCCGCTCAAGCGTTAGCTGTAGCTCTGACACATGCGCTTGAGCTTCTTCGAGAGACTGGCGCCACTGAACCAACCGCTCGGGAGATTGCGATGGCCGCTCGCGCCGCAATATCTCAATATCGCGGAGGCGCTGCTGCATGACGATCCGGCACATGGCGCAATCGAGAAAGCAGGGGCTGCAACCCTCCCCACATTCCGGGCTATCCAGCTCAAGCCGCCGCATATGTCCTCCACGCCGTTCCCATTTTGTTCTTATAGCCTGATAGGATTTTTCCTCGCAATAGGAAGGAATAGGAAAGCTTAAGTTTCCTGTGGACGGAATTTACAACCGCTTGAATCGGTGGTCCTATATCGTGGCACAGGGGGTGCTATAAGGAGGGGGTATGGCGGAATCAGCTAAGGCGTGGAGTGGCTGGCGGCGGCTTTGGGCGGTGCTATCACTTCTTATGGGCGCGCCCGTCCTCTATTTCGCCTATCAGCCAGTGAAGCACTACGGATACCTTAACGACGTTCCTAAATATGAGGTTGGGCCAAGGGCGCTAGATTGGCTCCGAGGCCAGAAAAAGTTCTGCGGCAAGCAGAGTGGTGTGTGGTGGACAACAACGCCGGTCTACGGAAACAAGACCATTACCAAAACGTACATCCCGAGCGCTCCACCCGCAGGCTCTCACGATTGGAACCCGCCTCAAGAATTATGGAACAAGCCCATTGAGCAGCCTCTCTATGACGTTAATCTCAATTGCGACGGGGCACTGCCACAGGATTGGTGGTGGTTAGCATTTGCCCCAGCTGCCTTAATGGCCGCAGTCGGTCTCACCGCCCGGTGGGTATATCGTGGATTTCGCCCAGTCCAAAAAACATAGTGCAGTCCCATGCCCCTCCGCGCTGATCTAGAGCTAGCCTCAATCACCCTTCCCCTAGATATCGTGCTTGATCTGGCAGCAGCCGCAAAGGGCAAGCTGTCGGAGGAAACATCGGCGCTGCTCAAGATCGAGGTGGCGTCGGTGCTGACATCAATCGCCGGGCTGGAGGATGAGGTGGTGATGGCGATCTACAAAGAGGCGTTTGGGTAGGGTCTGTTCGTGAGACGTTCCGGGAACGTACGCCTTGCGCGACGTGCGAATCGTGATAAACAAAAGGCTTCGGAAGCGGGAACTTCCGAAGCCTTGTTCGTCACGGTCTGGTGGACCAAAACTGCGTTTTGTGTTGGGCTCTTATGCATGTAGGGGCAAGCGCCGTCAAGAGTCTGCCGGTCCATATAAAGGACCATTTATATGTCAGATTCCGCTTTCGATATAGAGAAGTTTCTGAAAAAGGCTCGCCGGTCGCGCGAGGCGGCCAACGAGATTTCTGGCCAGATCGATTTTGAGCTTGTGAGATTCAACAGTGAGAACGCGGCTATCGATTTCAACGTCGATTGGTCGCATGAGACCGTATGGGGCACTCAGCAGCAGATCGCCGACGCATTTGGTGTGAACGTCCCCGCCGTTTCGAAGCACATCTCCAACATCTACGAGCAGGGCGAGTTGGAATCGGAGGCAACCGTTTCCAAAATGGAAATAGTTCGGCTTGAAGGTGGCCGCCAAGTTCGCCGCCAAGTCGAGCACTACAACCTCGATGTCATTCTGTCGGTCGGCTACCGCGTCAGTTCGGTGAAGGCGACCGAGTTTCGCAAATGGGCTACCCAGACCCTCCGCAGCTACATCGTCGACGGCTTCGCTCTGAACGAGGCGCGCCTTCGCGATGATCCGAATGCTCTTCGGGATCTTGCCGCGCGCGTCCGGGCACTGCGCAGCGAAGAGATCAACATCTACGAAGCAGTACGGGACTGCTTCAAGCTAGCGGCCTCCGACTATGACAAGGATTCCGATAAGGTGCGGTCATTCTATGCCCGGCTCCAGGACAAATTCTTGTTTGCCATCACCGGTAAAACGGCATCGCAACTCATTCTGGACCGCGCCGACTGCGGCAAGGCGAACATGGGCGTGATGGCGACGAAGGGATCGTTCCCGACGAAAGCGGAGGCAAAAGTCGGGAAAAACTACCTGCTTTCAGACGAGTTGTATGTGTTGCACATTCTGTGCGAACAGTTTCTCCTCTACGCTGAAAGCAAAGCGATACGAGGCCAATCGATGACGATGGCCGAATTGGATGGCAAACTCGACAAGCTTCTGGCCACCAACGAGTACCCAGTATTTTCGGGGTATCGCGATTATCTCAAGCAGCGCGCCATGGATCATGCCATGACAGAATGGGACCGCTTTATGGACGCTGTACGGCGGGGAGACCACCTTCCAGTCGCGAAGCCCACGCCGGGCTTGGGCGCCGCCTAACCCTACCGCAACCGACCGACTAGCCCCGCCCTCACCCGGCGGGGTTTTTCGTGTGCGCGATTCCTATTTTGGTGAGCATATGATTTTCGTATTGACATAAGCATACGAATATCGCATACCTATTTCCAACAGGGCAACACCGTTGCCGAGTTTGGAGATGGAAGAATGTCTCAGCACATTGATCAGGGCGCTTCGCCTGACGGCGACCGGGCTGCCAGCCTGACGGCCTCAGCCGTTCCGGCTTCGCAGAGTGGCATCCCTAGCGCAGTTGGCGTGTTCACGCCGGGGCCTTGGGAATGGGACTACTTTGGCGTCGGCTATGCCTTTTGCCTCGTCGGCTCTTCGCCTCACCATTCGAACGTTCGACAGAACGTGAACGTTCGCCACGACACCCCCGATGGGAAGCTAATCGCCGCCGCTCCTGAATTGTTTTCGGCTCTTTCTGAAGCAGAGGAATTCCTGCGCCGCCTCGGTTGGGTTGAAGATGCTGACAAGGCCTTTTCCGTCCTTTCGAAGGCAGTAGGCCAATGAACGCGCAGCACTCGCCCGGCCCTTGGGAGTTTCAAGCGCCTAATATCTTTTCGCTCGCTCCGGAGAAACCCTTCTCGTGGAGAAAGGCGCGGGTTGCTGTCAATTGGCTCGGCTACAAGGACAGCCCAACATTTCGAGCGAATGGCCTCCTCATTGCGGCGGCTCCCGATTTGCTTGCAGCGGCGCAATTGGCGGCCGCTGACATGGACTGGTCTAGTGGCAAAGGCCGTGCCGCATGGGACGCGCTGAACGCCGCCATCGCCAAAGCCACTGGCGGTGCAGCATGAACGCCCTCACCGAACTCAACGCAGCAACCCGCGCGTTCAAGGCTGACCAGCTTGCGAGCGTCCGCAAAGCCAGCGCGCACATCGACGGCACGGCCTACACGGCATTGCGGATCGTGCAGCGCGAGGTTCTGGAAACCGCCCTGCGCTATCGCAACACCCGCCACGCGTGGGGCGCGAAGGAAGCGCAGCCGCACAAGGTTGCCCTGTTCGCCCTGCTGCGCGTCCGCCGCGAGCTGCGCGACGCATACCCCGGCGCCAAGCCTTACTGGCAGACAATGGGAGAGATTGCATGAGCGCGCTCAATGGCTTCGATGTTTCCGAGGTGGCTGACATGTTCGCCTACTTGGACGATCTGCGCGTCAGCGGCGAGACCAACATGTTTGGCGCCGGCTCTTACCTAGCCGCAGAATACACCCTTGATCGTCGCGAGGCGGGCAAAGTTCTATCTGCATGGATAGAAACGTTCGGGGGCGAGAGCGCAGAGGTTCGCGCCGCCAAGGCTATCGGGCAATGACCGGCGGCACCCGCACCATGGTCCGCTGCTTTGAAAGCGTGATGGCTGACACCCCTCTTGCTGACCGCTGGGACGCTCCAGAGATCATCACCACCCGCTGTCTTCCTGTGGATAGCGACAGGATCACCGACATGACCGCTGACGAATGGGATGCATTTGTCGCGGAGAAATATGGGGAGGATGGGCTGTGAGCGAGCACCTGACCCTGAAATGGGGAGCTCTCAAAGGCTGGGACCTTGGCGATAACCAAGAAGCCCGTGCCGCCGCTGAGCGATATGCAGCGGGCGGCATGTCGATGAGCGCGATGGCCCAACACGACACGCCCGACCAGAAGGAGGCTTTGTGCGACCTGATCGACGCGATCAACGGCCCGATCACGAACGATTGGTCTGGTGAGACACTGACGAAGGACGAGGCGAAAGCTTATGTCCGCGAGTACGGCCAATGAGCGCCTTCACCCGCCACCGCCGTCTCACCATGCCCCTCACCGGATACCGGTCTCACTGGTCTTTGTATGTGATGGCGATCGGGCTCGGTTTCATTCTCACTGTTATTGGAGCGATCAACCTATGACTGCCGTCTATAAAGCCATTGCCGCCGTGCAGGGTGAGCTTGCCAAGGTGGGCATCGCCAAGGCCAATCGGAACAGCCAGCAAGGCTATAACTTCCGCGGCATCGACGATGTTTACGCCGCCCTATCGCCGCTGCTCGCCAAGCACGGGCTTTGCGTCATCCCCCGCGTGATCGAGCGCACCATGCTCGAAAAGACGACCAGCAAGGGCAATCCGCTCTTCTACGTCACCGTTCACGCGGAGTTCGATTTCGTCTCTTCCGAGGACGGATCGAAGCACACTGCCGCGACCTATGGCGAGGCAATGGACAGCGGCGACAAGGCCACGAACAAGGCCATGTCAGCGGCCTATAAATACGCCGCTTTCATGACGTTCGCAATCCCGACAGAGGGCGACAATGACGCGGACGCGACCACGCACGATGTTGCAGCGACGATCAGCCAGGAACAATTCACCGAATTGCAAAGCCTGATGGATCGCAGCGCCACGACCGCCGAGAAAATCTGCGAAGGCTACAAAATCGACGCCGTTGCGCTTCTGCCGGCGAAATCCTTCCCCGCCCTGAAAACCCGGCTGACCAAGATCGCCGAAGAACTGGAGAAAGTAGCAGCATGACGCAGGAAATCGAACAACGCACCGATGATTGGTTCGCCGCCCGCTTGGGCAAAGTGACCGCCAGCAAGATCGCAGACGTGATGGCCCGCACCAAAACGGGCTACTCGGCCTCGCGCGCCAACTATGCCGCGCAGCTTGTGACCGAGCGCCTGACTGGTCGCCGCGAGGAAGGCTTCACCAATGCTGCTATGCAATGGGGCACGGACACCGAACCGCAGGCCCGTGCCATGTACGAACTGGAAACCGGGGCGACCGTTATCGAGTGCGGTTTCTTCGATCATCCGGTTATCGTGATGACCGGCGCGTCTCCGGATGGGCTTGTCGGTGACGACGGGCTGGTCGAGATCAAATGCCCGAACAGCGCGACCCACATTTCCACCCTGCGCGGCGATCCGATTGCCGACAAATACGTCAAGCAGATGCAATGGCAGATGGCCTGCACCGGTCGGAAATGGTGCGACTTTGCCAGCTTCGACCCTCGCCTGCCCGACGCGATGCAACTGCATGTCCAGCGCGTGAGCCGCGACGACGCCATGATCGCCGAGATTGAAGCTGCCGTTTTCGACTTCCTGCAAGAGGTCGCTGCGACTGTCACCGACCTTGAAAACCGCTATCTGAAAGAGGCCGCGTAATGCTCAATCAATGCCAATTCATCGGCAACCTTGGCGCCGACCCTGAGGTCAAGAGCTTCCAGTCTGGCGACCGCATCGCGAACCTACGCGTTGCCGTCACCGAGCGATGGAAAGACCGCAATTCCGGCGAGCGGAAAGAGCGCACGGAATGGGTTTCTGTCGTTCTCCGCGCTGGGCTTGTCGAGGTCGCCGAAAAATACCTCCGCAAAGGCTCCAAGGTGTTCGTGTCCGGCAAGATGGTCACGCGCAAATGGCAGGCTCAGGATGGCGGTGACCGCTACTCTACTGAGATCATGGGCAACCAGCTAGTGATGCTCGACAGCAAGCCGGACGGCCAGACTGGTCAGCGCCGGGAAGCGCCGCCAGCATTCGATGATCTCGAAGACGACGTGCCGTTCTAATGCGCCACGAGACCTTCCCCTATAAGCGCGCCGTCGAACCGACCGCAGCACAGCGCCGATACCACAAGTGGATCGAGCAACAGCCGTGCGTTGTGACGGGCCGCTATGGCGTGACCAAGCATCACGTCACCGCGAGCCGCGACGGGGGAAGGTTCACGCGGTCGCACTGGATTGTCGTGCCGCTCATTCAGGAGCTTCACCAGCACGATCACGGCAAGCAATCGGTCGAGCGGCTGAACCATGGCGGTTTCTTTGAAGAGCATGGCGTGGATCTGGAAATTGCCGCGCTGCACACCCTCGTTCGCTATCTCGAAACGGAGCGCCCGTAATGCCGCATCGGATCATCAACAGCCAGGACGATCTAGACGACTTCTTCCTGCTCGCCAGCAACCTTGCGAAGCCCTTCACCGTCGAATGGCAGTTGGGCCGTGACCGATCGCTTGATCAAAACCGCCTGCAATTCCTTTGGGCGCGTGAAGCGGCCGAGCAGCGCGGCGACATGACGGCCGATGAAGTGCGCTGCGAATGGAAGCTGGTTCACGGCGTCCCGATCCTGCGCGAGGAAAGCGCGGAGTTTCGCGAGATATACGACACCGCGATCAAGCCGCTGCCCTACGCGCAGAAGCTGGTCGCCATGCGCTTCATTCCGGTCACGAGCGAGATGAAGGTGCCGCAGATGGTGCGCTATCTCGACACGATCCAGCGGGAATGCGCCGAGCAGGGCATCCGGCTGACCGATCCAGACCCCGACCTCAATTCGTACCACGCGCGCTACCGACCAAAGGTGGCCGCCTAGCAATTCTCAACGCCAAGCGAGCGGCACAGCCCCGCCGGTCCAGCTCGCACCGATTGCCCCCATGGACCGGCGGGAAAGGGATATGATGATGAAGATGTCAGAGCTTATTCTCGCCATTGGCGACGACAATGTTGAGTTTCAGAACCTCGATCACAGCGCGACCAGCCTCAACATGGCCGGCGGCAAAACCAAGATCACGTTCGGAACGACGCGTCCCATCACGCCGGACGGGACCGACAAGCTCGGCCTCGTCCTGTGGCTGGACCGGAAGGCGGTGGCGGACGCTATCGCGCAGGAAAAATCCGCATGAACCGCCTTCTCCAAGCGCTCGGCCTTATGCGGGTGTCAGAGCATGGCGACAAGCCAGTCATGGCGCGCGCGGCCGAAACGCTCGAACAGCACATCATGGACGTGAATATCGCCAAGACCGATGCGGAATGGTGGGCGCGCGAAGAGATCGCAAGCCTTCGCGACAAATTCAAGAAGGCCATCACCGACCTCGCTGCGGCGGTTCGAGAGCGCGACCGCTACCATCTTGACGCGGACGAGAGCGCCAACATCGTAGATGATCTGTCCGCCCACATTGTGACTTTGGACGCTGAAATCGCCGCCCTCCGCCCCGATGCCCTCGCCATGCGCCGCAAGAGGCAGATGGATAGGAATCGTAGGAAGGGGAAGGTCAATGGATAAGGGCGCTTCGGCTTCCGCCGACCGGGCCGTCGTGAACGGAGCCGGGCAAGCCGTCTCCACCCTTCGGGCTTCCGTCCCTAGCGCGGTGACGAAAGCCGACGCGCTCGCCTTCATTGGCGAGGCGTGCCGCAATTGGATGGAGACAACGCTGGATGAGAGTGATGTAGAAGACGCTCGAGTTGCGTTGGCCTCGTTCCTTGCTCGGCGCATTGGCGAAATCTCGGACGAGCAGACCATTGACCAGCTCCGCGCCGACCTCAAATTGCGCTTCGCTGCGCGGGCTTCGGCGACCCATTGGGCCACAGACAATGGCGTAACCGACGAGAATATTCTGTCGGTTCTTGCGGGGCGAAGAGAGCCGGGGCCTAAGCTCCTTGCCCTTTTGGGCTACGAACGTGTGACACGCTATCGGCGTGCGGGAGCGGCGCTGTGAAGTGGCGCGCGCCCAGCGAGCGCGTTCAAGGCTGGCTTGTCGCACCCATCGCCATTCCCGCGGCAGCATGCCTGTTTGTTCTCATTGCGCCCGCCATCCCGGTCATATGGGCATGGGACAGGTGGGACCGCTACCGCTTCCGTAAGCCGTGGCACCGCTGGTTCGCGTGGCGGCCTGTGATGCTGGGCGAGTGGTTCGAAGATGAGCGCCGCTGGGTTTGGCTCGAAATGGTCGAGCGCGTCCGCGCCAAGTACCACAGCGAGTGGATTTATCGCTTGCCCGCGCAAGCGATGAGCGCCGGAACGGCCAAGACCGAAGGGCTTGGGGGCGATAGCCCCGCCAGCGCGGGCGG
>Ga0065704_10071520_pt1 | contig 10828 bp, 18 predicted proteins | sample SwiRhicommuniRL2_FD_59091 | JGI IMG/M metagenome (GOLD analysis project Ga0065704, IMG submission 59091) | Switchgrass rhizosphere bacterial communities from Rose Lake, Michigan, USA - RL2 v2 (version 2) | ecosystem: Host-associated > Plants > Roots > Rhizosphere > Soil | place: East Lansing, MI | reverse complement strand
ATGCGGGGCTTCTTTTTTTTGGAGTATCGAAAATGCATCCCGACAAATCGTGTGAAATGTGTGCCTACGTCGCGAACGTCCTTCCGCCCGGTCAATTGAAGGGGCCTTTGTTCTGTCGGCGCTTCCCGCCGGATCGCTGCGTCATTGGGACCGACGCGAACCGCACGCCCATCATTCACATGGACCAGCCGCAGGTCTCGGCGGCGCAATGGTGTCATGAGTTCAAGAAGCGCGAGGGCGCCATGTATATCGAGACGCAGGGAGTGATTGCACAGCCAAAACTATAGGGCTACAGTAGCGCCCCGCGTAGGTTTTACACTAGGGGCGACGGTAGCAACTATGGCTCGAAAAGCTTCTCCAATCCCTGTCAATGACGTGGATTCAGCGCACGGCGACCCTGAAAATGCGGCGGCTTTAGTGGAGGAACAGGAAAGGGAGGCCGCGCGCCGTGCGGAACGCGCGGAGTATTTGGCGGAGCTTGATTCCATGGAGGACGGGGAGTTCTTCAAAGCCGCTCAGGAAATCGAGCAGACGGAAGGGATTAAATTTATCGTCGTGCGCGTGTCCCCTGGAGAGAAGAAAGGATATGTAGGGGAATTGCCCGCGTCAGAAATGACGATGGAAAACGTTAAAAAGAATTTCGGTCCGGGCAAGTACCGAATTCGAGCACAGGGGCCGCATGGATTTGTGGCGGGCGGCGGGACGGTCACTGTGGCGGAGTTCGTCCAGCTGCCCCAGGCGGTCGTCCCTGCGACGCCCGGAATGGGTCCGAACTACTTTGAGATTCAGCGGGCATTTGATGAGCGCCAGCACGCGCGCATGATTCAAATGCTCACGATACTGGCGCCCGTTCTCGGAACGATTTTCGGCAATAAATCCTCCATGGATATTCCGGCGCTGATTACCGCCTTGAAGCCTGCCCCGGCGCCTGGACTCGGCGAACTGACCACAGCACTCGCCAATTTGCGCGCCGTGAGTGGCGAGCGTGGCGGCGGCTCCGACATGGATAAGATGATCCAAATGGCGGAGTTCATAAAATCCATGCAGTCCGGCGACCGGGAAACGACATGGATAGATGCGATAAAAGACGTGGCCGCGCCCCTGGTGGATAAAATCACGGGCGGAAGCATGGGGCAAAGGATTCCGCTTTTGCCGCGCCGTCCGCCTCCGCCGATGCCGCCGCAGGTTATGACCCCCGGAAACCCCGCCCCGGTCGTGCATCCGCCGGAGCCCCCACAAGTGCAGGAAAACCCCGGTATGTTAGGGCTCGTCAATTATCTGCGCGAACAATTGGACGGGCTGATAGTCCAGGCTTCGCGTAACAAAAACCCCGAACTGTACGCGGAGCTTTTGCTGGACAATTTGCCGGAGGGTTTACAGCCGTCGCAATTGGTCTCCATGCTGGAGCGCGCGGACTGGTGGCCGATCCTGTCGAACTTTCACGCGGGCGTCGCGCCGTATGCGGAGTGGTTCGGACGACTGCGGGAGCATGTGCTGGATTTCATCAAGAATCCGCAGGACGAAACGCCCGACGATAAGGGGAACGAAAATGAGCCCGGATGATATGCGGCGAATTATTGACGAAGGCGGCGACGCGACGGACGTGGCGGCGCGACAAATGGCGCTCGCGCTGGAAGTTGCGCGGCCTTTTTTGCCCCAGCCCGCGACGCGGCTGGAACGCATTGTCATAGCCCTGTTGCCCAAGGCTAATGAAACCTCGCTAGATTTTGAGCCGACCCGTACGGCGGAATCTATCGTCAAAGCGGCGGCGGCAATCGATGACGCGATTTCACGCGTGGAACGCGAGCGCGAATTGACCCGAACGGCCGGAGGGGCGAAACAGTGAGCGCGGCCGACTATCCTTATAAGGAGCTTCTACTGGGTTGCGGTCGGCGCCGCGAAAAAATGTTCGCGCCCTTGGGCCGCGAGAACTTGGACCCACAGACGGGGAAATTTCGCTGGCATTGTTTGATTACCCTGGACCATAACGAAACGGTCCGCCCGGATATCCTCTGCGATCTGAACGCGATTCCCTGGACTCCGCTGGAGTGGTTCCAGCGTCCCGGCCAGCCCTTCAAAGTGGAGTCGCTTTTCCAGCACGGAATAGAGTTCCGCAATAACACGTTCGACGAAATCCACGCGTACGAAGTTTTCGAGCATTTGGGAAGCCAAGGCGACGCGGAGGCTTTTTTCGCTCATTTCTATGAGGTCTGGCGGTTGCTGAAACCGGGCGGCTATTTTTACGCCACGGTCCCGTCCCGATATTCACCCTGGCTATGGGGCGATCCGTCGCACCGTCGCGCGATCCTGCCCGAATCGCTGGTATTTTTGGACCAGCGCCAATATCGCGCGCAGTGTGATATTCCGAATCCCACGCCCATGTCCGACTTTCGTCCGATTTGGAAGGGCGATTTCGACGTATTGGACAAACGGGATAACCAGAGTATGTTCTGGTTTGCGTTACAGGCCATTAAACCCGCGAGGCTAAAGAAATGAGTACCCGCCGCCCCATGTCCGTCGTCGATTGGTTATGCATCGCCGCGACGGTCGTTATCATCGGACTTTTGTTCATCAGTTTTAAGGGCGAGGCGCAGACGCCCCCGGCCGCGACCGTGAAGTGGGTCATGCCGACGCAATATAATGACGACTCCGCGCTACCGCTCGCCGACATTGCCAAGTCAACCGTGAAATGGCCCGGCGGTTCGCTGGACGTTCCGGCGCCCACGGCGAGCGCCAGCGTTCCCGTGCCGTGCGGCGACCGTGTGTTTACGGTGACTGTAACCACGAAGGCGACCGCGAAATATCCGAACGCCACTTCGGGGGATTCTGCACAGGTCACATTCGCCACGGGGGTAACGTGCGCCCCAAAAGCCCCGACGGGGATAGAAGCAACCCGCTGAAAAAATTGTGGCTTCTGCTCGCCGGTTTGCTCGCCGTATTACTTGGGAGTCTATGACGTGGACCAAATTTTGCCGCTAATCGATCCGCGAAAAACCCTGTTTCAAATTCCCTGCATGACGGGGCAAATTGAGGCGGGCTGCGCTGGAGGTCTGATTTCCTCCGCGGCGGCGGGACTCCTGGGCTATATCGGATTTCTAGTCGGAAATTCGAATATCAGTTCGGCGCGCTCGAAAATTGCGAATGATTTTCTGCGGTCTCAGTTGGAATGGATTGTATGGATCGATGCGGACATACAATTTACGCCGAACGACTTGCGGTATCTCATGAGCATTGAACCCGACGGGGAATTTGGCGGGCAAAAAGTAGAGTACACGCGGACCGAAGTGACGGCGACAGATGGACAGGTACACGGCGCGGAGCTTGCGGTTACGGCGGAGTATTCGAAGAAGAACGACGAACAGGAGCCGGTCCGCTTTGGCATGGGATTTGTGCGGTTGCATCGGTCGGTATTCGAACGGCTGGCGAATCTCACGACCGGCGACGGCGGAGAAGCCATCGGGAAATACATGGACGAGGGGCGAATCTGTAGCCACTTTTTCCCGTCCTCCACGTCCAGCGATTCGCGCTTGATGCCAGAGGATACGTCGTTCTGGAACATGGTGGCGCTGGCCGGGATCGTCCCGCGGATCGAAACGCGGACTAACCTGATTCACTGGGGGCGAAAACCTTACCCCTACCGAAACTCCCTGATTTCCGGCTGAAATTCTCCCGCCGTGTTTGTTTGGCGCCCGATTCCAGGGCGCCAAAATTTGACCTTTTTACAGCGCCTTTCTAGTCTCGCGCCCCTGACTACAGGTTTGGGGCGCGATGACCTCTTTATATCCGCTGGCCGTGCCGCATCGATTGGCCGGAATTCCGTCAGGAGTAGACGGGGTTCGCGCGACGCTCGCCGAAATGGTGAAGATGACGCGCCTATATAAAAAGGATATCGGCATAATCAATCTGGCGCGGAAACTGATTACGAATCCGCCCCTAAAACTGGCGTCTGAACGTCTCTCACGATTGCAGGCTTTTGTTAGGGACAAAATTCTGTATGTGCCGGACCCACTCGACGGCCCCGAATTGGTACAGACGCCCAAGCGGACCCTGGAAATCGGGACGGGGGACTGCGACGATAAGGCTACCCTTTTGGCGGCGCTTCTTACCTCTATCGGCATTCCGGTACGGTTTCGTGCCGTGGGTTTCGACAACGGCCCATATTCACACGTATTGGTTCAGGCGCGACTTGGACGCGGCTGGCATGATCTGGAGACAATTCTGGACAACGTACGGGCGGGCTGGGGTCCGCCGAATACCACGCGAAATATGGTCGCGCATGTTTAGGGGTTAAAATGTCCACGCTAGTAAAGCTCGCCAATGGTCGCCGAATTATCGTCCCCGATTCGTCGCGATTTGCGCGCCGTGGCGCCGACCGAATTTCCCTCCAGTTGAACGGGCTGGGCTGCGCGCCCTGCCGTCGTGCGGCCCCGAAACGCTTCACGCCCTTGGGCGGAATCGACTTCAATATAAATGCCAAATCCGCCGTCGGCGCGGCGGGCGGTGCGGCCTCCGGCGCATCGGCGGGCGCGGCATTGGGTCCGATTGGCGCCGCCGTCGGCGCGGTCATTGGAGCCGCCGCCAGTTTGGTCGGTAAAAAGCCGGTCCCCCAGGCGGAACAAAACTGGGACGCGTATAAAAAGGTCGCGAACCAATACGCGGGAAGCCAGTTCGACGAAGGCCCTTTTGCGGAGATTATCAAAGGGGCGTTCGACACGAACAAAAACGCCCTGAAAGGCGACCGGGAACAATTCATGGCGCAAATTGCGGGACAGATTGTGTCCGCGCTAAAGGACGGGAAAATTTCCGTCAACGCGACCGCGCCGCAGATTTACGAATCGGTCATTTATCCGTGGATGGTTTCGGCCGGAAAAATCGACGTGGGCAAGTTCAACGCTCATCCGACCATGCGGCCCCTGTTTACGGCGATCATTGATCGATACATAAATAACTTGCCGATTACCCGCGCCGATATGACGCAGGTAAAAGGCGGTCCGTATAACACGCACGCTCCGCTGATTGTGGAGGCTCTGAAAGGATGGACTCCGCCGGGGACTCCGGCCGCTACGCCCCCGCCCGCATCTGCCCCGGCGCCGGTCACGCCAGCGCCGACCGTCAGCACTCCGGCGCCTGTGGTGACTACGCCAAATCCGGCGGGTACACCGTTGCCGACCTCGCCGGGGCAGAATGCGACCCTTCCCTTGCCGAACAATTCGGCGACGGGCGGAGTGGACGTTTCCGGCCTGATTTCCTCGCTCATGGCACAGGGCGCCAGCCAGCAACAGGCTTTTACCTCCGCTATGTCGGCGCTCCAATCTAAAGGAGTCGCGCCCACGTCCCAGGTACAGGCGGCGGTCGCGGATCAAGTCGCCGCCGCGGGCGGTCTCCCGTCGTGGGCAATTCCCGCAGGTATCGGCGCCGCCGGATTGCTGGCGCTTTTGCTGCTCAAAAAGAAGGGGCGATAAAATGGCACTTCCGAAAGAGGTTTCGACGGTCCTTTTCGCCGCGTGGTTACAGGAGAACTACCCGGACGTGTACGCGCAACTGGCGCAACAGGTCGGCGCCGGTCCCACGCAACACTTGAACGGATTCACGGACTTTTTGCGCACGGCCGGAAGCGCGATTGCGAACACGGCGAAAACCGTGGTCTCTGGCCTGTCCTCTGGCGTTAAGGCGGTGGGCGGCTATTTGGCGTCCTCGAACGGGATGGAAACTCTGTCCGCATTGGCACAGACGTATTCCGCCGTGAATCAGGCGACGCTGGCGACGCAGTACGCGCGAGCCCAAGCGGGCGAGGCTCCGGCCACGATTGAAACGCGGTACGATCCGGCGACCGGCCAGTACGTCCCGATTTATGCGCCGAACGCGGGTTCGGGCTATTTGGTCAATCAAAATGTCCTCAGTAAATTGTCTCCGGGATTCTTCCAGAAATATCTCTGGTGGATTGTCGGGGGCGTGGGCGTCCTGGCGGTTATTCTCATTCTTCGGAAACGGTGACTTATGCAACAGGTTTCATTCAAAGTTTCGGAAACGGGGGCCAAGGGCTTTTTGCAGTGGCTCCAAAAGGCGCAGCCCTGGCTGTATGCAAAGGTCAAGGGAAAAGTCCCGTCCTTTGTCGGCGGTTTGGGGCTGACCGCAGAGACCGCGCAGACCGGTTCCGCGTCGGCGACTTCTTCATGGTCCGATACGCTGAAAAACTTGCTCACGGGAGCGAGCGCGGCGTACCTGACCAAAACGCAGTTGGACGCGCAGAAGAAAATTCTGGATATGCAGTTGACGCGCGCACAGCAAGGGCTTTCGCCGCTGGATATCGACCCGTCTCTGTATGGGCTGTCCGGTCCGTCGGTCAATGTCGGCCTGACCGGCGACACGCAAAAGCTTCTCATGTACGGCGGGCTGGGACTCCTGGGCTTTTTCCTCCTGTCGCGCTTCATGAAATAAGCGGCGTTCGCCGCGGGAGTTTTCGTGAACAGAAAAGAGCAGGACAAATTGCTGTCGCTGGCCGGTCTCGGCGTGCTTGCGTGGATCGTCTATAAGAACTGGACGCGCAAGGGCGGCGTGGAAGTGGAGTCAGTGGAGAGCACGGACTGGGCGCCCGCCGGGGCGCAGTACACGAACACGGGCGTACAGGCGGGGCCATGAACGCAAAAGACGGGGTAACTTTGGCCCTGATTGGCGCCGCCGGTTTTGTGGCGTACAAGCTTTTCGGGTTCGTCGGAGGCGCCGCGAAAGAGGGGCTAAAATACCTCAATACTGCGGGCGAGGCTTTGGGGTCGAAATTGTTTGACCTCTTTCACCCGAACGCGGTGGGCGAAAGTTTGTACTACACCGTGACGTTCCCGAATGGGGCGCGCCACGCGATCCCGTCCGGCGCCGTGGATTCGGCCGGGCAATTCGACTATGTACAGCCGCCGCTTGCGGCGCGCCGGTATCAACTGCTCACAGGCAAGGACGGACTGCGTTATGCCGCCCCGGTCAAGTAAGCCCGCCGTCCCGCGTCGGAAACGGTTCGTCACAGCCGAAGAAGCGCGCCGACTGTTTACGCGCTTCTATCATCAAGCGACCCGCGGCACGTCCAGGGCGGAAGAAATCGACTTGCACACGAAGACGCGAGCGTTTAAGAAAAATCCGCGTCGCAAAGGCCCCTGGAAAAAAGGCAAGGTTCCGCCGCATCTGAAAAAGTACCTATTCAAGTGAAGCGTTTCGAGCTTCATTATACGCGGATAGATAAGGAGCACGGACCCCTAACGGAATCCTCGCGTCATAAGACGCGCGCTCTGGCGGAGAAATACGCGCGGCGGCTGGTGAACATTTCCAAGCCGGGAACATGGACGTTCAAATTGACCGACCACGGCGCGACGACTCGCGCGAAAAATCCGCGCATTCCTCGCAAGGAATTAGCCGGGGTCTCCAAACTGTACAAAGGATTTCGCGAAAAAGCGCCGTCGCGCGCCCGCCGCGTGTCCGTCTCAATTCCTCGCGCTTTGATGGTCATGGGCAAGGCCGAATTTATCGGCTACCGGACCACGCACGGGGATGAGGCTAAATTGTACAAACACGATTTCAAGCCGGGATCGCGGCCTTTGCTATGCGTGGACCAGCATGGCAAAATATTTTTCGTCGGGGGACGCTACAGAGTCACGTCCCGCGGCATTGTCGATCTGGACTCTAAACGGCGCGAGTTAGACTAGGAGTATTTAGCTATGAAAATTTCCATTGGTGTTTCTGTCCTGTTCCGCAACGCTCAGGGGATCGTACGCCCCGCGACCGTGGTGGAAATGCAGGAGCGCGAGGGCGGGCTAGACGTGGCTTTGCTGCACGTTCTGGAGCCCAAGTCCACGCCCGTCGGTTCGTACTATATCGAATCGCTTGCGACCTCCGCGGAGGGGTCGGAAGTGGGCTTCTTTTCCTATTCGGAGGCGCCGAAGAATTCGACGCAACCCGTTGAAACTGGCTTCGCGGCGACGGAACCAGCGGCTTCGGAGTCTGAAAATTTGACACAGGAGGAACAGGGCGCATAAATTCGCCCCCGTTCAATGATCGCCGGGGCAGGGACGCCCCAAACATGAAAAATTGCGCTGGCCTATTGGCTGGCCCCCGGTTGCGCTAACTTTAGACGGGGCAAATCTTCCGAATTCCGCAAAGGTTCGGGCCATCGGAGAACTACGATGCCCGGACAAGAAATTCTGCTCATCAATCCCCGCCGCAAAAAGCGCGTGAAGTCACGTCGCCGTCGGCGTTCCGCTCGCGCCGCGAATCCGCGTCGCCGTCGTCGTCATTCGGTCGGCGGTTTCCGCCGTCGCCGTCGCCACTCCAATCCGCGCTTTTCAGTGCGGGGCGTTACCGGCCTGATTCTGCCCGCCGGTACGGGCGCACTCGGCGCGGTCCTTCTGGACGTGCTTCTGGCGTACGTTCCCGTTCCCGATAACCTCAAGTCGGGCATCCTGGGAACCGTGACGAAAGCGGCAGGCGCGATTGCGCTGGGATTCGGCGCCGGAAAAGTCTTCGGCAAACGGACCGGAGTTCTCTTTACCGGCGGCGCCCTGACTGTGATTGCCTATCAACTGGTGCGCCAGTTGGCGGCGGATTCACTGGGCGACAAAGTGAAGGGGCTTTCGGGGTACGCGGATTTCGTGGACTACCAGGGCTCCGCCGGAGGCGGTCAAGTTAACGGCATGGGCGCGTATATGCCCAATGCGCAACTGGGCTATGTCTCCCCCGCTGGTGTCGTGAATGGCGCTCCGCAGTCCGATGGACTTGGCGCAATGGGCGCCTACATGAACGACATGGGCATGTGACGAAAACGGCGCCGGAATTCGAAAGAGTTCCGGCGCCTTCTGATTTCTGGCTTTCTGTCCCGGCGATTTTTGAAGGGTTTTTCCAGCAACTATTTTTCCTGCCCAAAGCGAAACAGGAAAAGAGGGTACAAAAATGTTAGGCCGACCGATTCTGACCGACGCTCAACTGAACGCCCACCGCGTGACCGTCGGGAACGTCAATGACGTGATTTGGGCTCCCCTGTTCGATTTCGTGTCGTATATCACTGCGGGACAGTTGGCGCTGTCTTTCTTCGCCACTCCGCAGGGTCAAGGCACCACGACCGCCCCAGGCGCGTCGGGCTCCAAAACCATCGCCGATACGAACATGAATTCCGCCGGTCAATTGACCAAGGGGAATGAGTTCTACATGACGGGGCAGGAAATCCTGTTCTTTCCGCCGGGCAATCCCGGCATCGTGGACGGCGGCGCAACCGCGAACGCATTCCTGAATGACACGTATCTCGTGTCAAAGTCGGGCGTTCTGACTCTCAAAGTCGGATCGGACCGGAACTACATTCAGGACGGCCCGCTGGGTCAGTTCCCGGCCGTGACTCGTCTCGCGGTCGCCGGAACCATCGCGGGCGACGTGACGGGAGCCGTCACGACCACGAACACCAATTCGGCCGTGTATGCCGCCATGGCGGGCGAGACCTACACAATCACGCCACTCTACATCGAATCCAATCAGGGATTCACGGAGACCGTGAACTGGCCCGCGCTGGTGGCAATTTCGGGCGTCGGTCGCCTGGGCTCGCGCCTGCGGGGTTATCTCATCCGCGCCGCGCAGTAATTCGCGCGACGGCCTAGAGCGCCGTGGGGGCGGAAGGATTCGCCCCCGTCTTTAGATGACAAAATCCACGGAAGAACTTTCGAGCCATAAAAGTCGGAGATTTTCTCATGAATGTTCCAGGGGATCGCAACGGCCCGCAACAGGGCTATAACGCTGGCCAGTACGTCGCCAAAAATTCGTTCATTTACGGAACGGGTTTCGTGGCCGCACTCTTGCCCGCTTCTTCCACGTCGTCCACGTTCAATATCGACGGGGACTCGGATTTCTACTGGCAGAAATTGAACGTTCACGCGGTCTCGGCGGATGACGCCACGACCTACGCGAACGAACTTCTGCCAGAGGTCAATATCGTTATCACGAACACGACGACCGGGCGGCAGTACATGAACGCGGCGATTCCGCTGGCGAACATTGCCGGAACCGCGCGCCTCCCGTTCATCCTGCCAATGGTGACGTACTTCCCGGCAAAATCGACGATCAAAGTGGAGTACCAGAACGTGAGCGACAATGCCACGTATTCGGACCTCTACCTGTCCTTTATCGGAATCAAGGCTTTCCTGGGCTAGATTTCGGCACACTGGCGCGCGGGGTGAAAATCCCGCGCGCTTTTCGGGGGCTCGCCAATGATCGAATTTCAGAACGGCCAAGACTTCATAGACCGCGACCCCCAAGCCCCGCCGGATAACCGGCCGTCGGGCGACGTGGTAGGCGAGGGTCGCGCTTACAGCGATTTCAACCGCACTCCGGCGGGCGAACCCGACCTAAAGTTTGACGTTCGTTCCATCTTCGATTCCCGCCCGGTCAACGCGTACGATTTCAATATCTCCGGACAATTCACGTATGCGGGCAACGATACCCCGGAGACTTTCGTGGTGTTCACGGTCCCGGAGGGATACGTGGCCATTGTGCGGGACTGGTATCACGAATTTTTCCCGACTCCCGTAATCGGTTCGAATCGGGATATTCTCATGACTCCGCAAGTGGCCCGCGCGGACGTGCAGAATAACATTGACGTTCCCATTGGGTCCGTTGCTCAAAAACCGTTCCTCGAATTGTTCTTTCTGGCGGACGAATTTCAGGAGGTCGGATTTCGCATCAATTCGCCCCTGGTAATTCCGACCACGGAAGGGACGAACCTTTCTGTGCGCCTCCATGGAACGTTCCTGCTCAAGCGGAATATTCCGTATCAGTTCGAAGTCGCGAATCCTTGCGGCGGTTGCGG
>Ga0065704_10002108_pt1 | contig 10828 bp, 7 predicted proteins | sample SwiRhicommuniRL2_FD_59091 | JGI IMG/M metagenome (GOLD analysis project Ga0065704, IMG submission 59091) | Switchgrass rhizosphere bacterial communities from Rose Lake, Michigan, USA - RL2 v2 (version 2) | ecosystem: Host-associated > Plants > Roots > Rhizosphere > Soil | place: East Lansing, MI | reverse complement strand
ACGGCTTTGCGGGCGAAGGCGACTGGAAAACCGCCGCCCTGCTTCGCATCATGAAGGTGATGTCGACCGGTCTACAGGGCGGCACCTCATTTATGGAGGATTACACCTACCACTTCGAGAACGGCAACGATCTGGTGCTCGGCTCGCACATGCTGGAAGTGTGTCCATCCATCGCCGTCGAAGAGAAACCGATCCTCGACGTGCAGTACCTGGGCATTGGCGGCAAAGCCGATCCGGCCCGTCTGATCTTCAACACCCGCACCGGCCCGGCGATAAATGCCAGCCTGATCGATCTGGGCGATCGGTTCCGCCTGCTGGTGAACTGCGTGGATGCCGTGGAAACCCCGCATTCATTGCCGAAACTGCCCGTCGCGAACGCCCTGTGGAAAGCGCAGCCGGATCTGCCGACCGCGTCTGAAGCCTGGATCGTGGCCGGAGGCGCGCACCACACGGTCTTCAGCCACTCGCTGGATCTGAACGATATGCGCCAGTTCGCGGAGCTGCACGACATCGAGCTGACCGTCATCGATAACGACACCCGTCTGCCAGCGTTTAAAGACGCGCTGCGCTGGAACGAAGTCTATTACGGTTCAAAACGTTAAGCGCGTGCCCGGCGGCACGTCGTCTGCCGGGCTTATAAACCCAGGCCGGATAAGCGAAGTGCCATCCGGCAAGGAGAACAGAATGCTTGAAGCATTAAAGCAGCAGGTGCTGGAAGCCAACCTGGCCCTGCCGAAACACCATCTCGTCACCCTCACCTGGGGCAACGTCAGCGCTGTCGATCGGGAGAAAGGGGTGTTTGTGATTAAGCCGTCCGGCGTGGATTACAGCGTGATGACCGCCGAGGATATGGTGGTGGTGAGCATCGCGACCGGAGAAGTGGTCGAAGGGAAGAAAAAGCCCTCTTCCGATACGCCAACCCATCGCCTGCTCTATCAGTCATTCCCGTCGATTGGCGGTATCGTGCATACCCACTCGCGCCACGCCACCATCTGGGCGCAAGCCGGACAATCCATTCCGGCGACGGGCACGACCCATGCCGACTATTTTTACGGCACCATCCCCTGCACCCGTAAAATGACCGATGCGGAAATTAACGGCGAGTATGAGTGGGAAACGGGCAACGTGATCGTCGAAACCTTTGAAAAAGCGGGAATCAATGCGGCGCAAATGCCGGGCGTGCTGGTGCACTCTCACGGGCCGTTTGCGTGGGGCAAAAACGCCGAGGATGCGGTGCATAACGCCATCGTGCTGGAAGAGGTCGCCTATATGGGGATCTTCTGCCGCCAGCTGGCGCCACAGCTTCCGGATATGCAGCAAACCCTGCTGGATAAACACTATCTGCGCAAGCACGGTGCGAAAGCGTATTACGGGCAGTAACTAATACAAGGCATCTGCGGTTTAGGTGCCTTGCATTAATATAAATTGTCAATGACTTAGTTAAAACAATAAAAATATCACATTTGTTTCACTCTATCTCCTTTGCTATAAAAAATAGAGCAAAGGAGATAGATATGAGCAAACGTAGTGAAATCACGGATGGTACATTAGCAACCACACGTAAACGTGGATTAGTTTACACTGAAAGATTAGGGTGGATAGATCTCGGTCATGCTCAGGGTAATGATGCGAGATTTTTAAAAGAACAATTAGACCGCGAATCATTCCCCCGTTATTTTGAGGAATATAATGAATGGTACTTTCCGGTATCGTACCATCAAGAAATGGGCAAAAAAGGTAGCGTTTTTGGAAGAGAGTTAACCTTTCACACGGGTGTAAACACGCAAGTAATGGTTAAAGCGTGTTTGTCCCCGGAGATAAAAGCAAGAGTCGCACTGACTATAATGTACGGAACAGCAAAAAGGTTTGAAGCATGGCAAAACTCCGCACTTTTCAATTGGTTCACCGATAGTGGATTTAGTGGTGAAGATTTAGTCTCTGATTTGCTTGGATTCTATCGGGTTTTTAGCAAAGGGCCAGACCCTCTTTGGCTTGCGAAACCCGTGTCGTATGAAACAGCAATACAGATATGGGACGCTCATGATCCTATCGGACATTACAAAAATACGGACTTTTCACCTCTTCTTTTCTCAACCTCTCCACCCAGGCGGTATGGAAACCCGATAAAAAAAGACTTACCGGAGTGGCTGAATTATATAAAGCCTTTTAAACATGAATACAGCAATTTCTTCCTTAATAAATTTAGAGATAGACCCGAAAGCCATTTTTTCAGAGATCGCTCAAGAATCAATCATGACCTTTATGGCTCAATCCAATCATCAAATGCTAAAAATTTTTCAGATGATCCCTTTAAACGTCCTGTGTTATTTTTATTAAACCCACATAAACCTTTGTCGAGTTGGGTAAAATGAAAAAATTAACATTAGTAATGATGGCTGTTATTTTATCCCCCCCCTTGTTTATTTATGGCTGGTTTGCCCTCACCTCTGGAGAGCACCAATATGCAGAAACAGATATTCTCTCTTTCTGGCTCTACACCCCAACCGAATTAAAGGATACACCCAAAATATCAGACATTGCCTTGTATGATTACGAATACGATCCTGACAACGAACAGACAAGTGTCATTATTCACTGGACTAATATCCGTGATATCGCAGAGCAAAAGAAACTGTTATATAATTTTGTTCAACAACTTGCTGATTACAAAAAGGATAACTGCGGATGGAAATACAATAATAAAGATGATTACTCCGACGACTACAAACGATATTGTATTTCTCAAAAGGGAAATACCCTTGAACTGCAATTTTTTGAGACAGTACACTAACAAACACCTGTATAAAATCACAGCACCCCAAACAAAACCAGGCTATAATCACGCTTGGTTTTGTTTTTTGGGATGACGGTGTGACGCAGGCGCGAGAAGGCTTTTTACTGACCCGACACTGGCGGGATACGCCGCAGGGTACTGAAGTGGAATTCTGGCTGGCGACGGACGAGGGCCCGCTGAACGTCACGCTGCCGCCACAGGAGTCCGTGGCGTTTATCCCGGAACAGCACGTCGAAAAAACGCGCGAGGTGTTACGCGGGGAAAACGGCTGGCGCATCACGCCGCTTGAGCTGAACGATTTCCACCGCCAGCGCGTTTACGGGCTATACTGCCGCGCCCATCGCCAGTTGATGCGCTTTGAAAAGCTGCTGCGAGAAGCCGGGGTAACGCTGTACGAAGCGGATATTCGCCCGCCGGAACGTTTCCTGATGGAGCGTTTTATTACCGCTCCCGTCTGGGTCGACGGCACGCCGCAGGGCGGCAAACTGCTCAACGCCCGCTTCAAACCCAATCCCCACTACCGACCGCCCCTGAAATGGGTGTCGCTGGATATCGAAACCACGCGCCACGGCGAGCTGTATTGCATCGGCCTTGAAGGCTGCGGGCAGCGGATTGTCTATATGCTCGGGCCGCCAAACGGTGATGCCTCAGCCCTCGATTTTGAGCTGGAGTATGTCACCAGCCGCCCACAGCTGATTGAAAAGCTAAACCAGTGGTTTGCCATTCACGATCCTGATGTCCTGATTGGCTGGAATGTGGTGCAGTTTGACCTGCGCGTGCTGCAAAAGCATGCCGAGCGTTTCCGTATTCCGCTGATGCTGGGCCGCGGCAACAGCGAGCTTGAGTGGCGCGAGCACGGTTTTAAGAATGGCGTGTTCTTCGCGCAGGCTAACGGGCGGGTGATTATCGACGGTATCGACGCGCTCAAATCTGCCTTCTGGAGTTTCTCCTCGTTTTCGCTGGAAGCCGTCTCTCAGGAGCTGCTCGGTGAAGGGAAATCCATCGACAATCCCTGGGATCGGATGGATGAGATTGACCGGCGCTTCAATGAAGACAAACCGGCGCTAGCCACCTACAACCTGAAGGACTGCGAGCTGGTGACGCGGATTTTCCACAAAACGGAGATCATGCCGTTCCTGCTGGAGCGCGCGACCGTCAACGGCCTGGCGATCGATCGTCACGGCGGCTCCGTCGCTGCGTTCGGCCATCTGTATATTCCGCGCATGCACCGCGCGGGCTATGTCGCGCCAAATCTCGGCGAGGTCCCCCCTCAGGCCAGCCCTGGCGGCTATGTGATGGACTCCAGGCCTGGGCTGTATGACTCGGTCCTGGTGCTGGATTATAAAAGCCTCTATCCGTCGATCATTCGCACCTTTCTGATCGATCCCGTTGGCCTGGTCGAGGGGATGGCCCAGCCGGATGAGGCGCACAGCACCGAAGGATTTCTCGGCGCGCGTTTCTCGCGGGAAAAGCACTGCTTGCCTGAAATCGTCGGCCAAATCTGGCACGGGCGCGAGGAAGCTAAGCGTCAGCACAATAAACCGCTCTCTCAGGCGCTGAAGATCATCATGAACGCCTTTTATGGCGTGCTCGGCACCAGCGCCTGTCGGTTCTTCGACCCCCGTCTCGCCTCGTCGATCACCATGCGCGGGCATGAAATCATGCGCCAGACCAAAGCGCTGGTGGAATCCCTGGGCTATGACGTGATTTACGGCGACACGGACTCAACGTTCGTCTGGCTGAAAGGCGCCCACAGCGAAGAGGATGCCGCGCAAATCGGCCAAAATCTGGTGGCGTTCGTCAACGACTGGTGGCGCAATCATTTGCAAAAAGAGCGGTTAACCAGCGCGTTAGAGCTGGAATTTGAAACCCATTTCAGCCGCTTTTTGATGCCGACAATTCGCGGTACCGAGCAGGGAAGCAAGAAGCGTTATGCCGGTTTGATTCAGGAGGGCGAGAGCCAGCGCATGGTGTTTAAAGGGCTGGAAACGGTGCGAACCGACTGGACGCCACTGGCGCAACAGTTCCAGCAAACGCTCTATCTGCGCGTGTTCCGCAACGAGCCGTATCAGGATTATGTCCGCGAGACTATCGCCAGCCTGCTGGCCGGTGAACTGGACAGCCTGCTGGTCTATCGCAAGCGCCTGCGCCGCCCGCTGGCGGAGTATCAGCGCAATGTGCCGCCGCATGTTCGCGCCGCGCGGTTGGCCGATGAAGAGAACGTACGTCGCGGCCGCGCGCCGCAGTATCAAAATCGCGGCACCATTAAATACGTCTGGACCACCAGCGGCCCGGAACCGGTGGATTATCAGCACTCACCGCTGGACTACGATCACTATCTGACGCGACAGCTTATGCCTGTCGCCGATGGAATTTTACCTTTTGTCGACGATGATTTTGCTACACTCATGACAGGGCAACTGGGGCTATTTTGACGCGTGACGAAAACGCCGCCATCCAGTACCATAGCGCCCTTTCCATTCCCGGACCCATTTTTCGATGGCCGTCACTTTGCGACGGTGGTCGAACTATTGCCTGCAATTAAAGATTAGAGCCAAACAACTATGCCTTTTACACTTGGTCAACGCTGGATCAGCGATACAGAAAGCGAGCTTGGATTAGGAACTGTGGTTGCGCTGGATGCGCGCATGGTCACTATCCTTTTCCCGGCCACGGGTGAAAACCGTCTGTATGCACGCAATGACTCCCCTGTTACCCGCGTCATGTTTAACCCGGGTGACACCGTTACCAGCCATGAAGGCTGGCAGCTGAAGATTGAAGACGTAAAAGAAGAGAACGGGATCCTCGCCTACATCGGTACGCGAGTCGACACGGAAGAAACAAATGTCATCCTGCGCGAAGTGCTGCTCGACAGCCGACTGGTCTTCAGCAAGCCGCAGGACCGTCTGTTTGCCGGTCAGATCGACCGCATGGACCGTTTTGCCCTGCGCTATCGCGCGCGTAAATTCCAGAGTGAACAGTACCGCATGCCGTGGAGCGGCCTGCGTGGTCAGCGTACCAGCCTGATCCCGCACCAGCTGAACATCGCCCACGACGTTGGTCGTCGCCATGCGCCNCGCGTGCTGCTGGCTGATGAAGTCGGCCTCGGTAAAACCATCGAAGCNGGGATGATCCTGCATCAACAGCTGCTCTCCGGCGCTGCCGAGCGCGTGCTGATCGTGGTGCCTGAAACCCTGCAACACCAGTGGCTGGTCGAGATGTTGCGCCGCTTCAACTTGCGCTTCTCCCTGTTTGACGACGAGCGCTACGCCGAAGCCCAGCACGACGCCGATAATCCGTTCGAAACGGAACAGCTGGTTATCTGCTCCCTGGACTTCGTACGCCGCAGCAAGCAGCGCCTTGAGCATCTGTGCGATGCTGAGTGGGATCTGATGGTCGTCGATGAAGCTCACCACCTGGTCTGGAGCGAAGATGCGCCCAGCCGTGAATATATGGCGATCGAACAGCTGGCCGAACGCGTGCCGGGTATCCTGCTGCTGACCGCTACGCCGGAGCAGCTGGGGCTGGAAAGCCACTTTGCGCGTCTGCGCCTGCTCGATCCTAACCGTTTCCACGATTTCTCTGTGTTTGTCGAAGAGCAGCAAAACTACCGCCCGGTTGCCGATGCGGTCGCCCTGCTGCTGGCCGGTAAGCACCTGTCCAACGATGAACTCAACACCCTGAGCGAGCTGATTGGCGAGCAGGATATTGAACCGCTGCTGCACGCCGCCAACAGCGACCGCGACGACGCGGAAAACGCGCGTCAGGAGCTGGTCTCCATGTTGATGGACCGCCACGGCACCAGCCGCGTGCTGTTCCGTAACACCCGTAACGGCGTGAAAGGCTTCCCGAAACGCGAGCTGCACACCATCAAGCTGCCGCTGCCGACACAGTATCAAACCGCGATTAAAGTCTCCGGCATCATGGGGGCGCGCAAAAGTGCTGAAGAGCGCGCGCGCGATATGCTCTATCCGGAACAGATTTATCAGGAATTCGAAGGCGATACCGGCACCTGGTGGAACTTCGATCCGCGCGTCGAATGGCTGATGGGCTATCTGACCGCTCACCGCTCGCAGAAAGTGCTGGTGATTTGCGCTAAAGCGGCCACAGCGCTGCAGCTGGAGCAAGTTCTGCGCGAGCGCGAAGGTATCCGCGCTGCCGTGTTCCACGAAGGGATGTCGATCATCGAACGCGACCGCGCGGCGGCCTGGTTCGGTGAAGAGGACAGCGGCGCGCAGGTGCTGCTCTGCTCCGAAATCGGCTCCGAAGGCCGTAACTTCCAGTTCGCCAGCCATCTGGTGATGTTCGATCTGCCGTTTAACCCGGATCTGCTGGAGCAGCGTATCGGCCGTCTGGACCGTATCGGCCAGGCGCATGATATTCAAATCCACGTTCCGTTCCTGGAAAAAACCGCCCAGTCGGTGCTGGTGCGTTGGTTCCACGAAGGTCTGGACGCGTTTGAACACACCTGCCCGACCGGGCGCACCATTTACGATCAGGTGCACAGCGATCTGATCGGTTATCTGGCGGCACCGGAAGAGACCGAGGGCTTTGACGATCTGATCAAATCCTGTCGCGAAAAACACGACGCACTGAAACTGCAGCTGGAACAAGGGCGTGACCGTCTGCTGGAGATCCACTCCAACGGCGGCGAGAAAGCGCAGCAGCTTGCCGAAAGCATCGAAGAGCAGGACGACGACACCAGCCTGATCAGCTTCGCGATGAACCTGTTTGATATCGTTGGTATCAACCAGGACGATCGCGGCGAGAACATGATTGTGCTGACGCCGTCCGATCATATGCTGGTCCCGGATTTCCCTGGCCTGCCGGAAGATGGCTGCACCATCACCTTTGAGCGTGACGTGGCCCTTTCCCGCGAAGATGCGCAGTTCATCACCTGGGAACACCCGCTGATCCGCAACGGTCTGGATTTGATTCTGTCCGGCGACACCGGCAGCAGCACCATTTCTCTGTTGAAAAACAAAGCGCTGCCCGTTGGGACGCTGCTGCTTGAGTTGATCTACGTGGTTGAGGCGCAAGCGCCGAAACAGCTGCAGCTCAACCGCTTCCTGCCCGCCACCCCGGTGCGTTTGATGCTCGACAAAAACGGCACTAACCTCGCCGCGCAGGTCGAGTTTGAGAGCTTTAACCGTCAGTTGAGTGCCGTTAACCGCCACACGGGTAGCAAACTGGTGAATGCGGTCCAGCAGGATGTGCATGCCATTTTGCAGCAGGGTGAAGCGCAGATTGAGAAAGCCGCGCGCGCACTGATTGATGCGGCTCGCAGTGAAGCAGACGAAAAACTCTCTGCCGAGCTGTCGCGTCTTGAAGCGTTACGCGCGGTGAATCCAAACATCCGTGACGACGAGCTTGCTGCGATTGAGAGCAACCGTGAGCAGGTGCTGGAAAGCCTGGATCAGGCGAGCTGGCGACTGGATGCGCTGCGCCTGATCGTTGTGACGCATCAGTAAACGGAGCGCGACATGATCATGGAGACCTACAATCCGCCGATGGACCCGTGGCTGGTCATTCTGTATCAGGATGACCACATTATGGTGGTCAACAAGCCCAGCGGCCTGTTGTCCGTGCCGGGACGTCTGGAGGAGCACAAAGACAGCGTGATGACGCGCGTACAGCGCGATTATCCGCAGGCAGAATCCGTGCATCGCCTGGATATGGCGACCAGCGGCGTGATTGTGGTGGCTCTGACGAAAGCGGCTGAGCGCGAATTAAAGCGCCAGTTCCGCGATCGTGAACCGAAGAAACAGTATGTCGCGCGCATCTGGGGACACCCGGAAAAGGCGGAAGGTCTGGTGGATTTACCGCTGATTTGCGACTGGCCGAACCGGCCTAAGCAAAAAGTCTGTTTTGAAACCGGCAAGGCGGCGCAGACCGAGTATGAGGTGCTGGATTACGCTGCGGATAACACCGCGCGTATCCTGCTCAAACCGATTACCGGCCGTTCACATCAGCTGCGCGTGCATATGCTGGCGCTGGGCCATCCGATTCTGGGAGACCGTTTTTACGCCACCCCGGAAGCGCTCGCAATGGCGCCGCGTCTGCAATTGCACGCTCAGATGCTGACGATAACGCATCCGGAATACGGCAATCTGATGACGTTTAAAGCCCCTGCCGATTTTTAACGTAGTGCCCGGCGGGTGCCGGGCTTACGCTTATTTAAAGCCCTTCTGCTCTTTAATGAGCTCGTACGCTTTCTGAATTTCCTGCGCTTTCTGCTTCGCCATTTCCATCATCTCCGGCGGTAACCCTTTCGCCACCAGTTTATCCGGATGATGTTCGCTCATCAGCTTGCGATAGGCGCGTTTAATGGTGGTCGCATCGTCGGTCGCTTTCACGCCCAGTACATTACACGCATCTTCCAGCGTCGGGCCGCGCTGCGCCTGCTGCCAGCCACCGCCAGCAGACTGCTGCTGGTGTTGATAGCCGCCACCAAATTGCGCGCCGCCCTGCATCATGCGCAGGAACTGGTCGAACTGCATGCGGGAGATACCCAGCTCTTCGGCAATCACGTACAACACGTCGCGTTCGTTAGGGTGCAGTGACCCATCNGCAAACGCCGCCTGAATCTGGATTTCCAGAAACATCCGAATTAAATCAAAGCGTCCGAAACAGATGCTGCGGAACTGNCGCATTTTCTCNCGCAGCGGATANTTATCCGCCTTACCGATNCGAAACGCATTTTGTGCCGCCACGCGGGACTCGCCGTGCAGGCTCATGCGATCCATAAATACGCTGGCAATTTGAATGTCTGCTTCGGTGACGCGTCCCTTCGATTTGGTTAAATGCCCCATCACCTCAAAGGTGGTCGCAAAAAAGAGCGCCTGACGCTCGCGCTGGTTAGCAAACCAGGCCATTTTACGACTGCGCGCCTTATCGAACATATGCCCGATAATCAGGCCCAAAACGATGCCCCAAAACCCTGCGCCCATCAACAAAGCGAATGCGACGCCAATAATTTTACCCCAATACTGCATAGACTCCCCGTATGGTCATAGTCCTGATTCGACGCAACTCCATCATCTCAGTGGTCGAGCCACGGTCAATTGAGGGACATCGCCTATAATTTGCATTATCATACTCGTCATTCGATAGCGAGCCTAACACTCTGACTCGTAAACGGGCAGGATTAACGCTGGCACTGCGCAGATGAGTAAGATAGTCTCTGAGCGTTTGTAAGCCGTAGCCACTGATGACGGAACACTAAATATAACGTATGAAAAAACGTATCCCCACCCTCCTGGCCACCATGATCGCCGCCGCTCTGTACAGTCAACAGGGCATGGCTGCCGATCTCGCCTCACAGTGTAAGCTTGGCATCCCAAGCTATGATCGCCCATTGGTGCAGGGTGATACCAATAGCTTGCCCGTCACGATTAATGCCGACCATGCCGGTGGCAATTATCCGGATAACGCGACATTTACGGGCAATGTCGATATTAATCAGGGCAACAGCCGTCTGCGGGCGGACGAAGTCCAGCTGCATCAAAAGCAGCCTGAGGGCGCGGCAGAGCCGGTTCGCACAGTCGATGCTCTGGGCAATGTGCACTATGACGACAATCAGGTCATCCTGAAAGGTCCGAAAGGCTGGGCAAACCTGAATACCAAAGATACCAACGTCTGGGAAGGTGATTACCAGATGGTGGGTCGCCAGGGACGCGGTAAAGCAGATCTGATGAAACAGCGCGGTGAAAACCGCTACACCATTCTGGAGAATGGCTCCTTTACCTCTTGTCTGCCGGGTTCTGATACCTGGAGCGTCGTCGGTAGTGAAGTGATCCACGACCGCGAAGAGCAGGTGGCGGAAATCTGGAATGCGCGCTTTAAACTCGGCCCGGTGCCGGTGTTTTATAGTCCCTACTTGCAGTTGCCGGTCGGCGATAAGCGTCGTTCAGGTTTCCTGATCCCGAACGCCAAGTACAGCACCACGAACTATTTTGAGTTCTACCTGCCGTACTACTGGAACATCGCGCCGAACATGGACGCCACGATTACGCCGCACTATATCCATAAGCG
>Ga0065704_10071519_pt1 | contig 10830 bp, 13 predicted proteins | sample SwiRhicommuniRL2_FD_59091 | JGI IMG/M metagenome (GOLD analysis project Ga0065704, IMG submission 59091) | Switchgrass rhizosphere bacterial communities from Rose Lake, Michigan, USA - RL2 v2 (version 2) | ecosystem: Host-associated > Plants > Roots > Rhizosphere > Soil | place: East Lansing, MI | reverse complement strand
CGGCGCCGTCGGCGTGGTTCATGCAGCCCGTCGAGCCCAACTTGACCCAGCGCATGCTCAAAGAATTATCGCCATCACCGACGACGGCGATAAAGGACTGATTGCGCTGCGGGCGTGCCAAGCGTACGTCAACGCTATCACGCACTAACCAGTCAACCATCCGTGCCTTCTACTGCTTGGCGATGTGCTCAAGCTCGCGCAGGCACATGACGTTCTCGAAAAATAATTTCAGCGAGATGCCATCACCTTTGCGGGATTGCCCACAACAGTGGTCCCAGCCGCAACGCTTTTGGTGACAACCGCCCCCATTCCAACCACGGCCCCCTTGCCAATTATGATCGGCCGGTCCGGCGTGCCCTGTTTAATAATGGCGCCCGTGCCTATGTAGGCGTGGTCCTCGATCACAACAGACCCGTTGCAGTGGACGCTCGGGGCGAACGTAACGAAATCACCGATGATGCAGTCGTGAGCCACATATGAGTAGATGTTTGCATGGAAGAACCGGCCGATTTTTGCATTGGCGGTGATCATTGTGAATGGGCATAGGATGGCCCCTTCGCCAATTTCGTTGAAATCGAGATCGATTGAATTATTTGCCGAAACTCTGAAAGGTGCCGCGCCGGCCGCAATCAATTTTTCAGCGATTAGCTCACGAACATTGCTATTTGCTATAGCGATATTGAAGAACAGGTCGCCGTCTAGGCCAACAAAATCATCAGTGCTCAGAACTTCAAAACCATTACACCGTGCTTGTTTCGGATGGTCATCTACGAAAACTACTCGGTACTCATTTTCTGGAATATCAGCAAGGGCGCGAGCTACTAGCGGTATGACCTCTCGGCCGAATCCACCAGCACCAAAAATTGCATAAGTATCCACCCAGAGTACCCTCCTTGGTTCAACGTAGTGGCAATGATAGAGCAAATTCTCCGTTGTTGATATTCGCTATGGCGCACCCTTAGCGGGTTAGGCAGTCCCGATTAGCCGTTCTACGACCTGTTTGTTGGACTGATCGCTGACAAGCTTTAAGGTTTCATATGCTTTTTGATCAATTCTATTCGTCAGGTACATATCTTCCACCCATCGAACCACTCGGCCATATTTGTCATTCAGGTCTTCCCAGTTGCAAGCCTGCTCCAGCTTGCACGCGACCCTATCCCAGTCTGCTCTTGTATCCCCGGAAAGCAACTCGTCCAGATCTATCTGCGGGTTCAGCCGGCAAGTATTTTCTTTTTTCATCGAGTTTCACCTTTCTGGGCGCAGGGATGTCTGTTCGAAAAAATACTCTAGATGTGGTTGGCACTACCGTCCAGAGGGTCGGATTTTTCCAGGCTCACCCTGGCGATATTGTCGAGTGCCTTTTTATCCGATGCCCAGCGCAACCATGCTCGTCTGCACGACTACCTTGTTACTGCTGATATTCGGCTGTCAGTCATCCTGCCGAGGATCCAGCCAGTGGCTGCAACGTGCCTACTACCACCAGTGCCGTCTGCGTGGATCATGCGGTCCCTCGAGCCCAACTTGCCCCAGCGCATGCTCAACGAATTATCGGAATCACCGATGCCGGCGACCAAGGATTTATCGCCCTGCGGGCCTGTCAGGCCTACGCAAAAGAAGTTTCTACACCGAAGTAAAAGGAGCGACCGGGCAGGATGCGTCAACATCCAACCCGGCCACCTTCCCCGCAGAACGTCCCTGCAAGTCCAGCCAAGGCTCCCGCTTCGTGCACAAAGCGGAGCGAGCCTAGCACTGTTTATCCATACAGCAAAGGTCTTGCTTTTTATGTCTACACCCATCATCCCTTGGATGGGCGGCAAACGCCGCCTAGCCGACCGCCTTATCCCGCTCTTCCCGCCCCACGAATGCTACGTCGAAGTCTTTGCCGGTGGCGCCGCGCTCTACTTCATGCGTCCCCAGGCCGCGCCGGTTGAAGTTCTCAACGACATCAACGGTGACCTGGTGACGCTCTACCGCGTGGTGCAGAACCACCTGGAAGAATTTGTGCGCCAGTTCAAATGGGCGCTCAGCTCCCGCCAGGTGTTTGAGTGGCAGAAGATGACCCGCCCTGAAACCCTCACCGACATCCAACGCGCCGCTCGATTCTTTTACCTACAGCATCATGCCTTCGCCGGCAAAGTGACGGGGCAGACGTTCGGCACTGCAACGACCGGCCCTGCGATCAATCTGCTGCGGATTGAGGAAAACCTATCTGCAGCGTGGCAGCGTCTGTCCGGCACCTATGTTGAACACTTGGGCTGGCTTGAATGTGCCGAGCGCTACGACCGTGCCCACACCTTCCACTACATGGACCCGCCTTACTGGCAGACGGCCGGTTATGGCGTGGATTTTCCGTTTGAAAACTATGAGCGCATGGCCGAGTTCATGCGGCGTTGTAAAGGCAAGGTGATGGTCAGCATTAACGATCACCCGGACATTCGCCGAGTGTTCGACGGGTTCCATTTTGAAACAGTCGACATTCGCTACAGCACCACAAACCAAAGGCAAGGCAAGGCTGAGGTCAGCGGAGAGCTGGTGATAATGAACTGGGAGCCGGCTGCATTGGGAGGGCTGTTTTGATGGGCTCCGTCGTCGATCTGATTGGCTTGCTATGTGTTTACGGTCGAGCGTTACTGTGGTCAAGCAAACGGAGGATGAACCCGATGGAAACCGCTGACCACTACTTAAATCTTTTGCCATCTGACCTGCTTGCAGCTGTGTCGCGAGGCGAGATTGATCTTAATAAGTTGGCTGCTGTGACATTGGCAGGTCGAGGTCTTGACCAAAACGCAAAGTGGGTCGGCTTCCCAGCAGCAGCTCGACTTTTGGAGCAGCGCCGGCAGCGTTAATCATCATCTGGAGGTCTGGGGAGAATTAATTCAGCTCCCTGGTTCTTCACGTTCCCTACCTTTTTACCAACGGCATACCACTCAAAGTCGTCAGTAGGCTGGCAGCATTCCTTGGCTATCGCTTCGGCGCGTTCTGAAGCGAGGTCGGGGTCTAGCCATTCTCTTGCATGCTCGGGAGTCAGTACCAACGGCTTGCGATCATGAATATCCACCATTCCCTGATCGCTGGCGGCGGTTATGATCACGAAGCCATCGTCGGCATGGGGCTCTATGCCAGCATGCACTTGAGCAAGTGCGCCGAAAAACATCGGTCTCTTGCTTCTGAGGCGAATGAAGTAGGGCTGTTTCTTCTTCGGATCGTCAGGGTCTTTTACCCATTCGTACCACCCCTCACTCGGCACCAGGGCACGGCCATTCGGCCAAAGTTGCTTAAAAACTTCCCCGTGGTGACTGTCTCTACGCGTGCGTTGATCGGGTCTGGGCGCTTACTCTTCGCCCAGAACGGTGACCATCCCCATTTGACTGCATCGATATGCAGTCCGTCCTCAGCGGCGTGCAGCACCTGTACTCTGGTCGACGGTGCCACGTTGTAGCGATCAATAGGCTGAGCGTCATACCCGCCGAACAGCTCTATCTGCGGGCTCAGCTCTTCAATGAAGATCGCCATTCCTTCGTACTGCACGAATCGCCCACACATACGCACCTCCCGCTTGTCGAAATCCCCTACAGAAAAATTGACCGCAAGCGTCCTACAAAGTTAACTGTACATTCATACAGTAAATGTAAAAGGCCGCATCATGAGCTTCACCATTCTAGGTCCCATCGCTGAGGTCGGCGCGAAGTTGCCGTTGTGCTCGTTCCAGGTTCCGGCTGGCTTTCCCTCGCCGGCAGCGGATCACATCGAGCAGCACATCTCATTGGATGAGGTCCTGAATATCCGCGCGCCCCATGTGTACCTGGTAGCAATCACCGGTGAGAGCATGCAGGGCGTCGGGATCTTCGAGGGTGATCTGGCCGTGGTGGATCGTGCTATTGAGCCGATCCACGGGCATGTGGTGGTGGCACTGCTGAACAATGAGCCCGTCTGCAAGCGTTTGTGTAAGCGTGGCCAGGAGGTGGTCCTGCTTTCCGAAAACCCCAAGTTCCCGGCCCGCTACGTTCTTGAAGGCGACGAGCTGTCGATCTGGGGCGTGATCACCAGCACAGTGCGTAGCCATGTCTAAGCAACAGCCAACCTTCGCACTGATCGATTGCAACAACTTCTATGCCAGTTGCGAGCGTGTATTCCGGCCGGACCTGGCGAAGGTGCCCATCGTGGTGTTGAGTAATAACGACGGCTGTGTCATCGCCCGTAGTTACGACGCCAAGCCTTTCATCAAGATGGGCGAGCCCTATTTCCAGATCAAACACAAGCTCAAGCAGCACGGCATTGTCCCGTTCTCCTCAAACTATGCGCTGTACGGCGACATGAGCGAGCGGGTGATGAGCCTGATTGAGGCCATGGTACCGGCGGTCGAGGTGTACAGTATTGATGAGGCATTCGCCGATTTGACCGGTATCGGTGGTCTGGATGCCTTAGGCCGACAGATTCGCGCCCAGGTGCTTCGCTGCACCGGCATCCCGGTCGGTGTTGGTATCGCGCATACGAAGACCCTGGCGAAGCTGGCAAACCACACGGCGAAGCGCCTGCAGTCCGAAACCGGTGGGGTGGTCAACATCACCGATCCGGTTAAACGTGATTGGGTGCTGCGCAATACGGACGTGGCTGAAGTGTGGGGTGTCGGCCGCAAGATGAAACTCCACCTCGACGCCCTGGGCATCAAGTCTGCCATGGACCTAGCCAGGGCCGACCCGTGGACGCTCCGTAAGAAGTTCAGCATTGTGATCGAGAAGACCGCCCGTGAGCTGGCCGGAACATCTTGTCTTGAGCTGGACGAGCCCGATCCGCCAAAGCAGGAGATCTGCTGCAGCCGGATGTTCGGCATGCGCCTGATTGATCTACCTCCGATTAAGGAAGCATTGGCCACCTACATGATGCGGGCCTCAGAAAAGCTCCGGGCCCAGGGATCGCTGTGCAAGAAGGTGCGTGTATGCATTCGCACGGGCATGTTCAATCCAGAGGAGGCGAAGTATGCCAACGGGGTGGTGGTAGATATGCCCTATCCCACCGATGACGTGCGACTTCTGACAAAGGCGGCTGTTGATGCGGTCGACCTTATTTACCGGCCAGGTTTCAAATACAGTAAGGCCGAAGTGATGCTGCTCAACCTGTGCCAACCAGGCGAGTACACCGACGATCTGTTCGCGGTCTCACAGCCAGAGGAGGACGCCAGAGTGATGACGGTGCTGGATCAGATCAATGGTCGGTGGGGGAGAGGGACATTGCGCTCGGCCAGTGTGCCTGCGAACCCTGATTGGGGGATGCGCCGTGAGATGATGAGCCAGAGCTACACCACTCGGCTTAATGAGCTTTGGTCAGTAGCTTGCAAATGAACTGCAGCGCGTCTCCCTTCCCTGCCGGCGGTGCGTTTGGCGTGGTTCATGCTGTCCTAGGAGTCCAACTTACCCCAGCGCATGCTCAACGAATTCTCGCCATCACCGGTGATGGCGAGAGGGATTAATCGCATTAACGGCCTGTTAGAGCTGTGTGAAGTCTATAGTAAGAGTTAAAAACGTGATTTCTGGGGTTCATTAACGCAATTAGTGCTTGTGATAGTTGAGGCTAAGTTTATGATTTTTGAGAAGTTTGTGGCGGAGGTCTATGAGCATTGGAACAGATATTTTATTTTTATAAGCAGGTGTCAGGCTGAGGGGGTAGTTAGAACATCTGACCATGGAAACATGCTTTATCCAAACATGATTTTGTTTACTAATTGTACGGGGTATTATACGTGCGAGTTATTGGGTGCCTCTGAAAAATATTCAGGGTTGGTAATTAAAAGAAGTAAATCTTCTTCAGTGTATAAGTACCTGAGTCAGTTTGACGATAGTAAGCCTGATCCAGTGTTTTATGTTAGTGATGGGTGCAGATACAGCTTTCTGACCCTCTCACAGTCGTCTGATCTTGATAGTGTTGCTGAGCGTTTTCCATCGATTCAATATTATAAATCAGCCATTATGCGAGATAACGGGCGTGGTAGTGTATTTGATTTTCATGAAGGTTTTCGTACTTGTATAGTAGATAACTGTCTATTGGTTAATGTGAGCGGAGTTCTACATAGGTGCAAAAATATCCTTCACCTGATGATTTGTAAGAACTCCATAAGCAGACTCGATATTGTGAAGTGCTACAAGGGGTATATGGAGGAAGACGAGGTCAAGGCGACTCATTGTGTATCCGACGATAATGAGAGGCGCCAGTTGTTAGCGGGGCATCTGCAAAGTTTGTATCTTACTCAGTCCTTGCATGAGACCACGTTAGGTGAGTTCTTTAAATTGCATCCAGATATTGTTTGTCGGGCATTTAATACGGATAAATTCCACTATGAGCCATATTTGCAGTGGGTAGAACACGATGGTACATGTACGGATGAGGCTATAAATCCTGACTTGTTGGTGCGCAGAGGGGATGGCTTCTACGATATATATGACTTGAAGACAAGCTTGGTTAACAAAGGTAACGTGACAAAAGGAGGAAGGAAACGAAGGAGGTTTATAGACTACGTTGAAGAGGGTGTCGCTCAGTTAGCGAATTATCGTGAGTATTTTAAGTATTCGGGTAACGCATTGTTGGCAAAAGAAAAATATGAAGTGGAAGTGCGGTCGCCAAATTTGATTTTAGTGGTTGGTAGTTGGGAGAACTCTAATGTTCAAGAGGTGCAACAGGCCTGTCGTAGATATCCAGATGTAAAAATTATTGACTATGACACCCTTTGTCATTTGTTTCTGGGGAAAGAATTGGGGAACGAATAGTTTGCTGGAAACGTATGCTGTCGTCCAATCTTTCATCGGATGGCGGAGGAGTCTGATACCGAGCTGCACGCATGGCGCAAAAATGGGGCAAACCGTACGCCAATCTATGCCATTCAATGCCAATTATGCATTTATGCAACCCTATGTGAGCTGGCAGTAGAGCCAGCAACCACGGGACTATCCTTCAACATCCCCCAGATACCCCTACACAATCGGGGTGTGGTAAGGGTACGAGGAATTAAATGCTTCCTCGGTTGGGGAAAGCGTCGCAAAAAATGAATCAGTCTTGTACCTCCTACATTAATAGGTAGTATGAGATGACATACTTATCAAAGTCCGAGGCTCTGTTTTACTATTTCACCTAGAATTGGCCACATTACAGGTTGGACGGAATCCCAAGCTGGGCCGCAGACTTTTTCAAGCAAGGACTTGGCCTCTTTCCCATTACCTTCTTTAGCCTGATCTATAGCGGTAAGCAAGCCATGTTTCTGCTCCTCAGTTACCGTTTGCCCATGTCCCTCTAAAAGCCGTATTAGCTTAAGTAAAGTGTCGGCGTCAGTGCCGGCGTTGGCTTCTAGTTTCTGGGAGATAACTTCACCTGCAGCAAGTTGCATGTTATTGAAGTTCCCTCCAGATATGTGGACATTGTTAACTATTCGCTGAGATTTGGCTGGACGGTTAGGTGCCTGTTTTGCGGTTTTGTATCCTTGCTCGGTTAGTCCGGCGTACTCTTTTAAGCTATATCCCCCGAGAATGAATAAACCGCTGCCTGGTTTGTTTTCATATGCTTTGTACGGTCCGGTTCTAATAAGTTTTTTCTTCTCCAAATCTGCAAGTGCCAATTCAAAGTCGACGGTATTAATATCGTCACCGGTACAAATTACATTAGATAGATCGGCAACCTTAGGACCCTCATAGCTCTTTTTAAGTACTGACGCATCCAGTTTTCGCCCAGAAAAATCTGCAAGCAGAGCTCCGAGGATTTGTTTTTCAGCTTCGTCTAAATGTACAGCCATATCATTCCTTTAATATTTTTAGTTTTTTGTGAAAAATTGATGGAGGCTTGTGCTGTCTGGGATATCGTTAGTCTACATTAGGAGAAATGTCAATAGAGAGTCTCCGGGAGTTGGCTGGAGGAGAAGAGGGCGGAGGTTTATACGTATTTAGCATCTCTGTGAAGCTTGATGCGTATCCTCAGCATGCGGGCCCGGGTTCGATGGGTGCTTCCTGATTTCACCTAAGCGTCGTCTGCTGCCGCAGCCGCGCGATGCTCTGTCTGATGTGCCCAGCATTCTCACCTATGGTTTCCAACGCGCCTCGAGCATTTCGACCAGCTTCCTCAAACCCCTACTCATCTTAAGTTTTATATTGCCCATCATCAGGCTTGCTGGCTGCGATGCTGAAATGCGCTTAGCCGGTACTCGAGCCCTTAAGCTTGGCCAAGCCCTGTTTGATGTGGCCCGCGTTATCACCAATCGTGTCAAGCGCCCCACGGACGTTATTCCCAACCTCTGGCGAGCCTTGCTGTTCGACATGCAGTGTCAGCTCCATTAAGGCTGCCTCCAAGGCCAGTTGGTTTGTGTACATCCTCTCCAGTACATCGTACAGCGAATAATCACCTGGCATGACGTCGGCTCCTTCCGAGAAAAGTACAAGCATAGTAATGGTAGTGCCCCTGTCAGGCAGTGATTTCAACTTGCTTAGAAATTGCTACAACGCCAAGGGGGTTATAGCGGATTAGCCCACGGGGCTAGGGCGTTAGGGGAGGGATACGCCCAATCCATCATCGGGGCGACGGAAAAACGACGGGATAGAGGAGCGGTTTGTAGGGGCATTGGGGATCTGAGTCAACGTGGCGAATGGCGCGCAGTTTATCAGGGATGGATCCAGGGTGTGGGAGAGGCGTGTTTTGTGGCATTCACCACTTCGAGCGCGGACGTTGCCGTGTGTGGAATATGCCGAGGATTTGCAGACGATTTCCGCGAACCCGATACGGGATCGGGTAGCGAGATCGGGGGCAGCCCACTAACCCCGCCGCCTTACCCCCAAGGCGACAACCTGAACCCACCCTGTCACCCAGCAAAGTTTCATAATTTCCTTCGCCGTTGAGGTCTACGATCTTACTCAAGAGAGGCCCCCACGCCTCCAGCCCACAGGGAACTGAAAAAATGATCTCGAACCTCGTCAAAGTCGTGATGATTGCTGGCACGTTGCTGTTGGGCGCTTGTTCTTCGGGTTCGTCCGGTGTGAGCAGGGACCCTTGCTTTTCAGGCGGATGCCAGGCGTTTGGTGACCACAGCCCCAGCAAGGCCGCGAAGATGAATTTTGGCGGCAGTGGACTGGGGAGTAGTTATGGGGAGTACGGGTCGGGTTTGTTGCATGATGATTGATGGGGTGGTGGGTCAGTCATTGGTGTGTTGACTGACACATCCTCATCGGAGGTCGAGCCCCCTCCCACATTCGATCTGCGGTGGGAGCAACATTGTGGGCGTCAGTGGCCGCCCTTCATGCGGCGGGCGATCAGGTAGAGGCCCAGGCCGACCAGTGCCGTCGCTGCGCCGATGTAGCCGGTGCTGGTCCAGCCAAACCCAGCCGTAATCGCCATCCCGCCAAACCATGGCCCCAGCGCGTTGGCCAGGTTGAACGCTGCATGGTTGGAGGCTGCCGCAAGGCTCGGGGCTTCGTGGGCAATGTCCATCAGGCGGATTTGCAGCGGCGCGGCCAGCGACACCATGGTGCCGACCAGGCCCATGCTCAGCAGCACGCCCCATAGCGAGGACGCCGCGAGGGGGAAGAACAGCAACACCGCCATGGACCACACCAGAATCCAGCCCACCGCGCGAAACTGCATGCGATCAAACAGCTTGCCGCCGGCGATGTTGCCGATAATCCCGCCCACGCCAAACGCTGCCAGACCAAATGGAATCCACTGCGGCGACACCTTGGTCACTTCCAGCATGGTCGGCGCCAGGTAGCTGAACACGCAGAACATCCCGGCAAAGCCGATAGCACCAATGGACAGTGCCATCCACACCTGCGGTTTGGTGAAGGCGCGCAGTTCCTTGCGTGGGTCGCTGCGTTGTTCGTCATGGCGATGGGGCACGAATTGCCAGACGAGGGCGATGGTGCACAGGGCGATCACGCTCACCAGTGCAAACGCCGAGCGCCAGCCCAGGTGCTGGCCTAGGAAGGTGGCGATGGGGTTGCCGAGCAGCATCGCGAGGGTCAGGCCCATCATTACTCGCGCCACGGCACCGGCGCGTTTGTCGTTGGGCACCATGCTGGAGGCGACCACGGCGGCAATGCCGAAGTAGGCGCCGTGGGGCAGGCCGCTGATAAAGCGGAAGGCCACCAGTGAGCCGAAGGTCGGGGTGAAGGCGGTGGCGAGGTTGCCCAGGGCATACAGGCCCATCAGTAACAGCAGCATGTGTTTGCGCAGCAGCTTGGCGCCGAGGATGGCCAGCAGTGGGGCGCCGACCATGACACCGAGGGCGTAGGCGCTGATGGCGTGGCCAACTTGGGGTTCGCTTAAGCCCAGGTTTTGGGCGATGTCGGGCATCAAGCCCATGATGGCGAATTCGCCGGTACCGATAGCGAAAGCGCCCACGGCCATGGCAGCTTCCATTTTGGCGGCGCTGCGCGCGGGCAGCACATGCCCGGGAGTTTGGTGGATAGACATGGATCGCTCTGTATTGAAGGGTGGTACGAGGGAGGAGCGTCGATGCTACGCAAGCAGCGACGAAGGTGTCTAGAACAGCCTGTTTTGGCAGAGTTCAGTTTCATTAAACACCCTGTGACCCCACGTCGCGCTTGCCACGCTTGACACCCGCGCATTAAAACCCGCGATTTAGAGCTGTCAATTGGCCAAACGACGCATAAACGCCGTTTAGCGTGATATTCTGCGCGCCGTCTTGGTCTAGTCTTTCTTCGGTACGTACATCCGTATACGTCCCGGCGGTTGGCTTTTGCCCAGGTAGCTGAAGCCAATAATGATAAGAAGTCAGCGCAGAAGGGACATAAAAGTGAGGTCGATACGTCGGCCTTGTGTGCCCACCCTGCGGTCCCCGAGTGA
>Ga0065704_10071518_pt1 | contig 10831 bp, 11 predicted proteins | sample SwiRhicommuniRL2_FD_59091 | JGI IMG/M metagenome (GOLD analysis project Ga0065704, IMG submission 59091) | Switchgrass rhizosphere bacterial communities from Rose Lake, Michigan, USA - RL2 v2 (version 2) | ecosystem: Host-associated > Plants > Roots > Rhizosphere > Soil | place: East Lansing, MI | reverse complement strand
TAGGGGACGCCATTTGCGGGAATAGCTCAGTTGGTAGAGCACGACCTTGCCAAGGTCGGGGTCGCGAGTTCGAGTCTCGTTTCCCGCTCCAAATTCAAAAAGACGCCGCTCATTTGAGCGGCGTTTTTTTATGCGCGTAAAAAAGCCATTTAAATGCCCAAGGTTATGTATCCGGCGCTCAAGGGCCTTTAACGAGCGATTTGCGTTGTCTGCGGGGCTGGCAACGATTTTCCTTAATATTGAAGGGAAGGTGAGAGTACTTCCTGCAAAATTTAAGGGAAAACGCTTAGGAAGATTAATAGTTCATTCCTAAAGAAATGCACTTCTCCTAACCTTCCAGTACCCATTCTGGAGATGCATTTATGCTGATTTTCGTTAAATCGATGGTCATTGGGCTGTGCATTGCAGCCCCTGTAGGACCCATTGGGCTGTTGTGCATACAGCGAAGCCTGATGCTTGGGTGGAGAGCCGGTTTCGCGACGGGATTGGGCGCGGCCACAGCCGATTCGATCTATGGATTCATCGGTGCCCTGGGTGTCACGGCCATCATTGCGACGCTCATCAGCTTCAAACCCTGGTTGTGTATCTTTGGAGGGCTGTTCCTCGCCTACATTGGCTATCAGACAATACGATCGAAGGGCGGCTCGACGGCCATGGCGGGCGAGCGGGCCAATATGTTCAAAGCCTACTCGACCACGCTGTTCCTGACGCTGTCCAACCCCATGACCATCTTGTCGTTTATCGCGATATTTGCCGCATTGAGTGACGGCATGGCCAGTGACCAAGGCGGCCAGCACGCCTTGCTGCCGATGGTGACCGGTATCTTCCTGGGTTCGGCGGCCTGGTGGCTGGGGTTGAGTGGGTTCTCCTCCATTTTCAAGGCGCGGATTGCCGAATCAAAGCTCAGGCTGATCAACTACTTTTCAGGGGCAACCATCACCATCCTGGGGGCCTACCAGGTCGCCACTGGCGTCATGCTCGCCACGGGAACCTGACCTGGAGCTTATGCCTCGCTGAGCGAGGCATAAGCCTGGTATCTCCCCTGCGTTGCATGGGGACGTTTTACTGCAGTCTGAACTCGACGTACGCCCTGAAACGGCCTATCGCCTGGGTGATTTGCGAGGCGGTTGCATTGCTGAACGACAGCCTGACCTGGGTGGTGGCCTCATTCATCAGCGAAAACAAGGTGGTGGGAAATACAATCACCTTGAACAGCCTGGCGCACTCGCGCATTTCAGAATATCCAAAGACGAAAGGCAGCTGCACATTGATGAAGAAGCCGCCTGCCGGATGATTCCAGCTGACCGCTCTTTGAGCGCCGATCCTGAATGGAAATTCGCGCTCAAGGCATTCAAGCATGTGATTTCTTTTCTTTGTATAAGACAGCACCCTGGGTTGGTTCAGTCCTTTCAACGAGTAGTTGTGCTCGATCAGCAGGCCTGCGACAACCGCTTGGCACAAGGCAGGGGTGTTCACCGTGATCAGGCTTTTGGCTTTGCACAATCGGCTGCTGAAGGACATGACCCCAGTGCCCTCTGGGGCGACCACATAGCCCATGCGCAAGCCCGGGAAAATCGATTTGGCAAACGAGCCCAGCAAGAACACTCGGCGGCTATCGATGGACTTCATGGACGCAATGGCATCGCCTTCGTACCTGAAGTAGCGGTAGGCAGTGTCTTCGAGGATGAAAAAGTTCTTTTCATCGGCCAGGGAGAGCATGGCTCTTCTGTTGTCATGGGAAAGGCTGTCGGCGGTAGGATTGCTGAAATCAGGAATCGCATAAAGCGCCTTGATTCTTTCACCTCTGGATTCCAGCGCTTCAATGAGCCTGCGCAGGGCGATCGGATCAAGAAAGGTCGTCATGGGGACGGGGACTATTTTTATACCCAGCAGTTTTGCGATACCCGTGATGCCGGAAAACACCGGGTCAGGTACCAATAAAACCCCACTGCCTTCAAAAATGGACAGGAGCGTCAAGGTGCAGGCTTCTTGAAAGCCCATGCACACCACAATGCTTTCAGGGTCGGAAACGTTGATCGCTTCATCCACCTGCAAATGGCTGGCGATTATTTCATTGATGATTCCAGAGGTTTTTCCATACTGGCAGAGCAGCGTCGCAAGTGACTGTTCGGTGCCGGCAACGTGATCTTTGTATTGGGCCAGGCCCCTGTCGATGAGCGAAGGGTCGCACTGCTCATCATCGGGTCGACCGGAGGCCAGTGAAATGGCCTCCGGGTTCTCTTGGGCAATGGAGTTCAGTAGGTGGATGACGTTCAGGATGGGGTCGTCGAATATCGTGCTTTCGAATGCGCTGGACACTTTCGCTTCTCCATAAAAAGCAACGAGCCATTGAAGGCCCGTTGCTCATGATCAACACCCGCTACGCAGGATCGAGTGAGCGTTCTTGATCGACCTGCCTCTCCATGGCTTCGAATGCCTGCAGCAGGTCGTCCTTGAGGTCATCCAGGTCCTCCAGGCCAAAGCACAATCGAACCAGGCCTTTTTCGATGCCCATGTCCGCTTTTTCCTGATCTGTCATCGAGGCATGGCTGCCACTGAAGGGCTGGGCAACCATTGATGTCACGCAGGCCATTCCAGTGCCCGTGCCAAACCATTTGAGCGTGCTGGTGAACGTTTTGTAGAAGGGAACCAGGTCGGGCCGAATATCAACAAACACAATGCCGCCGTAACCGGTCAGTTGTTTGCCATCGACGCGTGGATAATAGACATGCTCAATAAAAGGCAGCTCGCGCAGATAGTTGAGCATGCTTGCTGTCGTCTGGCTGTGCTTTTCCATGCGCAGGTTGAACGTCTGCATGCTTCTGCGAAGCAGCCATGCGCTATTGGGCGTTAATATCGTGCCTGAATAAAAGCGACCCTCAAGCAGGCGGTTGTAAATCATTTCGCTGTTGACCAGAACCAGGCCACCCATGACATCGCTATGCCCGGAGAAGTATTTGGTTGCGCTGTACAGTGAAATGTCGGCGCCAAAATTCAACGGCTTCTGAAATATCGGCGTGGCCCAGGTGTTGTCAACCACCACCAGTGCTTGCGGGTTGTTTTGCTTGACGGCCCGGCTGACCGCATGAATATCGATGTCTTTCAGGAACGGGTTGGTCGGTGTTTCGAAAATGACCATGTCGACGTTCGCCGGCAAGGCATTCAACCCATCTTGTGTGGTGAGATCCAGAATCGTCAGGTGTGCGCCGATACGTGCCGCATAGCGCTGGAACAATTTATAAGAGCAGCCATAGATGTATTTGTTGATGACCAGCGAAGCACCCGGTTTCAACAGTTCCAACACCATGTAGATGGCGCTCATCCCGGTGCTGTAGGCCAGGGCATATTCGCTGCCCTCCAGGGACGCGACAACCTGTTCCAATTCGGTCACATTGGGATTGGCCTTCCTTGAGTAGAAGAAGGCCGAATCGGCGCTGAAGGCGCTGCACTGATAAATAGGAGTGACCGAAGGACGCGCGTCCCGGTCATCGACCTTGATATGAAGTATTTCAGTGGACACTTTCATGCTTGGCTGACCAGTTTGATGACCTGTTCATACATGTTCTGCTTGCCCTCGTAACCAATGGTCGGGGTAATGTCGTTTTGCGAAATACCAATCTCTTCAATCGACTCCGTGGGGAAGTGAGCCCTGTCGAATACTTCATGAAGGTTCGAGTTCACTCCGTTGGGGAGCCAGACCTCAGGACCGGTTTCATCGATGCGTGCCTTGGCAATAATGAATCGATAGCTTTCATGCGGCCGCAGCGTCAGTGATTTCCAATCGCTGTTGTGCCCGTCCGTATAGTTGCGCCGCAGGTAGACGGTCTGTTCGAAATCTTCGGTATTGAGCACTTGGGCGTGCAGCGACACGATATCCCCATGCCACTCGAACTTGCGTTTCTCGTAAGCGCTCAGCGCGTCCTCTCGCAGCTCGACTGGAGCGTTCGCCTGGTGTTCGCCCAGTAATTTGAAATGCGCATCGTGCCCGCATCGAGAGCAGCAACCCTTGCTGTCCAGCCCGATGATTTCAGCGTTCAAGCCGTAGCGGGTGACGAGCAGGGCGTTACAGTTGTTGCAACTGGTGTTGGTTCCCTCGACATCATTCACGTTGCCCAGGTAGACATGCTCAACGCCCATGCTGCGAGCTACGTCCCGAGCCTTCAGCAGCCGGTCCACAGGGGTGCGGATGCTGTTGCTCATTTTGTAATCAGGGTGGAACCTGACGAAGTGCAGCGGCACATTCGGGCCCAGCTCATCCAATACCCACTGGCTGATTTTCCGGGCCGTTTCCTCGTCGTCGCTGATGTCGGTCACCATCAAGGTGCTGACCTCGACATATTTGCCGGCGTCATAGACCTTCTTGATGCCCGCGAGGACCGGTTCTACCCAGCCGGTCGTGACCTTGCGGTAGTATTCCGGGGAAATGGATTTCAGCGAAATCGAGAAAATATCGATGACCGGCAGTAATTCATCGATGGCTTCTTCACTGATAAAGAACGCCGATTTATACAGGTTGATCAGGCCCGCTTCCTTGGCCAGCTTTGCCGTGTCGAGGATGAATTCATGCCAGACAACGGGATCGTTATACGTCCAGGAAATGACGCGTATTCCGTGCTTGAGTGCGGTTTCCACAACTTGTTCAGGGGTGTAGTAGTAAACGTCTTTGTCGGTGACGTACTTGGCTTGCGAGGTCTTCCAGTTGTGGCAATAACCGCAGTTGAGCATGCAGCCGATATTGCCCAGGGACAGGATCCGCTCTCCAGGCGCAAAGTGGAAAACGGCTTCGGTCTCAATCGTTTCTTCCGTGCTGTGAACGCCTTTGCCGTAGTTCAATGTAACGAGTCGGCCGCCACGGTTTCCGCGCACTTTGCAAAAACCTACCTTGCCCTCCTGTATGACACAGTTTCGCGGGGAAAGATGACACTTGACGACGCCCCCTGGGAGTATTTCTTCCAGTTTTGCCGGGCTGCTTTCCAAGGTCCAGTTCTTATTTTTTGTAGTGTCCATCTTTCTCACTCCTCATCACGGAAGTTGCTGTCAATATCATCGGTTGAAAAAGTCGAGGCGAAACAATCCCGTCGCCATGAATGGCAATCATCTTTATGGGTATTAGTAGGCGGATGAAGCGCGAATCAATCCATGGTTCTTGAGTGAAAAGCGCTTGGCATTCATGTTCATGAAGGGTTGGATAAGCGGGCCGATCACTAACAGGAATGCAATCGTTCCCACGCCGAATGGGCCGCCTAAAAGCCAGCCGCTCGAAAAGATGCCGATTTCAATGATCATTTTGGCTTTGGTGAATGACCAGCCCCACTTGGAAACCATGGTCAGTACCACGAGGTCCATGATTCTGATTCCAATACCGCTCATGATGATCAACGCGGAGGAATAGGCACATAACATCAGCCCCGTCGCCAATAACGTGTACTCATTCATTCTCGCGATCAAATACTCTCCGAGCCCCAGCCATGACCAGAGATCAATCAACAGACCGGTCAGTGTTGTTGTAATAAAGGGGCTTATCGGCGGGTATTTTTTGTTCCAGAGCATCCACCATGTCAGGAAGAAGAGGGACACGATAGCTGAACAGATGCCCATGCCCAGCATAAATATTTTATCGATCGAGATGATCAAGACGTCTAGTGGGTCGGTGCCCAGTTGACTGATGATGAAACACTTGGCACCCAGCGAAAAGAGACCGACACCCATCAAGTACATCAGGATCTGGTCCTTCTTGAATCGTCGCAGATTTAGCACTTGCGTGCCAATGTGCTGGGTGAAAGAGTATGACTTTTTTTCACACTTTATCTTTTCATCTTCCATGCGAACACCATCCCTGGAGAGAATATTTTATTATGAGTGCGTCACGCTAAAGAGCAGGGCTATTGATTGCCCTCAGGCTTTCAGGCTGGAAATAGACTAGCGCTCTGCTTTATTTTGGTGCATGCTTTTTTTAATGAAAAACGCGGGCTTTTCATTAAAATTTATACTTTTAACCGGGGAAAACGCACATGGATCGTATAGACGTCAAAATCCTGGGTAAGGTACAGGACTGTGGTCGCATTTCCATCACAGAGCTTTCCAAGCACGCAGGTCTTTCTATTCCTGCCACCAATGACAGGTTGCGTAAACTTGAAGACTCAGGGGTGATCAAGGGCTATTGCGCTCAGTTAGATCCAACCAAACTGGGGTACGGCATATCAGCTGTCGTCGGCATCACCACTCTCAAGCCGGCGAAGTCCAAATTAATAGCAACGCTCACCGACATACCCGAAGTCGTAGAGTGCCTGCACATCACCGGAAACGACTCCTATCTGATCCGGATCTACGCCAGATCCATGGCTGAGATCGAGGACATCATTGCGAAAATCAACGCGTACGGAGAGACGCGTACCAGCATTGTTCTGTCCATTCCTATCGAGAGAAGAAAGCTCGCCCCATGAGCCTGGGTGCTGCGCACTGACTACGTACTTTGCTGAACAAACATGGCTCACCTCTCAAGGCTGTGCACCAGGTTTTCAATCGCTTCCAGAGCCGCCTCATCCGGAGGTGGCGGTGCAGGGTTTGCGCTGCGCATCTGGTACGCAAGACGGTACTCACTGGGGGTGCAACTGGCGTATTGCTTGAAGGCGCGGGCGAAGTAGGACGGGTCCTTGAAGCCTGCCTCGTAGCCGATGCTGGTGATGGGCATCTGGCTGTTATCGAGCAGTTCCTTGGCAAAGCTCATGCGTTTGTTCAGCACATAGTCGGTGAAGCCGAGCCCGTTGGCTTCCTTGAACACCCGGCTGAAGCGAAATGTGGTCATGCCGCAGCGCTTGGCCAGATCGCGCTGATCGATGCTTTCGCGAAAATGCTGGTCGATGTACAGCATGATGTGGCTGAGAGCCTGGTGTTTCTGGTGCCCGGAGGTCAGGCGGATACTGTCCGGCAGGGTCGGGGAGTGGTCGATCTGCGAGGTCTTGCCCCGGCCATTGGTATTGCGACGCAGTTCGCACAGTTGCACCACGGCCGTCAGGTAGCGCTTTCTCTCGGCGGTAGACAAGGGCACCACCATGTATTCCCAGACGCTGGAGCGCATGGCCCACACCGCCAGTTCTTCGGAGTGCTGCACGGTGAACATGGTGATGGGGGTGGCAGGAACGGTCCGCTTGATCTCCAACAGGCGCCGCAGGCCCGGCGTGTCCGGGCGATCGAAGTGGATGCAGATCATGTCGACCTGTTCCCCGCCGGGCAGCATGGCGTTCTTTGCCAGCGTGCAGTCGCAGGTGTCCTGGAACTGGGAGACGAGTTCCTTGGTGGACCGATCGTGAGTCAGATCGAACCATAACAGCTTTGGTTTTTCAGTCAGACTTGGCGCCATAGGACGACTACCCAGAGGTTCTTTCTGCCCTTTAGCTAGCAGTATTGTCACAGTGCTATCACTTCGCCGAATAATTTTTTATAAAAAACCGATCTTTTAGCGCCGTCCCCGCCATGCGCCGCTTGCAAGCACCCGCTTGTGCTGCCGCACGGGATGGATTTCCCCGATTCGAGTCATTTTCCATTCCCGCAAAAAAATCCTAGCGATGTGCAAAATCCTCCTAACGGCTATGACCACCTGCTGACTAGGGTTGCATCAGGCAGTTCGCAATGTACTGCCTCTTTGAAAAACAACCCCGATGAGGTGTGCGAAATGACTCTTCAAACTATCAAGGCTTCGGTACTGAAGTTCGCCAAAGATGAAGACGGCCTGACCATTGTGGAATACGCCGTGGCCGGTGGGTTGATCACGGTGGCTGTGGCGGCGATGTTCGTCTTGCTGGGCAGCGCCGTGAACACCCGGATTACCGCACTCTGCGCCGCGGTCAAGGGCTCTGCCTGCTGACAACCGCTCCCTTTCGGGAATGGGATGAAGCCCATCGAGGCGCCGGTTTCAGCATTGCCTGATAAAGCTTCGAAGTATTTGCTCAATGGGCTTCGCATTGTTCTTTATCAGCCGGTTTTATGACCGTTGAAGTGAGGTAAATGACATGAAAGTTCAAAGACTCAGAACTTCGATAGTTAAGTTTATCGATGATGAAGACGGCCTGACCATTGTGGAATATGCCGTGGCCGGTGGGCTGATTACGGTGGCGGTTGCCGCGATGTTTGTTCTGCTGGGCGGTGCGGTGAATGATCGGATCACTGCGCTCTGCGCCGCGGTAAAAGGCTCTGCCTGCTAACTCCAACCGCACGATGGAGACGCATCATGTCCATGGAATTGCTGATGTCGACGGTATTGCTGCTAGGACTACTGGGTGTGGCGGTGGTGAGCGATCTGCTTCGCCACCGCATCCCCAACACGCTGGTGCTGTTGGGCCTGGCCTTGGGATTGGCCAGCCAGATTTATACAGACGGGATTGGCGGGCTCGGCGACAGCCTGTTGGGCATGCTGATCTGTTTCGCGCTGTTCCTGCCCATGTACGCCGTCGGTGGCATGGCTGCCGGTGACGTCAAGCTGATGACCATGGTCGGCAGCTTCCTGCCCTTTCATTACGCACTGTGGGCGGCGCTGTTCAGCCTGATCGCCGGCGGTGTGTGCGGTTTCCTGATCGTCCTGGCTCGCGGCCAACTGCTCCAGACCCTGCAGCGCTACTGGTTGAGCGTCCGTGCGCAGGCGTATCTGGCGCCTGGGTCGGATGAAGTGGCCGGCAAACCTTTTCCTTACTCGATTGCGATCCTGATCGGCACTTTGAACAGCGTTTACTGGCAGCTGGTTGCCGGTGGCTGGGGAGTCTAGTCATGCACGTCATTAACGATAGCGATGCCTACCCCAGCGAACGGGAAGCAGTACAGCGGTTGGCGCCGCAGCCGAGCTCGATTCGCGACACGGGGCTGACCGACAGTTTTCTCGGCGAGCTGGTGTGCAAACATCTGCACGATGCCGGTGTGTTGGACATGTCGCGGCTGGTGGAGCGCCTGGCGCTAACCGGCGCGGTGCTGGAAGAAGTCCTGGCGTTCCTGCGCAAGGACGGTCGCGTCGAAGTGCTGGGCCAGTTGGGGCAATCGGGTGGACAGACGCTGCGTTATGGCCTGACCGAGCGCGGCCGCAGTTCGGCGCGTGACGCCCTGGCCCGTAGCGGCTACATCGGCGCGGCCCCGTTCCCGGTGAGCACCTATCGCTCGCTGATCAAGATCCAGACCATTCACCATGGCCGCATTACCGCCAAGGACATGAATCACGCCCTGGCAGGCATGGTGTTGAGCCAAGGCATGCTCGACCAGTTGGGCGTCGCCCTGAATTCCGGGCGGGCAATTATGATCTACGGCCCGGCGGGCACGGGCAAAACCTACGTCAGCAGCCGATTGATCCGGCTGTTCGCCGAGGCGATCTGGGTGCCCCATGCCATTGTCATCAACGAGTCGGTGATCGAGATCTACGATCCGCAGGTGCACCAGCGCCTGGATGACAACGGCCAATCGAACAACCTGATGCTCAACGAAGGCATCGACCGCCGGCTGCTGTGCTGCAAACGCCCGATCGTCATCACCGGCGGCGAGCTGAACATGGAACAGCTGGACGTGCGCTACGACCCATTCACCCGGCAATACCAGGCGGCGTTGCAGCTCAAGGCCAGCAATGGCCTGTTCATCATCGATGACATGGGCCGCCAGCGCATGGCCCCGGCCGAATTGCTCAATCGCTGGATCGTGCCCATGGAGGAGAAGCGCGACTTCATCAACCTGGGCGGCGGCCGGCATTGCGAATTACCGTTCGACCTGGTGCTGGTGTTTTCCACCAACCTCAATCCCCTCGAATTGGCCGACGAGGCCTTCCTGCGGCGCATTGGCTACAAGGTGCAGTTCGGCTACCTCAAGCCCGAGGAATACGAACAAATCTGGCGCCAGGAGTGCGAACGCCTGGGCATTCCTTATGACCCGCTGTTGGTGCGCTATGTCCTGCAGCGGTTGTATGCAGCCGAAGGCATGCCGCTGGTGCCTTGCCATCCCCGTGACCTGTTGAACATGGCGCTCGACCGTCAGCGTTACCTGGGCGGTTCCGGCCCCCTGTCGCCGCAAGAGCTGGAATGGGCCTGGCACAACTACTTCGTTCAGCTCGACTTCCTTTGATCTGGAGATACCGACATGAGCTCTCGTACGCTTCCGCTGATAGGCATTTCCCTGGTAATGGGCCTTGGTGCCGCATGGATGGCTGACTCCTGGTTGAGCGCGCGACTCAACGCGACCCCCGACGATCACTTGCGAAGCGTGGTGGTCGCTACGGTGGAAATCCCCTTTGGGCAAATGGTCGAGGCCCAGCAAGTCACGACCGTGCGCATGCCCATGGACACGATCCCGGACGACGCCTTCGATTCCAGCGAGCAGGCCGTGGGCAAGATCGCCACCTTCGACATCCTGCGCGGCGACATCGTGCGGGGTGCGCGTCTGAGCGAGCACTTGGGCGGCAGCACCCTGGCTTCGCTGATCGCACCGGACAAGCGGGCCATATCGGTGCGTGTGGATGATGTGGTCGGTGTCGGCGGGTTCCTGCTGCCAGGCAACCGGGTCGACGTGTTGGCGACCAAGACCACCAACGCCGGCAGCAACAGCGCGACGTCCCGGACCCTCCTGGAAAACCTGCGGGTGCTGGCGGTAGACCAGACCGCCGGCACGGACAAGACCCAACCGGTAGTGGTGCGGGCCGTGACGCTGGAAATGTCGGCCACCGAAGCGGAATTGCTGGTCACCGCGCAGACCGAAGGCAAGCTGCAATTGGCCTTGCGCAATCCGTTGAACCTGGAGAAAAAAGCCGTGGCCGTTGCGCCGCCAGCCCCTGCGCCGGTCATGGCGATGGCGGCGGCCCCAATGCCAA
>Ga0065704_10071516_pt1 | contig 10839 bp, 8 predicted proteins | sample SwiRhicommuniRL2_FD_59091 | JGI IMG/M metagenome (GOLD analysis project Ga0065704, IMG submission 59091) | Switchgrass rhizosphere bacterial communities from Rose Lake, Michigan, USA - RL2 v2 (version 2) | ecosystem: Host-associated > Plants > Roots > Rhizosphere > Soil | place: East Lansing, MI | reverse complement strand
TGCTGCCTCCCGTAGGAGTCTGGACCGTGTCTCAGTTCCAGTGTGGCTGATCATCCTCTCAGACCAGCTACGGATCGTCGCCTTGGTGGGCCTTTACCCCGCCAACTAGCTAATCCGACATCGGCTCATCTATCCGCGCGAAGCCCGAAGGTCCTCCGCTTTCACCCTAAGGTCGTATGCGGTATTAGCGTAAGTTTCCCTACGTTATCCCCCACGAAAAGGTAGATTCCGATGTATTCCTCACCCGTCCGCCACTCGCCACCCATGGTATTGCTACCACTGTGCTGCCGTTCGACTTGCATGTGTTAGGCCTGCCGCCAGCGTTCACTCTGAGCCAGGATCAAACTCTTCACTTAAAACTACAGACCCGAAGGTCAATACTTTGATATGCAGAGTTCAAACCAAGCCTACGTATCGCTTGCTTAGCAATTGATTTGTTTCTCTTGATTCGAACGTCTGCAAGATGGACATACTTCCACCTGCAGGCGCCCTCACAAGTTACCTGCGCACACTGTCAAAGAACCTCGGGTCCGGCCTCAGCGCCTTTCCCGTTTCGCCCCGACGTTTCCGTCCGAGTGAGCCGCCCATTATAGCGGACTTTTTCTTGCCGTCAACACCTCGTTTCGAGGCGGGTGACGCCGGTTCGTTTCAAACCCCGTGAGGTTTTCGTCGAACCGAGCCGCCCATCATAGCGGCTTTTTTGTTGCCGTCAATACCTTTTTGAGGAGGTTTTCGACGACCCCGCCGTGTTGCTGTTGCGTTGCCGCTAGGCGCTGCGTCGGGGGAGGGAAAGTATGGCCGCAAACGCATCGCTTGGGAAGGGGGTGTGAAAGATTTTTTCACCCTGCCTTGTCCATGTGCACGTTATGCGATCCGCGCGCATATAGAACGTCCCGGATCGCACTGGCTCTCAGCGCGTGAGCGACGGCGCCCACGCAGGCTGCGCCACTGGATGCAGGACCTCAGCCCGACACCAGGCGAACGCGCGCGAACGTGCGCTTGCCGACCTGCAGCACGCCCTCGAAACCAGGCGCGAAGCTGTGCTGCGGATCCTCCAGCACCTCGCCGGCGACGCGGACCGCACGCTCCTTGAGCTTGCGGTTGGCTTCGGAATTGCTGGCGGTCAGCCCGGCTGCGGTCAGCAATGCGGCGATGCGCAGCCCCTCCGCCGGAACCGTCACTTCCTGCAGCGGCAACGCGCTGGTGTCGCCCTGCCCGGTGACCACCGCATGCCAGCCAGTGATGGCCTGCTCGGCGGCCGCCGCATCGTGGAATCGCGTGGTCAGTTCGCGCGCCAGGCGCAGCTTCACCTCGCGCGGGTGCAGGCTGCCCGCCTGTACCTGCCGCCGCAGTTCTTGCGCCTCGTTCACACCGATGTCGAAGGAGAGCAGTTCGATCCAGCGCCACATGAGGTCGTCGCCGATCTTCATGGTCTTGGTGACGATGTCGATCGCCGGCTCGCTGATGCCGATGTAGTTGCCCAGCGACTTGGACATCTTGTTGACCCCGTCCAGGCCCTCCAGCAGCGGCATCGTCAGCACGATCTGCGCGGGCTGCCCGTAGTGCTCCTGCAGGCCACGGCCCATCAGCAGGTTGAACTTCTGGTCGGTGCCGCCCAGCTCGACGTCGGCCTTCAACGCCACCGAGTCGTAGCCCTGCACCAGCGGGTACAGGAACTCGTGGATGGCGATGGACTGCTGCGCGGCGTAGCGCTTGGCGAAGTCGTCGCGCTCGAGCATGCGCGCGACGGTGTGCTGGCCGGCCAGGCGGATCATGTCGGCCGCATTCATCTGTCCGAACCATTCGGAGTTGAACCGCACCTCGGTGCGCTCGCGGTCCAGCACCTTGAACACCTGCTCCTCGTAGGTGCGCGCGTTGGCGAGCACGTCCTCGCGGGTCAGCGGCTTGCGGGTGACGTTCTTGCCGGTGGGGTCGCCGATCATCCCGGTGAAGTCGCCGATCAGGAAGACCACCTGATGGCCCAGTTGCTGGAACTGGCGCATCTTGTTCAGCAGCACGGTGTGGCCGATGTGCAGGTCCGGCGCGGTCGGGTCGAACCCGGCCTTCACGCGCAGCGGGCGGCCCGTGCGCAGGCGCGCTTCCAGCTCTTCGCGCTTGAGGATTTCGTCGGCACCGCGGCCGAGCAGGACAAGGGACTCTTCAATCGTGGACAAAGACGGAACTCCGACGGGTTGCGGTCAAGCAACATGAATGGCGTTAAGTGCAAGTTAACCGCGCGTCCGGCGAAAACCCGAGCCGGTTCAATGGTTTGACGCGCTGTTGATCGATGTTTATGGTAGCCGAGTTTTGAGCTCGCGCTTCGGGCTCGCGAGGACGACTTTGATGCAGAACAGCGAAAGCGAACAGGAACGCGCACGCAAGCAGCGCTTCCAGGAACGGCTCCATGTCCTTCACGACACCGCACTGCATCGGCAGTTGACGCAACATCTCCCGGCCGGCCGCTGGACGCGCCGCCACTGGATCCATGCCAGCCTGTTCGCCACCATCGGCGCGCTGGTGGCGACGATCGTGCCCGGCTTCTCCAATGCCATCGACGTGCCGCTGCAGACCACGCACGCGACGCTGGCGCTGCCGTTGCCGCCGATCTCGCTGGCCCAGCAGCAGGGCGTGGCCGGCGACAGCTGGCAGGTGGTGCGCATCCAGCCCGGGCAGACCCTGGGCGCGGTGTTCGAGCAGCTGAACATCCCGGCCACGGTGATGCACCAGGTACTCGACCACCCGGGCACGCGCGAGGCGCTGACCAAGCTGCGCCCCGGTGCCGAGATCGCCTTCGATCTGCCGGTGGCCGGCAGCCTGCGCGGCATCCGCTTCGACCGCGACGCCACCCACCGCGTGGAACTGTCGCTGCTCGGCGACGACATCCGCGAGAAGGTGACCGAGCGCGAGACCAGCACCCGCACCGCGGTCATCAGCGGCGAGATCACCAGTTCGCTGTACGTGGCCGCGCGCAAGGCCGGGCTGTCGCCGTCGGCGATCGCGACGATGACCGACGAGATCTTCAAGTACGACATCGACTTCGACAAGGACCTGCAGCCGGGCGACCGCTTCAGCGTGGTGATGGACGAGACCTGGCGCGAAGGCGAGCGGATCGACACCAGCAAGATCCTGGCGGCGACCTTCACCACCCGCGGCAAGACCTACAGCGGCTTCCGCTTCGAGCAGAACGGCAAGCCGGCCGAGTACTTCGACGTCACCGGGCGGCCGCTGAAGAAGAGCTTCATCCGCATGCCGGTGTCCTACAGCCGCATCAGTTCGACCTTCGGCGCGCGCAAGCATCCGGTGCTGGGCACCATGCGCATGCACAAGGGCATCGACTATGCGGCGCCGTCGGGCACGCCGATCATGGCCGCCGGCGATGCGAAGGTGCAGTTCGTCGGCACCCAGCGCGGCTACGGCAACGTGGTGATCCTCGACCACGGCAAGGGCTACAGCACGCTGTACGGGCACATGTCGCGCTTCGGCGGCATCAAGGCCGGGCAGCGCATCAACCAGGGCACGGTGATCGGCTACGTCGGCATGACCGGCATGGCCACCGGTCCGCACCTGCACTACGAATTCCGCGTGGACGGCGTGCAACGCAATCCGGCCTCGGTGACGATGCCGCCGCCGACGCCCCTGGCCGGCGCCGAGCTGGCCGCGTTCCGCGCGCAGACCTCGCCGGCGCTGGCCCGCATCCAGCGCGTGGAGAAGCTGATCTACGCCGACGCCGCGCCAGCGAAGAACGAGACGGCGAAAAAGAGGAAGACCGTCGCCTCGGCCAGGCCGGCGCAGTCCAGCGACGCCGGCTGAGGCGCATGCCGCATTCGGTGCGGCGGCGCGGATTGACGCGCCGTCGCCCCTCGCCCACGCTGCGGCGCTGACCGCTGCCCAGGCCCGCCGCATATGCCCGACCCGACCACCCACGACGACACCGCCCTGTTCCTGGGCCTGATGTCCGGCACCAGCGCCGATGGCATCGACGCGGCGTTGGTGCGCTTTGCGGCCGATGGCGGCGCGCATCTGCGGCTGGGCCGCACCTACGCCTGGCCGGCGCCGCAGCGCGAGGCGCTGATCGCGCTGGGCGAAGGCGGCGACATCGATTCGCTGGACACGCTGGGCCGGCTCGACGCGGAGGTGGCGATCGCCTTCGCCGAGGCCGCGCTGCGCCTGCTCGAGGAGGCCGGGGTCGCGCCCGCGGCGGTGCGCGCGATCGGCTCGCACGGCCAGACCGTGCGCCACCGGCCGCTGGCCGACCCGGCCTTCACCTGGCAACTGGGCGACGGCAACCGCATCGCCGAGCTGACCGGCATCGCCACCGTGTGCGACTTCCGCCGCCGCGACGTCGCCGCCGGCGGGCACGGCGCGCCGCTGATGCCGGCCTTCCATGCGGCCATGCTCGGCGCGGCGCACGAGGATCGCGCGGTGTTGAACCTGGGCGGGATCGGCAACCTGACCCTGTTGCCGGCGCACGGCCCCGTGCGCGGCTTCGACACCGGACCGGCCAACGCGCTGCTCGATGCATGGTGCCAGCGCCACCTGGGCCAGCCCTACGACGCCGGCGGCGCTTTCGCCGGCAGCGGCCAGGTCGACGATGGCCTGTTGCAGCGCCTGCTGGCCGATCCCTGGTTCGCGCTGGCCCCGCCCAAGAGCACCGGCCGCGAGCAGTTCCACCTGCGCTGGGTGGACGCGCTGCTGGAACCGACCGCGCGTCCGGCCGCGTCCGTGCAGGCGACCCTGCTGGAACTGACCGCAGCCACCGTCGCCGATGCGTTGCTGGCGCAGCAGCCGGCGACCCGACAACTGCTGGTGTGCGGCGGCGGCGTGCACAACCCGGTGCTGCTGGCGCGGCTGCAGGCACGGCTGCCCGAGGTGCAGGTGCTGTCGACCCAGGCGATGGGCCTGGATCCGGACTACGTGGAGGCGATGGGCTTCGCCTGGCTGGCGCGGCAGACCCTGGCCGGGCTGCCCGGCAACCTGCCGTCGGTCAGCGGCGCGCGCGGGCCGCGCATCCTGGGCGCGATCCACCTGGCGTAAGGGCGCCGCGGCGCGGCCTGGGCCGTTCGCCGCGGCACGGGACGCTGCACACGGCTCAGAAGCCGGCGCCAGCCGGCAGTTCGCGCAGCGCCGCGATCGCCTCGGACAAGGCATCCACTTCCGGGTTCTCGAAGCCGCTGCGCACTTCGTGCTCGCTGGCGAACAGGCCCTGCTCGATCAGGCTGAGCACGGTCTGGTGCTGGGTCCAGCCGCGCGCCACGGCGATGCGTCGGATGCGATCGACCAGGATGGGGTCGATGTCGCGCAACAGCAGATCGGTCATGCGCACTCCCGGCTCAGGCGGCGGCGCACCCCATGCGCCGCCGCCCATCATCCGCAACTCGTGGCGGGCTTTCAATCGAGGCGTCGGCCACGGCGGTGGATGGCGGCGACGCGAACTCGCGCCTCGTCCATCCGGCAAGGTCGCCGATCCCGATCAGGACGGGGCGGCGACGGCGCGACGGCGCTGCTGCACGATCAGCAAGGCACACAGGATCACCACCGGGATCGCCATCAGCGCGGTGCCGATGAAGAACAGCGCATAGCCGTCCAGCAGCGTGCGTCCCTGCGCCAGGGTCTGCACCCACCAGCCGGAAAAGCCTTTCAGCGCCTTGCCTGGCATGGCGTAGAACGAACTGAGCAGCGCGTACTGGGTGGCGGTGTAGCCGATGCTGGTCAGGCTGGACATATAGGCGATCAAGGCCGTGCCGGCGAAGCCGCTGGCGAAGTTGTCGATCGCCATCGCGGTGGCGAAGCGCGGCAGGTCGGCGCCGTCGTACGCCAGCCAGGCGAAGGCGAGGTTCGAACACGGGCCCAGGACCGCGCCGACCAGCAACGCCCCCAGCACGCCCCAACGCACCGACACCAGGCCGGCGGCGGCGATGCCGACGAAGGTGGCCACCAGGCCCACCGACCCGCGCACGGCGCCGACGGTGTCCTCGGACAGGCCGAGGTCGACGTAGAACGGGTTGGCCATCGGGCCCATCACGAAATCCGCCAGGCGGTAGACGCTGATCGCCAGCAGGATCAGGATCGCGGCGCTGCGGTGTTCGCGAAAGAAAGCCACGAACGGTCCGATCACCGCGTCGAACAGGCCGCGCGGCGTCCATAGCCGCGCCGCCTGGGCCTGCACCGCGGGCACCTCGCGCGCCGGCTCGCGCGCCATCAGCACCGCGACCACGCCCACCGCCATCAGCACCGCCATCGCCTCGTAGGAGACCCGCCAGCCGACCCGCGCGGCGATCATCAGGATCAGGGCGTCGGTGACCAGCAGCGCGGAGCGGTAGCCCAGCGCCGACGACGAGGTCAGCAGGCCGAGTTGTTCGCTGTTGTCGGCGATCTCGATGCGCCAGGCGTCGATCACGATGTCCTGGGTCGAGGAAGCGAAGGCGACCACGATCGCCATCGCCCCGAACACGGCGATGTGTTCCCAGGCCACGCCGAAGATCAGCAGGCTGCCGCCCTTGGGCTGGATCAGCGCCATGCCGACCAGGCCCACCGCCACCACCACCTGCGACAGCAGCATCCAGCCGCGGCGGCGGCCGAGCCGGCCCAGCAGCGGCACGTCGGTCTTGTCGACGATCGGCGCCCACAGGAACTTCATCGAGTAGGCCAGGCCGGCCCAGGACAGGAAGCCGATGGTGCTCAGTTCGGCGCCTTCCTTGCGCATCCAGAAGCCGAGCGTGTTGCCGACCAGGTACAGCGGCAGGCCGGAACTGAAGCCCAGCAGCAGCATCGCCAGCACCTTGGGCTCGCGCAGATTGGCCAGCACCTGTTGCCAGGAGCGGCGCGGCTTGGCGGCCTCGCTCATGGCGCGTAGTCCACCACGAACGGCGCATGGTCGGAGAAGCGCTGCGCGGTGTAGATCGAACAGCCTTGCAGGCGCTCGCGCAGCGATGGGGTGACGAACTGGTAGTCGATGCGCCAACCGACGTCGTTGGCGCGCGCCGCGCCGCGGTTGCTCCACCAGGTGTAGTCCTGGCCGTCCGGGTGCAACGCGCGGTAGGCGTCCACCCAGCCGCGGCCGCTGGCCGGGTCGGCGTCCTCGGCGCGGTCGGCGCACAGGCCGTTGAGCCAGTCGCGCTCGGCCGGCAGGCAGCCGGAGTTCTTCTGGTTCGACTTCCAGTTCTTGATGTCCAGCGCCGAGCGCACGATGTTCCAGTCGCCGCACAGCACGTAGTCGCGGCCGCTGTGCAGCCACTCCACCAGGATCGGCCGCAGCCAGTCCATGACCTGGAACTTGTAGCCCTGGCGCAGTTCGCCCGACGAGCCGGAGGGAATGTAGAACGAGACCACGCTCAGGTTGCCGAAGCGCGCTTCCAGGTAGCGGCCCTCCTCGTCGAACTCGGGCCAGCCCAGCGCGGTGCGCACCTCGTCGGGTTCGCGCTTGCTGTAGATGGCCACGCCGCTGTAGCCCTTCTTGGTGCTGGCGTCGCGGAACCAGGCGCGATAGCCGTCCGGCAGGAACGCCGGCCCGGCGAGCTGATGCTCCTGCGCCTTGGTCTCCTGCACGCACAGCACGTCGGCGTGCTGGCCGGAAAACCACTCGAAGAAGCCCTTGGTCGCGGCCGAACGCAGGCCGTTGGCGTTGAAGCTGATGATGCGCATAGAGCCGGGATTCGCGATGGAGGGATTGGGGATTCGTGGAAGCGTACCCCATGAGTGGACGCCGCACGCTCGCGACCAGCTATGCTTTTACGAATCCCGTCATCCCCAATCCCGAATCCCGGCCCCAATGACCGACTACCGGCAACGCTTCCTGCAACTGGCCCTGGACGCGCAGGCGCTGCGCTTCGGCGAATTCACGCTCAAGTCCGGGCGCCTGAGTCCGTACTTCTTCAATGCCGGACGCTTCGATGCCGGCGCGGCGATGGTGCGCCTGGCGGCGTGCTACGCCGATGCGGCCGACGCGGCCGGGCTCGACTTCGACCTGCTGTTCGGCCCGGCCTACAAGGGCATCCCGCTGGCGACCGCGCTGGCCTGCGAGTACGCGCAGCGCGACCGCAACCTGCCACTGGCGTTCAACCGCAAGGAGGCCAAGGCGCATGGCGAGGGCGGCAGCCTGATCGGCGCGCCGCTGGCCGGGCGCCGGGTGCTGATCGTGGACGACGTGATCACCGCCGGCACCGCGATCCGCGAGGCGCTGGCGATCATCCGCGAGGCCGGCGGCCTCCCCGCGGGCATCCTGGTCGCGCTGGACCGGCAGGAGATCGCCGGCGAGCACGACCGGCGCTCGGCGGCGCAGGCGGTGGCGGCCGAGGCCGGCATTCCTGTGGTGTCGGTCGCGCATCTGGGCGACCTGCTTGCATTCATCGACGGAAACGCAGACCTTGTCGGCTTCCGCGAACCGCTGCTGGCCTACCGGGCACGCTACGGCAGCGATCCGACAGGCTGACAGCAGGGGGCTGCCACATGCCGATCCAACGACTCCGGGCCTGCGCCTTGCCGGCCCTGCTCGTGCTGCTGGCGCTGCCGGCCACCGCGCAGCCGGCGCCGTCGAAAAAGCTGTACTGCTGGAACCAGGGCGGGCAGCGCGTGTGCAGCGATGCGCTGCCGCCGGAAGCGGTGAACCAGGCGCGCGACGAATTCAATGCCAGGAGCGGGCTGCGCAGTGGCGCGGTCGGCCGTGCACTGAGCCCGGAGGAGCGCGCCGCGGCCGCGGCCGACGCCGCGCAACAGCGCGCCGATCAAGCCGCACTGGAGACGCGCAAGCGCACCGACCAGGCGCTGCTGCTGTCGTTCCAGACCGAAGAGGAACTGCGCCGGGTGTTTTCCGAGCGCATCGGCATCGTCGACAACAACATCAACACCGCGCGCTACAACGTCAACAGCCTGCGCGAGGGCCTGGTCGCGCTGCTCGGCACCGCCGGCGCGCGCGAGCTGGCCGGGCAGAAGGTGACAGGCAAGATCGTGGAGGATGTGCAGCAGCGGCATCGCGCCTTGCTGTGGCAACTGCGCATGCAGCAGAACTTCGAGCAGCAGCGGCTCGGCCTGAACCAGGAAATCGACGACACCTTGCAGCGCTATCGCGCGGCGAAGCGACCGGCGGCGGCGGCCGGCGGCTGAGCGCCGCAAGGGGCCGGGCCGGTGTGGCGGTGGTCGAGGCATAAAACGGCGGGAAAGATGGGACCGAAGCCTCTCCCACAATGCACCCGGCCGGCTGCGCGCAAGCGTCTTGTCGGAGCGACTTCAGTCGCGACGAGCGAAGACTGAAAGGCATGCGGCTCCGGAAGCAGTCGGGGCTGAAGCCCCTCCCACAGTGCACCCCGCCGGCTGCGCGCGAGCGCCTTGTGGGAGCGACTTCAGCCGCGGCGGGCGAAGGCCGGAAGCCAGGCGGCTCCGGACTCGCACCGCCACCTCAGAAACCTGGCGGCAGCGACGGCAACACCGCCTGCAACTGGCTGCGGAACAGGTCCTTGATCCGCTCCAGCGCGGCGCTGGTGTCGGCCTCGAACCGCAGCACCAGCACCGGCGTGGTGTTCGATGCGCGCACCAGCCCCCAGCCGTCGGGGAAGTCGGCGCGCAGGCCGTCGATGGTGAGCAGCCGCGCGCCGGCGAACGGCGAGCTCTCCTCCTGCGCCGCGGCCACCAGCTGCGCGATCAGCGCCGGCGCGTCCTGCCCGTCCAACGGCAGCTTGATCTCCGGCGTGGACACGCTGTCCGGCAGCTCCGCCAGCACCTCCGAGGGGCTCTCCTCGCGCTGCGCCAGGATCTCCAGCAGCCGCGCCGCCGCGTACAAGCCGTCGTCGAAGCCGTACCAGCGCTCCTTGAAGAAGAAGTGCCCGCTCATCTCGCCGGCCAGTTCGGCGTCGGTTTCGCGCATTTTCGCCTTGATCAGCGAGTGCCCGGTCTTCCACACCAGCGGGCTGCCGCCGTTGCGCAGCACGTAGTCCGACAGCTTGCCGGTGCACTTGACGTCGTAGATGACCAGCGCGCCGGGATTGCGCTGCAGCACGTCGGCCGCGAACAGCATCAGCAACCGGTCGGCGTAGATCACCTTGCCGTCCTTGGTGACCACGCCCAGCCGGTCGGCATCGCCGTCGAAGGCGATGCCCAGGTCGGCGTCGAACCGCTTCACTGTCTGGATCAGGTCCTCGAGGTTGTGCGGCTCGCTGGGATCGGGGTGGTGGTTGGGGAAGGTGCCGTCGACGTCGCAGTACAGCGGCACCACCTCGGCGCCGATCGCCTCCAGCAGCCGCGGCGCCAGTTCGCCACCGACGCCGTTGCCGGCATCGGCGACCACCTTGAGCGGCCGGTCCAGCTGCACGTCGTCGGCGATGCGCTGGATGTAGTCGTCGCCGACGTCGCGCTGCTCCAGCCGCCCCGGCTCGGCCGCGCTCGGCAGACGGCCTTCGCTGATGCGCGCGTACAGGTCGGCGATCGCCGCGCCGGACAGCGTCTCGCCGCCGACCACGATCTTGAAGCCGTTGTAGTCCGGCGGGTTGTGGCTGCCGGTCACCGCCACGCAGCTGCCGGCGCGCAGGTGGAAGCTGGCGAAATACACCACCGGGGTCGGCGCCAGGCCGATGTCGGTGACGTGGCAGCCGGCGCGGCGCAGGCCCTCGATCAGCGCCGCCGACAGCTCCGGCCCCGACAGGCGGCCGTCGCGGCCGACCACCACCTCGTTCAGTCCCTGCTCCTGCATGACCGCGCCGATCGCCTGGCCGATCAGCGCGGCGACCTGCGGACTGAGATCGCGTCCGACCACGCCGCGGATGTCGTAGGCACGGAAGATGCCGGCCGGCACCGTCGGCGTCGCCGCCGGCCGCGGTGGTGGCGGCGGCGTCTCGCCCTCGGGGGTCGGCG
>Ga0065704_10071513_pt1 | contig 10847 bp, 4 predicted proteins | sample SwiRhicommuniRL2_FD_59091 | JGI IMG/M metagenome (GOLD analysis project Ga0065704, IMG submission 59091) | Switchgrass rhizosphere bacterial communities from Rose Lake, Michigan, USA - RL2 v2 (version 2) | ecosystem: Host-associated > Plants > Roots > Rhizosphere > Soil | place: East Lansing, MI | reverse complement strand
CAAATGCAGGCACAGCTTTGGGAACAACTCCATACCGCCCGCCAGCCGGCCCGGGTATTCCGGCTCCCTGTATGGGCAAAAGTAGCTGCTGTGGCCCTCATACTGGCCGGTGCAGCATTCTGGCTCATACAGGCTAATACTTCCAAAACTACCACTCCCCTGGCGGTGGCGCCTGAACCTAAAAAGATCAGCATTCCCTATGGGGCTACAAAGAAAATTCATTTGCCGGATGGTACGGAAGTATTGCTGAATGCCGGCAGTGAACTGCAATACGCTGCAGATTTCAACACCAGCCACCGTACTGTACAACTCAGCGGGGAAGCCTTTTTTGATGTAAAGAAAGATGCAGAACGGCCTTTTATCATTAATACGGGTAAAATGAATATCCGCGTACTCGGTACTGCTTTTAATGTTAAAGCTTACCCGGAAGATAAAACATCAGAAGCCTCCCTGATCCGTGGTGCAATTGAAGTAAGTATGCATGGTGATCCGAAAAAGAAATTCATTCTCCGCCCGAACGAAAAGATCGTATTCCCAAACAATACTTTACCCGGCAGCAACGAACTGGTAGCCTTACAGCGGGAAGGATATGCGCTCTCCAATGTATCCATCAACCCGGTGGATAACAGTGTGATAGAAACAGCATGGACCAATAACCGCCTGGCCTTTATGAATGAACGCTTCGGGGATATTGCGCAGCAACTGGAAAGGAAGTTTGAAGTGAAGTTACATTTTGAGGACAGTACTGCGGCCGGTTTACGTTTCACTGCTACTTTCGAGGATGAGGATATCCGTGAAACGCTGGAAGCGCTGCAGTATTCATTGCCTTTTAATTTCAGGATCGATAAAAAAGATATATACATCACCCGTTAAAAAGCTGCCTATGTAGTATGTAAAGCTATACTAAAAGAAAACAGGGAAATGTTTGCGGCACTTCCCTGTAAGAATTTAGAAAACAAGACAGGTCCTTCAGTTGGGACCGTAGGCCTGTCATCATTTTATTGACCTAAATCCACTTAAAAGTATGAAAAAAATCAGACTTCCGGGCGTCTTATTGCCATCACCGGTTGCCGTTTTAAAATTGCTGCTCTTTATGAAATTGATCTTTACAATTGTTCTCATAACGTGCATGCAGGTATCAGCCAAAGTTTATTCACAGAAGACCAAACTAACATTCCGCGCAGAAAAGGTACAACTGGCCAAAATCTTACGATTAATAGAGAAACAGACTAACTATCGCTTTGTATACAGTAACGAGGTCCTTCCCGCTGAAAAAAAGATCACCGTCCACGCCTTGGAAACACCATTTGACGAGGTGATGAAAACTTTGCTGGATGATACCGGCCTGAACTTTAAATTATTGGCCAACAACCTGGTGGTGATTGCACCGGGGCGCATGGTCATAGAAGATATCACTATCAAAGGAAAGGTATCTGACGCTACGGGCGTGCCGCTGCCAGGTGTAAGTGTAAGAATAGAGAACACCACCAAAGGCACATCCACCAATGCCGGTGGCCAGTTTGAACTGCAGGCACCTGGTACCGCCAACCTTGTATTCAGTTACCTGGGCTATTTAACACAGGTAATACCTGTCAATAACCTGGCTACGATCAATGTAATACTAAAGGAAGATACCAAAGGGCTGAATGAAGTTGTGGTAGTAGGTTATGGCAGCCAGAAAAGAGTGAACATGACGGGTGCTGTGGCTACCATCACACCTGCACAGATCACAGAGCGGCCGGTTACTTCCATTCAGAATGCTTTACAGGGGCTCACACCGGGCTTAACAGTACTCAACCGCCCGGGTGATGTAGGCAGTGATGTAGGTACGCTTACCGTACGCGGAAGAACCAACCTCGGCGCTCCCGGCCCATTGATCATCATTGACGGGATACCTGCCTCCAACCGGGAACTGGCTTCCCTTAACCCTAATGATGTGGAAAGTATGAGTGTGTTGAAAGATGCAGCCTCTGCCGCTATTTATGGTGCCAGGGCAGCAAATGGTGTAGTGCTGATCACCACTAAAAGAGGGGTGGAAGGAAAGATGTCTATAGACCTGAATGCCAATTATGGCTGGCAATCCCCTACCCGCTTGCCGGATTATCTTGGCTCCGGGGATTTTGCCCGGCTCTATAATGAAGCCATGAAAAACGCCGGTAAACAACCACGTTATACAGCAGAAGAGATCGCCAAATTTGATAACGGTACGGATAGGGATCTTTACCCGAATACAGACTGGTATAAAGAGGCATTGCGTAAAAATCCTGCGTATAAAGACATTCAGCTGGGCGTTAGCGGCAGCAGCAAACTCACGCAGTATTATCTCAGCACCGGTTACTTTGGCCAGGAATCGCTGGTACAGGATAAAGGACTGAACAGGTATACGATCCGGTTAAACACCAATTCACAGGTATTACCCATCCTGAATATTGGCACCAATATGTCTTTCCTTAAGCAGGACCTGGATACGAAAGGTGGCGAAATGAACTGGGTAAGTCTTAACCGCCTTGGCCCCACTATGGCAGCCCGCCAGTCAGATGGCTCCTGGGGAACCATCAATGGTGGTAAAGTTGATGCTACACTTGCCAAGGATAATGTGCTCCGCAACATGGCAGAAGGTGGACGCGGCTGGACGCGCAACCAGGTGATACAAACCGCCGTGAATGCCACGCTCACACCATTGGCGGGGTTAACCATTAAAGGGCTGGGGTCACTTAAATACAACAACGAACTCAATAACCGCTTCTACAACGAGTTACCGCCACTGATCAATTTCATTACCAAATTACCGATCGCCTCCACTGCGGTAACACCCAATGAAATGACGGAGTATTGGGGCCGCCGCCAGGAAATACTCCTGCAGGCTTATGCTGAATATGATAAACAATTCGGCAAACATGGTACAAAGATCATGGTGGGCGCTTCCCAGGAAAGTAACGAATACCGCAATGCCTTTATAGGCCGCAAACGCTTTCCGAACAATGCAGCTACAACAGTAGGCTTAGGTGCAGGTGGCTCTGAGAACATCAGCTCTGATGCAGATGGTTCTGCCAACCGCTCCACCGCAGAAGAATGGGCTATCCGTTCTTTCTTTGGCCGGGTGAATTATAATTACAAAGACAAATACCTGCTGGAAGGAAATCTGCGTATGGACCTTTCCTCCCGCTTCCATCCTGATCACCGTATTTCTCAATTCCCTTCCGTATCTGCAGGCTGGCGTATTTCAGAAGAGCCATTCATGAAAGGGAAAATTCCCTGGCTGGGCAACCTGAAGTTACGTGGCTCCTGGGGTATACTGGGTAACCAGGATAACGTGATAGTAGGTAACTATTACGACCGCCTGAATACAGGTTACGCCTACAATTTTGAAGGCGCTCCTTTAGACGGTGTATGGCAAAGCGTTGGTACCAATAAGCTGGCCAGCTGGGAAGAAGTGACCATGACGGATGTAGGTGTAGACCTTACCCTGTTCCATGGATTACTGGATGTAACAGCAGATTATTATGTAAAGAAAACCAACGGCATCCTCTTACCGCAAAGTGTACCCAGCACTTATGCATTGGATGCTGCCACGGTAAATGCAGGTTCTACCCGGAACACTGGTATTGAATTAATGCTTTCCCACAACAACCAGGTAACTAAAGATTTTCAATACCGCGTAAGTGTGAACCTTTCACACATCCGTAACAAGATCGTTTTCCTGGGTGATGGTGTACACGAAAGATTGTCTGACAGATGGATAGAACGTGTAGGCGAATCTGTTGGTTCTTTCTATGGTTGGGAAGCAGAGGGTTTATTTAAAGATCAGAAGGATGTGGATGATCATGCCACACAATCTGCTTCCACCAAACCGGGTGATATCAAATACAAAGATCAGAATGGCGATAAGGTGATTGATGCGAACGACCGTGTGATCATTGGGAATGATGTACCCTGGCTCAACTACGGCGGTGCCATAGGCGCCACCTACAAAGGGTTCGACTTTGAAGTACTGATCTACGGAGCAGCCAAAGTAAAAACCTACCTGGAGAGCGAAGCTGCATTTTCTTTCTTCAACGGCGCCAGTGTAAAGGATTACCACCTGAAACGCTGGACAACGGAAAACCCTGATCCCAATGCAGCTTATCCCCGCATCCTGATTAGCGCGGATGGTAAACATAACTACGATAACCGTTCTTCTTTCTGGCTGTTCGATGCTTCTTACCTGCGGGTGCGTTCACTCAGCCTGGGTTATACCATTCCGCAACACATCAGTAAAAAGGCGGCGATGCAACAGGCTAAAGTATTTGTCAGCGCCAACAATCCCTTCACTTTTATGAAAGACAAAAGGCTGACAGACTATGATCCTGAGATCGGCTCCGGAAGAGGTGGTTATCCGGGTGTTAAAACGTGGGCCGTTGGTTTGAATGTAAGATTCTAATACAGAACATTAAAGAGATTATTGTATGACGAAATATAAATTCCATATCGTTACAGCGTTCACCGCTGCTTCCCTCCTGCTCTCCTGTAACAAGGATTTCCTGGACAGGCCGCCGCAGAACCAGCTTTCAGAAGGCACCTTCTGGACGGGAGAAAAAGATGTATATGCCGCATTGAATGCCATCTATAACCAGATAGATGGCGGTGAAGGCAGCATCTTTGAAGATGGCTCCACCGATAATGCGCATGCGCAATATCCCTGGGAAAGCAATGCCACTACTATCTCCCTGGGAGATGTGACCACTTCCATGAACGAAGGCTGGAGCTTTACGGCCATACGCCGCGTGAACTACTTCCTGGAGAATGTAGACAAGGTGAAGATGGATGCTACACTGAAAGAACGTTTCAAAGCAGAAGCCCGCTTTATGCGCGCCTTCCGTTATTTCAATATGACGAACAACTTTGGGGATGTACCACTGATCACCAAAACATTATCGGTAGAAGAATCCTACGTAGCCCGCACGCCTAAAGCAGATGTATTGAAATTTGTGCTGGATGAATTAACAGCGGTGTCTGCCATACTGCCTCCCAGCTACAGCGGAGGAAAGAACAATGAAAAAGGCCGTATCACCAAAGGCGCCGTTATTGCTCTGAAAGCAAGGGTGCATTTATACAACGAACAATGGCAGGCTGCTGCCGATGCGGCTTTACAGGTAATGGGTATGGGTTATGAACTGTTCACAATCACCGCAGAAGATGCGAAAGACCAGGCAGATGATTATGCGCAATGGGTGAATTTTGCAAATGCTACAGAAGCTGCAAAGTTCCGCCTGGGACTCCGCAGTTATGAAAAGCTTTTCTGGCAAACCAACGAAAGCAATAAGGAAGTGATCCTGGACAGGCAGCATATCCCTGAGAAGGATGCACAGTTCGTAAATACTTACCTGCTCTCTGACGACCTTGGCGGATGGAGTTCCGTTGCACCTACACAAAGCCTCGTAGATGCCTACCAGAGCTTTAAGACAGGAGAAGCGATCACACCTGTTGCCCCAGCTACCAGGGCAACGTTGTATGCAGCCCGCGGTACCAACCCGGCCTTTTATGATGAATACAAAAACCGCGATCCGCGTTTCTATGCCAGTATCCTTTTTGATAAAGCGTCCTGGAATTTCATAGAGCAGGGTTACCTGTTCAAATGGGTGAAAGGGGGTAATAACTGTTCGAAAACGGGGTATAATTTCCGTAAGTATGTAGATCCTCCCACCTGGGCTGCACAGGTAGATAACCATGCTAACCATATTATCATCCGCCTGGCAGAAGTACTGCTTACCTATGCAGAAGCAAAGAACGAAGTAAGTGGGCCGGACGCTACTATCTATGATGCTGTAGACAAGATCCGTACCCGTGCAGGCATGCCTTTGCTGGACAGGGCTAAACTCAATACGAAAGAACTGCTTCGTACAGCGATCCGTAATGAACGCAGGGTGGAACTGGTGCTCGAAGGGCAGCGTTTTATGGACATCCGCCGCTGGAAGATAGCGCCTGCGGTGATGACTAATTTATACGACCTGGAAAATGGCCTGGTGCAAACGAGAAGATGGGATAACAAATTGTACCTGATGCCGGTACCGCAAGCTGATATTGATAAGAACCCCAAGTTGAAACCCAATAATCCTGGGTATACCCAGTGATTAAAGGTGCTACTCTTTATGAAAAGGCCGCTCAAATGAGCGGCCTTTCTATTTCAGGAGATTTATGCTATCTCCCGCAGGTTACCTATATTTAACCTGCATGCAAACCATTATCGCCAAACTCCTTAGCAGGTCAAAGGCCTTTTCTCCCAAAGCCTGGTGGAGAGAAATACTGTCCCTGCTGGTATTATTACTGGCCATCGTTTTCTTCCGGAGCGAAAGAAAGGAATTACATGCCATCATTCCCCACCTGCAGCAATCCAGTCCATTTTGGGTGATGACCGGCTTAGGTGTTACCTTTCTCTGTATCCTCTTCCAGGCAGGGATCTACCGGCAGAGCTTTGCAGCTATCAGCCTTTCTTTACAATGGGGAAAAGCCCTTGCATTATTCCTTAAACGTAATTTCATCAGTGTTTTTCTTCCGGCAGGCAGTATCAGTTCTTTGGCCTATTCTCCTTCACAGGTACGCAAAGCAGGGTTTAGTAAAATACAGGTACACCAGGCAAGCGGCCTGTTTGGGTTTACAGGGTTACTGACAGTGTTCTTAGCCGGCCTTCCCGTTGTGATCTTCACTATTTTTCCCGGCAGGAACATAACGCATGCATGGTTGGGGCTGGCCATTCTTTTACTCATTTTAGCGCTGCTTTTTTTTGCCGTACGGTCTATCAGGAATAAGGGGTGGTTGTTCCAGTGGGTGAACAGAAAATTCCCTTCCTTTTCCCTCACATTAGGTGAACTATTTGCGGTGAACGTTAATAATTACCGGTTGGGGGAAGCCATCCTCTTTTCTCTTGGCGTAGAGTTATGCGGCATGTTCCATGTATACATCGCCATGCTGGCATTGGGCATACCTCCTTCTTTCGGGGCAGCAGCAGCAGCCTATATCATTGCCGTACTGATGATGGTGGTATCTCCTTTTTTAAAAGGCCTGGGGTTTGTGGAATTATCTATGGTGTATGTACTGGAGCAATGGGGCTATACCACTACACAGGCATTATCCATCACCGTGCTGTTCAGGGTATTTGAATTCTGGTTGCCATTGCTTGCCGGATTTATGGCTTTTGCCTGGAAGGGAAGGAAATTATTTCTCCGGATAGCCCCTGCCTTATTCAGTTTTGCATTAGGCTTTGTAAACATTATTTCTGCTATTACTCCCCCGCTCCATAACCGCGTACGCCTGCTCCAGGAATACCTTCCCTTATCTACCATACACGCATCTAACTTATTAATCCTGTTTGTTGGGCTGGGCTTATTGATCACTTCCGCTTTTTTGCTGCGTGGCTTACGAAGCGCCTGGGTGATTGCCTTAACCTTATCTGCTTTTTCCCTGATTGGGCATTTATCTAAAGCGTTGGATTATGAAGAGGCCATTGTTGCAGCAATTACCGCTGTTGTTTTAATTGCCACTGCTTCCCAATACCGCATCCACAGCAGTAGCAGGTGGATGCAGGCAGGTTTAAAAACAGCCGTGATCAGCTTTGTGGCGGTGCTGTTGTTTGGGTTCATTAGTTTTTACTTTATTGATGTAAGGCATTTCGGTATTGATTTTACCTGGCAGCAATCGCTCATTCATACCTTCAAGATCTTCTTACTCGTAGAAGATGAATCCCTGCATCCCGTTACCAGATTCGGCCATGAATTTATCTGGCTTATCAGAACATTAGGTTTCTTCACCTGGGGCTTTTTACTATTCACCCTGATAAAGCCAACCCTCCACAAGGAAACCGTGAGTTATCCATCCAAAGAAAAAGCGGCTTTGCTGTTAGAAGAGTTTGGAAATTCCGCCATGGATTACTTCAAACTTTATAAGGATAAATTGCTGTTCTTTTCTGACGTTCACGAAGCCTTCATTGCCTACAAGATCACTGTAGGTTTTGCCATTGTGCTGGAAGAACCTGTTTGCGCAGAAGAGCACAAAACGGAGGTATTAAGGGAATTCGATCATCATTGCCGGAAAATGGGCTTAAAACCCGCCTTCTACAGGGTAGATGAAGATAGCCTGCCATGGTTTAAGCAATTAAAGAAACAACGGCTCCTGATCGGGCAGGAAGCGATATTAGATATAAGCAGGTTCTCATTGGAAGGAAAAGACAAAGCATCGCTGAGAAATGGATTAAACAGTTTACGGAAGAAAGGATATTCGGTGAATATTCATAACGCTCCCCATGCAGCATCATTCATCACACAATTAAAAGAGGTATCAGATGAATGGCTGCAACATTTTGGGAAAGAAGAACTCGTTTTTTCACAAGGCATGTTTGATGAAAAAGAATTACAGCAACAGGACCTGATCACCATCAAAGATGCGGAAGATAAAGTAGTAGCGTTCCTGAATATTATACCTGACTATGCAGAAGATGAATGCACGTATGACCTTATCAGAAAAACCAGCCTGGCGCCCGGTGCTGCCATGGATGCGCTTATCATCAAACTCATAGATTATGCTAAAGACCATCAGAAGCTATTCATCAATCTTGGCCTCGCTCCCATGACCGGGTTTGATCAGCCGGACAATACAGCCGAACAGATCATTAAACTGGCAGCAGAAAGGATTAAACGTTTCCAGCATTATAAAGGGTTAAGGGAGTTCAAGGAAAAATATGCAACACTGTGGGAAAACAAATACCTCGTGTATGATGTGGATTTCGACCTCTTACAACTCCCCATTGCACTGAACAATATCATGAAGCCATGAAAATACTACTATCGCTGCTACTTACTTTTGCCGGTACAGGTACGGACACGCTTCCTGCCAGGGAATGGAACTCCTCTGCGTCTTCCCCGCTCCTGCTTTTCATCACCGGTGATGCCGGGTTTGGAAAATTCTCAACAGAACTGTGCGATAACATTCATGCAGCAGGATACCAGGTGTGTGCCATCAATGCAAAGGCCTACTTCTGGAATAAAAAAACACCGGAACAAACATCTGCTGACATTACCGCATACCTGGAAAAACAATTCAGCCGGCGGAACAATCAGCAGCTGATCCTGGCAGGGTATTCGTTTGGTGCAGATGTTATGCCTTTTATTGTAAACAGGCTTCCCAATAATACCAGGAAAAAGCTGGTAAGCCTTATCCTGATATCTCCCTCTACTTCTACCGATTTTGAAATACATCTGTCCGACATGTTAGGTGGTAACAAAAAAAGAAGCATGGATGTGGTGGCAGAGATCAACAAACTGAATGTACCGAGAACTGTAACCATTTTTGGCAGTGATGAAAAAGATTTTCCTGTATCCGCCGTTAAACTTGAAAAATACACGAATGAATCTTTACCGGGCGGGCACCATTTTAACGGAGATGCGCCACAGGTAGCCAGAACGTTGTTAAAGTATTTTAAATGAGAAAGGGGCTGCCTCCTTCCCGGAGACAGCCCCTTTTCTTTTTATTGAAGGCATTTATTTCTTTGTAAGATCCTTAATGCGGATGTTCCTGAAGCGTACCACGGAACCATGGCCAAGGAAACCAATGTGCCCGGTAGTGTTTTTCAGACCGGGATGGTCTTTATGGTCCAGGGTGCCTTTATCACGGGGTTCAGCAATATCACCATCTGTGATCACTGTACCGTTTAATTCCACCGTGATGTGTGTGCCTTTTACAGTTACCTGCTCATAGTTCCACTCGCCTACCGGTTTAAGGAAACCACGTTTAGCCGGGATCACACCATATACGGAACCATGGTATTGGTACACGTGCAGGTTCTTGTAGATATCTGCTTCATTATCCAGGATCTGCAATTCCATACCCTGGTAAGCAGCATCTCCTGTGAGCGGAGCGCGGATACCTAAGCCGTTGTTAGCACCGGGCGTGAGCTGGAATTCCATGCGGTAAACGAAGTCGGCATACTCATCTTTGGTATACAGGTTACCGCCGCCACCGTTCTTCGGATAGCAAACAATATCTCCGTTCTCAATGATATAGCTGGTAGTGTTACCGGTCCATTCGTGCATATTGGTACCATCAAACAGGATCTTGTAACCTTCTTTCTTTTCTGCAGCGCTGAGTTCAAAAGGTTTTACTTTTTCAAACTCGCGGATGTAGAGATTGCGGTAAGCTACGTAAGTACCGTGTGCCTGCAGCTCCAGCTGCTCTTCTGCAAAGATGGGCAGTTTGCGGTCCCAGTAGTTTTCCAGCATGATATTGTTCACCACCAGTTCACCATTCAGGTATACCGTTACACGGTCTCCTTTCATAATGATGTGGAAGTTGTTCCATTCACCAATAGCGTTATCTGCGAGCGTCAGGGGTTTGCTTTCGTTCTTCTGATTATTGTACAGGCCACCGGAACCTACCTGGGCACCTACATCCCTGCGGGATGTGTCCCAGATCTGCACTTGTGGTGTTCCGCGTAAGTAGATACCGGCATCACCATCTTTAGTGATCTTCCAGTCTACAAACATTTCAAAATCACCGTATTTTTTCTCCGTGCAGAGGTTATCTCCGTGACCGCCGAATACGAGTAATCCATCTTTTGCGCTCCATCCTTCTTTCATTTTCACATCCGCTTTCTCCTGTTCTTTTTTCAGTGTGGCGGCATCCATTTTGGCGCGTTTGATGGGATCAGCCACCAGGCCTTTCCAACCACTGAGGTCCTTACCGTTGAACATGGATACATATCCTTCGCCGGCAGGCATTTCAGAGAGGTATTTACGGATAGCTTCGCGTTGATAATCCGCATCACCGCCTTTCAGTACTTTGGAAGTTTTTTCCAGCAGGCCACGAACGGTTGCACCGCT
>Ga0065704_10071512_pt1 | contig 10856 bp, 9 predicted proteins | sample SwiRhicommuniRL2_FD_59091 | JGI IMG/M metagenome (GOLD analysis project Ga0065704, IMG submission 59091) | Switchgrass rhizosphere bacterial communities from Rose Lake, Michigan, USA - RL2 v2 (version 2) | ecosystem: Host-associated > Plants > Roots > Rhizosphere > Soil | place: East Lansing, MI | reverse complement strand
TTTTACGAGCAGTTTGGAGAGTTTGCCTTGTAAAGGCGCGCCTACTTCTATTTCCGGATTACCTACCTTTTTATTAACGGGTACTTCGCTTTTTACGGCTTTATCCCTGATCTGCACACGGCGGGTATAACCATTGAGTTCAAATACTACGGTGCGCATACCGCTTTCGTCTGCGGGCAATACATACACGAGTTTTACGATGATGGTTTTGCCTTTACCTAATGTGATAAGGATCTCTTCGCCCAGGCGCAGTCCGTAAAAGAATGCGGGGGTTGGAATGGCTTCCACGTTACCATATACCTGTGCATGTTCATAGTATTCTTCGAATACTTTGGGGAACATGTGGTAGCTGAGATAGTCGAGGAATTCAGCCAGGGGATATTTGAGCTGGAAGGCAGCGAAATCACTGTCGAAATCAACGGGCGGTAAATGGCCGTTGGGTTTTCCGGTGAGTGGCTTCTGCCCTTTCAATACTATCTTTTGCAGTTTCTCAGGGAATCCACCATAAGGGAAACCTATTTCTCCTTTGAAGAAACCTTGTACGGATGCAGGGAATGCAAGGTTGCGGGTTTCGTCCAGCACTTCATCAGCAGTGAGATTGTTGGAGGTCATAAACAGGGCCATGTCTCCTACTACTTTGGAGCTGGGTGTTACTTTCACGATATCGCCAAAGAGTTGGTTTACCACGGCATAGTTATGCTTGATGATTTCCAGTTTATCTCCGAGACCCAGTGATTCAGCCTGCTGGCGAAGGTTGGAGTACTGACCACCGGGGATCTCGTTCTCATATACCTGTGCCGTTCCGGCTTTCATATCAGATTCAAAGGGATAGTAGTACTCGCGTACATCTTCCCAGTAATTGCTGTATTCGTTGAGGGAAGCCAGGTTCATATGCTGGCTGCGCTCATGCCCTTCCAGGATTGCGGCCATGGAGTTTAGATTGGGCTGGGAAGTAAGGCCGCTCAGAGAAGCGATGGCGCAATCCACTACATTCACACCTGCTTCAATAGCTTTCAGGTAGGAAGCTGCCTGAACGGATGCAGTATCATGTGTATGCAGTACGATAGGCAGTTTTACGGCATCTTTCAATGCGCCTACCAATACTGTTGCGGACTGGGGTTTCAGCAATCCTGCCATGTCTTTGATACAGAGCATATGCGCACCTGCATCTTCCAAACGTTTGGCGAGGGTGATGTAATAGTCCAGTGTATACTTCTTATTGTCTTTATTCAACAGATCGCCGGTGTAGCTGATGGCTGCCTGTGCGAGTGAATGGGTATTGTTGCGTACGAAGCCGATACTTGGCGTCATGGCATCAATATCATTGAGGGAGTCAAAGATGCGGAAGATATCGATACCGTTCTCTGCTGCTTTTTCAATGAATTTAGCGATGAGGTTTTCCGGGTAAGCGGAATAACCTACTGCGTTGGAGCCACGGAACAGCATTTGCAGCAGAACGTTGGGCATGGCCTGCCTTAAGTTCTGCAATCTGCGCCATGGATCTTCATGGAGGAAGCGCATGGCCACATCAAAGGTAGCGCCGCCCCATACTTCCATGGAAAAGATCTGCGGGTTATTGCGGGCGTATCCTTCCGCTACTGCTAATATGTCTTTGGAACGTACGCGTGTAGCGAGGAGGCTTTGGTGTGCATCCCTGTAAGTGGTATCTGTAAAATAAACAGGCTTTTCGTTGCGCAGCCATTGTGCGAATTGTTCACGGCCCAGTTCTTCCAGTTTGTTGCGGGAACCTTTTGGTACAGGTGCCAGCGGATCGAAAGATGGAATAGTGGGTACACGGAAGCGTTTATTGTCGTTCTTTCCTTTTACATCCACATGTCCGTTCACGGTAACGTCTGCCAGGTACATGAGGGTTTTGGTAGCCCTGTCCCTTATTGGCGAGAGTTTAAACAGTTCAGGATGTTTATCGATGAAGCTAACGGTGCAATTGCCTTTGCGGAAAATATCATGTGTGATCACGTTTTCCAGGAAGCGGATATTGGTTTTCACTCCGCGGATCCTGAATTCCTTCAATGTACGGTGTAAGCGGCCGGCGGCACCGGAAAGGGTACGGCCTGATGCAGTTACTTTCACCAGCATGGAATCAAAGAAGGGAGAGATCTTTACACCGGAGTAGGCACTACCTTCATCCAAACGGATACCAAAACCACCTGCGTTGCGGTAAGCGATCACGGTTCCGTAATCTGGTGTGAAGTTATTTTCCGGGTCTTCTGTAGTCACGCGGCACTGGATGGCAAAACCATTCAGCCTCACGTCTTCCTGGCTTTTGAGGAAGATCTCCGGATCAGATAAATGATGCCCTTTGGCGATAAGGATCTGGGAACGTACGATGTCTATACCTGTTACTTCTTCTGTAACGGTATGTTCTACCTGGATACGTGGGTTCACTTCAATGAAGTAAACTTTGTTCTGGCGGTCTACCAGGAACTCTACTGTACCTACGTTATTATAATTTACGGCGCGGGCTAAAGCCAGTGCGTATCCGTATATTTCTTCTTTTGTTTCTGTGGGAAGGTTTGGAGCGGGAGCAATTTCCACTACTTTCTGGAAACGGCGTTGTACGGAGCAATCCCTTTCATAAAGGTGAACGATGTTGCCATGGTTGTCTCCCATGAGCTGCACCTCGATGTGTTTGGGTTCTTCAATGAATTTTTCAATGAAGATGGTGTCGTTACCAAATGCTTTTCCGGCTTCGCTCCTTGCTTCGGAGAAAGCTTTTTCCAGCTGGTCTGCTGCATGTACCACACGCATACCACGGCCACCGCCGCCGAAAGCTGCTTTTAAGATAATGGGGAAACCGATGCGGCTGGCTTCCTTTTTCACGGTAGCCAGGTCCTTCAGATCTGCTTCACTGTCTTCTATCTGGGGAACTCCTACCCTTCTGGCAAGGGTTTTAGCGGCAACTTTATCACCGAGCTGGTCCATTACTTCAGGGTCCGGCCCTACGAAAATGATCCCTTCTTCTTTACATCTGCGTGCAAACTGAACGTTTTCGCTAAGGAAACCGTAACCGGGGTGAATAGCATCCACTTCCTGGGTTTTGGCCAGGTGAATGATGGCTTCAATGTCCAGGTAAGGTTTGAGTGGTTCATCGTCTTTTCCGATCTGATAGGCCTCGTCCGCCTTATAGCGGTGTAGGGAGTAGCGGTCCTCATATGTGAAGATGGCTACGGTCCTGATCCGTAATTCCGATGCTGCTCTTAAGATCCGTACCGCAATCTCTCCGCGGTTTGCTACTAACAGCTTTTGTATTTTCTTTAGCGATGAATCCGACATAACTGTGGTTAAATGAGCCTTGAATATAACATTATTGCTAAAATTCAGCGGGCATAAAAGTAGTAAAAGAATCAGGTTTTTTATTCGTTTATTTCTAAAATTAAGTGGTTTTTAATTAATTTTCTTTAATCGATTTCGATTGGCAAGCTGTTTTGTACAAAAAAAAGAGGCATTCATCATATTATATTTATTCTGCATTGTTTCTGTTGAAGTTTGCTATACATTGAGTCAAAAATAGAATGGCCGGATAAACTATCCGGCCATTCTATTGGTTTGAGGTAAAGCAGTTACTGCTGCTGTTATGTCTTTGGGTATTTTTTCAAGATGTCATCAATTCGTTCATCGGGCACATATTCTGCCACTTTAATTAGCTTTATTTGCGCAAAATCAGCATGTGTGCTGTTGATAACATAATTATATTCCTGTGGTACCACTGCTGAGGGGATCTTTAATACAGGTGTTAAACCTTCTTTATACCAGTTGTCGCCTATAGGTTGGCTTACTGAATATTTGTCTGGAGAATTCCAACCTGTTGGTAAGGTGTCTGATGTATATGCTGTTTTTGCCAGATGATCCGGCAAATCTATCAGCATGGTAGCATAGTGATTACTAAATCCTTGTCCTTTTCTGTAAATCAGGTTCTCCATCACTGCCAGGGCAATACTACCCGCTGTATATATTACTTTATTTCCATCTGAGTTCCAACGACCCGGAATACCGGGCGCAAATAATTCGTTTGAGTATTTTTTCAATACTATTCTGAAAATAATCATTGGGTAGAAAAAATTTAAATGGCATATCCCCAGGCAATACGATCCAGTTCCAATGAAATCAATTCTACACCTCCGGGCGTAATCAATAACTCTAACGGAACTTTTTGAGAACCCATCTTTGTTTTAGACAACCAACTATGGAATTCACTGAGGGTACCAAAGACCTCCTCTCCTTTTTTGAATAATGCTATCAACTTCAACAGATGTTCCCCTTTAACTGGTTCTAAAGGTTTATTTTGATCTTTATAGTTAGAAAGGGTTCGGGCAGTTGTATTCAATATTGCTGCCAGGTATTTATCCGGGATATCTATGGTATTGGCAAAATTGTAGAACACCTCTACACTAACACCTTTCATGGCACTATCAACAATGTTGGGTAACCCAACAACATTCTCAAATTTTCCTTCCAAAGACGTTGCTTTACCTCCTCCCCAATAAAGCACCGGGCCGGTGATAGTGACTTCTGGTACGAGGTTTGATTTTCTTTTTGCAACTTTTGGCGCTGCTGCCTGCGTTTTACTTGCTGTTGCTTTAGGTTTAACGGCTGATGATTTACCCTTTATAGCATTGCTTTGGCTTTTAGGGTTTTTCTTTTTTTCAATAACTTTTGCATTAGCCATAAGCGATATTTTTTATCGGTATGCAACAAATATACGAAATTTTTCCAGTTAAATCCAGAAATTTTTCCATTTACATCTCTTCAAAATAGGAGGATAAAATACACGAATCCAATCAGGGATGTGTATTTTTAGGGCATGTGGGAATCGAACATTAAGGGCTTTAAGGTTTATCTGAAGAGTGAGAAGTATCTGGAAAAGAATACTGTGGAGGCTTATATTCATGATGTAGGGCTGCTGGTTGATTATCTCAAGGAAGAGGGCAAGGCGGTATCCCCGGAGGCTATTACATTAGATGACCTTCAAAAGTTTGCGCAGTGGGTGTCAATGCTGGAAGATGCAAGCTCCCAAAAGAAGATAGGCATTACTTCTCAGGCCAGGATCATTTCCGGGATCAAGGCGTTCTTCAGGTTCCTGCTTAACCAGGATATCATCCGGGAAGACCCTACCCAGTTGCTGGAAGCGCCTAAGATTGGCCGTAAACTGCCGGATGTATTGAGTTTTGAGGAGATTGAAAATATCATCAGCCAGATAGACCTGAGCAAAGCTGAGGGGCATCGTAACAAGGCTATCCTTGAAATTATGTATAGTTGCGGGTTACGGGTGAGTGAGGTGGTTACCTTAAAGATCTCAAACCTTCACTTTGAGGAGGAGTATATTCGGGTAATAGGAAAGGGTGATAAAGAACGGATGATCCCGATCGGGGAATCAGCCATTAAATACATCCGGATATATTATGATGAAACAAGAAAGCGGATGTTGCCTAAAAAAGGGGCGGAAGACATCCTTTTCCTGAATCGCCGGGGTAGTGCACTTAGCCGGGTGATGGTTTTTCTGATAATACAGGAGTTGAAAGACAAAGCCGGTATTAAGAAAACCATTTCGCCACATACCTTCCGCCATTCCTTTGCCACACATCTTGTAGAAAATGGGGCTGATCTGACAGCGGTACAGGCGATGCTGGGGCATGAAAGCATCACTACTACCGAGATCTACACGCATTTAGACAGGCAGTACCTCCGCGACACGCTCCAGCATTACCATCCAGGTTTTTAATGTCTTAAGCTATAGGGAAGAAAAAAACAGCTACCGTTGGAGGCTTGGCTGAGGGTGGTAGCTGTTTTGTAGATATTGGGGCTTCCAACATTGGGCGAAGACCTACATGACGTAGAGGTCTTTATAATGACTTTTTGTTTTGGTATTGCTGATAAAATCATTGAACCAACCGGTAAGCCTCGCTGCTTTTTTCTCTCCTCCCGGAGGTTTAATGAAAAGATTCAATTTTGTACAAGGCGGTATATGCTTCCGCTCAGGCTGTAAGGCCATGTCTTTACTTTCACTCCACACCAGCTGGTTCTGGTCATATACCTTAAAATAAACATCAGGTCCCTGGTTATAACCTGCTTTATCGTCCTTTATAATATACAGCAACCTGTTGCCACTGATATCTTTTCTCGAAAAGTTCAGTTTATATCTGCCCAACTCATTGCTCAGGCACCAGCCCAGCAATTTATCGTTATGTGCATTATAAGCTTCCACTCTATAGGTGCCGAGTCCTTCGTAGGTCTCGTTATGTTTCACCATTCCAGTGATCACCCAGGCTCCAAAATCTTCGCGGATCCTGCTCCACATGTCAGAAGGTACCACGTAGGCGAAGGCTGCGAGGTACTTCTCTTTGGATCTTTTCCAATGAGGCACAAAAGTGCTCAGGTGGTACTGGATCCAATCCTGTTGGCCGCTGCTCTGTTTGCCGGGTACGCTGTTAAGACAAATATCCATTTCCAGCGGTTCGGTGAACAGGTGAAGGTCTTCCCAGCCAAGGCTGAAATTTCCTCTTTCATCCAGTTTCGATTCGGCCAACAGGCGTTCTGCTTTGGCTTGCACGTCCCTTTCAGACAGCTGCCGGAGATCTTTAAAAATGCCGCGCGCCAGATCTTCACTGTTGTATTCGGCAACCGGTAAATAGATCCGGATCCGCGCGTTTGCCAAGGGTTCAATACATTCTTCACTGATCAACGCAGAGATGTTTCCAATTAATAGATAACTCATAGCGACGACATTTTGGTTCTTCAATTTTGGGGGTAACTGTTTTCGTTCACTGGTTTCAGGGTAACCAGCCGACCCTCTGCATACTAACGAAACAAACATTGGTAGAAAGGCCCGAGTGCGTGTAAAATTTTTGGAATTAACACGGTTTCAACAACCCTCCTTTTTGCCCTTTTCACGTTACAAAGTTTGAAAAGAATAGAATCACAGTCAAGCGTTAAGACCCTATAAATACGGAATGCGTAGAAGTACGCATTTTGAGGGGAAAACCACGTATTCAGGGTAGCTATTGGGTAGCTAACCAGCAATGAAAACCCGCAGCAGTAAAGATTCTGATTGATTTTCAATGCCTTTTTGGGCTGGTGTTATTATACCCATGGACGTATGATAAATGAGAATTTGTAATAATTTTAATGCCGATAACTTTTTTTAACAGCTTAAATTGACACGCATGTCTAATTTTAACAAAGACGCCGGGAAGTTTATTTCCCTAATAAAAGGCGCCAAGCTAACACAAGCTTACCGGATCGATCAGGTAGATCGTAAAAAACACAAAGATCCGCTTTTAGCAGGTTTTTTTGGTATGAACAAAATCAATGAGTTATTAAACAAGGACAAAGCCACAGGTCTCCGTATCTATTATGGACTGGACATTGATGGTGATGGTAAACGCGATAAGAAATTTGTGCTGGTAGCAGTAGATGCTGACGGTAACGACATTCTGCCTTCTGCCGCAAATCAATTTGCCAAGGACCAGCCTGCTGATGATATCCTGGCTACTGATACTTATTGTCCTTTTGATTGCCCCAAGTCGAACCCCCTGAATTCAGATAAAGAAGACGATAACGGATAAATAACTAGATGCATCTTCATCATTATATTTTTTATTTCATGGTGGGGATCGAAGTATTACTTCTGATCCCCTTCTTTTTACATTACCGGCTCCTGAATAAGGAGCAGCGGCTGATCTTCGCCTATGCTATCTCCAATGCCTTTACAGGTGTGGTGGCTGATATTATCGCAAGGATCTATCATAATAACATGGCCTTTACTGCGATCATGTTTCTGGTACAGTTCTTTATTTTAACGCTCTTCTACATCCATGTTCTGAAACATCCCAAAGCCAAAAGGACTTTACAGGTAATGCTGGTGATTGTTGCTGCTCTGTTTGCGGTAGACTTCACTATCCTGGAAGGCCCGCTGCTTTTCAATTCAATTTTTATTTCTTTCAGGACTTTTGTGCTGATCATTTATGGTGTTATTTTCTTCCTTCAGCTGATGAGAGATGAAAGCCTGATAGAACAATCCATTTACATCAATACGCTTCCTGCTTTCTGGTTCAACGCCGGTCTTTTTGTGAGCTTATGCTGTTCTTTCCCCCTGGACCTCTGTTTTAATTTACTCCAGAAAGGCCCTCCTGGTGACGAACTGATCTCTATTTTCAGGATCACAGCGGCTTTAACATGGACGGGAGGTATAATTCAGGCAATTCTTTTCTATATTGGGCTCCTAAAAGTCAAAGCGGTCAGAAGATGAATACACTGCAATTAATATTAATAGGCACTATCGTTATGTTGAGCCTTGGTATTTTTGTTGTGGTAATGGTTGTATTACAGCAAAAACAGGTGGTTCAATATAAACTGAAGCTGAAGGACAAAGACCTTCAAATTCAGAAAGAGCGCCTTGTTGCCGTATTGCAGGGCCAGGAAACTGAGCGTAAACGGATAGCGGAAGACCTTCACGATGAGGTGGGCGCGCAGTTATCCGTGCTAAAGCTAAACCTGAACCATCTCCAGCAGCTGGCCAGTAATGGAGAAGTGGAACGGATCAAGGAAACCAAGGAATTTACAGATACCATCATACAACAACTGCGTTTCATCTCCCAAAGCCTCCACCCTACCACCCTCGAAAATTTTGGCCTTAGCCATGCGCTGGATTCTTTCTCCAGCCTGATGAACAAAAATAAACAGATCCTGATCGCTTTCCGTACAGATGGCACCACTTACCCGGTAGACCGGGAAAAGGCCCTGAATGTGTACAGGGTTGTGCAGGAACTGATCAATAATATCCTCAAACATGCCGAGGCGCATCATGTTCAGATCACTTATGAAAGCTCTCCCAGCCTGCTAACCGTTCGCGTTGAAGACGACGGAAATGGTAAATTAGTAGCGGATCTGGCGGAATTCAGTAAAAAAACAGGACATTTAGGTCTGAAAAATATTGAAAGCCGCTTGAATATTATCGGGGGAAATATCAAATTTGTGAATAATTCACCCAAAGGCACTATTGCCGAGATAAAGGTGGATAACTATCAGCCGGTTTTAGTCAGTTAAACTTATACTCTTTATGCAACCGCCTATCAAAGTCGCAATTGCGGACGACCATAAAATATTTCGTAGTGGTGTGATCAATACGCTTACGCCCTATGAGAATATCAGCGTGGTATTTGAAGCGGAAGATGGAGAACACCTGCTGGAGATCATGCAGCAGCAACAACCTGATGTGATACTGATGGACCTGAAGATGCCTAAAATGGATGGTATCGCGGCCACCATCAAAGTAAGGGAAAAGTATCCCCATGTAAAGGTGATCATCCTTACAATGTATGAGGACGATAATTTTATCGTACACCTGGTAGAAAATGGCGCCAATGCCTATCTGCTCAAAAACAGTGAACCGGAAGAGATCTATGAAGCTATCTGCACTACTTTCGATAAAGGGTTTTACTTCAACGAAAACGTAAACCTGGCCCTGCTCAAAAAAGTACTCCACAAGAACAAACAGCAATTCAAACCCACTTTCAAGAACGAGGTACAACTCAGCGACCGGGAACTGGAAGTACTGAAGCTCATTTGCAATGAGTTCACCACGCAGGAAATATCAGAGCAGATCTTCCTGAGCCCGCGTACGGTGGAAGGTCTCCGCCAGAAGCTGCTGGAAAAACTTAACGTAAAGAATACAGTTGGCCTGGTGCTGTATGCCTTCAGGAATGGATTAATAGAATAGTTCAGCTGTGTTGTTTTCTTTCCTATTTTCGTGCAGAATTCTTACCACCAAATAACACACCATGAAACATTTTCTATCTGCTGTAGCGGTATGCCTGGTTACGGCATCTGCTTCTATGGCCCAGGGTATAAAAATGCCTGCGCCCAGTCCTACTCAAACCATCAAACAACAATTTGCATTGTCTGCTGTGGAAGTTACTTATTCCCGCCCACTGGCTAAAGGCCGTACGGTAATGGGTGACCTGGTACCTTACGACAAATTATGGCGTACCGGGGCTAACAACGCTACCAAGATCACTTTTGGCGAAGATGTTAAACTCAACGGGCAAGCGGTAGCTGCGGGCGAGTATGCATTATATACTGTTCCTTCCAGGAATGGCTGGGAAATTGTACTCAACAAGGGTATTAAGAACTGGGGGATTGATGGTTACAAAAAGGAAGATGATGTGCTGCGTTTCCAGACAGAATCACATGATCTGCCTTTTGCTGTTGAATCATTCATGATCTCTTTCGAGAATGTGCGCCCTACCACCATGACGATGATGCTGCTTTGGGAAAAGACCATGGTGCCCATTGAGATCACGGCAGACATTGATGGCAAAGTAATGGCACAGATCGACAGTGCTATGCAAACAGATAAGAAGCCTTACTTCAGTGCAGCCATGTATTATTATGAATCAGGTAAAGATCTGAAAAAGGCACTGAGCTGGGCTGACGAAGCCACTAAACAGGATGCTAAAGCTTTCTGGGTGTTTCACCTGAAGGCAAAGATCCAGGCAAGACTGGGTGATAAAGCCGGTGCAAAAGCTACTGCACAGCAATCTATTGAACTGGCAAAAGCAGCTAAAAATGCTGATTATGTTGCGTTGAATGAGAAATTGATCGCTAACCTGTAATTTATTAGAGAGGCTGGTCACTGATCAGCCTCTTTTTTTGTGGCACTAACAGCTGCCACAACCAGGCAAAGAACATTACAAACACACACCCTATTACGTTCAGCCAGAGGAAAGAGATCACATCCAACAGCCAGATGATCACCACCCCCACTTCTGCTATCACAGCTCCCCAGAAAGCTGCATTCCCCCTGATCTTCTTCATCATAAAAGCCACTACAAAAATTC
>Ga0065704_10071511_pt1 | contig 10868 bp, 7 predicted proteins | sample SwiRhicommuniRL2_FD_59091 | JGI IMG/M metagenome (GOLD analysis project Ga0065704, IMG submission 59091) | Switchgrass rhizosphere bacterial communities from Rose Lake, Michigan, USA - RL2 v2 (version 2) | ecosystem: Host-associated > Plants > Roots > Rhizosphere > Soil | place: East Lansing, MI | reverse complement strand
ATCATTTTAGTCTCATTTCCGCTTGTCACTTTTACCAAGTAAGTACCTTGCTCTAAAGCTGACATATTCAGTTGAGATTCATTTTCGTTAACTGTTTTCTGCATTACTTGTTGTCCTAATACATTAAAGACAGCTACTTCAGAAATACCGTTTTGGTAGGATAGATTTAATACATCAGTAACTGGATTCGGATAGAAAGAGAATTTAGGAGCATCAACAGTACCCGTTCCTAAAGAAGCATTAAATGCTGAAATTTTAAATTCGCCTCTAACTGCAGGACCAAAAATACTTTCATACTGCCAAACGGCTATATATAAAGTTTCTCCTGGCGTTAAGCCTGTTAGTGCTAATTTAGAGAAAAAAGACTCCTCGTCTGCATTATCATCATTACAAGCCGTTGGTACTGCTACCAATGCAGCACACGTACCTCTATAAGCAGCTATAATTGTATCGTCATTTTCAGATCCAGGTGCTTGGTCTGTTTGGATTGTCACATTTCCATCTGCTGGAACAACTAATGAAAACCATACATCATATTGGGCAGAACTTGAACAAGATGGTATTGTAGTGCTTGTTGTTGCGCCCACAGAAGTTCCTGTTAACGGATTAGATTCAAAAGTAGCCCCTATGGTTAATGGCAATGCCGTATCGCAAATGTCGTTCGGAGCTGGAGTTGGTAAAGTTTTAAAGTTAACACTTGACCATGCGCTTTCGTTAGTGCCGCCACAATTTGTTTTTACATAAGCTGTGTAGACAGTATTGCTTGCTAAAGGAGACAATGGTGTAGAAGTTCCAGTAGTTACGTTTACAATTGTTCCAGTACCTTGTGTAAAGCCTTGAACACCATATTCTACAACAAAAGAAGTTGCTGCAGAAGTCCAGTTTAAAGTAGCTGCTGCTGCTGTAATGTTTGTAGCAGTCACGGCATTAGGTTCGACACATGCAGGTAATGCAGAGCTTACTACATCATCAATGTCAAATACAAATTGATCTGTCGTTGTACTTTGGAATCCGATATACACGGTCTGTCCAACAAAAGCTGTTAAATCATACGAATATTTCACAAAATAAGCGCCGCTTGGTGGAGCAACCGTAGCTGCTAATGTAGTCGTAAAGCTAGCAGCATCTGCTGTTGTTGTAGATAGTTTTACTGCAATCGTTTCAGGATATAAAGGATCCCTACTTCTTCCCCAAAAAGAGATTTGATCATTCACGCCTGCAGTTACAGTTATGCTAGGCGTAATCAAAAAGTCATTGTGGGCTGTTGCTCCATAACGAATTGACATAGCATTTGTACCGCCATGTGCTTGAACTGCACCTCCCGTAAAATCAATTACAGCCCACGTTTGGGCTGCATCGCCACCATTAATTACTGTCCATCCCGCAGGAATTGTCGTTGCTCCCTCAAATCCTTGATTAAATTGGCTAAAGCCTAATAGAGGTGCTAACAAGAATAAAAAAAGTAGTTTTCTTTTCATAAGTATATGTTTTAATTAAAAGTTTCTTAAAAGTAAGTATATTTTTACGTTCGGCATTTATAATGTTATGATTTTAACATCATTGAATTTAAATTTAACATATATTTAAGTATTGTATTTGTAGAATCAAAATAATAAAAAACACACCAAATTAGCAGAAATCCTATACTTTTTTTAGCCTATAACACGAAAGACTTTTTATAAAAGCCTGCTTTTTTCTTCGACTTATTTGAAGCTTTAAACAAGAATATTATAGCAGAAATTTTCAAATCCATTATTGAACTTAAAAAAGGCAATATTGTGTCTCCTTTTTGCTCATTTAATTGTAAATTTGCGCCTTTATTTTTATTGAAAGCAGAAAGGAGTTATCCTTTCGATTCAAAAACTAAAAAACACAGCTACTAACAAACAACATCTTACAAGATTAACTTAATTTTGCGCATGCAACACAACGTACTTATTTTAGATTTCGGATCGCAATACACACAACTAATTGCGAGAAGGGTTCGCGAATTAAATATTTTCTGCGAAATTTTCCCATACAATCATTTTCCGAGTGATTTATCAAGTTATAAAGCCGTAATTTTATCTGGAAGCCCTTTTTCAGTAAGAGCCGAAGATGCGCCGCATCCTGATTTGTCTCAGATTCGCGGCAAGCTGCCAATGCTAGCTGTTTGTTATGGTGCCCAATACTTAGCCCATTTTTCTGGAGGCGAAGTAGCACCGTCTAACATTCGCGAATACGGTAGAGCTAATCTTACGTTTATTAAAGATGAAGAGGCTTTCTTCGACGATGTGCATTTGAACAGCCAAGTCTGGATGAGCCATAGCGACACCATTAAAAAGATGCCGGAAAACGGAGTGAGATTGGCGAGTACTAAAGATGTAGAAAATGCTGCCTATAGAATTAATGGCGAAGAAACGTATGCAATTCAGTTCCATCCTGAAGTATACCATTCTACTGACGGGAAGCAGATTTTAGAAAACTTCTTGGTCAAAATTGCAAAAGTGCCTCAGAATTTCACGCCAAATGCTTTCGTAGAGGAAATCGTGGCGGAATTGCAAGAAAAAATAAAAGACGATAAAGTTGTTCTCGGACTTTCAGGCGGAGTTGATTCTACTGTAGCTGCAGTTTTGCTGAACAAAGCGATTGGTAAAAACCTGTACTGTATCTTCGTGAATAACGGATTGTTACGTAAAAATGAATTCCAAAATGTTCTTGAACAATACAAAGGAATGGGCTTGAACGTCAAAGGAGTTGATGCTTCGGCACGTTTTTTGGATGAATTGGCGGGTATCGATGATCCGGAAACAAAAAGAAAAACAATCGGACGCGTGTTCATTGAAGTATTTGACGATGAATCGCATCTGATAGAAGACGTGAAATGGCTGGCGCAAGGAACAATCTACCCAGACGTAATCGAATCGGTTTCTGTAAAAGGACCATCGGCTACAATCAAGTCGCATCATAATGTGGGCGGATTGCCTGATTTTATGAAACTGAAAGTAGTTGAGCCGCTTCGCATGCTTTTCAAAGACGAAGTAAGAAGAGTAGGAGCAACGCTTGGTATTTCGCCAGAATTGTTAGGAAGACATCCTTTTCCTGGGCCAGGATTATCCATCCGTATTTTGGGAGATATCACGCCAGAAAAAGTAAGGATTCTTCAAGAAGTAGATTATATTTTTGTAGAAGGATTAAAGTCACACGGATTATATGACAAAGTTTGGCAGGCTGGAGCGATTCTTCTTCCTGTAAACAGCGTTGGTGTGATGGGAGACGAAAGAACGTACGAAAAGGTAGTTGCCTTGAGAGCTGTAGAGTCTACAGACGGTATGACAGCTGACTGGGTGCATCTTCCGTATGAGTTTCTAATGACAATCTCGAACGAGATCATCAATAAAGTAAAAGGCGTGAATAGAGTGGTCTACGACATCAGCTCAAAACCGCCGGCCACAATTGAGTGGGAATAAGAAATTTAAAAATTAATTAATTAAGTCGTTGCTTTTCTCTAAATTAGTAACGACTTATTAGCTTATAAAATCTAATAGCCTTAAAAAGTAAGAATAAAATGAAGCAGTTTTTTATAGTATTTGTATGGATGTTTTTAGTGTCTTTTTCAGGACAGGCACAGCAGAATGTGAAACATACGGTGTCGAGCGGAGAGACCGTGACGCAAATCGCACAAAAATATAAAGTTACTCCTTTAGATATTTATACCCTGAATCCAGATGCGAGGAATGGTCTGAAAGAAAAATCAGTTTTGCTTATTCCTTCAAAAGGAGCAGTGAAAATTCCGGTAAAAGAACAGAAAGTTGTCGAAACGCCATCGGTTCAAAAGAAAGGAAACACGCATACTGTTGCTCCAAAAGAAACTGCTTATGGATTAGCAAAGCAGTACAATGTTTCTGTGGCTGATTTAGAAAAAGCAAATCCAGAAATAAAAGACGGACTAAAAATTGGCCAAGTCTTGACAATTCCTGGAAAACAACAAGAAACGCCAAAACAAGAAACCAAGCCTTCTAAAAAAGAAGAAAGAAAAGCAGAAAAGAAAGTCGAGAAAGAAGAAAAAAAAGAGGCTAAAAACGGCGGACAAAATATCGTCCACGAAGTACAGCCCAAAGAAACAAAATACTCGATCGCAAAGAAATACGGCATTACTTTAGAAGAGCTAGAGAAGAAAAACCCAGAAGCTAAAGAAGGCTTGAAAATAGGACAAGTGCTCGTCATCAAAGGAAATGCTCCAAAAGTTGAAATAGCTGAAAAGAAATCTGAAACTCCTAAGCAAGAAACCCCAAAACAAGAAACAGCTGAAGCTGGTTTTGGAAAATACGAAGTAAAGCCTAAAGAAACACTTTACAGCCTGTCAAGACAGTTCGGATTGAGCCAAAACGATTTGACAGATTTGAATCCGGAATTGAAAGACGGCGTAAAAGTAGGAATGATATTAAAAGTTCCAAATGCGCTGCCATTAGCAAATGCTTCTTCTAAAAACTTTACCGATTTGACCAAATCGCTTTCAACAAAAGAAAGAAAAGAATTGGTACTGCTGTTGCCTTTCAATGTGTCAAAAATTGAAGGCGATACGACCTCTAGCGTTCAGACACGATTGAAAAAAGACAACTTCCTGAACATGACCCTTGATTTTTATTCAGGTGCGTTAGTGGCTATCGATTCTGCAAAAACGTTAGGCTTGAATATCGACGTGAAAATTCTTGATTCGCAAGAAAACAGAAATTCATCAAGCATTTCCAGCACATTTGTACAAAATAATTTGACAAAAGCCGATGTAGTCGTAGGGCCATTTTACCAAGCCCATGCTGAAAAAACAGCCGAAATGCTTAACAAAAGCAATGTTCCTGTGATTTCTCCTTTGTCAAAAGACAGCGGAAAATTGTACAGCAATCTTTACCAATCAATGCCGACTGTTGACTATCTTAAAAGTGCCATGTTTGATTATATGAACAGTAAAAATGGTAATGTAGTCGCTGTTGTAGATCCGAAAAAAGCAAGCACACGCAAATACATTTCAGACAATTATAGCAATGTGAAATTCGCAAGCTTTACAGATAAAGGCGGTTTGTCTCCAGAAAGCCTTAAGTCGCTGTTGGTGAAAAACCAGATGAACTATGTTGTGATGGAAACCGCTAGCATATGGATGATCAAATCGACTATCTCCGCTTTGCTGGCAGCACAATCAGAATATCAATTGCAGTTAGTGATTTTGGAATCGAATGATGCTTTAGATTCGGACGAAATTTCCATAGCCAACTTGGCAAAATTAAGAATGCTGTATCCGGCAGTAACGCGTGATAATGATACGCCTGAAGCATTGATCTTTTCAAAAGTGTACAAAAAGAAAAACAATATTTTCCCTAATCAATATGCTACTCGCGGTTTTGACGTGACTTTCGATGCGATGCTCAGATTGTCACAAGAAAAAAGTTTCGAAGAAACAATTTATGATGCAGCTACAGAACAGGTCGAAAATAAATTCAATTACAATAGAAATCCATCAGGAGGCTATTCAAACAAAGGAGTGTATATCCTTTATTATGATGAAGACCTGACGGTTAAAGAAGCAAAATAATGACATCAAAAGTAACCTATTTAGGAGATTTAAGAACATCTTCAATACACTTGCAATCAGGAACTGAAATACTTTCTGACGCACCAACAGACAATCACGGAAAGGGAGAAGCTTTTTCACCGACAGACTTGCTAGCCAACGCTCTAGGGAGCTGTATGGTTTCGATAATGGCAATCAAGTCAAAAGACATGAACCTAGATTTGGTAGGCTCTACTGTTGAGGTAACGAAAATTATGCAAGCCGAACCACGAAAAATTGCCAAGATTGAAATCGTGATGAATATGTCAGTTTCAGTTGATGAAAAAGCCAAGACTATTTTGGAAAGAACAGCAATGAACTGTCCGGTTCTTTTGAGCTTGAATCCTGATATCGAAAAAGCAATCACCTTTAACTGGAAATAATCGTTGGAAAACCCTCAATTTATTACGTTTCAAAAATTCAACTTAAAAGAAGATGCCGTAGAATTGGCTACCTTTTTAAGAGAAAGCCAAATTGAATACCGAATTGAAGATACTTCTTCAGGATTGGACGGCAATTTTGGAAATTCAGAATTATCAAAAGACTACCTCATAAAGCTGAAAAAAGAAGATTTCGAAAAAGCAGACGTTCTGTTATTGCAGATTTCTTCAAATTTGGTTGAAACTATAGACAGAGACCATTATCTGCACGAATTCACAGATGAAGAACTCAAAGAAATTATCGTTAAAAAAGACGAATGGAGCCATCTTGATTTTTTGCTGGCACAGAAAATACTCGAAGAAAGAGGGCAGGAGATAATTCCCGAAGAAATAGAAAAACACAGAAAACAAAGGCTGGAAGATTTATCTAAACCCGAAGAACATCAAGGCGGTTGGATTATTGCGGGCTATTTGTTTGCCTTTTTAGGAGGCTTTCTCGGTTTTTTCATTGGATGGTTTTTAAAAACTCATAAAAAGACATTGCCTAACGGAGATCGAGTTTACAACTACACAGAATCCGATAGAAAACAAGGAAACAGGATATTGATTGTAAGTTTGTTCTTCTTCTTATTTTGGATCGGAGTCAGAATCTTTTTCTCTGAATAAATGGACGACCAGAAAAAGCTTCTTATAAAATTAGCCCATACAAAAATGCCCTTCGGCAAGTATGAAGGCTGGTATTTGATTGATCTGCCAGAGTATTATGTAGTTTGGTACAGCAACAAAGGCTTCCCGAAAGGAGAATTAGGACAGCAACTCCAATTAGTCTATGAGCTAAAATTAAACGGCCTAGAAGAACTAATCAGAAATATAAAGAAACAATACCCAAAACCATCCTAAGCAGGCTTTTTTGCTTCCCAAAAAAAGGTGTACGATTAATTACAGGTTTGCAAATCTAAAAATATAACTTAGGAGCAATCTAAGCGATGGAATTTCTAATATTCCAATTTTATTCACTACTTTTGCCACGTTTTTTTACACAACTACAACGACAAACAACAGCACAATGAATCAGACAAAATATATTTTTGTTACAGGCGGTGTGACATCTTCTTTAGGGAAAGGAATCATAGCCGCATCTTTAGCAAAATTATTACAGGCCAGAGGATACCGAACGACAATCCAGAAATTTGACCCATACATCAACGTTGACCCAGGGACATTAAATCCTTACGAACACGGAGAATGTTATGTGACAGATGATGGAGCTGAAACCGATCTAGATTTAGGACATTACGAGCGTTTTTTAAATGTCCCGACTTCGCAAGCCAACAACGTGACGACTGGAAGAGTCTATCTTTCGGTTATCGAAAAAGAGCGAAGAGGAGAATTTTTAGGCAAGACAGTACAGGTCGTTCCGCATATCACCAATGAGATCAAGGAAAGAATGCAATTGCTTGGAAGATCTGGCGACTTTGACATTGTGATTACTGAAATTGGAGGAACGGTAGGGGATATCGAATCGCTTCCTTATATTGAGTCGGTTCGCCAATTGGTTTGGGAATTAGGCGAAAATAACGGAATCGTAATTCATTTGACGTTAGTTCCGTTTTTAGCTGCTGCGGGCGAATTAAAAACTAAGCCAACGCAGCACTCGGTAAAAACCTTGATGGAAAGCGGTATCAAAGCCGATATTTTGGTTTGCAGGACAGAACACGAACTTTCAGACGAATTGCGCCAGAAATTGGCCTTGTTTTGCAACGTGAAAAGAGAAGCCGTAATCCAGTCTATCGATGCTTCTACAATCTATGACGTTCCAAACCTGATGTTGGAAGAAGGTCTTGACAAAGTAGCCTTGAAAAAATTAGACTTGCCAGAAAAAGCAACTCCAGATTTAAAACAATGGAACGAGTTCTTGCAAAAACTGAAAAATCCAAAGCATATCGTGAACATCGGTTTAGTTGGTAAATATGTAGAATTGCAAGATTCATACAAATCGATTTTAGAAGCTTTTATTCATGCAGGAGCTGCAAACGAAACGAAGGTAAATGTAGTGAGTATTCATTCAGAGTATTTAGACGAAAAAAATGCGTCTGAGAAACTGAAAGATTTAGACGGAATTCTGGTAGCGCCAGGTTTTGGAGAAAGAGGAATCGAAGGAAAAATCGAAACAGTTCGTTATGCAAGAGAAAAGAACATTCCGTTTTTCGGAATCTGTCTCGGAATGCAGATGGCTGTCATAGAATATTCAAGAAATGTTTTGGGACATAAAGATGCCAATTCAACAGAAATGAATGCCGGGACAGCACATCCGGTAATCAATCTAATGGAAGAGCAGAAAACCATTACAGATAAAGGAGGAACAATGCGTTTGGGAGCTTGGAAATGTGATATCAAGCCTGATACATTAGCCTCAAAAATTTATGGCAAAAGCCAAATCCAAGAGCGCCACCGTCACCGTTATGAATTCAACGGCGAATATTTAGAAGCTTTGGAAAATGCAGGATTAAAAGCATCGGGTGTAAACCCAGATACAGGATTAGTAGAAATCATTGAGATTGAAAGCCATCCGTTTTTTATCGGAGTGCAATACCATCCTGAATATAAAAGTACGGTCGCAAAACCACATCCGCTTTTTGTGAATTTTGTGAAAGCGACAGTAGCACATAAAAATAAATAGTAGTTGAAGAAACCCTTCAAGACCGAGCATAACGCATAAATGCGGAATTAAATTAATTATTTAGAATAAAATGGAAGAAAAAAAGTTTGACCGTAATTCGATTATTGGCTTCGTGTTGATTTTTGCGCTCCTTATTGGCGTAATGTACATCAATAAACCTTCACAGGAAGAAATTGACGCAAAGGCCAAAATTGAGCAAGCAGAAAAACAAAAAGCAGCAACAACAGCAGTAAAAGAAGCCGCATTGACTGTGGCAGACACTACAGCAAAAGATTCAGTTCAGTTAGAAAAACTGAAAACTTCTTTAGGCAGTTTTGCTTATGCTGCAACGCTTCCATCTGCAAAACTTAAAACCAAGACGATCGAGAATGATCTTGTAAAACTTACTTTTTCAAACAAAGGAGGTTATATCGTTGGTGCTGAAATGAAGAATTTCGAAGCTTTCAGCAAAGGTTCTGGAAAATTGGTCAAAATCATAAAAGATAACAATGCCAATCTAAATATTGAACTTAAAACGCAAGGCAATTTGGTGTTGAACACAAAAGACTTGTATTTTGAGCCTACGCTTACAAAAGAAGGCGAAAACCAAGTCTTGACGATGCGCTTGAAAGCAGGCCCAGAACAATATTTGGAATACCGCTATGTGCTGAAGCCAAAAGACTATATGCTTGATTTCTCTATCAGAACGCAAGGATTGAGCAAAGTACTTCAGACATCGAATCCGCTTCCGATGGAATGGAGCCTGAAAACCTACAGAAACGAAAAAAGCGTTTCTTACGAAAACCGTTATTCTGAATTGGTGTATGAATACGAAGGAGGAAAAGATGATTATTTAGGACAATCTTCTGATAGCCAAGAAGCCAAAGAAGTTTCGTATATTGCTTTTAAACAGCACTTTTTTGCTTCGATTCTTTTGACGGATACGCCGTTTAAAGTAGCAGAACTGAAATCAGACAACTTGGTTAAAGATGTTGAAAAAGATACCATCTTCACCAAATCGTTCAAAGCAACCGTTCCTTTAGCTTTCAAAGGAGGCGAAGTCAACTATAATATGAACTGGTACTATGGGCCAGCCGATTATAAAATTTTAAACAGCTATGAGAAAAACCTTGACGAAGTAATTTCATTAGGTTGGGGAATCTTTGGTTGGATCAACCGTTGGATTTTCATTCCAGTATATGATTTCTTGAGCTTATTCTTGGCACACGGAATCGCAATCATTGTCTTCACGATTTTAGTTCGTTTGGTGATGTCACCAGTTACCTATAAGTCGTATCTATCACAGGCAAAAATGAAGGTTCTTCGCCCTGAAATTCAGGAATTGAATGAAAAATTCAAGAAAGACCCGATGAAGAAACAGCAAGAAACCATGAAGCTGTACAATAAGGCAGGCGTCAACCCAATGGCGGGATGTCTTCCGGCATTGATGCAGATTCCGGTATTCTATGCCTTGTTCCAGTTCTTCCCGTCGGCAATCGAGCTAAGACAAAAGAATTTCCTTTGGGCAGAAGATTTATCTTCTTTTGATGCTATTTTTTCTTGGAAACAGCACATTCCTGTAATTTCCTCTTTCTACGGAAACCACATCAGTTTGTTCCCAATTTTGGCAGCAATCGCGATTTTCTTCTACATGAAAATGACGACTGGCGATCAAGCCATGAGCGCCCCTCCGCAAGAAGGTATGCCAGATATGGGCAAGATCATGAAAATGATGATTTACATTTCGCCATTAATGATGATGATTTTCTTCAACAATAACGCATCTGGATTGAGTTTGTACTATTTTATCTCTAACACGATTACGATTGGAATCATGCTGGTCATCAAAAATTACATCATCAATGATGAAAAGATCCACGCAAGAATCCAAGAGAACAAGACAAAAGAGAAGCCAAAAAGCCGTTTCCAGCAAAAAATGCAAGACATGATGGAACAGGCCCAAGAGCAGCAGAAACAAAAAAGCAAGTCTTTAGAGGATAAGAAAAAATCTTTAGAAGACAGAAAAAAGAAATAAAATTTAAAAAGCACTCATCACCGGGTGCTTTTTTAAATTCACACACATTTATTGCGAAAGGTTCTTTAATAGTGGAAACTTGAAAGCAGAAAGCAATAAAATGGCATATTTTTAGTTAACAAGAATAATAAATCAGCTATTGCATGACTATGAAATCAATTATTATAATAATACTCTCATTTTTATCTTTTTTTCAGTATTCTTATTCTC
>Ga0065704_10071507_pt1 | contig 10873 bp, 12 predicted proteins | sample SwiRhicommuniRL2_FD_59091 | JGI IMG/M metagenome (GOLD analysis project Ga0065704, IMG submission 59091) | Switchgrass rhizosphere bacterial communities from Rose Lake, Michigan, USA - RL2 v2 (version 2) | ecosystem: Host-associated > Plants > Roots > Rhizosphere > Soil | place: East Lansing, MI | reverse complement strand
CACCATCCAGTACAAGCTCTGAAGCTTCTGCAGGGTTGTCTGGCGGCAGGACTGCCCTGCAGATCGAAAGCCGAACAATTTAGTGAAGCCCACTCGGCCTCTCAGGCCTTAAAGTGCTGGTTTCCGCCCATGCCTGTGTGCATCTTTCTCTCTTCGCCCATCGCGCGCGCCTGCCAGTGAGGGGTAGATACGTGCGGTTCGAACCTGCAACCTCAATGGCGCCGCCCCCTAAGACACTGGGGATCAGATACCCCCGTATAACTGCCGCCATACCTATGCGACAATAGGCTCAATGTCTGGTCTCAACCCCGCATTTATCGCCCAACAGCTCGGGCATGGCGTGCAGATGCTCTTATCGACTCATGCGCGCTGGATTGACACGTCCAACGACTGGCAGGAGCTGGAACCGCTCCAGATTGGTCCGAAATGGGCTCGCAGCTGCGACGAAGCCACGTAAGTTATTGATAGGTAAGCTCCTTTGATCTCCACCGCTAACATCACCATGCAGTATTTAGGGGGTGTTTGGCGGTGACAAAGGGTTGATTTCATTGAGACAAACGCCCCACCATTCCCCTCATATCCCAATCAGTGGTATCAAAATTGGTATCACCTGCTAGCTGTCGCTGACTCTCCGCTTTCGACCCATAGTGGACGTTTGCCGTGCTGGCGTGGTGGAGGAAAAGCTCAAAGCAGTGCGTCTATCAAGATCAGCGCGGGAACAGCAGCGTCACAGCAAAGCGAAAGCCCCAGCCTTCTGGGCCATTATCCGGTGATTCGAGCCAGTAGCGCGGCCCAGCCTGGAGGGTGATGGGGTGGCCACCAACCTTTAGTAATTGGGTGACCATCAGGTTGATCGGAATCGCCCATTCTTTGGATTGCCAGTCGTAGGTTGATTCACTGTTGATGCCAAATGTTGTCAATGTGCTGTTCGTGTACGAAAGAAACGGCTGCATGAACGTCTGGTTGACCTTCTCCTTACCGTCTGCGGGGCTGCCCTCCAGCCCCCAGATATGGTTAGCCAGTATCCCGTGCGTCCAACCGTTGGATTGCTTCAAGGCTACCGCAGTCGGTCCGAGCCCCCATTGTTCACTGCTCAGCACGTCGTTGCTGCCTGTTGGTATCAATAGCGCCGGCCCTGCGCCGAGTATCCAGCCACTGGCAGTGGGTTGTTTCGGTGAGAAGAAAAAGCTCTGGGTCACATCGCCCACGCCGGAGGTGTCTGCCGCGCCACCCAGGCCATGCTGGTCGATGACGGGCAGGATAGTCCTGGAGATCAGGTTCCAGTCATCATTCAGGCTGAAAGGCAGAACGGGCTGGATGTTGGTCAGGCTGCGCTTGCCATCGCCGTCCGGGCCCATTTTCTGGTCCCAATTATATTGCACCGGCAAGCTGTACATCGCCGCAACCGGGTTCAGTGCTTTCTTGGCAAGCTCTGCCGAGTCCTCTGCTTGCCCTTGTCCGGCGTGCGCCAGCAAGGCAAGTGCGTAAAGCGGGTAGCATTTCAGTTTCATCATTGTATCTCCCGTCAACTCAAAGCCACGAGGTTGTGGCCGGCCCAGGTATTCGGCTATCAGGCGTGATTCGACATCTCGCTCTGTTTTGGCGGCAGCGGCCCCATGAACATTCGTTTCAGGCGCTCGCGACCAATAACGCGTGCCAGTTCTGCGATGACGCAATACATGAATATCAATGTGATCAGTAAGATCTGAACGGCCCAGAAGCGAGGCCAATTCATCGATGACCACAGCAGCGCGTTCGCCTCCAGTACACCAGGCGCCTCTTTCCAGTAGTCATACAGACGCTCCAGGTAATGAACGATCAGTGCGACCAAGGCATACATGAGTGTTTTCCAGGTGACGTTCCAGATCAGCGGCTTATCGGGAAAGCGGTTGATGAAGGGCAGCATATCGGCAACCAGAACAGACTTGCCCAATATGAGAGCAGCGATGAGCACCGAGGCGGAGACCGGCAGTTCCACCCCCGACCCCTTGATCATGAGCGAGCGGATCAGGGCAACGATGTGCAGAATCACGAAAAAAAACACGGTGGGAGGAAGCACTTTCAGGAATTCATGTTTGATTTTGAGCATGACCGTTTCCATCGGGGCATCCTTAGTCCATCAAATCTTGGCATCAAATTCCGGTGCCCCCTGACGCACACCCACGGCAGGGGGAGCTGCGGGCTACTTCTTCAGGGCCTGGAATGAACTGACCATGTCTTTCGCCCAACCATCGAGCACGGCACGTGCGTCCTTGGCCTGCATGATCTGCGAGGAATTGTCCAGTTCAGCGCCGGCACCTTTGCGTACCACTTCGGCCACCACCTCGTTGGAACTCCCGTCAAGGAATGCGGCCTCGGTGGCCACGCTGGTGTCTTGGTCGCGGATCCCTGTGGCCGTGCTGATGCCGGCCGCCACCAGCGCGATCGGGATCACCTCATACGGGCGCAGGCCCTTGGTTTTAGCACTCACCCCGGTGATTGCCGGGCGCACCACCAGTACACCGGGCCCGGGGCTCGTAGCCAGCGGCAGAGCCTTGGAAAACTGATTTTTCAACGCCTGATCGTAGTACTGGGTTATGCCTTGCAAGGTTTGCAGCGGAATCTTCGCGGTGGGTTGCGGCTTGGGGTAAAACTGGCTGGGTTCGACATACACGCTGGTAAATTGGTTGGCATCAATACCCGGCTTGATCCAGCGCGAGACCTCCGCGCCCGAGGGGGATTTGTCCTCCTTGAGTTTGCTGTAGTCCTTCAGGAAACCAGAGTATTGATCGGGCTCCACGTATTTGCTCGCACAGCCATGCAGTAACAGCGATGCGAGACAAACCGTTGCAATAAGCGACTTACTTTTCATGCAACTTCTCCTTCCACGTATATGCATTGTCCAAGGATCAAAACCTTCAGAATCGCCAAGTCGCACCGCCACCGACGATGTGCAGGGCGGCGTTATCGAAAGTGCCTGACAACGTGTCGCCGGAGCGTGCCTTGGTCTGCTCCACGTCCATGTCGCCGAGCCAGACCAGTGTGTAAGCCAGATGCAGGTCCAATCCTTCTTCAACCTGATAGTTCACCCCCGTTGCGAAGCGCCACGCCTCGCCCATCGGGTTGTCCACAGTGCGATCCTTGTCATCCACGGCCGAGCTGTCATACCCCACCCCAAAACTCCAGCGCAGCTGGCGGGTCATCTGGTACTGGGCACCGATCGAGGCATGCCAGGTGTCCTTGTACTTGCGATCGACCGTGCGGCTAACCCCGGCGGCATTGGCATCCACCTCGACCCCGATGTCGCCGAACTCGCTCCAGTCCTGCCAGCCCAGGCTTCCCAACAATGTCCATTGCTCGTCCAGCTGGTGGGCCACGCTGAATGTCGCGGTCTGCGGCACATTCATGTCCAGTTCCAGCGTGTCCACCGCCAGGCGGTTGAGTGCGGCATTGATGAGCGGGTTGTTGATGTCGCTGACATGTGGGCTGTCCTCGAACTCCAGCTTCACCTTGCTGGTGTAGGCCAGGCCAATGCGCGTGCGGGGGCCGAGCTGGTAGAGCAGGCCCAGGTTCACGCCAATGCCGAAGTCGGTGTCCTTGTATTCAAGCTGGCCGTCGGGGCGCTCGACCAACCCTAGCAGGCTGTTGTTGATGGCCATCTCGGTGCGGTAATAGCCGAGCATCATGCGTGGGCCGATGCCGACGGTAAGGTCATCGGTAAACTTGTAAGCGAAGGTAGGTTGGAACGAGACGCCAATCACCGCCGATTCCTGGGTGAAGTAGCGCCCGGCCCAGTCATCGTCGTAGTCCAGCGCCAAGCCGAAGTTACCGTACATGCCGAACCCGATGGCCGAGCGGTCATCGAGCTGGTGGCTGATGAACAAGCTGGCGCCGGGCAGGTACTGCAGAGCGTTACCGCCCTCGTTGCCATCGAACTGGTTGCTGTTGTCACGTGAGTAGCGCAGGTCGCCAAAGATAACCTGGGCGTTGGCGCTGATCTGCGTGCCGGGCAGCAGGGCGATGCCTGCGGGGTTGCTCATCAACACGCTGGGGTCGGTGGCGAGCGCAGCCGAGCCAGCATTGGCCAGGCCGTTACTTTCCTGACCGGCTTCATAAATGAAGATGCCTCCGGCTGACACGTTGCTACTGTGCAGAGCCAACAGGATAACCGTCGCAGGCATCCACCATTTCGCGTGTTCCATACGATTCGTCGTGCTCATAGTCCCTTACTCCACACTTTTAAAAGAGCAGGACACCGATTGCTCGGCGTCCTGCTTGACGCAAATCTGCGTCAAGGGAGCAATCAAGGTGTAACGATGGGGAACCAGAAGTCGAAGTTATCCATGTAGCTCATCAGCTCCTCCAGTTTGCCTTCGGCACCCTCAACTTTCACATCGCCAGCGGTCACCGCGTCCTTGAGCGTGGTTTCTTTGAGCATCAGCTTGTTCAAGGTGTCGCGCGTCAGGCTGACCGTGGCGTCGGCTTTCTCGGCTTGCGAGCCTTCGGTGTGGTTAAGCACGCCATTGACCATTTCCACCAGGTATTTCTGCTTGAGGTCTGTGAAGTCGAAGTTGAGCGTGATGTGCTTGTCTTCGACCTCAGGCCCTTTCAGGCGCATGGCCAGGTAGTCGAAGAACAAGTCAAGGTCCATCGCCCGCACCGTATCGGGGCTGGCGGTGTCTGGCGTCGGCAACTGTTTCACGCCATCGCGCAACTCCTTGGCGCCGGTGAGGTAGAAGTTGCGCCATGGCCCGCTTTCCGCTTGGTAACCCAACTGTTCGAGTGTGTCGGCTTGCAGGTTTTTCGCTGCCTGGTTGTTCGGGTCGGCGAAGACCACTTTGTTGACCACCTCGGCTACCCAGCGGTAGTCGCCCTTGTCGTAGTACTCCTTGGCCTTCTTCAGCACCGCATCGGCGCCGCCCATCATCTCGACGTAGCGCTTGGACGAGTCTTCAGGCGGCAGTTCATGCAGCGTCGCCGGGTTGCCGATGAACCAGCCCATGTACAGCACATAGGTGGCCTTGACGTTGTGGTTCAAAGACCCGTAATACCCACGGTTGGAGAAGCGCGAAGCGATCGATTTCGGCAGTTTCACCTGCTCGGCAATCTCGGTCATGGTCAGGCCCTTGTTGGCCAGGCGCAGGGTTTCATCGTTGATGTAGCGGTACATGTCTCGCTGCGACGACAGTTGCTCCTTGACCTCCTTGTTGCCCCACACCGGCCAGTGGTGCATGGCATACATGACCTGGACGTCGTTGCCCCACATCTTCAGCGCTTGGTTGAGGTATTTGGACCACGGCAACGGCTCGCGAATTTTTGCTCCGCGCAGCGAGTAGGTGTTGTGCATGGTATGGGTGGAGTCTTCGGCCGTGTTGAGGGCTTTTTTCTCGTGGATGTAATAGAGCATCTCGGCTGGCGCCTCGCTGCCCGGCGCGTAGAGAAACTCGTAGGTCAGCCCATCGATCGTGCGCTTCTCGCCGGTTTTCTCGATGATGTCGGTCGGCGGGATCAGGGTGACCGTGCCGGCAGAAGTCGTGGTGCCCAACCCTGCGCCCAGTTGGCCCGTTTCGTTCGGTGGCAGCAGGTTGCCGTACATGTAACTGGCCCGGCGGCTCATGGCGGTACCGGCCATCACGTTCTCGGCAACCGCGTGCTCCAGGAAGCCTTTGGGGGCATAGACCTTGACCTTGCCTGCCTTGACATCCTTCTCGTCGATCACACCACGAACACCGCCGTAATGGTCGACGTGACTGTGCGTGTAGATCACTGCGACCACGGGTTTCTTCGGTCGATGCTGATAGTAGAGGTCGAGTGCGGCCTTGGCAGTTTCCGCCGAAATCAGCGGGTCAAAGATGGTGATGCCCTCCTTGCCCTCGACGATGGTCATGTTCGACAGGTCGTAGTTGCGCACCTGATAGATGCCATCGGTGACTTCGAACAGGCCGGAAATATTGATCAGCTGAGACTGCCGCCAGAGGCTGGGGTTGGTGGAAGCCGGGGCGGCATCGCCTTCCTTGATGAAGTTGTATTTGGCCGGGTCCCAGATCAGGTTGCCCGAGGCGCCTTTGATCGGCTCTTTCGGCAAAGGGGCGATAAACCCTTTGTGAGCCAGATCGAAGGAGGTCTTGTCATTGAACGGCAGTTCCTTGAGCAATGCCTCGTTGGCTTCTTTGGTTGCTGCTGTTGCCGGTTTCGCTTTTTCTTCAGCCCACGCCTGTGATGCCATCGCGATGGCAGTGGCTAAAAAGAAGGTAGAGCTAAGCTTCCAGATTCTGCCCACCGAAGCAGTTCGGCCTGGGTTACTAAAAGTTTTTACGAACACAGTCATTGCCAGCTCCTTTTGACCAATGCGCTGTACCGATTTGGCAACTACCAGCTAGGGTTTCATGTCGCTTAGAGAGAGTAGACGCAGGTGAGAAATTTTCCTCTTAACATGAGGAACCCTAATTAAATCAGCTGGATGGAGCTGGCTTGTAGGTCGTAAAGATTGTATTCAGTTGTGGAGGAAACCAAACGATCAGCACGCGGAGGCAGCATGCGAAGAAGTTCGCCGGAAAATCCATAGCCCAGAAAAACTGTTTCCAGTCTTGCGGGTGGACTGCTACGCCAAGGAGCAGTGACGTTGGAATTGCAGTGCAGGTTATGACTTGCGCCCCAACGATAAGCCGCCCTCTGCTCAAGCCATGAGGGAACCCTATGAGTGTCTGCAATGGGTCGAAAGCAGCCATCCACGACTGGCAACTATCGCCCCTAGCCGCCGCGCATCGAGCGGTTCAAGCGGTCTCTTCATCCTCAATCAGCGCCCAAAGCCTAGCCGCCTCGGCAAACTCAAGCATGTCGGCCAACTGGTCTGTGTCAACGTCGCTACGGCGGTGCGCGGAAATCGCGAGTTCGGCAAGCACTGCGGCCCTGCCATCGGGATCAGCTACCAGAGCGGGCTGATCATTGAGCTCGGCCAGCCAGGCCGGTGGCAAGCTCAACACTTAACCGTCCACAGCTGATCGATCCGCGTCGTATAGGATTGGCTCATCATCTCCCTCCTCATTCCCCAGTCCGGTGTCGCCGGTACGCTGGCCGCTCGCATTGTCCCCCTCCCCCAGCGCTCGTTGATGTCATCCATCACCTGCATCAGTCGGTCACATGCCAGCGATTGCTTGAGCGCAAACAAGTCCTCTGAAAACTCACCTGGTTGCCGCAGGTCCATCAGCAGCACCTCTGCCTTGCTGTACCGAAAACCCGGCCGGAAGATTCGCGCAACAGCATCGGTGGCCAGTCGGGTCATCAGCAGCGTGTCGCAGGTTGGGTATGGCAGTTCCACCAGCGCCCCTTGTGCGTGGTGCGCCTCATCCGGGTTGAACATGCCGGTGCGGATGCTGACGCGCATGCGCTTGCACACTGAGCCCTGGGCCCGGAGTTTTTCCGTTGCTCGGCCAACGTAAGTGGCCACTGCCTGCTTGATGGGCGCCAGCTCTGTCAGCCGCTTGCCGAACATTCGGCTGCAGCAGATTTCCTGCTTCGGGGGTTCGGCCTCGTCCAGTCCCAGGCACGGCGTGCCAGCCAGCTCACGAGCAGTCTTCTCCACCACCACACTGAATTTTTGCCGCAGCGTCCAGGCATCAGCCTTGGCCAGATCCATAGCCGTGTGGATACCCATCGCCTCGAGGTGGGCGGTCATCCGGCGGCCAACACCCCATACCTCTTTCACCTCTGTGTTGCGCAGCACCCAATCGCGCTTGAACGGATCGGTAATATCGACCACGCCACCTGTCTGCGCCTGCAGCCGCTTGGCGGTGTGATTGGCCAGCTTAGCGAGCGTCTTTGTGCTGGCGATACCCACACCCACCGGAATGCCGGTGCACTGCAATATCCGTGAGCGAACTCTTCGCCCGAATTGGGTCAGGTTTTCTTGAATGCCTGACAGATCGGCGAAGCATTCATCGATGCTGTAGACCTCCGTGGCAGGCACCATCGACTCGATTAGCGTCATAACGCGCTCGCTCATGTCGCCGTACAAGGCATAGTTGCTGCTGAAAGCCATGATGCCGTGTCGGCGCAACTTATCCTTTGCCTGGAAGTACGGCTCGCCCATTTTCACGAATGGCTTCGCGTCGTAGGACCTGGCAATCACGCAGCCGTCGTTGTTGCTCAGTACCACTATCGGGACCTTTGCCAGGTCAGGCCGAAACACCCGCTCGCAGCTCGCATAGAACGAGTTGCAATCGATCAGCGCGAAGACCTGGTCACTGCGCATGGTCGCGAACGCTGTAACGCACAACGCCCCAGACGACGAGCTCATCGCCTTCCATGATGTACCGCGGCGGGTACGCTGGATTCTCCGATTTCAGGATCACTACGCCGTCACGGCGATGCAGACGCTTGCAGACCGGCTCGCTGTTTACTGCGGCAATGACTATATCGCCATGTTCGGCCTCACGGCCGCGATCTACGATCACGATGTCGCCGGAGTAAATCCCCGCCCCTTGCATGCTGTCGCCCTCCACTTTTACTAGATACACATGGGGTGCACGGAGGTCGAATAGCTCATCAAGGGAAATATGGCCTTCCAGGTGGTCCGCCGCAGGGGATGGGAAGCCGGCCGGAACGTGAAAAGAATACAGCGGTAGCGGTTCGGTACCGCCGGTTGGCGTACCCAAGAATGTGACGGTCATGATGGAAGGTCCAATGCAAACTGTATGCATATACAGTAAATCTTGCATCGGGTGCCCGGTCAATCCTGGGCAGCGAAATTTCTGACGGGCGAGAGGTGGGAAAATGTGCGGACGGTACTCGATCTACGAGTCGATGGATTACTACCTGCGCCAGCTATCGGTGGACCTGATAGCGATCAATGGCTACGACCATGAGCCGATCAACCGATACAACGTAGCGCCGTCCACTCGCGTGGAAATCGTTCGCCAGGTTGGGGATCGATTGAGCGTAGACCGCGTCAAGTGGGGATGGTCGCCATTCTGGGCGAAGGGAAAGCGCCCCGATCCGATCAATGCTCGAGCCGAGACGGTGGTGACGGGGAAGTTCTTCAAGGGCCTTTGGCCGAACGGCAGAGCTCTTGCGCCTGCAAATGGCTGGTTTGAGTGGATCGCTGATCCCACGGACCCAAAGCGAAAGCAGCCTTACTACATCACCAGCGCCGACGGCGGCCCGCTCTTCTTTGCCGCGCTGGCAGAGGTGCACCACAGCCTGGAGCCGGACGAGCGCGATGGGTTTGTGATCATTACTGCAGCAGCCGACCAAGGCCTGGTCGACATCCACGACAGAAAGCCCCTGGTGCTGTCCCCTGAGATTGCCAAGGAATGGATGGACCCCGGTACAACGACTGAGCGCGCGGAGGAAATTGTCGAAGCAGGATGCCGACCCGCTCATGATTTCCGCTGGTTCCCGGTAGGAAAAGCAGTCGGCAAGGTCGGTAACCAGGGACCGGAGCTAATCGAACCTGTCAGTGACGAGAACCGCCAGGGCGACCTAGAGCTTTAAGCTGGTATTCGCTAACCGCTTGGAATTGCGATTCTGCGATCATGCGCAGTCGCTCGATCTCCAGGGGTGACGCGCCAGCGGCCTGAGCCTGGTGATAACGCTTCAATGCTTCGACTGCATCGGTGTACATCGGATGATCTGGGAACAGTAACGGCGGAACATTTGACATTGCAGAGCCCCTTTCAATGGATGGTATCAGGCGCCTGTTTGGCTTCGATCAGTTGAAAATCGATGACCGCCTGGTAGAGGGAGTCCGCGATGAGGCGCAACCGCTCCACCTCTTCAGCAGACGCGTTAGCATCCTCAGCGACTCGGAGCTCCCTCATGGCATCAATCGCCTTATTAATCAGCGCCTCACCAGCCTCAACAATCCCAATGAAAGATCGCTTAGCCACAGTCACTCCAATCAGTTAATTGATGAAGCATAGGGTAAGACGACCCAAGCAGCTACAGCAGGCAAAGATCCCTGCATTTTAGAAAAGTTGACCGAGTTGTGACGGCTCCCAATTCATGATCACCAGCTCACCGCTCACATCGGCCTGGCCATGCCTCTGGTTCGCGGTGGTATAGCGGATATCCAACCGCTCGAAGTGGAACCCGTCAAAGGCCGCTCGAATGTCGGGATGGTCGTTGATGCTCACCATGACGTTGCCTTTGCAGGTGCGCATGAACTCGGCCATGCGCTCATATTGGTCGAACGGAAAGTCGACACCGTAGCCTGCGGTCTGCCAGTAAGGCGGGTCCATGTAGAAGAAGGTGTGTGCTCGATCGTAGCGCTGCGCGCAGTCGAGCCATGACAGGTTCTCAACGTAGGTACCGGCCAGCCGTTGCCAGGCCGCGGAAAGGTTCTCCTCTATGCGCAACAGGTTGATAGCAGGGCCGGTGGTGGCGGTGCCGAACGTTTGCCCAGTAACCTTCCCGCCGAAGGCGTGCTGCTGCAGATAAAAGAACCGCGCCGCGCGCTGGATATCGGTCAACGTCTCCGGTCTCGCCATCTTTTGCCACTCGAAGATCTGCCGAGACGAAAGCGCCCATTTGAACTGCCTGACAAATTCCTCCAAGTGGTTCTGCACCACCCTGTACAGGTTGACCAGATCGCCGTTGAGATCATTCAAGACCTCCACCTGGGCAGGTTGTGGTCGCATGAAGTAGAGGGCGGCGCCACCGGCGAAGACTTCGACGTAGCACTCATGGGCGGGGAAAAGCGGGATCAAGCGGTCGGCCAGGCGGCGCTTGCCGCCCATCCAAGGGATGATTGGGTTAGTCAATGTGCAAACCTTTACTGTATGGATGAACAGGTGCTAGGCTCGTCGTGCTTTGTGCACAGAGCGGGAGCCTTGGCTGGGCTTGCAGGTATGGTCTGCGGGTTCGGCGGTCAGCAGGGATGTTGACGCATCCCCGG
>Ga0065704_10002321_pt1 | contig 10889 bp, 9 predicted proteins | sample SwiRhicommuniRL2_FD_59091 | JGI IMG/M metagenome (GOLD analysis project Ga0065704, IMG submission 59091) | Switchgrass rhizosphere bacterial communities from Rose Lake, Michigan, USA - RL2 v2 (version 2) | ecosystem: Host-associated > Plants > Roots > Rhizosphere > Soil | place: East Lansing, MI | reverse complement strand
GAGCCGCCGGCAGCGCTCGTGGAGCGCGCCACCGCGAGGTTTCGGGACACCGGTGGCGATCTGCGCGAGGTCGTGAGAACCATCGTGACCTCGCCGGAGTTTCTCGGAGACGCCGTGCGCGACGCGAAATTCAAGACGCCGTTCGAGCTTGTCGTCAGCGCAATGCGGACGACGGGTGCGACCGTCAGCGACGCACGTGCGCTTGTCCAGACACTCCAGCAGATGGGTCAACCGCTGTATATGTGCCAGCCGCCAACCGGCTATCACTACACCGCCGACGCGTGGATCTCGGCCGGCGGCCTCGTCAGCCGCATGAACTTTGCGACGCGCGTTGCGTCGGGCAACATGCCGGGCATCACGCTCCCGGCGAACGCGCCGCCACCGAACGAACTTGCGCTCCAGATTGGTTCACCCGAGTTTCAGCGGCATTAGGGAGCAGGTATGAATCGCAGGGTCTTTCTCAAATCGGGGGCGATGGCGATGCTGTCGCTTGGTTTTGCACCGTCGTTCCTCGGCCGCGCGGCTGCGGCAGTTGAGACGCGGCGCAAGCTCCTGATCGCCATCTTCCAGCGTGGCGCGGTGGACGGCCTCAACATGATCGTCCCGCACGGCGAGGCAGACTATTACCGTCTTCGGCCGACGATCGCGATTCCGCGCCCCGGGGGCGAGCGAATGGGATCGGCAATCGACCTCGACGGGTTCTTCGGTCTTCACCCGTCGATGGCGCCGCTCAAGCCGCTCTGGGACAACCACTCACTGGCCATCGTCCACGCATGCGGATCGCCGGACAACACGCGATCGCATTTCGACGCGCAGGACTACATGGAGTCGGCGACGCCAGGTTTGAAAGCGACCCGCGACGGTTGGCTCAACCGCTATCTCCAGTTCTCATCCGAAGAGCGCAATCCGCTTCGCGGTGTCGCGCTGGCACGGACGATGCCACGGTCGCTTGAAGGACGGGCGCCGGCGCTCGCTATTGGCAACGTCGACGAGTTCGGTGTCCGCGGCGCGGGCGCTGCCTTCGAAGCGGCGTACGAGGACGCGTCGGATGCGCGGCTGCGTGCTGCCGGCGGCGATGCGTTCGCCGCGATGCGCACGCTGCGCCAGGCCGCATCGATGCCGTATCGTCCGGCCGCGGACGCCGACTACCCCTCGACCGCCTTCGGGAAGGCGCTCGCCGAAATCGCGCGGCTCGCCAAGGCTGATGTCGGGCTCGAAGTGGCGTTCACCGAGCTTGGCAACTGGGATCATCACGTCAACGAAGGGTCTGTGACCGGCCAGATCGCGACGCGTCTCGACGAGTTCTCGCGCGGACTCGCCGCGCTGGTTGCCGACCTCGGCGACCGAATGGCGGATACCGTGATCGTGACGATGTCCGAGTTCGGACGCGCGGCTGCGGAAAACGGTAACGGCGGAACAGACCACGGACACGGCAACGCGATGATGGTGATTGGAGGCAACGTCCGCGGCGGCGCTCACGGAAGGTGGCCTGGACTAGGTGAGGGGCACCGGTTCGAAGGGCGCGATCTTGCCGTGACCACCGATTTCCGCGACGTGTTCACCGAGATCGTTGGCGGACATATGGGCGTCTCGCGTGACGCGTTGTCACGCATCTTCCCCGGGTACGCGGCATCTTCAAGACCAGGCGTAATTAGGGGCTGAGTCGCCGGGTCCGCCGTTGCGCCGGGTCCGCCTGCGCATGACACCACGCTCGGCGGAACCCGGCCTACGTACGTAGGGCGGGTCCGGCCGAGCCACCCGATATAATTCCTACGTGGCCACCCGCAAGTCCAACCTGGCAAAAACCAAATGCGCGCTCTGCGGCGCAAAAGAAGTGTCGGAACCGCGCGGCGAGGAGCGCTACTGCCGCGACTGCTGGGAAAAGAAGATCGCAGTCGAAGAGATTGTCGCGCGTGAGTTTGCGCTCAAACGCTATATCCGCGCGCACAGCGCCGAGAAATACCTCGTTTATCACTCCACCATCAAGCGCCCCTGTGGCCAGATCATCGTCGTCGACGACGGCTACGATCTGTTCCTGACGATGGTGCTTTACCCGAATTTCGGGTGGGACGAGGCCGCATACCATCTGGAGGGGGATCCGGAGGGACGCACGTTCGCGGAAATCCTGGTCGACGTTGTCGCCACCGAAGTGATCGAACCCTGGGGCGGCGGCAAATGGCACCTGGAAATCTTCCGCTCGGCCAATCCGGAGGCGGAGGACTGGAACGGCGAAATGTGAGCATATAATGCGCTTCATCAGCGCATCAGGACGGCCGACTACTGCGGAATGCGCCGTCGTTTGCCAGGGAGATCAACCATGAGAACGAAATTTCAGATGCTGCTGGCACTAGGTGCCGCTGTTCTGGTTGCGACGAGCACGCTCGCCGCGCAGGCCAAGCCGGCCGCGCCGGCCCAGAACCCGCCAGCGGCGCCGGGGAAGTTCGTCCCGCCAATCCGTGGCGACGCATCGGTCAACATGACCAAGCCCGTCACCAAACGCCTGAACGAAGAAGTGGTTACCACCTTCAAGGTGAAGAACCCCTCGGCGACCAACTCGATTGCGGGCCTGAAGATCAGCGAGTTCTGGTACGACAAGGACGGCAATCCGGTCAGTGGCGACGAGTTCCGGTATCGCAAGCCGCTGATGCCCGGCGAGGTGATCGACGTGGAGCTGCGCTCGCCCATCAATCCGAAGATGGCGCGGAGTCAGTACAAGTTCGAGCAGTCCAACGGCGGCGTGAAGCCGCAAGTCGTCGCTAAGTTCTAAGCAGCTCGCACCTACCGAATCCTGATTTGCACATCGCGCGCGACGGCGGGGACATTGCCGTCGCGCCGCTTCCCTTCGACGTGCACCACGTATAAACCCGGCGCGAAGTCCTTCAGCGCAATCTGAGCGGTGTAGCCGTACCCTCCCGACCCTCCCGCCCTCGAACCTCGCGCTCCAGCGGGCGCGCTTCCGCCCTGCAGCTCCGTCGATGATCGCTGTTCGGTGTTGTTGAACACCACACGGCCGCCTTCGGCGCGGACTTCGGTTGTGATGTCAAGCATGTGAGGCTGCGCGTTCTGCTGGTTTTCGTACAACTCCGCAAACAACAGGAGCTGATCGTCTCGCATGAATTCGCGGGCCGTTGTCGGCGGGCGCATCAACAACAGGCCGACAGGGTCGTCCTTCACCTTCGCCGTCGGCGCGAGCACGCCCGACGCGGACAACACCGTCAGGCCGCTCATCACGAGAGGCGGCTTGTAGAAGTCGGGCACGACGAGCGCGCGGCCGACGCTTCCCGCGACGCCGGCCGTATCGGCGGCCGAAACCCTGAGCTGATAGCGGCCCGGCGGAAGATTGACTGCGGAGGTGATACGGAAGCCCCGCTCACGCGCGCGTGCGTAGGTCGTCGGCATCAGCGTGAGATCCACCGACGCCTTCTCGTTCACGCGCGTCTTGCCATCGGCGTCGGCCACAAACGTTACGATGTTCACCGCATTGTTGTAGGTACCGTTCTTCTCGGTGAACTTCAGCCCATTGATGTTCAGTTCTACCGCGATCGCGACGGCGGCGTTCGGCGCCGTGCCCTTGTACGGCGCCGCAAACAACCGCATCGGGATGCCGGAGGTCGGCAACGGACTGTCCACGGCCGCCTTGAGCGCCGTCTCGAGATCGTTGGATGGTTTCGTGGGAGCGGGAGGCCGCCCGCGCGGCGCCACATACCCGCGCCGGGCGCGCACGGTGACGCCCGGCCGCGTCACACGCACTTCAATCTTGCGGAACCGGCCGTCGCGCCGGTCGTTCGGCGCGTAGTATGCGAGGACGTAATAGCTGCTGTTCTCGGCGACGATGCGGGCGAACGCTTCATCCACGTTGTTGCGGTTCACGAACGCGAAACCGCCGGTCTCGTCGGAAAGCTCACGGAGGCTGTCTTGCGACAGCCGCAATTCGTCGATCGAGGACTGCAAGCCAAGCCCGAGGTTCGGTTCATCGGAGGCGACACTGGATGTTTCGATGAGCTCGCTGCCAGGTGTCGTCAGGCCGCGCGGATCAACTGAGTAGATGCTCACGTTGGCCCGCGTCGCGGCGGCGATGGCGTCACGCGTGGAGTCGATGATGGTAGACGCCGAGGAGTTGTTGTCGAAGAGGTTGTAAATGTCGTAGTCGATTCCTTCACTCACGAGCACCAGCGCTTTTCGCCGTCCGTGAAGCCCCGCCATGAAATCCGACAGCTTGCGCAGCGAATCGAGCATGTCGCGCGCCTTCTGCGCGCGTTCGAACGCCACCGGATCATTGACCGGATCGCCGGCATTGCGCGTCCCGGCTGTGCGCTGCCGGTTGTATTCATCGAGTCGTTCCAGTGTCGCCGACCGCAGCTTGCGTCCCATGAACTTGTCGACGGCGGCCAGCAGCAGCCGCGGGTTGTTGGTGAAGTCCTGGCCATCGATCGAGCGGCCGCCCGTGTAGACGACGGCCGCCATGTCGTTAACGCCGAAATCGCGCTCGAAGAACCGGTGGAGCGCTTCTTTCACCCGCGGCCCGCGCGTCAGGTCGACGTGCGCGTCGTCGAGCACGAACAGATAGATGCGGCCGTCCATCCCGACGTTGGTATCCACGTCGGGCTCGATCGCTGTGGGGGAAAACAGAGGCCGCTCGGCGCGCGCGATCGGCATGTTCACGAACGAGAACGCGCTGACCATCTGCGGCTTCCCGTCCTCGAGCACCTGAAAGTCGGCGGCGCGCAGATCGGTGACGGGTTTTCCCGACGCGTCGCTGACGAAGGCATCGACTTCGACAAAGTTCGCCTCGACTCGGAACGTCAGCGGCGGTTGCCCTGTCTCGGTCGAGGGCGCCTGCTGGGCTAAGGCCACGGAACCCACCGCCGCCGCAATCACCGCGCACAAGATCTGGCGTTTCATACGGGCAATTATGCCTCCGACCATTGAACAGCTACGTGCGTCATACCGATAGTAGGTGGCAGGAGGCAGGTGGACCTGCCAACCTCCTGCCACCCGCCACCTGCAACCTGCCACCTGAATGTTGACCTTATACTCTGACGTCATGCCGCTCGACGTGGCCGCCGTACAGGAGAGTCTCCGCTCCGAAGGCCTGGACGCATGGCTGCTGTACGACTTCAACGGTTCCAATCCGATAGCGGCGCGGCTCGCCGGTCTAGGCAATGGCTTGCACATGACCACGCGCCGCTGGTATTACCTGATCCCTGCCTCGGGATCACCGCGCGCGCTCGTGCATGCGATCGAGCGCCACAATCTCGATGCACTCCCTGGCGAGAAGCAAACCTACTCCGGTCGCGAGCAGCTTTCGTCAGGCCTCGATCGTCTGCTGCGCGGTGTTCGCCGCGTCGCGATGGAATATTCACCGCAGGCCGCTATTCCGTATCTCTCGCGCGTCGATGCCGGGACTGCGGAAATGATTCGCGCTCGCGGCGTCGAGATCGTGTCGTCCGGAGATCTGGTGCAACGGTTCGAGGCGACCTGGACGGCTACTCAGTACGCACAGCACATGCGCGCATCCGATGCGCTCTATCGCATCAAGGACCGGGCGTTCGACACCGTTCGCCGCGCGCTTCAGCGTCGCGAGCGAATCACCGAGTACGACGTGCAGCAGCAGATGCTGCAGTGGTTCGACGACGAGGGGCTCACCAGCGACTCGGCGCCGGACGTCGCGCTTGGGCCAAATGCGGGCAACCCTCACTATTTGCCATCACGTGAGAACGCCGCCGTCATCGCGGCGGACCAGGTACTGTTGCTGGACCTTTGGGGCAAGGTACGCGAGCCAGGCGCAGTGTTTGCTGACATCACCTGGGTTGGCTTCACGGGAACCCGTGTTGCCGACGAGCCTGCTCGCGCCTTCGACACGATTGTCCGTGCACGCGACGCGGCGTTGGCACTGGTTGAAGAGTCGGCCATGACAGGACGAGAGCTGCACGGGTGGGAGGTCGANCGGGCGGCGCGAAACGTGCTCGAGCAGTCCGGGTATGGCGCCCACATTCTTCACCGCACGGGNCATAGNCTNGGCGAAACGGTGCATGGAAACGGCGTGCATCTGGACGATTACGAGACGCACGATGACCGTCGGATTCTGCCCGGCACAGGATTCACCATCGAGCCCGGCCTTTATTTCGACACTTTTGGAGTACGGACGGAAATCAATGTATTCCGCCGGGAACGCGATGCGGTGGTCAGCGGACCGCGGCAAACGTCGCTGGTCGCGCTCGAAATATGAGGCAGCGACACGCAAGTTTTCACAATTTCGTCAAAGGTAACTTCGTAGATTCGTATAGACGGCCCCAGCGGGAGACAATAGGTCGAATGGCTGGGAAGCAGCATTAACGAGGATTTCAGAGATGTCCAATCGCAAAACCACTTTCTTTTACGCATTGCTCATCGCTATTGCGTCGATTGCGGTCGGGATGGTCATCGCCTCGCGTCTGGACCTGGCGCCGCAGTCGGCCGCCCAGACCGTAGGCACAGCCCCGCCGTTCAACGGCGCGCCGATCACGGGTTCGATTTCGGCGACAACCTTCCGCGACGTGGCCAAGGCGGTCACCCCGGCCGTCGTGAACATCCGGACCGAGTCGCGCCAGCGCACGCAGGATTTGTCCGAGTTCTTCGGCGGCGGTGGCGGCGACGATCTGTTCAATCGGTTCTTCGGTGGTGGTGGTGGTGGCGGTCAAGCGCCGGAACGGCAGCGCCCGCGCGATCAAGTGGTGCAGGCGGCCGGGACGGGCTTCATCATCGATAAGTCCGGTCTCATCCTGACGAACAACCACGTCGTTGACGGCGCCGCGAAGATCGAGGTCTCGCTCTACGGTGAGGACTCGGATCAGGAATACGCGGCCAAGGTTGTCGGACGCGATCCGTTGACCGACAGCGCGCTGATTCAGCTCACCGAGAAGCCAAACCACACGCTGCCCGAAGTGAAGTTTGGTGATTCGAGCCAGATGCAGCCCGGCGACTGGGTGATGGCCATCGGCAATCCCTTCGGCTTGGCGCACACCGTGAGTGTCGGCGTCATCAGCGCGCTTGAGCGTCCGTTCCCGACAACGGAAGGGCGCAGCACCCAAGTGCTGCAGACCGATGCGGCAATCAACCCGGGCAACTCCGGTGGACCGCTGCTGAACATCCGCGGCGAGGTTATCGGGATCAACTCGGCCATCTACACGGACGCGCGGCAGGCTGGCAACATCGGCATCGGTTTCGCCATCCCCATCAACACCGTGCGCGAGCTGCTGCCACAGATGCGCACCGGCAAGATCACGCGCGGCATGATCGGCGTGCAGATCGGCGTGATTCCGCAGAACGCGCTCGAGACGCTCGGTCTTAAGAACCGCCAGGGTGCACTGGTCGCCTCGGTTGTCCCGAATGGGCCTTCCGCGAAGGCAGGCCTCGAGCCGGGCGATGTGATCGTGCAGTTCAACGGCAAGCCGGTGAAGGATCGTGACGCGCTCGTGTCGATGGTTATCGCGACGCCGCCGAACACAACGGTGCCGGTGAGAGTGATCCGGGACAAGGAAGAGAAGACGCTGAACGTCAGAGTCGGCGAGCTGGATCTCGAGGCCGAACAGGCGGCGATCGGCGGCGGCCGCGGCGGACGCGACACGAATCCACAGCAGGAAGCGAGCAGCGGCTTCGGCATGTCGCTGAGCAACATCACGCCCGATGTCGCCCGTCGTCTGCGGCTGGATGCCGACACGCGCGGCGCGGTGGTCGTTGACGTTGATCAGGGAAGCGCTGCCGCAAAAGCAGGCCTCATGGAAGGTGATGTGATTACTCGCGTCGGTCGCGCGAACATCAGCAGCGTCGCGGACGCGAGCCGTGAACTGGCGCGCGTCCCATCCGGCGGCACGGTCATCCTCCGCATCCTGCGCAATGGTCAGGACACGGCGGTGGTCGTGACGAAGGAGTAGGCTCGAGGCTCAGGGCTTAAGGCTCGAGGTACGGCACCAAAGGCTTAGGGCCAGGGTTTAAGGTTTCAGCGATTTGCATGAGCCTTGAGCCCTGAGCCCTGAGCCTTTTATTTTTTGTGATACAACCTACGCCTCTTTCAAAGGACGGAGGCGCCGGCGTGACGCTGATGATCGAGCGGGAAGTCAAACTCCGGTTCGCCAGTCCAGAGGAAGCGCGCGCTGCGATTGTCGCGACGGGGGCAACGCCGCTCCGTTCGCGGCGGTTGCAGGAGGACGCGCTGCTCGATACGGAAGACGAATCGCTCCGCGAGCGGCGCTGCGCTCTGCGCATCAGAACCGAATCGGGCAAGAGCCTGCTCACGTTCAAAGGTCCCGTGCTCCCGGGATCGATGAAAGTTCGCGACGAGTACGAGACCGTGATTGGCGACGGTGAGGTCGTCCAGCGTGTGCTCGAGGAAGTCGGCCTGCACGTGTGGTTCCGCTACGAGAAATATCGGGAAGAGTACGCGGCGCAGGACGTCACCATCGCCCTCGACGAAACACCAGTCGGGACGTTCGTCGAGATCGAGGGAGGCGAAGAGGGAATCCTGACCATCGCACAGGCGCTCGGACGGACACCGTCGGATTTCCTGCTGGATTCCTATCGCGCCCTCTTCATGAAGCATCGCGAGGAGTTCGGCCTGACGGGCACGAACATGGTTTTCAGCGAGGAATGATCCCCGCGCTGGTCTTGACCGCGGGTCTGGCTACCCGCCTCCGTCCGCTTTCGTTCGTTCGCGCCAAAGCGGCGCTTCCAATAGGCGATCGGTCCATCGTTGAGCGCATCCTCAACTGGCTTGCGGGACATGGCATCCACGATGCGGTGCTGAACCTTCATCACCTGCCGCACACCATCACGCGGATCGTCGGCGATGGCGCGACGGATGGTGTGCGCGTCCGCTACTCGTGGGAGATGCCTGTCCTGGGCTCCGCCGGCGGTCCCCGGCGCGCGCTGCCGCTCCTCGCCAGCCCTACCTTTCTCATCGTCAACGGCGACACGCTCACCAACGTCGACGTCAGCCGTCTTGTCGACGCACACCGCAGGTCAGGTGCGCTCGTCACGATGGCTGTCATCCCGAATAACGAGCCTGCGAAGTACGGTGGTGTGGTAGCCGATAACCGCGGCGTCGTGACCGGATTCACAAGAGCGGGGTCAACCGACCTCTCGTTTCACTTCGTCGGCGTACAGGTAGTCGAGAGTGCAGCGTTCGCCTCGCTGCCCGATAACATGCCAGCGGAGTCTGTGAAGAACCTGTACCCGACGTTGATTGCTGCGCGCCCGGACAGTATTCGCGCTTTCATTACAGATTCGGAGTTCTTCGACATCGGCACGCCGCGGGATTATTTCGACACCTGCATGCGGTTTCGAATCAAAGAACCAAATGACTCCCGGCTCGCGGTTCCGGACTCCCGGCTCGAAGAGTGCATCGTGTGGGACGATGTGCAAATCGATCCTGGGGCGCGGCTGCGGCGCTGCATCGTCACCGATGGCGTGCGAGTGCCGGCCGGGCCGTGGGAGAACATGATCATTCGTCGTGCGGATGGAGATGTGGCCACCAATGAACAGCGTGTCGACGACCTCACCATTGCGCCAATCGATGGAACGCCGCTCCGCTGACGACGCCCGCACGCGTATCGATACCTACCTGGCGTCGAAGCCAAACGCGCGCGGCGCCAAAGTCGTCCCGCTCTCGGGCGATGCGTCGGACCGCCGGTACTTTCGAATCCTCGCTCGCGATGAGGCGCCGCAGGTCCTCGCCGTCCATCCGGGACCAATCGATTTCGACGCGCTTCCGTTTGTGAACGTGGCGAGGCTTCTCAGCCAGATGCCGGTGCCGGTCCCGCGCATCCTTGGCCACTCGAACGAGCTTGGCATCATCGCGCTGCAGGATCTCGGCGACGTGACGCTGCAGGCGCACCTCGGTGCGGCTTCTCCCGCGCAGCATGCGGCGCTTTACCGGCAGGCGGTGAGCTTCATCGACACGCTGCAGCGGCGGGGTGCAGAGCTCGCCTCACCTGGTTACGTCCCATACAGCATCGCATTCGACGTCGAGAAGCTGACATGGGAACTGCAGTTCTTCACGAAACATTTTCTGGAGGCCTATCGGGGCGCTCAGATCAGCGCAGCTACCCGTGACGCCCTTGCCGCCGAGTACGCCGCCATTGCCAAGGAGCTTGCCGGCGAGCCGCGCGTCCTGTGCCACCGCGATTACCACAGTCGCAATCTCATGATGCACAACGGCAGCCTGTACATCATCGATTTCCAGGATGCGCGGATGGGGCCGGACACTTACGACCTGGTGTCGTTGCTGCGAGATTCGTACGTGGACTTCACGGAGGCACAAGTTGACGCGCTGATGGCGTTTTTTCTTGCCCTGCGTGATGGTCGGCTCCCGGGCCGATCGGGTCCAGTCGAGTTCCGGCGCCGCTTCGACCTGATGGCGCTGCAGCGGAATCTGAAGGCGCTCGGCACGTTTGGGTTCCAGACCACGTCACGGCAGAACACGGTCTACATTCAATACATTCCGCGGACCCTGGCGTTCGCAAGCGCGAACCTGGCGCGCTATGCCCGGTTCGCGCGGCTGCGGGAACTGCTGGCGGAACACCTGGAGGAATTGCGATAAAGAATTGCAATAATGAGATGCTTGGCTGACCACCGCTTTGGCATCTCCACGCATCTGTTCCACGAAAGCCGGCTGACGCGCGAGCATCTGGCCGATATCGCCGGTCACGGATTCGAGGCCGTCGAGGTCTTTGCGACGCGAGCACATTTCGACTACCACGACCCCAGGGCCGCGGCGGAATTGGCCGAGTGGATGTCCGATCTGCGGCTGTCGTTCCATTCGATGCACGCGCCGATTGTCGAGGCGCTGCGCGGCGGCAAATGGATCGGCTCCTTCTCGATAGCCGCGGGAGACGAGGCGCGGCGCAAGGCCG
>Ga0065704_10071501_pt1 | contig 10893 bp, 10 predicted proteins | sample SwiRhicommuniRL2_FD_59091 | JGI IMG/M metagenome (GOLD analysis project Ga0065704, IMG submission 59091) | Switchgrass rhizosphere bacterial communities from Rose Lake, Michigan, USA - RL2 v2 (version 2) | ecosystem: Host-associated > Plants > Roots > Rhizosphere > Soil | place: East Lansing, MI | reverse complement strand
TCAGCCAGGGGGCATCGACCGGCACCGGGTTTTTCAGCCGCTCGAAAGCCTGCAAGGCAATCAATACCGCACTGCCGCCGATAAACAGCGCCTGGGCCATGCCGGCCAGGGATTCGGCCTTGCCATGACCGTAGCGATGATCATCGTCGGCGGGGCGCAGCGCGTAATGCACCGCCAGCAGATTGAGCAGCGAGGTGACGCCGTCCAGTGCCGAGTCGGTCAGGCCGGCAAGCATGCTCACCGAGCCACTCAGCCACCAGGCCAGGGCCTTGGCGACGACCAGGGTAAGCGCCACGGCCACTGACGCCCGGGTGGCCAGGCGCAGCAGACGGGCGTGTTCGATGCTGGTGGTCATGGTGCGGTCGTTCCTTGGGCGGCGCCTGTCATGCGGAAGGTTTGAGGCCGAGGGCGGCCAGTTGTTGCGCGCTGCCCTTGTGCTGGATCAGCCGAGGATCGTCCAGCGGGAAGCTGCGGCCCAGTTCGCGTTCCAGGATCGCCTGCAACACGTGGTTATTGACGGTGCCGTCGGGGTTGATGGCTGGCTTGAGTTTCTCTGGTTCGATCTGGACGCTTTTGCCCGGCTCGAAGTAAATGGCACCGGTGGCAAAGTCCACGGCGAACGCGATCAGGCCGGGGATGATGTAGAACAGCAGGCCGACGGCGTCGAGCGCGGCAATCGCCGGGTCGATCTTGCCATCGATCTGGCCGCGACGGTCCGGGTAGAAGATTGAGCCACAGGCGCTGATTTGAGTCAGCAAGGAGGCGACCAGGACGCCACCGATCACGCGAAAGGGAATACGCATAGCAATCTCCTGAACAGGTAAAGGCGTTGCTGGTTGGAGTCCAGACCACGCTAAACAGTTCGCCGTTATACTCGGCCCTCTGTTTTGGAGCCAGCATGATTTCTTTGCCGATTGATGAAGTTTTACCCGCCCTGCGTCAAGCCTTGGCATCGCGCCACGAAGCCGTGCTCGAAGCGCCGCCCGGTGCCGGTAAAACCACCCGTGTTCCCCTGGCCTTGTTGCACGAGCCCTGGCTGGCCGGGCAGACCATCCTGATGCTCGAACCCCGGCGCCTGGCGGCACGGGCGGCGGCCGAGCGGCTGGCCAGTGAACTGGGGGAAAAGGTCGGTGAAACCGTCGGCTACCGGATTCGCCTCGACAGCAAGGTCGGCCCCAAGACCCGCATTGAAGTGGTCACCGAAGGCATCCTCACCCGGCGCTTGCAGGACGACCCGGCGCTGGAAGGCGTGGGGCTGCTGATTTTCGATGAATTCCATGAACGCAGTCTCGACGCCGACCTGGCCCTGGCCCTGAGCCTCAACGGTCGGGAGCTGTTTCGCGAAGACCAACCACTGAAGATCCTGCTGATGTCCGCCACCCTGGAAGGTGAGCGCCTGGCCGGGTTGCTGGACAACGCGCCGATCCTGCGCAGCGAAGGCCGCATGTTCCCGGTGACGGTGCGTTGGGGCCGGCCGTTCCAGCCCGGCGAGTTCATCGAGCCGCGGTTGGTGCAGACCGTATTGGATGCACTGGGGGATGAAACCGGCAGCGTCTTGGTGTTCTTGCCCGGGCAGGCCGAGATCCGCCGGGTCCATCAGCAACTGGCCGAGGCCTTGGGCGAGGGTGGCAATGTGTTGCTCTGTCCATTGCACGGCGAACTGGACCTCGCCGCCCAGCGCGCCGCCATCGACCCCGCGCCACTCGGCCAGCGCAAAGTGGTGCTGGCCACCAACATCGCTGAAACCAGCCTGACCATCAATGGCGTGCGGGTGGTGATCGACGCCGGACTGGCCCGGGTGCCGCGTTTCGACCCGGGCAGCGGCATGACCCGACTCGACACCCAGCGCATTTCCCGAGCCAGCGCTACCCAGCGGGCTGGTCGGGCCGGGCGTCTGGAGCCTGGTGTCTGCTATCGATTGTGGTCCGAAGACCAGCATGAACAATTGGCCGCCTACGGCAGCGCGGAGATTCTGTCGGCGGACCTGGCTGGATTGGCCCTGCAGTTGGGACGCTGGGGCGTGACGCCGCAGCAATTGGTCTGGCTCGACATTCCGCCCACCGCTGCGTATGCCCAGGCCCAGGACCTGCTGCAACGCCTGGGCGCGTTGGAAGGCGAGCAACTGACTCGCCATGGTCAGGCCATGGCCGAGCTGCCGGCCCACCCGCGTATCGCTCATTTGCTGTTGCGCGGTCAGGCGCTGGGGCTGGCGGACATGGCCTGCAACGTCGCCGCACTGTTGGGCGAGCGCGATATTCTGCGTGGCGCCGGCGCGGATCTGCACAGTCGCCTGGCCTTGCTGTCCGGCGAAGAACGCGCAGCGCGCGGCGCCCAGGGCGGGGTGCAGCGGGCGCGACAACTGGCCCGGCAATATCGCGGTTACCTGCGAGGTAAAGCCGAAGAAGCCGTGGCCGATCCCGATCATCCGCGCTGGCTTGGTGCGTTGCTGGCGCTGGCCTACCCGGACCGCGTCGCCCAGCAACGCCGGCCCGGCGGCGCCGAATATCGTTTGGCCAACGGCCGTGCGGCGCTGTTTGCCGAGGCTGACAGCCTGATGAAACAAGCGTGGCTGGTGATCGCCGACCTAGGCAGCCGTCAGGGCCAGCGCGAAGAGCGGATCTACCTGGCGACGGATTTCGACCCGGCGCTGTTCGATTCGGTATTGGCCGAACAAGTCCGTGTTGTGGATCAACTGGATTGGGACGAGCGCGAAGGCGTGCTGCGCGCCGAGCGCCAGCGCAAGGTTGGCGAACTGGTGCTCAGCCGTGAACCGCTGACCGGCCTGGATGAGTCGGCCCGTAGCCAGGCCCTGGTGAACCTGGTGCGGCGCAAGGGCCTGGAGTTATTGCCCTGGACCCCGGAACTGCGGCAATGGCAGGCGCGGGTGGCGCTGCTGCGTCGCCTGGACCTGGACGCCAAGGGCGAGAGCGAATGGCCGGATGTCAGCGATGGCGCATTGCTGGGCAGCCTAGAGCATTGGTTGATGCCGTATCTGGGCCGAGTCTCGCGCCTCAGCCATTTTGCCAACCTGGATTTGTCGAGCATCGTTCACAACCTGTTGCCCTGGCCCCTGCCGCAACGCTTGGATGAATTGGCGCCGCACCATTTGAGCGTGCCCTCGGGGTCGTCGATCCGCCTGGACTACAGCGAGCATCCGCCGATCCTGGCGGTGCGCTTGCAGGAGCTCTTCGGCCTGGCCGACACCCCGCGCATCGCTGGCGGGCGCCAGGTGGTCAAGTTGCACCTGCTGTCACCGGCGCGCCGGCCGGTGCAGGTCACCCAGGATCTGGCGAACTTCTGGCGCAGCACCTACGCCGAGGTGAAGAAGGACCTCAAGGGGCGCTATCCCAAGCATTACTGGCCGGACGATCCGCTGGTGGCGGAGGCGACGGCGCGGGTCAAGCCGCGTAAGTGAGCTGAGGATATTCAGGATATGAAATACAAACTCTGTGGGAGTCGAGCTTGCTCGCGATAGCGGTGTGTCAGTCAATGACCGTGCTGCTGATCCACCGCAATCGCGAGCAAGCTCGGCTCCCACAAAGGGCTAAGGCGCTGCCGGCAACAGGAACCGCGCAATCACCGGCAAGTGATCGGAGATACGCAAGGTGTCGTCCTGCCTTACCTGGGCTTCGACCCGTTTGAGGCGCGGACTGTAGAAGAGGTAGTCGACGGTGCGGTCGGGGCCGTTGAGGCCGGGGTCGTTCGGGTAGTGGGTCAGCCAGTGTTCGCGGTCGATGCCGCTGGCCTCGTTGTTGGTGGGGATCATCGGGTATTTGTCCCACAGCAGGTGCAGAGGGCTGTCGGCGGAGTAGGGCGTGCGTTGCTCGGCCGGCAGGCGCCGGTACTGGCCCAGGGGCAACAGGTTGAAGTCGCCGCCGATCAGCCAGGGTGTGCCAGCGGATTCGAATTTATCCAGGGCCTTGGCCACGGCGGTGATTTGTCTGGGCAGGGTTTCGTCCGGCTCGGTGGCCCGTTCCAGGTGGGTGTTGAGCACCGCCAGTTGGCCGCCGCCGCTCAGCGGCAGATAGCTCACCAACAAGGCATTTTTCGGCTGGAACTGACGGCTGATGATGTTGGTGTCGGCCACCGGCAGTTGTACCCGTTCGGCATGGTCGATGCGGTAGCGACTCAGGGTCGCCAGTTGTCGGCCGACGCTGCCGAAGATGTGCGGATCGGGGACGAAATCGGCCTTCCAGTCGAAGGCACTGGTGCCGCACGGATAGAGGTCGGCCAGCCGCTCCTGCAACAGCTTGAGCTGGTCCTGGTAATCGCTGGCCTTGGCGCCCTTGTCCAGTTCCTGGAGCAGCACGACGTCTGGTTGCTCGTCGCGGATGACCCGTGCCACTTCGTCGAGGCTGAAGGCCATGTCTTCCAGGGTCGGGCTTTCGTCGTTGCCCTGGGCCAGGTCGTGCCAGAACACGTAGCGTTTGCCGGCGAGGAACTGGACGTTCCAGGTCATCACCTTCAAGGCCTGGCCGGGCGCCAGCGGTGCTGCGTTGGCGGTGCAACTGACCGGCAAGGTTTCCCGGGGCTGTGGCCGCCAGGTCAGGCCGTAGATCGACAGGGCGGCCAGGCTGAGGATCAACAGCAGGCCCAGCAAGGTGTAGCGCAGTAGACGGGTCATGGCTCGGCTTATGGGCGAAACGCGAAAGTGATCCCGAGCATAACCGAGAGCGGTTCTCAAGCCCAAGCCCAGGGCCTTCGCAGTGTGCGATCAGCGGTTGTCAGGCTTGGCTTCGATCAGCATGAACATGCGGAACAGCACCACGCTGGTGAACAGCTGCAAGAAGCTGTGGACGCTGTCGATCAGCAGGCTGAGCACAGGGTTCTGAGGCGGTGGATACACCGAGACGCTGACGCCCTTGAGCAGCCACAGCGGGCCCATCACACAGAGAATACACAGCAGGACCCGCCAGAAGTTGCCGCGGGACATGTTCAGGCTTTCCTTCATCGCCGCCAGGGGTGTCAGGCCCCTGAGGACCAACAGGTATTCACTGAAGGCCAGGGTCACCATCAGCCACAGGCCCGGCAGGAAGTACAACGACAGCCCCACCAGGATCAACAGTGTGTTGAGGGCCGTCAGCAAGGCAAAGCGTGGCCACAGGGTGAGGGCCGTTGCGAGCAGGTCACGGGTGCGTGGTGCTTCACCGCGGCTGCGGGCGTCGAGAAACAGGATCAACGCGGCGGTGTACAACGGGTACACCAAGAGCCCGACGATCACGCTGTAGCCGGGGAAACCCTCGGGGCCGACGGCGCTGTCCACGCCTTGCTGCAGCAAGGCCTCGAGTATGACCAGCGGCAGGCACAGCTGGGCGATCCGGCCCAGATGGCGCTTGAAGAAATACAAAGAGTCGCGCAGCACGTCAAACGGATTCATGAGTCGGTATCGCAGTTCAAAAGCGGTCCGACACTTTAACCGATCAAGCGCCCGCACAAGCAAACGTAAACATCAGGTAAAGACCATTGAAACCTTTGCGGCGAGCCCCATTACTGGTGGGCACCGGTCTTCTGGACCGGAATGGTTTCTACCCGGCAATCTAATGAGGTCGCCATGAACAGCGAAGAACAAACCCTGATCGATGGACTGTTTTCACGGCTGCAACAGGCCGAAAAGGATTCAGCCCCGCGCGACGTCCAGGCCGAGGCGCGGATCAAGGAACACCTGGCCAGCCAGCCAGCGGCGGGCTATTTCATGGCCCAGGCGATTCTGGTGCAGGAGGCCGCGATCAAGCGCCTCGATGAACAGAACAAGCAACTCGCCCAGCAGGTCGAGCAATTGCAGGCCGAGCTGCAACGGGCCCGTTCCCAGCCATCGGCACCCAGCGGTGGCGGAGGCTTTCTGTCGAGCATTTTTGGTGGCAGCGCCCGGGATTCACGCCCGGCAAGCACACCGACGTCCAGTGGGGGAGGCTGGCGCGAACCGGCACAGCCGTCCTTCAATGCCCAGCCCCAACAGGGCTTCGGCGCGCCGCCCGGCAATTATGGCGCACCGCAACAGCAGGCCCCGGCTGCGGGCAGCTTCCTCGGCGGCGCCCTGAAAACCGCGGCAGGCGTGGCCGGCGGTGTGATGCTGGCCCAAGGCATCAGCAGCCTGTTCCACAGTAACCAGCAACCCCAGGAAATCGTCGAGGTCATCAAGGAGGAGCCGGCTCAACCGGTCAACGACACCGCCAACAGCGGCGACAACGGTTGGGGCGATGACCAACGGGTGGCCGATAACGACGGCTATGGTAATGACCCGGGCGGTTTCAGCGACGCGGACTACAGCGACGATTCATCTTCCTTCGGCGACGACGACTCCTTCGTCTGAGCTGCCATTCGTCCGGGGCGCACAGGCGCCTCGGGGCGATTATTCGCGGAACAATCCTTCGGGCTGGCATACTGGGCGACTTTTCGGCCCAGGTGGTCTGCGTGCGTGTGCATCCAAGAGGAAACGCGGTGAAAAAAATTGCAGTGTTCGCCGATGTCCAGAACCTCTACTACACCGTGCGCCAAGCCTACGGTTGCCATTTCAACTATGCCGCGCTGTGGGCTGATGTCAGCAAGCAGGGGCGGATCGTCGAGGCCTATGCCTACGCGATCGATCGCGGTGACAGCAAGCAGCAGCAGTTCCAGCAGATCCTGCGCAACCTGGGCTTTATCGTGAAGCTCAAGCCCTACATCCAGCGCAGCGACGGCTCGGCCAAGGGCGACTGGGACGTGGGCATCACGCTGGACATCATGGACGCCGCCGACCACGTCGACGAAGTGGTGCTGGCCTCCGGCGACGGCGATTTCGACATGCTGCTCGAACGCATCATCCAAAAACACGGCGTACAGGCCGTGGCCTATGGTGTGCCGGGGTTGACCGCCAACTCGCTGATCCGCGCTGCCAGCCGCTACGTGCCCATCGAAGGCGCGTTGTTGCTCAAGAATTGATTTTCACGGAGTTCAAAAGGTTTGGAACGCATCGCAGTCATCGACTTTGAAACCACCGGGATCACCCCGAGCAGCAGTTGCCGGGCTACTGAAATCGCGGTGGTGATGCTTGAGCAAGGCCGGATCGTCGACCGCTACCAGAGCCTGATGAATGCCGGTGTGCGCGTCCCTGCGTTTATCGAGCAACTGACCGGCATCAGCAACGCCATGCTGCGCAGCGCCCCGTCGGCGGAAAAGGTGATGAACGAGGTCAACGAGTTCGTCGGCATCACGCCGCTGCTGGCGCACAACGCTGCGTTCGACCAGAAGTTCTGGGATTTCGAACTGGGGCGAATCAAGCGCACCCGCCTGCAGAATTTTGCCTGCTCACTGTTGCTGGCCCGGCGCCTGATGCCAGCGGCGCCGAACCACAAGCTCGGCACGCTCAACACGTTCGCCGGCCTGCCCCATACCGGCCAGGCTCACCGGGCCATGGCCGACGCCGAAATGGCCGCCAACCTCACCGCGCACCTGGCTTCGCAATTGCGGCAAAAGCATGGGCTGCGGGAGTTGTCCCATGATCTGTTGTGCAGTTTGCAGAAAGTGCCGGCGGCGAAGATCAACGAGCACCTCAAGCGGCATCGCGGGTTCTAAACACACCACAAAGCAACTGTGGGAGTGATGTGTCAGACAGGCCGCTTTCGCGAGCAAGCTCGCTCCCACACCAGATCCCGGCAACACCCAGACCCTGTGCCCACTGAAGATCCAATGTGGGAGCGAGCTTGCTCGCGATAGCGGTGTGTCAGTCGACATTGAGGTTGGCTGATCCAAAGCTATCGCGAGCAAGCTCGCTCCCACAGTTTCGATCAGTGTTACTTCCCGTTGCCTTCCAACTGCCCCAGCGGCACGCGCTTTTCAATGGCGCTGGACAGCACGATCGAGGTCTTGCTGAAGCCGAACTTGGCGATGCGGTTGATCAGCTCTTCCAGTTCCGGCATCGAGCCAACCGCCGCTTGCATGATCACGCACGGGTCTCCGGTGACCCGGTGGCACTCGGTCAGTTGCGGGATCTTGCACAGTTCGTCGTAGGTCTTCTGGTTGCCATGCTGGTTCATCCGCAATTCGATGACGCACTGCACCGGCAGGCCGATCTTCGCCATGTCGACTTTGGCTTGATAACCGGTGATGACGCCGCTGGCTTCCAGTTTGCTGACCCGCTCGGCTACGGCCGGGGCTGACAGGTTCACTTTGCGGGCCAGTTCGGCGTAAGACGCACGACCGTTTTCCAACAGGGCGCTGAGCAGCATGCGGTCGTATTTATCCACGGTATGGCTTCCTGTTGGTGTGACTTTCGAAAACACGATTTATAGCGTTGATATCCGTGTTTTGAAAAGTGTACGGCTCGGATAAACAGGTTTTGTAACTTATTTTCCGTCTGTCGCCTTTCTAGAATAACGTCTCTCATTGTCCTGACTTCGAGCTGAACATGCCCGGCCCACGCCGTTTTCCCTTGCCATTGATTGCTGCCTTTTTTGCCTTGTACGTCATCTGGGGTTCGACCTACCTGGTGATTCGCATCGGTGTGGAGCATTGGCCGCCGCTGTTGCTGGCCGGGATTCGTTTTGTGCTGGCCGGTTCGCTGATGTATGGCTTCCTGCGCTGGCGCGGGGCACCGGCGCCGACCTGGGCGCAATGGAAGGCCGGGGCCATCATCGGTGTGTTGTTGCTCAGTTTCGGCAACGGCGCGGTCAGTGTGGCCGAGCACACGGGCGTGGCGTCCGGGGTGGCGGCGTTGGCGGTGGCGACGGTGCCTTTGTTTACCTTGCTCTGCGGATATTTCTGGGGGGCGCGTAATACCCGTCTGGAATGGGCGGGGATTGTGCTGGGGTTGATTGGCATCGCGATGCTCAACCTGGGCTCCAACCTGCAGTCCAGCCCGTTGGGTGCGACCTTGCTGGTATTCGCGGCGGCGTCCTGGGCCTTCGGTTCGGTGCTGAGCAAACACGTGCCGTTGCCGGCAGGGGCGATGGCCAGTGCCGTGGAAATGCTGGTAGGCGGCGTGGTGCTGTTGATCGGCAGCGTGGCCAGCGGCGAGCACCTGGACAGCATGCCGCCGCTGGAAGGTTGGTTTGCCTTGGCTTACCTGACCTGCTTCGGCTCGATCGTCGCCTTCAATGCCTACATGTACCTGCTCAAGCATGTGCGCCCGGCGGCGGCCACCAGTTATGCCTACGTCAACCCGGCAGTGGCGGTGTTGCTGGGGATCGTGTTCGCGGGTGAAACCATTGGCGCTGAAGAAAGTCTGGCGATGCTGGTGATCATCAGTGCCGTGGTGCTGATCGGTTTGCCGCAGTGGCGCAAACCCAAGCCTGCGCCGGCCGCTTCCTGATTTAGGGTAAACTGCCGCGCATTGCACACCTTGCGCTGATTTTTCCTACGGTACTTCCATGACTTTCGCCACCCTTGGCCTGATCGAACCCTTGCTGCGCGCCCTCGAGACGCTCGGTTACCAGACCCCGACCCCAGTGCAGGCCCAAGCCATGCCGGCGGTGCTGGCCGGTCGTGACCTGATGGCCGCGGCCCAGACCGGCACCGGCAAGACCGCCGGTTTCGCCGTGCCGCTGTTGCAGTTGCTGACCACCGAAGGGCCGAAGGTCGCGGCCAACTCGGTGCGAGCGCTGATCCTGGTGCCGACCCGTGAGCTGGCTGAGCAGGTCCATGAAAGCGTGCGTCAGTACGCGCAAAACCTGCCGCTGAGCACCTACGCTGTGTACGGCGGTGTCAGCATCAACCCGCAAATGATGAAGTTGCGCAAAGGCGTCGACCTGTTGGTCGCCACGCCAGGGCGTCTGCTCGATTTGTTCCGCCAGAACGCGCTGAAGTTCAATCAGCTGCAGACCCTGGTGCTGGACGAAGCCGATCGCATGCTCGACCTGGGCTTCTCCGAGGAACTGGCGAATATCTACAAGGCACTGCCGAAGAAGCGCCAGACGCTGCTGTTCTCGGCGACCTTCTCCGACGCGATCCGCCTGCTGGCCGGGCAGATGCTCAACGATCCGCTGAGCATTGAAGTGAGCCCGCGCAACGTCGCCGCCAACACCGTCAAGCAATGGGTGGTGACGGTGGACAAGAAGCGCAAGCCGGAATTGTTCGTGCACCTGATGCGCAAGAACAAGTGGAAGCAGGTGCTGGTCTTTGCCAAGACCCGCAATGGCGTTGATGCGCTGGTGGAGAAACTCCAGGGCCTGGGCGTCAACGCCGACGGCATCCACGGTGACAAACCCCAGGCCACCCGCCAGCGCGCGCTGGACCGCTTCAAGGCCAGCGAAGTGCAGATCCTCGTGGCGACCGACGTCGCCGCCCGTGGCTTGGATATCGAGGATTTGCCGTTGGTGGTGAACTTCGACCTGCCGATCGTCGCCGAGGACTACATCCACCGCATCGGCCGTACCGGTCGGGCGGGCTCGACCGGGGAAGCGATTTCCCTGGTCTGCGCCGACGAAGTGAACCTGCTGTCGGCCATCGAGATGCTGACGCGCCAGACGCTGACTCGTCAGATGGAACAGGATTTCGAGCCTGAGCATCGGGTTCCGGACACCGACGCCAGTGGCCAGGTGATCAAGAAACCGAAAAAGCCGAAGAAACCGAAAACCTCCGGTGGCGGCGGCAAGCGCAACCTGGGCAAGTGGGTGGACAGCGGCGACTCCTCGCCTGTGGAACCTTCGGTCAAGCCTGTGCGCAAAGTACCGGTGTTCAATACCGGGCCGCGTAAGCGTAAGCCTTGATGATCTGCTGCGCCTGATACACCGCTATCGCGAGCAAGCTCGCTCCCACAGGAGATCTGTGGTGGACACCGGATCTGTGAACACCTGAAAACCACTGTGGGAGCGAGCTTGCTCGCGATGGGGGCGCCTAAGCTTGTAACCACTCCAGCATCCCCAACCCCGCTGCGCGGCCACTGGCAAAGCACGCCGTGAGCAGGTAGCCGCCGGTCGG
>Ga0065704_10071504_pt1 | contig 10894 bp, 9 predicted proteins | sample SwiRhicommuniRL2_FD_59091 | JGI IMG/M metagenome (GOLD analysis project Ga0065704, IMG submission 59091) | Switchgrass rhizosphere bacterial communities from Rose Lake, Michigan, USA - RL2 v2 (version 2) | ecosystem: Host-associated > Plants > Roots > Rhizosphere > Soil | place: East Lansing, MI | reverse complement strand
GCCTCCTGCTCAAATTCCAGCAACACGCTGTACCGGCCTAGTGGCAATGATTTCTGGGGAAAGGCCCAGGCATTCCGTACCTGTGGATGGTTAATAAGCACTTTTCGTACATCCACTGCCGTTACCGGGGCGGTTGGCAATACCCTGGATGCCGTAAAAAATTCGGGAGAACGGACCGTTCCACTACTGGCCAGCAGGTCCTTCATATCCATTCCTGTACGAAGACCAGCTTCGGTCACAGCGAAGCACATGGCCTCCAGCAATGTGATACCGGGATCATGCAGGTTGTGATCCGTCCAGGACCCGGATGCCAGTGCCTGAATGATCGTCAGGCCTTCCGAGCGCAGGAAGCTGAAATCCTGGCTTTTAAGTGGAGGGGGTAATGTTGATATTTGGGGTGCTGTTTCCATATTACCTGGATCAGATTAATTCTTGGTATTTTTCTTTGCAAGCTGGGCTTCCAGTTTTTCAACTCTTTCTGTCAGCTCACGAACGGCGTTGATCAGCATGAAAGTGAGCGGACCGGAATCGTAAGTAAGCAGGTCCTTGTGCGCTTCATCTTCCAGTATGCTCTTCTTCACGATGGAAGGGATCACCTTTTGAACATCATTAGCGATCAGGCCTACATATTCCTTTTCGTCATTGGGCGTTCCCACTACACCATTGAACTTATAATAAACCGGTTCCAGTTTGCAAAGCTCCTTCAACCCAATTGTAAGTGGCTGGATATCTTTTTTTACGCGCCTGTCTGATGCAAGTACGTCAAACGGGCCTCCGCCTGTTTTTGCCGCAGTACCGTTCACGGAAAAAGTTTTTGGGGAGCCTCCACTGCCGATGAAGGTATTTCCATTAATGTTCACGCTCGCAAAGGGCGTTATCTGCATATTGCCGGAAGTTAATATCTGCAGGCGCGGAATAGCTAATGCTCCCTGGTTCAGGCTCAACGCTGAGTTCGGGCCGCAATTAAGAACGGTATTTGCAGAAGCATCCTGCTTCAGGGCAAAACTTGTATCGCCAGTCTGGCTTTCATGACTGATGAATGCACCATCATTGGGAGCCACCGGTCCGGTATGCACCACCAGCTTTCCGAAACGGACACGCTCACCGGCGCCTGAATTAGTACCCAGTTGTACATCCAGTTTATGTGTTGGCGCCATGTTAAAGATCCCAACATTCCCACCAGTGAATGCAACATTCGGTCCTCCGCCCACTATCTGGAATGCACCACTCTCCCCGGCAATATCACTCCATACGCCTCCAACAGAAACCTGCACCTTGGTGCCGTTAAAACGGATCGTGCCATTGGGTCCGGCAGGTGAATTAAAAAGCGTTAAGCCTGCGGGAACATTCAGGTTCTTGTTTACGTCCAGGCTTACCTTATCATCTTCAATATTGATAAATGAATCGAAGATATCGGCGAAGTCTTTACCCGTAGGACGTTCACCGTCGTCGAATCCTTCCCTGAGATAAACTCTGCTTTGTGCTGACATGATACTTTAATTTAGAGTTATGAACAATAGAATACACTTATGTAATAATGATAAAATCAAGTCCGATCACCATTTGCCCGATACCAATGGACTGTGTGCCTTCGCAAACCGATCCGTTGTCTGACAACACGCCGATGCGGTGCCGTTCATTTGATACCAGGATGGCATCTGGCCGCGTAGCCGTTGCGATATCCACCGGCACGCCGATCACAAAATCCTCCCCGATCATTTTGCCGATCCCTTCTCCTCCGATTGTGGCGTCAGGCGTAATGCCCACTACAAAGTCAATCCCTATCTGCATTTCACCAATTCCACCACCGGCAATTCCTTTATGGCGGTGATATAATTCAAAGTCTGTTACATGCTCCACATAATCCCGCCCTTCAATGAAAGCAAGGATCTCGGATGCAGGGATCTTACCGTCAAAGACAATATCCTGTCCTTCCTCGTAAGCCCAGGGGCTGAGAAAACGCTTCAGTTCATCTTCCAGTAAGATGGAATGATACCCTGGATCAAACCCATCTTTGAACTTCACTTTACTATCTACCAGCAGCGTTTCATATTCCGGGTTGGTAACATGTACATTGGCGAATGGTGTTGCATGCGTTGTTTCCACGAACGTTTCTACCGATCTCAGGAAAGCGCCGTTTGCTTTGGGTTTAAGCGGATTACCCGTAGAGCGTTTCCGCCAGTCAGGCACAATCACGGCTTTCACATCACCGGGAGAAAGCAGGTTATCTTCATTAGTATGCGGCAGGCATTTCACTTTGAAAATCTCAGGAAAGGCTTCCAGTATCAGGCGTTCATGATCCCATGCAGACACTGCCCTGCTGCGATGGCGAAGCCGTTCGTGCACCCGGCGGTGGTATGCCTGGTCAGATTCGGAAGCCCTGCCTCCGAAAGATGGATAAGGTTGTTGTACTTTTTTTACGCCCACCAGTTTTTTGGTGAGCGATGAAATAGTTTCTGCAGGCAACAGTGTTGCAAGATGAGCATCGTATTCTTTTTCCAGGCCCGGGGGGATCTGCAGGGACGCTCTTGCAGCCTGCGTATGCAACGCCTGCACACCACCGGCGCCATTGGCTTTAGAAAGTACACTTGCCCTTACCCAAAGCCGGTTATCCGGCATCAGTGTATGATTGAGCGTGGCATCATCTCCGATCACCAGTCGTACAAGGCCTGATACCTGGAACCCATCTGTTTTGTCTTCCAGCACATCGGCTCTTGAAATGGTTCTCCATTGCCCACCTGCCAGGTAACTCCATGAAATTTCTTCGGAGCGCAACAACTCTGCGCCGGGCGTGCTTCCTTCTTCCAGTTGAAAAAGCAAAGACAGTAATTGTGGTGCTACGGCATTTTCCAGTCCGATATACAGTGCTGCCTCGGGATCATGCTTCGGTATCAGGCTGAGGCCGCTTCCCTTGGTAGCTTCCACCGCACCAAAAACATCCAGTTGAAATAACTGATCAGTATGGTTGGGATTATCCGGACTGAATGTATCAGCCGCGGTATAATCCAGCGTTACTTCTGTGAGTGTTGGGGTATAAGGTTGTTGTGGCAGGATCACATCCGCAACGCCCAGGGCTTTGTCAATAGCATGCCGGCTATAGACCGTTGGATAAGTTTTATGGCCGAAAGCTTCAAATGGCGCATCAGCAGGCAGATTACCAAGCTCCGTTTTAGTTGGTTTGATCAATACCAGTTTGATGAATCCCTGCTGGGAAAACTGATCAAATGCCGTTGGCGGCGCAAGCTTGGGTTGCCTTTTGTAAGGTGTACCGGGAACATGTTGCGTGATAACAGGGGCCGGAATACTAAGTTGATGCGTGGCTGCAGGATCGGCATGATCAAACAGTAATTCAGAAAGGTTATTCAGCTTCGTCCATTTCCTGCCGGCAAGCAGATGTACGTCCGTTTTGAATTTTTCATTATTGACGTTCGGATTTTCATACCCTGCATAATGATCCCCGAACGATGCCGGAGGATCCTGCCATTTTAATGATACGGCAAAGGAAGTAATGGATTTTCTGAATGCTTCCGCACTGCCGATATAAAAGTTGCCGTCTACACGCGGGAAGGAAGTAAATGGAAGTACGGGAGTACCCGCCGCTTGTACGGACAGGTCATTCTGCAATATGAGGTCTTTTACGCCTTTTACGTCCACCCCTACCGTTACTTCTGCTACGGAATACTGCCCAAGTATTTCCAGCAGGAATACATCCGGTTTCAATCGTATGCTGCAAGCCGGCCATTCGGTAGCAAGCCTTGCCTGGTGGATGACTTCATCATAAGCTGTAATAGCGGGCGACGACTCATTATACAGAACGGAAACATCGAGGACCGCTTCAAATTCTTTCGGATCTGGAAGCGTTGGCGCAACGGGCGTAAGTGTTATTTTCTGCACTACATCAGGAATAATCCACCCTTCAAGGCCCGTCATTTTAACGTCCAGCAGATTGGTGAGTGCAATATCATCCGGAAGTTCTTCCCGTGATTTCAATCGCATGGTGATATTGATCACACGGATGCCCTCTGCCAGGAAAAAGTTTGGAGACGCCAGTGCAAAGCCGATATCAGCATGTTCCATCGGAGGCAGTGTACCGTTTTTTTGCAGTTGAGGTGTTCCGAAAGGTCGCCAGCTGGTACTATTCTCGCGCATCAGCGTTGCATCACCTGTTTTAAAAATAATGCGCTGCCCTCCGGGATTCACGTCTGCAAAACTGCTCATTAACCCGGATATGGTGGCGTGATTAAATACATGATCACTATCCAATGCGTAATCCAGGGGTAAACCGTTGGCTGTTTTACCACCCTTCAACAATGTTCCTTTTGTAAGTAAAGTAGGCGCTGCACTTTTCGCCAGTTCAACGAGTACGTGTACCTGGTCTGCAATAGCAGAACGGCGTTGTAGGCGCAGTACATCTTCATAATAAAAATTTAGGCGGCTGGCCGGCAATTGGTTGAGATCGTTCTGCGCGTGTGCATATACCTGCAGGAAAGCGATCAAAAGGGTGATGTGCGGCGACCAGTCTTTCCGTGACAATAACAGCCTGGTCAACGTTGTTTCATCCGGCACATTACCGCTTGCAGCAAGTACGTCCAGGAATGGCTGCCAGTCTCCCATCGGCTGATTATTCAGATCAAAGAACCTGATCTGCCGGCTGAGTGCATGTAAAAAACGAAGGATATCGTGTTTGGACCGCCCGTCAATTTTCACCAGTGAGGGGTCCAGGGAGAGCGCACTACGCTCCAGCTGGTTCACACCATCGGTGGCTAACAGGTACTGGTAAATATTTTTATCGGTCGTTTTCATTTTATTTTTCTGTTAGGTAGAAGGGGAAGACGAGGTTGCTCCGGGTATTGGTGCTGCGCACTGTATAGTCCACCAGGATCTCTATTTTCCCCGATTCTTTTGGTCCGGGCAGTAGCCGTACTTCATTGAGATCAATACGGGGCTCGTACACCAGCAGGGCCGTTTCAATTTCATTACGGATCGCGGTTGCCGATGTGGTAGAGAGCGCTTCAAACAGCCAGCGTTCGCGTTTCCAGCCAAAGCCTGGTTGCATCACTCTTTCTCCCAACTCTGTGGAAAGAATGATCTCAATGCTGCTGCGAACATCTGCTTCTGCTTCCAGCATCACCACTTCTTTTTCAACCCGGTTAAAAACTGGCGGGAAGCTCCAGCCTCTTCCTAAAAATGATTCGTTTGCCATAATCAGATGAGTTTTTTATCCGCCGATCATTACGGTAGGACATCCTACAACGATCGAGCCTCCATGAGCAGTACTGTCTCCCATGCGGGCAGCCGGCATACCGCCAATCATCACCGTACCTGATCCTTTCACCACGGTATCCGGCGGCCCTGTGCAGGTGAGCATATCCCCAACGCGCAGGGCCGGCATTCCGCCAACGAGTACCGTAGGGCAGCCTGGAGGAAGTGCGGGACCTCCTACATGCGGCACTGTTCCGGTTACCATCGGACAAACGTGCATATCACCTGCTCTTGCTGCTAAAGACATACTTTGAATATTTTAATTGATCTGAACCATACTTCCTTTTACAACCGTAATTGCGCTGGAGTTTAATTCCAACCCTGCAGTACCTTCTGCTTTAAATTGCATCCCTCCCTTCAGTTCCAGGTTTTTGGTACTTTCTATTTTCACATCACCTGAAGCCTTTAACTTCAGATCACCTGCACTTTCTATTGTAATACCGGATGATGTCATCTCGATCTTGTTTCCATTCTTGTCTTTGATGGAAATTTTTCCATTGTCTTCATCGAGCAACAAAACATTTCCAGGGGTATCTATTGTGATCGTCTTTTTTTCATCATTAAAAAGGATCCGCATTTTCTCGCGGGAGAAGTACCCTTTTTCAGGATTGGCATCTGCGGCTTCCAATGGCGGCACTTTTGCGCTGCTGAACAGGCAGCCGAGCACAACGGGCAACCGGGGATCGTCATTCAAAAAACCCACCACCACTTCGTCATCCACCTCCGGCAGAAAAAATGTGCCCCGCTCGTTACCTGCATCCGGTGTTGCAACTCTCGCCCATACGCCGTCTCCATCCATGCTAATGGAAGGTATCTTAACGCGGATACGCGCTTCACCATCAGGATCTGATTCCAGTGCCGCTACAATGGCTGTATGTAAACCGCTGATACCCGGCAGTAACGCTCCTGCATTAGCCGTCTGCTGCGGAAAGGTATTTGCGTGCAGCTTGGGCGTTAGCCCCAGCTGCAAGTCTGTGTACCAGTTACCGCCACTTAGTTCATGCCGAACGCCGCTTACCCATGCGAATCCGTTAAAGCGGTCTCCCAACCCTTCAAGGGCCACTGTAATGCCGGGTAATGCCGTAGCAAACCCTTCTACTTTTGCTCTGCCACACATAAATGCCATCCTGCTGCGAAGCAGGCGTGCATCGGCCCAGCTCTGTACTTCCTCCTCCGTCAGGCGGCCTGGCTGGCGAAGCGTGTAGCTGGCTGCGCCTGTTGTAGACCCAAGTTCTGCGGGATCTATATTGCCGGGTGCGGTCCACTCCGGCTCTGCTGATTCCGCTTCAAGCAATGCCTGACCGGAAGGGTCCCATGCCTGGGCCTTTACGCTGCCGTATTGTTTGCTCCCATCTATTTCCGCATCAAATTCAACAAGGTTGGTCCCAAACCTGAGTGTGGCCAATCCCTCTGCAGCCACTTCGGGTTTAACGATATCGATCTTCCCTTCGTTGGCGATGGCCACAAATCCGATAGCATCCAGCCTTGTGATAAGAAAATCCCAATCCGTACAATCATACTGTACCATTTCAGCATGCGTTACGGGTGTATCGGCAACATCTCCCGTGAGCGCATAAACGTCCAGCAAAGTGGATGCGATCTCCGCATCACTCATTTCGGCGAACTGGCTGCTGTTAGGTGCAATGGTCATCGCAATGGCTTTGTGCCTGCATTCCACCAGCAACTCTGTTCTTTGATGACGCACGCGCAGTGTATGTTTGGTGACAATGCCCGAAAAGATCAGTTCATCTTCACTATGGTAACCGGCGAGTATTTCTATTTCATTTCCGGGCACAAAAAAGGTGTCGTTGCTGACCACCCATTCAGTAGATGCCGCATCACCGTCAGCAATGCGCAGTTGTGCCATGGTGATGCGATTCGCTTCATTATGTACAATGATCGATTCAATCGGAACATCTGTTGGCAATTGATCTCCGTTCACCTTTACGGTGAAGGTCACGAGGCTCGTGTCCAGTGCTATCGGTAATAATGGTTCTTCGTCGCTCATACCTTCGTAGTTTTTGCCGGCGGGAAAAAGATATTGCCACCTTCTTTCAGCTTGCGGAAGTTGAATAATTTATTCGCCCGCGCCACTTCGATGTAATAATTCGGTACGCCATAAATGCCATGGCTCAACAGCGGGAGGGTATCCCCTGCAAGCACTGTTTTCACGTGGGTAAGATCAGGAGATGATTTTTTCTCCATCGCTTCCCGCACCATGTCTTCAATGGTACCGCTAAAACCGGCTCTGGCCTCGCAACGCAGCGGAGTTCCGTCCGGCTTGAATAATTTATAGTTCAGGGAGAGGCTGCTCAATACGCCGCGGAATACAAGCTTGCCCCAGGTCAATTGTACTTGTCTCGGACTATGCCCGGTGCCTTTGTATGTGTAACAGACAAAGGCAAATTTGGCCAGCTCCTTCATTACATCATACTCCTCATTCTCTCCTAAAAGTCCTGCTATGGCTCCGGCCACGGCACCGGCAATAGGGATGCCATCGAGCGGACCGGCAGGAGGTGGGATCACGCCGGTACCATCAAAGAGGAAGGTAAATTCCAGTACCGGCGGTGAAGTATCCCGGTACTTTGCCCTGCTTCCTGAAGCTCCGGCTACCCGTGTGCGGGAATAATTAACATGGTGATTGATCGAATAACTATCCGGGTTAACCTGTACCATGTATTTATCCTCTTCCACGGTGCTCAGCGCCGCAGGCTCTTTGGGGTTCTTTTGAGGCATCAGGGCGCAAATGGTCATCTTCTCCATCTTGCCCGTACCGAATAAGGAATCCAGCATTATCGTTCAGTTTGTCTTTTCAAAATGCTCAATACTTCTTCCGCACACATAGCTATGATATTCTGCAATTCTTCTTCACCCAGGCCACCTTGTGACACTGCTCCGTTGCCACCGCCACCGGTGCTTTCCCCAGCGTCGCCCCCGGATGATTCCACCTGGGCCCTGATAATTATTTCCCGTACTTCTATCGGCATGTGCGTTATGTTTTTTAGATCCCGATATTAACATCCAGCGAAGCAGTAAGCCCTGCCGCAAGATCCAGTCCCACACTAATGGGATCATAGTATTTGAAATACTGGTAACTAAGCACCAGTGTTTCTACTACAATCTCATTGTTGCCTGCATTGATCCCGGAAACTTCCAGATGTTTGGGAATGGCATTGATAAGGTACCAGTTGTACAGCGGGATGTGGTCCGCATTCAGCAGGGAGATCATTACATTGCTGGGTTTGAATTTAAACTCATCAATGGCCTGGCGGGCCCAGTGAAGGATGCCCGAGCCCAGGAATTTTCCCCGCTTCAGCGTAACATCGCCATACTTGGCGCGCACCGGAAGGTTGTGCACGAAACGGTGTTCACCACCTTCCGGTTTTGTTTCCATTTCAATGTCTACACTCAGCCCGCTTACCTCCTGGAAACGAAGGTCATTCGGGAATTGAGGGAAGATCTCGAAGAATACGACGAAATGGAATCCTACCTGTGGATATTCAAATGACATCGGATCAGTCGTTTTGGATTACAAGCCCTTCATGCACCAGCTCAATGGATTCAATGGCTACTTCGTTACCGTCTGCTTTCAGATCAGTACTTGTTACCTTGATAGGCCATGCACTCTTCACCTTCCATACGATCACCGGTTCATGGTTTTCGTTGAGAAGGCTGATTGTTACATCACGGCGTTCAATGGTATTCAGTGCCACAGTGTTCCACCAGTTGTAGAATTCATTGTCTCCCTGGAACGTACCGCGCTTGAGGGTGATGTTGCTGAACTTCTGCATGCCCGGCATTTTTGTTTTTACATACTCCGGGCTTGCACCATCGCGGTACTCGATCGGATCTGTCTGAACATCCAGTCCGGATACTTCTGTGAACCCGATGTTTGCACCACCCCATTCAACCTGGAAGTGGAATTTAGGAAGCGGATAATTCGCCATAACTTATGTTTTTTGTTGTTTAGTCAATGATTATGATTCCTGCATTTTATGAGAGAAACGAAGGATGATAAATTCAGCAGGACGAACCGCTGCCATGCCGATCTCAACGATCAGGCGGCCTTCGAGAATGTCCAATGCCGTCATCGTTTCGTTAAGTCCTACCTTAACATAGAAAGCTTCTTTTGTGGAAGCGCCTGCCAATGCTCCCTGCCGCCATTGCAGCGTAAGGAAGTTTTCGATCATGGCGCGGACACGGATCCAGGTGTTGGCATCATTTGCTTCGAACACAAAAGGTTCGGATGCTTTTTTCGTAGATTCTTCCACGTAGTTAAAGAAGCGGCGTACGTTTACATAGCGCCATTCGTTATCATTTCCTGCGAGGGTTCGTGCGCCCCATACGAGAATACCTTTGCCTGTGAATGCGCGGATGGCGTTCACTGATTTGCCGGTATCATGCAGGTTAAGCGAACCCTGTTCCTGGTCCGTAAGTTTGTAAGCCGGGGCTATTACACCACGGAGACTCACGTTGGCCGGAGCTTTCCATACACCGCGGGAACGGTCTGTATTCGCATACACACCCGCTACGGCTCCTGATGGCGGCATCAGGCTCATGTCTTTCCTGATCCTTTCCTGTACTGCTTTGAAGAAAGGATGTTTCGCGAAAAGTTGTTTTTCTGCCTGATCCGTACGGAACATCGCATCTTCCACGAGTGCTGTGAATGCCGTTGCAATAGCATTAAAAGCGGTTTGCAGGATGGGTGAATTCGCGGCCGTTTTTGCAATCTGGGCAACAGTAACACCGCCGGTAGAATAATCTGTGGGGTCAACAGGAATGTCCGTTGTTGCTGCCTGATCGATCCAGTTTTGCCCATCCAGCGAATCGTAATCCTGTTCTGCATCGTCCTCCGTGCGTGCCAGCGCAATAGAACCGAATACCTGCGGATTTTTTTCGTAACCGATCAGCAGGCTGATCTGCGTACGCAATGCTACGTCTGCTTCCAACGCAGTGAGCTGGGCACTCAATGGCGTTGAATTACCAGCATCATTTTCCAGATCGGCAAACGATAATGCAAGTTGCCGTACGAAGCTCATCATGGCAGCAAACGCTGTTCTTGCATCGTCAGCCACCGTCATTCCCATCAGCACACCACGCAGTTGGTCCAGCTTTGCGGAAAGCGGATTGTAATTGCTTCTGCCGAGTGCAGGTACGGTCACTACTTTTGAGAATATGCGCTGCTCTTCTAGGATGTTCGGGCGGAGCGCCGTCACAAGCCCGTCGATCGCAGCGTTGCCCGTCATTGTGTTGACTGCGGCTTCCGGTATGGCTACCGGGGGATCAGCGGTATCAAAAAGACTGATCTGCGTAAAACCAACTTCTTTTAAGTAGGTGCTATATAACCAGGGGTAATAAGCTGCTGCGTATTTGAGGTTATTGTTTCCCACAGCATCCCGGAACTCGTCAATTGGTTGTGTAACGAGGTTATCGGGAGCGAGATTTCCTTCCAGCACATCCAGGATACCAAAGCGGTCCTGCAGGCGGTTGCATTGTTCAATAATGGCCTGATGCAAATTGCCTGCGGCAACGAAATCCGGATCGCCGTCTCCTTCACGGAGGGCAATGGTATCCGGTGCTACCAGCAATGTGGGTTCATCAAATTTTTCCAATGCACGCAGTCCGCCACGCA